>WNFR01008589.1_pt1 | contig 10328 bp, 11 predicted proteins | sample 5400221 | NCBI WGS metagenome assembly WNFR01 (sample SAMN13153357, study PRJNA577476) | soil metagenome | isolation source: 40 cm soil under Madrone tree | place: USA:California | collected 2016-06-14 | reverse complement strand
TCGGTGCCGGCGGACTCCCATGCCACTCCATCTCCAAGCAGAAACGCGCCAGGTCGTCATGCGGGCCGTCCGTCCACGCGCGGAAGCACCCGCGCGTCGGCCCGCCGGAGATGTGGACGTTCTGCAGGCCTCCGGGCGCAGAGTAGAGCACGGGCAGGGCCTCGAGCCACCGGGCCCAGAAGCCCCATCCGGGCGCGGCGAGGGTGCGGACTGCGAGTTTCCGCCGCGCCGTGGCGGGCATCGCGAGCTGCATCGCGAGCAGCACGAAGTGGCGCGGCGACTCGGCGCGCACGACGAATTCCTCGAGCTTGTCCAGTGGGATCGGCTCGTCGGCGGGCACGTCGTTCTCGTCCCACGCGGGACTGCAGGGGAGCAGCGTGAAGTGCTCGAGAGAGGTCGTTTCGCGCAGCGCGTCGAGGAGATCGGGAAGCGACACTCTGCCCCCCGTGGTGAAGCTCGTCAGCCCGCGGAGCAGCCATTTAGGGGCCTGAAGGGCGCGATCCGCGGAGAAGGACAGGGAGCGAATTGGAGCGCTGAAAGCGAAGACGCCTTCAGGGATCGAGAAGGGCGCGCCGAGGTCCCAAAGCGGGATAGTGATGGAAAGGGTGTGTATGGGTGATGGTACACGGAGAGTCGAGAGTAGGCTTTGTATATCTTCGCGAGGGCCGTCGAGACGAAGTGTGCGTAAGCGATCAGAGATATAGCGGAGTATAAGGATTGCAGGCAAGGACGATATAGATGCATTGCGGTCGTCTATGTCACGTCTGCCGACTCGAAGGTGGACGTCAAGTGGCAGAGGACGGGAGCGCTGTTGCAGCACGTCTGCCCAGAACACATTCATGTTTGGAGTGATTGTCGTCCAGAGTTGTGCGAGGCTGTGCGTGACCGCCCGCCATGAACGACAGACTTGCGTGATGGGGAGCCATTCGGGGCCGACTTTGCTATAAGGAGGAGAGCCATCGTTGCGTGGCTCGCTGGGTGGCTCGGCGCAACAGAGAAAGATGTGTTCAATAACTTCGATTGGAAGATCTGGGAATCGGAACTGGAAAACGCCATCGTTGTCGGTATTTAAGGGCTGTGTGGTAGACCGCGAAGGTTGATGGTTCTGCCTGTTAGGTTTTGGACGCGGGAATCGTATAGGAAGAGATCCTTTCAAGTTGGAGACGCTCGGGTTACTGTTAGAAAAATAGCTGGGTAGAGATCACTTCAAAAAAACATATGCTTTCGAATGTCTGTTCAGCACGCACTATGCATTTAAGTTCTCTCCCCTACGATCGACCAAGACCTTCCTTGCAACCCTCAAGAACCTCGTCTTGACGCTTCCTTCAGCCATTTCCCCCTTTGTATAGAGATGGGTGCGAGCAACTTGGTATTGTGTGACTCTTGGAACAAGGATAGTGATAATAGTGGTGGGCGCCAACGTGTAGCCCTGGGAAGGTCGACCCAAGTACATGCCACGGGACGAATAATACCGGCTCGTGATCACCGCGTGGCAAAATAAGTCCGTAGAAGGCACCCACCCAAATAAGGACTACGATCCGGTAGCGGCAGTAACTCAGTTCTGAACGACGTTGCCTTGCAACCAATGCCAAGAGTATCGTCGTGCCTCGTAATTACAGGACGATGCTTAATCCAAATCTCTCCGGCTGGCTTCTTTGCACCCTGATTCGTGAATCATCAGGAACACAAGTCGCGCCACGATTTTATTGCGTGTCTATGGGCGCTCCCAACTCATATAGTCCCGGAACCGTCGGAAGAGAGTCCGGGAGCGCAATCGTACTAAGTCTAGTTGCCGAAGGGCCATCGCCAGGGCGAGTAATTTCGATGGGATGTGCGGACTGGTGCGGTGCCACGTTGGCGAGGGCCGAGGAGGTGAAGTGCCGTGAGCGCGGATGCCGAAATGAGGATCTCTTCTCCCGATGTCAGGTAGGCGACACCCACCGTGCAGGGGCCTAGTGCATCACGACAACGAAAGAGCCCAAAATGAAGCGATGAGATGTGGTACATGTCTAAGACCTCCTGAGGATCATATTTCAGCCAGGATATCCAATATGCTGGCATTCTTTGCTTCAGTCATAGTCCATATCATTTCGTAGATTGTCAGCTGGGGTGCGTAACTGTTCTAACTTGCTAAGTGGCTCCAGGAGAAAACAATACACAATACGAATCACCCTAATGTGTCCATAGGTAAAGAAGGAAAGGGATTAGTCCTCGTGAGGGTGCTATATATATGCAACGAATAGATGTAGTATATAGAGATCAGGGTCCAGATCCGAGTCAAGTCCAAATGTCCAGTGTAAACCAAAAGCATACTTGTGTCCCAAGAGAATCGAATACAGTAAATAAACTAGATCAAGCCCCAGACTGACCAACGCGCCCGTGCAAGAGCCGTATCAACTCCAACGCAGTTTCCGCACGTATCGCCTGAGGCTCATTGACGGGTCTGTGGGAGATAGCTGCGTGCGTAGGGGTTTCTGGCCTTGGCGATCTGGAAGGTATGATGCGAGAGAGAAGACGCCCTCGCTCTCGGACGGCGAATGCATGAGTTTGCGGCTCCAAGGTGTTTGCAGGCGGTGTGCTTGTTGTTGTCGCCGCTGGCAGGTTCTCGTTCCGCACTAAGCGAACCTCTTCTAAATAAGGCAGAACAGTGGGCGCATCAACGTGACTCCAGGCCACGTACAACGCTTTCGCTGCATCGGAGTGTACCATCAATTGCTTGACCGCCTGCAGCTTCCGCAGCAGTTCCCACCAAAGTGAATCCGGCAGCTCGGAGTGCCCTTCGATCTCTAGAATATGCACAGACGGCGTCGCATGGAGAATGTCACAGAGAGTTGCCAGGTGGAAAATTGGACTTGCGAGACTCGATGGATGGTCCGGCACAATTGTTGGGCTCCCATACCAGTACATGTCGAAGCAGAACTCGGGGTTTTCGCAATCTGCGTCCGTGTCCGTCCATAGGCGGAAAGTACCCTCCTTCGCCCCACCAGAGAGGTAAGCGTGTTGTAGCCCATTTGCGGCTTTTATGAGTGGGGAGAATGTGGAAAACCAACGTAACCAACGGTCCCATCCCGCAACGGCCAGTGTGTGAAGCTCCAACCACCTCTTCGCACCATTCGGTATTGAGAGATGCTCGTTTAGCAAAACAAAGTAGCGGGGTGAGTCCGCACGCACTACGAGATTCGAGAGATGCGGCATGTCAACCACCAGGTCGCGAGGCACGTCGGTTTCTTGCCAATAGGCGCGGCAGTATTGTAGCGTAAGATGTGTGAGTGCTGGCATCTCACACAGGGCATCGAGGAGAGCTGGGAGTGGTATCTGCTCGCCTGATGTGAAGTGGGTGACACCACGGAGGAGATGGGGAGGAGCGACGATACAGCGGTCCGCGGTGAAGTTGATGTGGCGGATAGTCGTTTCACCACCAAAAAGATATTCAGGAAGCGTGACTGGGGGGCCTGGTTCCCAAAGGGACAACGTGAGGCTGTGAATGGGCGTCGGGGTACGAAGGGCATCCAAAACGGAGCAGACGTCTCTCCGCGGGCCTACGAGCCTCAGAGAGCGCAACCTCGTGCAACCTGCGAGGGCTCCGGTGACCTCATCGACGCCCAGGCAAATCCTCTTCACCCTCGTTTGTCCGACTCGGAGTTCCGCATCCACGGGTGCTGGTTCGGAGCGCTCGACTAAAACCCCGAGCCAGTCCGGCGATAGGTTGGGCGTGACCGAACCCCAGAGAGTGTGATGGCCAATGGCAACGGCGCGCCAATGTCGATTAACGTAGGTGAGAGCGATCCATTCGGGATATACTTCGGGGAAGGGGGTCTCGTCGGGTGAACGCGGTTCCGCACAACAGGTAAAGATACGCTGGAGGATCTCGACGGGGAGGTTGTTAATTGACTCGGGGACGCTGGGTGACTGTACCGGTACCGCTTGGGTATCGTCTTTTGCGGAGTGTCTGCGAAAGCTAATATCATTCAACCAGCTCAACAATTCCTGGATCAACATGCGTACATTTTTAAAAATCGGCTGCTTCTCCAGCGGGGAAGGACAATGCCTCTCCACGCGGCTTTTTGTGAGCTTAAACCTCCTACACCCCTAGGCATTTCGTGTTCCGGTGTCTGTTTCGGCATACACAATCGTTGGTCGCAACTGAGCTTGTGTATTAGTTGTAGGGATGTGTCGAACAAGAAATGTAGTAGCCCATAGGGTATTATAGGCAATGAAAATGGTGAGACGTGGCGGTGTCTTGACGGGCTTGACAGGCAATCCTCATTGTCGTTCGGATGGACACCTTAGTCCTTACCTTTTATAGACATGTCCCTTAGCCCTACTCGGCGCTCCGCTCGGCGCTCGCTGTAATGAGTGTACAGTACCTGATCACGAGTATACCTCAGAGCCTATGCTATGACCTTTCGCTCTGCCAGTGGCAGGCTCTCTTCCTCAGAACGTCATTGAACGACCCGCTGGTACAGCCCTGCCGAGTCTGTATATTCCTGCCAGTCATCCGTACGATCGTGAGTCAGGGCAGAATCGAGTCAAATGCAATGGCAAGTTTTCGCCGAGCCTGAGAATGCCTTTTTTGATGTACAATGTACATAAAATTATAGACACGAAGACAACGACTGTACCGTATAGGGACTAGCATGTTGTGTATGTGACAGTCCCGTCATTCAACCAAACCTAGTAATCCGTATGTCTGGCATGTTCTTGCTCTTTCTCCACAGTCCCAAGCTTCCGGCTCTCAAAGCAACGTATCATCGCCCTCGATAGAGTTTAAGAGCCGCACTATCTTGCGTGCAGGGCGCTTACTAGTGATAGCCTATCGAGGCAAAGGGTTATCGGACCCGGAGGCCAGAACCTGTGCTCTGCGCAGCGCGGGGAAGGTAGTCCGGGGCGCTGCTTCCACTTCCACGCACTGCCCACTCCAATTGGCTCCTCACTGGTCGCAGCAGATCCCGCCAATACAGTATGTCTCCTCGATTCGGGGTATGCACACCGGGAGCTCCCGCCAATTTGAATCTGGGTGGAGATGGCGATGAGTCTTTGCGCCCATGCGGCGCCTAGTGCGTCTCATAACGTCATGAAACAGGACGCCCTGGTCCCAAGTCATTGCTCCATTGTGCGACGAGACAGAAACCAGCACCCTTCCAAGTAGTAGCTGCGCCCCCCACTCCACATGCGAAACCTGCCTTCATCTTATCCCCTGAAATGGTCTTCATTGATCACGTCCATGAACTGTGGCATTTGAACTGGTGAGGAGCGTAAGTCGTCCACATCTGATCTCAAAGCCACAGGTTTCGAATTGGAAATATGCAAGTGAGGGCATATGACGGAAGACACGGGAAAGTTCGGAGGGCGCATACAGTTGAAATGACCCAATGGGTGACATAGCGTACAACCCGCGAGCCGGCGCGAGGAGCTCTAAGCAGCAAATTGATGCCTTTCCCCCAAAGAGGTCGTCCGAGAAGATGAAACGTGTCGTCTCGTGGTCGTGCTCAAGGCGTAAGGAAAGACAATGAACAGGCAGCGATATCTCCAAGTATCAGTAAACTGTGCAGGGACAATGCGTATGTCAAAGTCCTTGAGCGCCGCTGTTTACATGCAAACCTTAATCCAACGTAATGAGAATCCAAGAGATAGGCCCAGAGTGTACGGCTAAGCACAATTGTGCGTAAAGACAACAAACATCATGGGTGGTACTAACCAGATGGGATATCGGGGACATCGATTGTTGGGTAGCTCTGTACACTGAGATTCTACTACAGAGGATAAAGATTTATATGGAGAGTACGGAGCGCGACCAAGTTACTCATAGGCGTGAAGGAAAAATCGAGGCAAATGCTTAGTCACGGTCATACTAGGACTCTGCGCCCTTCACGGCATACCACTTAAAGTGTCGACCAATTCCATCTCTCCGATCAGACGCAAACACTAGAATGGCCAATAAGGCTCCTCGAAAACTTGTGCATTGTAAGCTTGTGAGTTCCCGTTCCGCAGACTTGGAGGACTCGGCGAGGTCTAACCGCGTACTACTAGTTGGCGTGACTTAAGGACTGGGCTGGTCTCAACGAGATCCCTGGAGGACACTAGTAGCAGTGCGTCACTCGGGGTCAAAATTCCCACAAAACTTGTAAAAAGCGGCGTGCTCATACTTCTGTTGTCCTTAAGCCGGATGTGAGCATGTGAACCCCGAAAACGTGAAAGCGGAATATCATGCTTCCCTCTGTCAGACCTGCATTGAATTGGAGGTTAGAACTGGCTCACATAGTACACCACTGCACAAAAAAGCCTTTCCCGGCCGCCAGTGCCATGGTGCGTGGATACACCGACAAACGTTGCGTTGCTGTATAGTACTAAGGCTATGAAAAAACAATCTACCTATCGTTACGAACTATTCTGAGTGCAAATTCACGTTTATCCCTAAATGTTCCAATAACTCCAGCAACGCCTTGTACGCTTCGTACGCCTTCTCGATCTCCTCCACATGCAACGCCTCCAAGGGTGGCGTGATATCGCTCAGTGTAGCGTTTGGGAGGCGAATTATCCTGAGTGTGGGCGGGTCTACGCTCATTCGATACTGATGTGGTGATTGACAGAGTTCAGGAACGACGATCTGTACTCTCCGCAGTCCTGGCAGCTAGCACGCGGGAGGCCTACCACAGCCTACTTCCCACGTGCCACCTAGTACTGCATCCGAACCCACTCTTGCGGGATGTAGCTCTAGCTCCTCGATTCCCAGAAGCCTCTGAAGTGCGTCCCACCAATATGGCTCCGTGACTCCAGGAAACGACTTTGGCGGTATCCCTATCCACGAGTTTAAAAGTGGCGAGTAGGGAACGGGAAAATCAATCACGAGCCTCTGTGCCCGTGCTGCGCCTAGCGTGTCACACAATCCAATGAAGCGGCGGCAGGACTTTGATGTTTCGCAACTGCCAAATGATCCTATAATTCTCCACTTTGCAAAGAGACAGAACTCGGAATCCTCCCAGACTGTATCTGCATTCCCAGTCCACATGCGAAACCAGCCTTCCTCGAGCTTGCCTGAGAAATGGAGGTGCTGGATCCCATCCATGGCTTCAAGGAGTGGAAGAATGCCTTCCATCCAATAGTCGTCACAGAGCCAGGCGCACAACTCTGGCGTTTCCAACTCCAGTCGCCTCTTCACACCCACAGGCAACAAAAGCAGCCGATCCAGCAGCACGAAAGAATTGGGATCGCGTGCGCAATGGACTATCACGTCCAGAAGTTGTGGCATTTGAACTGGCGAAGCGCCCACTGGCAAATCATCTTCGCGCCAGCATAATGAATTAGGTTCAAATTCGAAATATGTCAGTGAAGACATCTGACGGAAGGCATCAAGAAGTTCAGAGGGTATAATAGGCTCGGCGCAGTTGAAATGGGTGACACCATGGAGGAGCCAGTTGGGCGCAACAATGTGGGATTTTGCGAGAAACTCTAAGCGGCGAATTGGTGCCTTCCCTCCAAACAAATCGTCAGAGAGGATAAGATGTCTTTCGTCATTGTACCCCCTCTCAAGACGTAAGGAGAAACTATGAAGTGGTAGCGAGCTGTGGAGCGAGTCAAGGATGAGGGATATGTTACAAGGCCACCCTGTAAGGCAGAGAGAGCCGACTCGTGTGAAATCTGAGAGAAGTACGATAATATCTTCGTAATCATGGGCTCTGGGATAGTCCCGCGTAAATGGCCAGGAGACAGGGCCTATGCAGATGTCAAAGTCCATGAGCACTGGTTGAGAGCGTTCCATGCAGACCTTGATCCAACGTAATGACAATCCAGGGGTGATAGAAGCCCATAGTGTGGGGTAGCTAAGCGCGACTGTGCGCCAATGACGACAGACATGGGTGATCGCTAAGCAGGCAGGGTATGGGAGACCTAGATCGTCATCGGAGATTTCTGTGCACAAGGCACTAAAGATGCGCGCAACGAGTTCTACGGGAAGCTTGGGGAAGTAAAGCATGTGTGAAGGATGCAATGTCTGTGCGTCTTGAACATCCAGTTTCATGTCTATGAGCACAATTTCAGAGAGCTGTGTCCTTGTGCATGTCAATGAGCGCACTGTGCTGTGTGAGCCTACTGTGTATGTGTGATCCCATTTATCGTCAGGTCGGATTCCCTCAACAGAACTACTTTCTTGAATGTGATACCAGGACTATTTTTGAGAGAAGAGAGAAAGAGGCTTGATTGTACAGTGTCCGCGAAGAAGGGATGAGAAAGGCGCGCCCATTGGCGCCCCCTAGTCATTACGTGATCAAGGGATCGTCAGTGCGGCAGCCTCCGGACTGCATAAATTTCAACACCATTGGTTCTAAGTTATCAGACGAAAGCCCCATCTACGCAATACTAAACGTACGCGGCCAGTAATAAGTAGGACACGTGCTGACCGTCAACCAGAACACAACGAGCGTGCTATAATTACTAGTTACGGATCACGGAAACCTTCAGCAAACCCTTGACATGGCGGCCCTGACTCGGATCTCCTACAACCTCGGATGGCGCGATTTTAGCCTCAGAATAACTTGACAGCCGAACTATCCTCCGCGTCGGGGGGTTCCCACTTATTTCGTACTGACGCGGTGTTTGATCGAGCTTGGAGGACACAATCTGTACTCTCCACAGGTGGCAACACGGCGGGGGCCTTCTTAGCCCTCCGAGCAAGGCTCAAAGCTGTCACTGGTGGAATACAGCTCCAGCTCTTCGATACCAGGGATCATCTTTAGTAGATCCCACCAGTATGTCGTCGGCTGGCCCGGAAATGGGGAATCGAACATGAGTCTGCGTGCCGTTTCCTTGCCTAGCATGCCAGCAATCGTGAGGAAGATATATGCCTGCCGGGGTTACATCACGCGGCGTCGTTCTTGTAAACCCTTTCCATTCCCCGTAGAGAAAGAATTTGGCATCCTCCCATTTGTAGCCGCGCTCGCTCCCAGTCCACATACAAACCAACCTTCCTCCTTTTTTTCCCTGAGAAACGTATGTGCTGAATTCCGTTCGCGGCTTCGACGATCGGCGAAAGGCTCTGAAACGAACTCACTTTACGGGACCAGCTGCAAGACCGCATTTTACACAGCTCCAGCCGCCTCTTCACAGCCGCCGGCATCAAAAGCGCCTTATTCAGAATGAATACACCAGGAGAATTTGCGCGGATGAATGAAGTCCATAAGCCATGGCAATTGAATCAGTTGGGCCGTGGCGAATCGTTTTTCCGGGTCTCCTTCATGCCAGTGCGGATGACCGTGAAATTTGAGATACTTAAGCGCAGGCACCCGACGGAGGACATTGAGAAACTCGAGAAGCGTCGTCGACTGTGTGCCTGTGTAACGGGTGATACCTTGGAGGAGCCAGTGAGGCGCAGATATATTGACATGTATGCTGTCCCTCGTGTCGAACTGTGCTAGGCGGCGAAGCGGTGCCTTTCTCCCAAGCAAATTCTCAGGAAGATTGAAAGTCTCCATATAGCGAATATCAGATGTGAGGATAGCATGCCAACCTCCAGTGAGGCAGAGAGTACGAATTCGCCTCAAACCTGCGTGATATCGACGAGATGGACACCGACACCGTAAGATGACTTATAGAGCCAGCCGTCTGAAATCGTGGGGTAAATGTCGAGAGAAAATGTCGAGATTCGTCAGCATGTTTTGAGAGCATGCCATGAAGGCCTTGCCAGTGATCCAAGGTAAAAGCCGGAAGCGCAGGATAGATTGGATGAAACGGTCTTGATCCTGGTTCGTCAACGCAACGCGTCAATAGTCGGTGTTGTCTATATAACACGAGGCGCGTCGTACATGAGAGTAAATGAGCCTACTGTGTGTGAAAGCGATTCCGTAGCCCAAGCGATTGCCGGCTCCGAGCTCCGAGTCGGCTCTGAGTCTTGCGATGAGTAACTATCGTCAAGAGATTGCACGCACACGGATAATATACTATGTATGTAAGAGCATATTCATTACCTTCTTCGAACCTTCTTTCCCTTTCTTTTCTTCGATTCCAATTTGCTACTTCCCAAGCCTTGCAACAACCTTAGCAACCCGCTCGACACAATCTCCACCTCGTCCTCTGCAGACTCCTCCGGTAACGTGACATCGTCCGAGGCCAGTCGCACTATCCTGCGTGGAGGGGTGTCCCCAATTATTGTGTACTGAAGCCATGCAATCCGCACCCTCCGCAGGGCTGGCAACACAGAAGGGCCAGTGTTAGACTTCCACGCGTCGTCCAAAGCATCCGCGCTAGTAGAAGAGAGCTCCAGCTCTTCGATTCCGGGAAGGCCTTTGAGTAACTTCCACCAGTATGTCTTCAGCATGCCAGAAGTGGGTGAATCT
>WNFR01008588.1_pt1 | contig 10329 bp, 8 predicted proteins | sample 5400221 | NCBI WGS metagenome assembly WNFR01 (sample SAMN13153357, study PRJNA577476) | soil metagenome | isolation source: 40 cm soil under Madrone tree | place: USA:California | collected 2016-06-14 | reverse complement strand
AGCGCCACCAGGTGCAGCATCACCAGCAACAGCAGCGCGAGCGGCAGCGCCACGACATGCAGCGCAAAGAAGCGGTTCAGCGTCGCATCGGCAATGCCGTAGTCGCCGCGGATCCATTCCACCAGAGGGGTGCCGATCCCGGGGATGGTGCCGAACAGGTTCACGATCACCTGCGCGCCCCAGAACGACATGTTTCCCCACGGCAGCACGTACCCCATGAAGGCCTCGGCCATGAGCGCCAGGTACACCAGCATGCCGATGAGCCACAGCAGCTCGCGCGGCGCCCGGTACGAGCCGTACAGGAACGCCCTGAACATGTGCAGGTAGACGACGATGAAGAACGCGGAGGCGCCGGTGGAATGCAGATAGCGGATGAGCCATCCGAAGTCCACCTCGCGCATGATGTATTCGACCGAATCGAACGAGGTGAGCTCGCCGGGCTTGTAGAACATGGTGAGGAAGATGCCGGTCACGAGCTGCATGACCAGCACGAAAAGGGCCAGCGACCCGAAGAAGTACCAGATGTTGAAGTTCTTCGGCGCGTAGTAACCGGTCAGCTGCTCGGTGATGAACTCATCGACCGGCAGGCGCTTGTTGAGCCAGGCCCACGGGCCCTTCTTCGGCGCCGCGCTCCCAGGCAGCCGGGCCGGTGCGCCGGTGGCGGTCTTCACGCTCATCAGACGACTCCTTTCTCGTCCGCGCCGATCACCAGTGTGCGCGCGTTCGGATAGGAGTACGGCGGGACCCGCAGGTTGGTCGAGGCCGGCGAGCCCTCGAACACCCGGCCGGCGAGATCGAACCGCGACCCGTGGCAGGGGCAGAAAAAGCCGCCCGGCCAGCCTGCGTACAGCTCGCCCCCGCCGAAGCGCTGCTTCGGCAGGCACCCCAGGTGCGTGCAGGTGCCGATCAGCACCAGAAACTCGGCGCCGCGCGAGCGCAGCGGGTTGCGGGCATACGCGGGCTGGTCGGACTGGTCGGACTTCGGGTCCTTCAGCAACTCGTCGTGACCGGCGATGCGCGCCACCATGTCGGGGGTGCGGCGTACCACGTAGATCGGGGACTTGCGCCAGATGGTGGTCGTCATCTGGCCCGGCTCGAGCTTGGAGAGGTCGAGCTCGACGGGCGCGCCCTGGGCCCGGGCGCGCTCGGAAGGGTCCCAGGACTCGATGAAAGGCACTGCGGCGAACACCGCGCCGACCGCGCCGGTGGCGATCGTCGCCCGAGTGAGGAACTTGCGTCGGCTCAGGTCGACTTCATCGTCGGCGACGACTGCGTGATCCGCCATCCAACCGCTCTCCGTTCGCGTCGCACCACCGCGCGGACGATCTGGGCGCGCGGCGCGATTTCGTACCTTGCGGGGGGCGGCGCATTATACACAAACGAACACCCCCTTCCGGGCGCGCCGCCGCCGGTGCGCGCGAGGGTTTTCCCGGAGTTTAACGATGCTCAAGCGCTTGGGAAGCGCGTTGATCTTCGTGGCGGGATCGGTCGTGGGAGGCCTGGCACTCGCCTTCCTGATCATCGCGCTGCGCCCGGATCTGATTCGCGGGCCAAGCCGCTCGCCGGGACCGGCGCTGCCGGCGGCGGACCGCACGCTCCCGGCGCCGGAGCGCATCACCTACGCGGCCGCCGTGCAGCGCGCCGCGCCGGCCGTGGTGAACGTCTACACGGCGCGCCTGGTGACCGAGCGGGTGGCGCCCTCGCTCGGGGAGCTGTTCGGGGACTACATGCCGCGCTACCGGCAGCGCATCGAACGCAGCCTGGGCTCGGGAGTGATCGTCGATGAGGGCGGTCACATCGTCACCAATCAGCACGTCATCGCCAACGCCGAGGCGATCAGCGTGCAGCTCGCCGACGGCCGGGTGGCGGGCGCGCGCATCGTGGGCCGCGATCCGGACACCGACCTGGCGGTGCTGAAGATCGATCTCACGCCCCTGCCGGTGGCTATCTTCGGGCGCTCCGATCAGCTGCGGGTCGGCGACCTCGTGCTCGCGATCGGTAATCCCATCGGCCTGTCTCAGACGGTCACTCATGGGATCGTGAGCGCGACCAGCCGCCAGCAGCTCGGGATCGCGCCGCTCGAGGACTTCATCCAGACGGATGCACCGATCAATTTCGGCAACTCGGGCGGCGCGCTGGTCGACTCCAGCGGCGCGCTGGTCGGCATCAACACCGCCATCGTCGCCAAGAACATCGGCGTCGAGGGCATCGGCTTCGCCATCCCGGTGAACATGGTGCGCGGCGTGCTGGCGGAAATCATCGCGCACGGCCGGGTGGTCCGTGGCTGGATCGGCATCGTTCCGCAGGACCTCACGGACGAGCAGGCGCAGCAGTGGGGGCTCGCCCAGGCCGCGGTGCTCATCGACAACCTGTACGTGGGCAGCCCGGCTCAGCAGGCGGGATTACAGCCGGGCGACCTGCTGCTCGCCATCGACGGGGTGGCTCCGAGCAGCGCGCAGGACGCGCTCAGGCGCATCGCCGGCCACAAGCCCGGTACCAGCATCGTGCTGCGCGGGCAGCGCGGCCGGCACGTGTTCGAAGTGCGGGCACAGGTGGGCGAGCGCCCGCGCAGCGGGTAGGAAATCGAGTGACCACACTGACCACGCGCCGCTTCCCCTCGCGGGCTGCGCTCGATGCGGGCCTCGCGCAGCGCCTCGGGCAGGCCATCTCCGCGAACGGCGCCTCGGCCATCATGCTCTCGGGCGGCACCACGCCTCTGCCGGCGTATCGGGCACTCGCCCGAGGTCCCCTGCCTCATGATCGGCTGCATATCCTGTTCTCGGACGAGCGCTATGTGCCGTCCGACTCGGACGCCAGCAACTATCACCAGTCGCGCCCGCTACTGGATGCGCTGGCGCTGCCTGCGACCGCGGTGGCGCGCGTGCGCACCGAGCTGCCGCTCGATGAGGCAGCCAGGGATTATGAACGCCAGCTCGCGGCACTCTTGGATTCCGGCGTGCGCGTCGGACTGGGGCTCCTCGGGCTCGGCGCCGACGGTCACACGGCGTCACTGTTTGGTGCCGCGGACCTGGAACGCGCGCGCGGACGCCTGGCGATTGCCGTGCACCGCCCGGACGGCATGTCGGCGGTGAGCGTGACGCCGGACCTGCTCGCGCGGGTCGAGGAGCCGGTGTTCGTGGTCGCCGGCAGCGGCAAGCACGACGCCCTCCAGGCCCTCACCGCGCAGGATCGCAATCTGACCGCCTGGCGCGCCGTACAGGGGTGCCCGCGCGTGCAGCTGTGGTTTGCCTGATGGCAGCGCCACCCGCCTGCACCCTGTTGCCGTGCGGGCGGCCGCGCTGATGTAATTGAAGGAGTGACGATTTCAGGGACAGCCGCGGACGGGCTCCGCGAGGCCGCACGTCTCGAGGGCCTCGGCCAGGTTCCCGAGGCATTGGCCACCTATCAGCGCCTGCTCGGGCGCTGGCCCAACCTGCCGGACGGCTGGTACAACCTCGCGCTGCTGCAGCGCAGAGCGGGTCAGTTCGAGGCGGCGCTCGCCTCTTACGCCCGCGCGCTCGAGCAGGGCGTTGCCCGACCCGAAGAAGTTCACCTGAACCGCGGCGTCATCTTCTCCGACTGCCTGCGCCAGGACGAGGCCGCCGAGCGCGAGCTGCGCGCCGCCCTCGCGCTCAATCCCGACTATCTCCCGGCGCTGCAGAATCTCGCCAACCTGCACGAGGATCTCGGCCGCCGGGAGAAAGCGCGCAGCACCTATGCGCGCATGCTCGAGCTCGATCCGAATGCCTTCGAGGCGCTCGCGCGCTACGCGCAGCTCGCCGACATCCAGGGGCCCGAGGATCCGCTGCTCGCACGGCTGCGCGCAGCCCTCGCGAACCCGGCGGCGAATGCGGCCGATCGCGCGAGCCTGGGATTTGCGCTCGCCCGGGCGCTCGATGCGTGTGCAGAGTACCGCCAGGCGTTCGCCGCCGCCGAGGCCGCCAATCGCGCCAGCCGCGCGAGCGCCCCCGCAGCGCGCTACGACCGGGCAGCGCACGAACACTTCATCGATGAGCTGATCCGCGCCTTTGCGCGCCCCCGCGCCCGCGCGCCGCAGGCAGGGATGTCGGCGGGTCCGCGGCCGATTTTCATCTGCGGCATGTTTCGCTCCGGCTCCACGCTCGCCGAGCAGCTGCTCGCCGGCAGTGCGCAGGTTACCCGGGGCGGGGAGCTCGATTTCCTGCCCCAGCTCGTGCAGTCGCAGCTCGCGCCCTTTCCGCAGGCGCTCACCGCGGCATCGGACGCCGCGCTCGGGCGACTCGCGGCACAGTATCTCGAGAGCGTTGGCCGCCTGTTTCCCGGCGCCGCCCACGTCACCGACAAACGCCCCGACAACTTTCTGCTGGTGGGCCTGATCAAGACCCTGTTCCCGAACGCCCGGATCGTGCACACGACGCGCGACCCGCTCGACACCTGCCTGTCGATTTTCTTTCTGCACCTGGATCAGCGGATGAGCTACGCGCTCGACCTGATGGACATTGGTCACTACTTCAGGCAGTACCGCCGCCTGATGGCGCACTGGAAATCCCTCTACGGCGAGGACATCCTGGATTTCAATTACGATTCGCTGGTGCGCGAGCCGCGCCCGGCGGCGCAGCGACTGGTCGCGTTCTGCGGCCTCGACTGGGACGAGGCGTGCCTCGACCTTGCGCATGGCGCGGGTGCCGTCAAGACCGCGAGCGTCTGGCAGGTGCGCGAGGGACTCTATCAGCGCTCCTCGGGCCGCTCGCGGCACTATGCGCGGGAGCTCGCGCCCCTGGCCGCTGAACTCGCGGAGCCTGCAGAACGGCGATGACGACCCCGACGACGACCCTGCTGCCGATCTTCGCCGCGCCCTTCGCCTCGGTGCCGCTGGCTGAGGCGACGGAGCTGAATTCGGCACTCACATCCCTCTTCTGCCTGCGCGCCACGCCGGCGCACATGGACCCGGCCCTCGGCGCCGACCCGCTGTGCTTCCGTAGTCGAGAGGACCTCTTCGAGTGGGACAACGAGGCGGTGGCACACCTGAAGCGCGAGATGCTCGGCGGACTGTGCGCGGTGGTGATGGCCGCCAACCTCTATACGGAGGCTGAGTTCGATGCTTTGGGCGTGCAGGCGCGCGCGCGCTTCGCGATCGTGCATCGCAACGGGTGTATCCCGGCGTCGAGCCTGCCGCTCGCCTCCTGGTGCGCCCTCTACTGCGTCGCCGCGCCCGCCCCCGCTCCCGAGCGGGCCGACAGCGGCGCACTGCGCCTGTACGAAGCCCGGATGGGCGCGATGTTCATGGATGCCTCGAACTGGCGGATGCGTCCCCCATTTAACCCCGGACATCACATTTGGCAGCCTGTTCCAGGCCAGATGGTGGTATTTCCCGCCTCAATCATGCACGAAGTCGCCCTGAATCGTGCCGAGGGTGATCTCGTGCTGGTCGAGGCGCGGACGCGGTTTGCGGGCCCGGGAATGGAGAGCATGCCGGCATGGTGAACGTACCGATCCGCATCAGCTCTGCATTCGCGGTGCCCTTTGGAGATGCACGTCTGGCGGGTTGCGAGCGTCTCAACGGCCAGCTCGAGGCGCTGTTCCTCGCGCGCGAGACCGAGGAAAACCGCAACCCCACCCCCAGTCACACCCCGCAAGCCGAGACGTTCGAAAGCCGCTTCAACCTGTTCCGCTGGCCGGACGTCTGTGTGCGGGAGCTGCGGGCTTTCGTGCTCGACTGCGTCGCGCAGACAGTCATCCAGGCTTCCAACGTGCAGCCGGAGGAGCTCGCCAGGCTCACGATGCACAACCACACCTGGTACCACGTCTCCCGCTACGCGGGCTCCTTCGTCGCCCACAATCACCCGCTCGCGTCCTGGTCGGCCGTGTATTGCGTGCGAGCCGGGGAGCGCCTTCCCGACCGGCCCGACAGCGGCGTCCTGAGGTTCCTGGACACCCGCTCAGGCGCCGATTCCTATCTCGATGCCGCCAATCGCCGCATGCGCGCACCGTATGCGCTCAAACCCCGTGAAATGCGCCTCGAGGAGGGCCAGGTGGTGGTCTTCCCCTCGTACGTCTTCCACGAAGTCACGCCTTTCTACGGCCGGGACACGCGCATCACGGTCGCCACCAACTGCTGGTTCGTCTGATCTCCAGCCAGCCTCGGGGGCCAGCGCCTCGGGCGGCGCCGAGCGCGACCCTGCCGGCCCGATGTTGCGAATATGCAACATCGCGAGACTCGCTGGTTCCCCCGATGGGAGAAGCCCTGTGTTAGCGCCGTTCCCGGGTGCGAGGCGGGTTGGCAACACTACACCGGCATGCTCTAATGCGCCCCCAAGTCCTTAAGGCGAACCCCAGGGAGGGGTTTACGCAGGGGAGTGCAGGGGCGCCCGGGACGTCTGTCTCAATCAATTCGCTCATTCAGAGGAATCAACACATGGCGAAAAGTCGCAGCTTGCAACAGGCGGTGCGCTTCGCGTTGGCTACGGCGACGGCCGCCGCGAGCGTCTCCGGGCTTCACGCCCAGGAAGCCCCGGCCCCAGCCGCAGCGCCGGTCGAAGAGGTGGTCGTCACCGGATCGCGCTTGTCGACGCCGAACGAGCAATCGATCAGCCCGATCACTTCGGTCTCTGCAACCGACCTCCAGGCGACGGGTCTGACGCGCGTCGAGGACGTGCTCAACAACCTGCCGATGGTGTTTGCCGGCCAGAACTCGACGGTCTCCAACGGTTCGGACGGCACGGCCACGGTCGACCTGCGCGGCTTGGGTCCGCAGCGCACGTTGGTTCTTGTCAATGGCCGCCGCCTCGGCCCGGGCCGGGGAGACGGTCGTAACTTCTCCGACATCAACGAGATTCCCGCCTCCCTGATCGAGCGGGTCGACATCCTCACCGGCGGCGCCTCGGCCGTGTACGGCGCTGACGCCGTGGCGGGCGTGGTGAACTTCATCCTGAACACCCACTTCCAGGGTGTGCGGCTCGACGGCACCTACAGCTTCAACGAGCACAGCAACAACAATGCCGTGCAGCAATATCTCCGCGCCGCGGGGGACCCGATACCCGACAGCCGCGTCAACACCGGCTTCAGCAAGAGTCTCTCGCTGCTCATGGGCTCGAACTTCGCGGACAACAAGGGCAATGCCACGTTCTATGCGACCTACAACAATCAGGCGTCCGTGCTGGAGGGCAAGTACGACTACGGCTCATGCGTCCTGGACGCGCACGCGGGCGTCACGCCGCTGAAGTGCGGCGGCTCGGGCACCTCGGCCAGGAATGGAGCCGGGGGCTACTTCCTCGCCTACGATACGCTCGGGAATGCGATCGGCCCCAACACGGTTGACGGGCTGACCGGGGCGTTCCGGCCCTTCACGTCAAATGACCTGTACAACTTCGGCCCACTGAATTTCTACCAGCGGCCGAATGAGCGCTGGACGGCCGGCGGGTTCGTGAACTACGACGTCAATTCGCATCTGAACGTGTACGCGGAGATGATGTACGTCCGCAACACCTCGGAGGCCCAGATCGCACCGAGCGGCGACTTCTTCCTGAACTCGTTCATTCCCTGCAGCAACCCGTTGTTGACCGCGGCGGAACATGCGGCTCTCTGCTCGCCCGCGGCCGTGGGCACGGCGAGCGGCATCAACATGTACATCGCGCGCCGCAACGTCGAGGGCGGTCCCCGTATCGCGACGTTCGACACCAACGCGATCCGCATGGTCGTGGGACTCAAGGGCGATATCGGTGACGCCTGGAAGTTCGACGTCTACGGGCAGCACGGCACGGTGGACGGCAGCGAGGGCAACCGGAACTACCTGTCCAACGCGAACATCAACAAGGCACTGAACGTGATCCGCGGTCCGGCGCTGCTGGCAAACGGCAACGCCAACCCGCTCGCCGGCCAGGCCGAGTGCCAGTCCGTCTACGACGGCACCGATCCGGCCTGCGTGCCATGGAACGTGTGGGTACCGCACGGCGTGACGGCCGCGGCGGTGAGCTACCTGTCGATCCCGCTGCTGGTCGAGGCTACCGTGACCGAAGAGGTGCTCTCGGGCTCGGTGACCGGCGATCTCGGCAAGTACGGCGCCAAGCTGCCGTCGGCCGACGAGGGCCTGCAGGTCAACATCGGCGCCGAGTGGCGCGGCGAGCACGTGAACTTCCTGCCGGACCTCGAGAGCCAGCTGGGCAATGCCGCCGGCTCCGGCGGTCCGACGCTTCCGATCTCGGGCGACTTCCATGTCAGGGAGGCGTTCACGGAGTTGCGCCTGCCGCTGGTCGACCACGCCCCGTTTGCAGACTCGCTGGCGGTGGAAGGCGGATACCGGTATTCCGAATACAGCCTCGGCTTCAATACCAACACCTACAAGCTCGGCCTCGAGTGGGCGCCAGTGCGGGATCTGCGCGTGCGCGGCAGCTACCAGCGTGCGGTGCGGGCGCCGAACATCAGCGACCTGTTCTTCCCGCAGGCCGTCCTTCTGGACGGCTCTCAGGATCCGTGCGCGTTCGTAGGAGCGCCGCCCGCGGGGGCACCCACGCCAGCGCAGTGCGCCTTCTCGGGCGTGAGCGCGGCGCAATACGGCAGCGTCGCGCCGAATCCGGCGGCCCAGTACAACGGCCTCCTGGGCGGCAACCCGAACCTGAAGCCGGAGGTGTCCGATACCTACTCGGTGGGCTTCGTGCTGCAGCCGCGTGTCGTGCCGAACCTGAGCGTGTCGGTGGATTACTTCGACATCAAGATCAAGGAGACGATCCAGGCGGTCGGCGGCGACACCATCCTGCTGAACTGCATCCAGACCGGCAGCCCGACCTACTGCTCAGCGGTGCATCGCGGACCGGGCGGCACCTTGTGGCGCTCACCGGCCGGATTCATCTCCGACTTGAGCGTCAACATCGGCTCGGTGTCGACCAAGGGCTTGGATATCAAGGCGAACTACCGCGTCCCGCTGACGACGCTCGGGTCTCTGTCGTTCTCGCTCGAAGGCACCAAGCTCAACAACCTGACGACGCAACCGCTGACCAACGGGGCCTCATACGACTGTGTTGGATTCTTCGGCACGATCTGCGGTGCCTCGAATCCGTCCTGGCGGCACGTCTTCAACGTGACGTGGTCGACCCCGTGGGACGCGGCCGACATCGGCCTGCGGTGGCGCTACCTGGGTGAGGCGAAGTCGGAGCAGACGAGCTCCAATCCACAGCTGACCGGCACACCGCTCCCGCTGACGTCGCGCATTCCGGCGTACAGCTGGATCGACCTGCAGGGGTCGCTGGCGATCGGCAAGATCGTGCGCCTGCAACTCGGTATCAACAACATCACCGACAAGAACCCGCCCATCGTGGCCTCCAACGGAGGCGGATTCGGGTCCGATTGCCCGACAATCACTGCGAACGGCAGTTCGTGCAACGGCAATACCTTCCCCGGTGCCTACGACACGCTGGGCCGCTACGTCTTCGCCCACGTGACGGCGCAGTTCTAAAGCCAGACCAGGGTACGGCAGACCTCAAGACGGCGGGCTTCGAGCCCGCCGTTTTTTTGCTTCAGCGCAGGCGATGCACGCGATGCGTACGCCGGGTGGGGGTGGTCATGACAAATGACCCGAATGCGGCACGCTGGATGGTCACCGGGTCCCCGTTCGAGAGCAGCGGGTCGGGGCCATCGAGTTCCCACAACTGCCCGCCCTCGAGCGCGACGGTGGGATGACCGTTGGCACTCGCGCCGATCCCGACGACCTTGGCCGTGAGTGAGGCCGCCGGCGGCGGAGCGGCGGGATGCTCGGCGTGGTAGAGCCCGAAAGATCCTTTTGGCGGCGGCGCGGGGGAAGCCGGCGCGGCCACACCGGCGGACGGCTGGGGTGCGGCTGGAGGCGCCGATACGGTCGGCGGGGCTGACGCGCGCGCGGCGAGCTGGTCGTAGCAGGCGAGGCGCTCGCCCGGCGTGCTGATGGCCGCACACGCGTGAACTGCGCTCGCCGGGACCGGGGCCTCGGTGCTCTGGGTGCCCGCGAGAGCCACAAACGACCACACCGTCAGCGGCAAAGCCGGTAAAGCCCCGCGCAGGAGCCTCACGCGGCGCCTTCTGCGGTCACACCGTAATAAGTGCCGACGACCTCGGTCGCCGCCCGCACCAGGTCGCGCTCCGCTTCACTCAGGTATGGGTTCCAGATGTCGAAGATCAGGACCGCGCGCGGTGCGTCCGAGCGGTTCCAGGCTTCGTGCTCGATGGTATCGTCGAACACCCACGCCTTGCCGGGGACCCACTCGCGCGTCTCGCTGCCGACGCGAAAGCCGCAGTCGGGCGGCACGATGAGGGGCAGATGTACGGTCACCCGGGTGTTCGTCACTCCGGTGTGCGGCGGAATGTGCGTGCCGGCATCGAGAA
>WNFR01008587.1_pt1 | contig 10329 bp, 12 predicted proteins | sample 5400221 | NCBI WGS metagenome assembly WNFR01 (sample SAMN13153357, study PRJNA577476) | soil metagenome | isolation source: 40 cm soil under Madrone tree | place: USA:California | collected 2016-06-14 | reverse complement strand
CGCATCCGCTGGACGCCGTCCGCTTGGTACACGCCGGGCGAAGCGAGCTGTGGACCCTTGGACTGAAAGCAGGCCATACTGTAGGCGATGGGCTACCCAACAAAGAGAGACTGTAACGGACAAAAGACCTGCCTCACATGTCACAGCGATTCGGCATGGACGTAAGATCCATCCCTGGCTGTTCGCGCGGCTTCTATGGACTGGTCAGGACCCTGAAAAACACTTCTTCTATGACTGGTGGCGGGAGATCAGATTTTCGACACGCCACTTCTGCCCCACGGTCCGGCAACGCAAAGAAAGGGTCAGCTGGATGGGCGGCAGGTCCTTTCGGCAAGATCTATGTCGCGTTATCGCCCTGTTAGCCCCAGGACTGAATTATGCGGTTGCTCCAAAACAATAAGTGCTTTTAAGGTCATCACGCCCAGGCGCGTTTATCACCGTGCCTCGAGCGTGAGGAATCGATTAGGGGAAGCTCTGGGAGAGCTGCTGTACAAAAGGGATATTAGGACCGCTGAGCAACTTTGGACGGATCTCACATGAGAACTTACTTTGAAGTTGCGCGTCCTGTCGCGTGTGTCTATTCGGGCTAGCTTTATCCCCCCTCTCTCCATCCCCCGTCCAGCGTGAGTGCACGATTTAAATTTGAATTATTTTTTTTTCGATGTATTCGGTTGGTGATGTGCTCGAACGGTCAGGGAGTCCTTCGAGGCGGAGCGCCAAACCCCGTTTTGTCTCGCGCACACGGCGCTAGTGCCCACCACACCCCCCGATCCGCTTCGGTGCTTGCTGTAATCCGTCCGTACCGGATCGACAGGCAGCTCGTGCCCACCCCGCTCCGCTCCGCCCCTTGCCTGCCATCGCAGCCCAATTGGGGCGGCCAGAAGGTCAGTACTGTAGGTCGTGCCAACCAAACACGAGCGATTCTTTTATAAGTTTACGAGTTGTTTTTTTTTGTTTCAACTATATCTTCTCTTGCTCCAATCTTGTCGCCCCAGACACTTTGCCACCGTGTATTTCATACGCGTTACACGCGCAAACAGGCACGGACAAAGCTCCGGAGAGTGTGCGCGCAAGCAGTTAAACGACAGGGTTGATCGGTCCAATGAGATCGACGTTAATTGGCTAGTACACGATGGGTTGTCCTTCTCGAGGAGGGGAGTCCGAGGCTTGCCTGATAACCTCGAACATGTCGCAGCCCCAACCTTGGAGCACGGCTTTGCCTCGCTCCTTTGGATTCCCCGTTTGACCGGGCCGATCAACCAATGGAAAGATGGCGAGAGAAAGAAGGCAAGAGAGAAAGAAGTCCTTTGACATGTCAGATAATGAACGTGGCCGCGTGCCCAGAAGCACACTTGTCACTTGTCAAGTACAAATCTAGCCAGCCAGCTACCATAGCCGGACTCTGGGGCGATGATATATTTGGCGGTTGGCGGCCCGATCCCTACACTCAGCTCAGCTTCCTCGGACCGCCTGCCCTGACACTGTCGTTCACGGAATTCCACATGCCGCCCATTGCATCTGCACAATCTTATGTTTCTGTTAACGCCAGCTCTACAGATCCTCCTTGCTGTACCACATGACAAGAAGACAAATTTTTATTTCTTTCGGAATCAGCCGTTAGATCCGATCACCGCAGCCTCTCTCACTAAATTTGCATGGTCGTTGAGAGAGCGGGTCATATACCATCACGTCGCCGACCTGCCGAGTATATACAACATACTTCCATTTCATTATCTTACCGATTGACCTACTTCGTCGGCATGCACCACGTTGTGCAATAATTGATTGTCTCTATCAAATTTCAATTATTTTTAGGGGACTTGTTCACCCGGGGACGACAAGTCCTCGTGTGTGTGCTCTCTTCCACCCACAGTGGTTGAGGTTGATTCAGAAAAGGGGTGGAAAAACTCGCACGGGTGTCACAAAAGCAACTGGTGAGGTTGAAACAAGGTGAAAAGCATAGCCATGGCCATGTGCGTTCTTAACGCAATTGGATATCAGATAGAAGACCTTATAGTAAGCAAGCGCCAGGATTACTGCATAGTGTGGGGTAACATTGACAAGCGAGTCAACACATGCATACACCCCCGTATTTCCGTGATGCGCCAGAACCTAGATCCTCTTTTTTTCACACCCACCTTGTTATTTCTTCGATGGCCCTACCTGCACATCCAGCCCTATGGAGCGGATGAAAATTGAAATGCATATCGTTAATAACGGAATGTGTTATCAGAGATATGTCTTACGCCGTCGACAACGAGGAGTTCACCACAAACGTATTGGCTAGCTCGACTAGCAAGGAACACAACTGGACCAGCAAAGTCTTTGGCATCTCCCCAACGTCCAGCTGGAATGCGCTCAGATATTTGGCGGAGACGGACTGGATCTGCTAATAATTTCTCGTTCCTGGGAAGATAATGTTAGTGTGGTCATATGAGGCAGAAATATTCGAGAAACGAAGGAGGCGTTCCCAAGAAAGAGCCCCTTGAGAAAAAGATAAGATTACGGGCCGTGGCGGGCCGGACAAGTTCGCGGACTTAATAGATCCGTTTACGAAAGGAGGAATCGTGAGTGATCACGATTGATTGGAGCAACTTGGTACGTTGCTGAAGAGGAAGGGGGTGGATTGGGGATTGTTAGGCTCACATGTCTGTAGCGATATAGCCGGGACAAATGCCGTTAACCTGAACGTTGTGCTGGCTCCATTCGTTGCTTAAGGCTTTCGTGAGCTGTCCTAAGGCGCCTTTGGCAGCTGCGTATGCGGGAACAGTGATACCTCCTTGGAAAGTGAGGAGGGAACAAAAGTTTATGATCTTTCCATGGCGCCTTGGGACCATGTGGCGACCAGCAGCCTGCGAAAGGAGCCAGACGGACTTGAGATTGACGTCTAAAACCTGTGAAACAAGAGTAAGGAGAAATAGAGATGACAATTAAAGAATGTGCAGGGGAAAGGAGGGCATGCATGAGAAAGACGGAATTGTACCATAATGAGAAACGCAAAGGACAGATGTGGAGCGGAAACAACGGGAAACGTACATCATCCCAATCTGTTTCTGAGAAATCGAGGCTCGGTGATCTCCGTTGGATGCCAGCACAATTTACCAGGACATCGATGCGGCCGCCCATGGCGTCGAGGGCTTTCTGAAAGACACCCTTTACTGAATCAAGATTGTCTAGGTCGCAATGAACGAAGCGTGCGGTAGCACCAAGGCTGCGAATTGCATCGACGGTGGCGAGGTTTGGTGGCGTGTCGTCCTTGGACTCACGAAGTACAAGACAGACAGCGGCACCAGCCTGAGCAAGTGCGATCGCACAAGCAGCGCCAATACCTAAGTTGACATTGGGATATAAACCCATTTTGACGACGAGGGAGGACCGGAATAAACAGGTACAAGTGGGGAAATCAGATCGCGAAGGTAAAGAGAAGTGTGAGACTGACCCCTGGAGGCACCCGTGAGTAGGACGTTTTGACCTGTCAAGTCAAAGAGAGAAGGAGAAGGTACAGATGGAGAAGGATCCATGGGTGAAAGAGATGAGATGGTCCGTCGTGAGGACGTTAAATTTGGCCTGACCGGGGCATCGTCCCGAAGGACAGAGGGCGATCATGGGTTATCGATGGAATGGAATTGGAAATGATGGATATGAGAGATGAGAGAGAATCAGTCAGATGGAAGAAAGGGGGTGAGGTAGACGGGAAAAAAGCCGGGGAGTGAAAGGGCGGGGCAGGCGGGGCGGGAATGGGCGGCTAAGGGCCAAAGACTCGTCGGAGAAAGCGGAAGGTGGGATCTAGATGGAGGGGCTCGCAAGAGCAACACATGTCTCAGGCGAGGCGAGGTGCAAAAAGGCCAATGTCTGGTGGCGGAAAGTCGGTCCGTAAGAACAACTCAGGACGGGGAGCAAAGGTCACATTTACTAACTTACTCACTCAAGCTCTATCTCGCGCCCGCTCGTTTATTCTATTCGAATCCCTTACATTCAAACTCACCAGACGCTTTTCCCTTTCCGCATAAATATCAATGCTCATCCCCCCTCCCTTCTCTCTACCCACCCATTCCTCCCATCATTTCTATCATTCCCTCTCTTCTCTCACATGTCTCCCGTCGCTCTACCCAACCAGCAAGCCGCTGTCCTCTACGGCCCGAAGGACCTTAGGGTCGATGACCGTACCCTCTGGCCTCCTCAACATGGCCATGCCCAAGTCTCCATCGTGGCCACCGGCCTTTGCGGGAGCGATCGTACGTCTTCCCTATCCCCCCTCAATCTATTTTCTCACATCCCTCTTTCCACACAGTGCATTACTATCTCCACGGCCGGAACGGTGATTTTGCCTTACAAGCACCCTTAGTCCTCGGGCATGAAGCCGCCGGCATCGTGACTGCAGTCGGTCCTGGTGTCAAGAACCTGGTACTTGGTCAACGGGTCGCCATCGAGGCAGGTGTCATGTGCAACGAATGTGACTATTGTTCAAAAGGCCGCTACAACCTATGCAAGGGTCTCCGTTTTGCGAGCAGCGCGAAAACGTTCCCGCATCTTGATGGGACCCTCCAAGACCGCATGAACCATCCCGCTCACGTCCTTCATCCGTAAGCGCCCCCGTCCCCTACCGTAGCCATGCTAATTCCCACATTTATCATCGTAGTCTCCCCGACAATGTCACTTTCGAAGAAGGTGCCCTAGCAGAGCCCCTTTCAGTTCTCATCCATGCCTCCCGTCGAGCTTCTCTCTCCGAAGGCCAAACCGTCCTCGTTTACGGTGTCGGTACCATCGGCCTTCTGGCTTGTGCCCTTGCAAAATCTTACGGCAGTTCACGTGTCGTCGCTGTGGACATCAATCAAGCTCGCCTCGCCTTCGCCAAGTCTCACGGTTTTGCCGAAGACGTATTTTGCCTTCCGACGAGTCCACGGGCAAAAACGCCCGAGGAACAACTCCGTAAAGCAAAAGAGAATGCCGACCTCCTCCTCGAAGTCTTTGGTGAGGAGAACGGGTTTGATGTGGTGTTCGAATGCACCGGCGCTGAGCCATGCATACAAATGGCAATCCATGTACGGCTCCTTCAATCCACATTCCCGTCTGATGGACCAACTGACGTCGTTCTCGGCCCTTTTATCCATATAGACGGCGATCACAGGCGGGCGGGTGATGCTTATCGGAATGGGAACTCGTAACACATCTCTCCCACTTTCGGCTGCAGCGTTGCGAGAAGTGGATATCCAAGGTTCCTTCCGATACGCACACACATACCCTGATGCACTCGACCTCCTCGCTTCCGGCAAGCTACAAAACCTTGATAAGCTTGTCACCCATCGCTTTGATCTCTCCGACACCGCACAGGCTTTTGATCTCCTCACTCGTGGGGTGGACGAGCAAGGAGATATGGTCCTCAAAGTTATGGTTGGGTCTGGTGCGCCCTACTCGCACCGATAGTTGTCGTTTGTCGGTCAAGTTGAGCAGTATACCCGTTGCTTATGAGATGCACACCCTCTATGGAACTTCCTTCCCTTATTGCTGGTGGTGTCCCCTGCGTTTGCATACTTTTATTATGGGTTCTCTTGGGTCGTTACTATTTCCATATCTTTAGTTCGTCGTCGTCTGCACTTTGTTACTATTATAGCTAGTTAGAATCAAATCATTTGTACCGCTCTGTCGGCTTCAGCCACCCCCTGTCGAGAAGGAAGATTCATTCGCTGTAAGCTTCAAACGCATATGCCTCAGTTCCCCTTCCTTGATTAACGGTCTCAGCTCTACGGTAAACTTTACGCCACCCAAAGACCGGTTGGACGCAAAGCGATCTCAGTTCAAGGTCTGCCGTGTATTGCAATTTTTGACGACGCACCCCCAATCATTGCGCATTGCGCCCCTCTTTGAAGAACGAGAACGTAAACAAATTCATTTCATACTCAGGGTCTTGGAGAAAGCAAGGTGACCTTGAAACGCAACCCGAATGGATACATTGGCATTTTCTCCAAGGAGTGTCGCAAAACCACCACCACACCACAACAATGATGTAACTATATGCGTCCCCGCGGGAATTCCGTCCGCACGCGCCCTTTTTGGCGCACACGGCCTCGTGTTACAGAAGAGAAGAAGTTTTGGAGAGTGACGTCGAACGAACTGTTCGACGGCCCGCCTTACCGCTCCTCACCATTTGTGTGTTGTACACAAAGAAAAGACGGGAATCATTTTATCGCCACCCTTACCTGGTGGTGGTGGTAGTAGTGGTGGCGTAGCGTACGCTGACAAGTGAAGATCCGTCTCACCCACCCGCCCGTCCGTCTGGCGCTCTCTCGCATGATATAATTGAGGTCCATCAGAAGGAGGAAGGTTGTAGATCGATAGATCGAGTTGAAACCCCGCCCTGCGGGCGTTCGTACCGGTCCTCCGAGTTATTACGGTGTTAGGACAGTTAAGAATGCAGGGGTAAGGAGGGAGAGGGGAAAAGAACTCCAACTCGCTCGACCGCACGGTGGGCGGTGGGTACACCCGCGCTGACTGACACGTGTAATGTATGCTTGAATTGTGCCCCTCACTGTGCGACAACATGGAAGTGGAGTCGGATGACCAAAAAAAACGAAAAAAAGAGGTGCCCTCGTCGCTTCGCTGCTCTCCTCATATCGCTTACAGTAAGGCCCGGTTGGCCGAAAGGGGGAGGGGAGAAGGGAATCCCTAGGGACAGTCCCGTTTTCTTCAGGTTGACAGGTTGGAGGACGAGGCGGCGCCACGTCACGCGGTACATGCCAAGTCTGGGTCGAAGACGTTGCAAGCAAGAATGAGGATGAGTGGATCTCGGCCGGCACCTTCTTGGAGCGGTGCCACGTTAGGTCACTTCTCTCATTCTTCTCTTACTTTTGCAGGAGATTTTTTAGAGTGGTTCTCGACCGTTGTGCCATTTAGTAGTGTTGCTTTCACCAGGATGATGCGCCACAGCTGCAAGCAAGCAGGGGCTACTGGGTGCGGCATACCGGATCACCATTTCGCAGCTTACCCCCTGGCTGGCCCTCCGTGAGATCTCATCTATGAGATGGTATTGCGGATGCGGAAATCTCAATAGTTTGCCAGGCTCGGATCACGTTGGGCTCTCCAGAGTCAGTGGTAGCACTGCATCGGCTGTGTTGCCGAAGGGATTGTCATGTCCCACCAGAAGAATGAGCTCTTCTCAGGAAGCTGTTCGAAAGTTGAAATGCCTTACGCGATCCGGTCACGGGTCAGGCTGCTCAGGGAGTGGTGTACCGGAACCATGCTTCTCTGGGTCAGCCTCGAGGAGGATTTGTCCTGCAACACGGATGCGATCGTACTTCCACGGCTCTGGAGCACAATTACCGGGCCAGGCGTCGTAAGTCGTCGTCGGTCCATCGAAGTGTGTTACGGAATATACACCCGATCTGAGCGCTATTACATCTCAGCACAGCAAGACGCCCCAGAACATGAGGCCTGGAAAATATTCACAACAAAAGCATTGAAAACAAGGGAGATCGTCCGATCGATGCTCTGAGGTAAAAGGTCAAAAGAAGGAATATTAATGTAACGTACTGTGGTCTTCGTTGGGTTGAGACGTTCCATTCGCCAATTGTTTTCAAAACGAAACGGCATCGAACGCGCAGTGTTTTGAAATTCCTTTCACAACGGTCACTTGTGACGATGCCGGGGCGAAGGGGTGCGTCGATCAGTTTTCCGGCTCGAGAGCAAGGCAGCTTCTAGGCCGCAATCTGACAACCTTTCTTACAGTAAGTTCAGTTATCAATCTGCCGTACGGCAGAATAACAAATCGTTGCCCACTTGGAATGGTCGCTTCTAATACGTCTTTGCCAGGGTCGCCGTTGAGGTGGTCCGAGGAGCGTAAGTGAAAGTGTTGTATGTTTACATGTGGGGTGGGGTGAATGACGGTATGAGAACGGAGATTCGTTGCGAAGGGCCGGTCGGGAGTGTATGCAGGGCGCAGGTGCTATCTGTCTCCTGTTTGTGCTGTGGATGAATTGGTGGCTTTCGGAACTCAGGCCTGAGAGTCGCAGAGGAACAACGTTGCGAACAAGTGTCTCATCTCGGTTGTTCCTCGCGTGCACGGGACTGAGACCGACCGGTCGTTCGGGACGAGCCCTCCGAGCCTCGTCACAAGTCGTGTGACAAGTCGCGTCGATGCCTCGCTGAAGGGTTTTCATTCAGTCCGTACCGCACACCCGACAACTCAACGTCGACACTGATCCCAAATGCCTTCTCATGAGACAGAACCACCAACTCCGGAACTTATGCTTGCCTTCTATCGCCGTCTCTACCCGTTCAAGTCCATATTCAAGTGGCTGAATCACGAGCACGTTCCTAGCCGGCTATTCACTCACCGCGAGATCGCGTTCACTCTCCAAAACGAAGTGTATCTACGCTACAACTCGTTTACGACAGCCGATGAGTTTAAAAAACAGACGTGTACGTTGAACCCGACCCGATTTGAGATCGGGCCTGTGTATACCGCTCCAGTACGCGTCTCTCTCTCGTGTCGCATCTATTTCCGTCCCTATGACACGAGTATTAACAATTGCCATTCAAAGCCTCGCGACCGGAAGACGATACGACCCGGCGCATTTGCTCCCGCTCAAAGAGAGCTCGTTTTTGATATTGACATGACCGATTACGACAGCGTCCGAACTTGCTGTTCTGGAGCCGACATCTGTAAACGGTGCTGGGGCTTCATCGGTTGTGCGGTCCGTGTCCTCGACACTTCCGTACGACAGCACTTTGGCTACGAGCATTTACTCTGGGTGTACTCGGGTCGTCGCGGAATTCATCTGTGGGTGTCGGACCGAGAGGCCATGGTATTAACAGACGATCAGAGAAGATCTCTCGTGGACTTCTTGACAATCGTAAAAGGCGGCAAAGAGATGCACAAGAAGGTCAACGTACGCCCCGTAGTCAAGGGTCGGGGAGTGGGAGATCTCCCACCGTCGATCCAGTGAGCAAACTCTAATCTTTAAGATCGTTCCGGGGGCGACGCTCAGTCTTGGCGCTAGACAAGCTGTTGAACAACTTACTGTACCCTTCGGAGATCTTATTCTGTTGGATCAGGACTGTTTCAAGACGGAAGAACGGTGGAAGGAGCTTCTTCAGCTGATACCAGATTCAAAGATCGTCGACAAGCTCGAACAAAAGTGGTCGCGGTCAGAGGGCCGCTGTTCGGACGACAAATGGGCCGATCTCAGAGAGGAGGTCAAAGCACTTTACAAATTCCCGAAAGAGAGGGTGAGTTTATCTCACTCGCCGTGCGTCCGTTCTTGCCAATTGTACTATACTGATGCGTTTTTACATCGCAGCAACCAATGAAACAGGCAATGGAAGATATACTCCTCCAGTTTACGTATCCGCGGATCGATGCCGAAGTCTCGAAGCATAGAAACCACTTGCTCAAAGCCCCGTTCTGTGTACACCCCAAAACAGGTCGAATATGTGTCCCAGTGGACCCCGATAAGATAGACGAATTTGACCCTGATCTTGTCCCCACGGTCGGTCAACTCCTACGGGAATTGGATGCCGTCGCATCGGAGCCATCTGGAGAAGAACACTCAGGTTTGCATATTTCCTTGAAACCGAACGACGACATGGTGAACCACCGTCTGTCCCCAGACTGGGAAAAAACGTCGTTGAAGCCATATGTTGAGATGTTAGAGAAACACGCTCTGGATCTTATGAGCGAGGTTCGGAAGGACAGGTTGGCGAAGGGTGTGTCATTTTGCGTTTCTCAACAATGCGCTATTGATTTTCTCGACAGACATGACGTGGTGATAGGGCAATGATAGCGGCTAAATCACGTGACGATATTGTAGACCGCTTCCTGATAGGGGCAATCCGCTGTAGCCAACATTACCCGTATAGACCCGCGGATGCAGTTTAACTTGCTAAGGGCCCAAAAGTTGGGTCACCACCTCTTCGTGGAAGCCACGTCATCAGTTTTTTATCCACCATGTCGAACGCATCGTCTCCTTCACCTACCAGCCTGACGTCGGAGACCCCTACCTTTACTGGCCCCAGCGACTCCGGAAAGAGAGGTGCCCCTGCATCCGCGACGCTGCTGTTCGGCGCTGTCGTCATATTCTCCTCGCTATTTGTGGCATTTCTGCTCCTCTGTTTCTTCTGGCAGTATCGCCGTGCACAACGCACAGGGGTTGTGCTCGAATACGACGAGATGATGGGCACATACAGGGGCACGCCAAAAATGTGGGAGGTGTGGACTCAGGCTGAACCCAGCGGGGATCAAAGAGACTGGGGAAGCATCAGGGTGAGTTAGTGAGCCACACGACCCCCCCCCCTACTTTCCCTATTGGCGATACAATTGTCGTTTGCTAAAGA
>WNFR01008586.1_pt1 | contig 10330 bp, 9 predicted proteins | sample 5400221 | NCBI WGS metagenome assembly WNFR01 (sample SAMN13153357, study PRJNA577476) | soil metagenome | isolation source: 40 cm soil under Madrone tree | place: USA:California | collected 2016-06-14 | reverse complement strand
TCGAGCGTCGGCCCGCGAATGAGATCCTCTGTCACGACGCTGAACGAGGCGCTGCGAGCAGCTGCCCAGGCCCTCATCGCTGCAAAGGCGGGCTCCAATCGCTCACGGTTCGCCAGCAAGTCGCAACGGTACTTCACCTCGACGAACCGTTGGCTGAGGTTGCTGTGGAATACAAGGTAGTCTGGCGTATACCGCCGAGACCTAACACCGTCCTCAAACCTGATCGTGACGGGTTGCGCCAGTATGCCGGCGGTAGGATCGAGGAAACTTGAGAGAGTGACGAAGTCCCGTTCCAGCGCGCTCTCGTGCTCGGTGAGCCCGGCACCAAGAGCCTGGAATCCTGTGACGTGTGAACGTCTGCTCATCGGGATGCGTCGCAAGTCACCCCCAGTCGGTCACCTCTCTCAACGCGATAGTCGCACTTCAATATGTCAGTTTAGCGACCGCCGTCGCCGGCGTTGTCGTGCCGGACCGGCCGCCACTTATTATCCAAACTCGGAACATCGTGGCGGCACTATCCGAAATCGGAACCAACACAAGTCTCGTAACTCCCTGAAACCGCGAATGCCAACGCGGCCGCCATTATCCGAAACTCGGAACACCGACAGCCGCACCAACGCACGCCCTTCGCCATCACTCCGCCATGATGTGTCGTCGCCGCAGGAGTATTGGCGCATCTTTGATCGAAACCCCACCTCGCGAAATTCTTGTCGCGCGTTCATAGTCGATGATGGAAAAGCGTCGAGAGAATCGCTCTGAAGCACAGCATGACATGCCGACTCGTACGACCCATTCGCGCTTGCGACCAGATTCCTCGATCCTCTCGGGACAGTTGCCGCTCGACTTCTCGGAGCCACCACCGCGGCGTCCACAGTCGTCCAATGCCGTTCGTGAAGGTCCGCCAGCCGCCGCACCTTCCCGCTACCTCACCCGCCGCGAGGCCGCCGCCTACGTTCGCTGCAGCCTGCGATTCTTGGATTCCATGGGACTGCCCTTCATCCGCAAGGGCCGCTGCAAGGTTTACGACCGGATTGATCTCGATGCTCGAATGCAGCAGGATAAGTGTCGAGGGCGGGCCTGGAAGGAGATTCTATGGCCCGTGAACGTGGACTCTACCGCCGCAAGGACTCGCGGTTTTGGTGGATCGGCCTCGTTCTCCCGGATGGACGCCGCGTATGCAAAAGCACTGGGTGTATCAACCGCACCGATGCAGAAAGCTACGCCGTCCGCCTGAAGAATGAAGCCATTGAAGCCCGGCAGCAGGGGCTTCTCGGTATTTTCGTATGGCAGCAAGCGGTCGTGCGATATCTCGAGGAGAACGCCGATAAGAGGAGCCTCTCGGATGATAAGGATCATCTGAAGAAGCTCGATCCGTATCTGCGATCCCTGAAGTTGGAGGCGATCGACCTGACGGTATTGCAGCCGTTCATCCGCGATCGCAAGGTAAAAGATGGTGTCTCGAACGCGACGGTCAATCGCGCACTCGAGGTGGTTCGGCGGATACTGAATGTCGCGCATCAGGACTGGCGATGGCTGCGCGGGGTACCGAGGATTCGGATGCTGAAGGAACCCCGGCGGCGCGTGCGATTCTTGAGACGCGAGGAGTCTGATCGATTGATCGAGGCGTTACCTACACACATGAAGCCGATCGTGCAGTTTGCACTCGCGACCGGCTGCCGTGCGGGCGAGATCCTGGGGCTTGAATGGAGCCGCGTGGATCTTGACCGGAAGGTGGCCTGGCTCGATCACGGCACGACGAAGTCGGGTGATGGCCGCGGCATTCCCTTGAATGCGGATGCCGTGGCGGCGCTCGAATCGACGCGGGGACAGCACCCGCGGTGGTGCTTCACCTTCTTAGGTCAGCGCATCCAGCAAAGTTCGACCGCCTGGGACAAGGCCAAGCGGCGCGCCGGCATCGAGGACTTCCGCTTCCACGACCTGAGGCACACCTGGGCCTCGTGGCACGTTCAGAGCGGCACGTCGCTGCCGGAGTTGATGGAACTGGGAGGCTGGAAGTCGTACGAGATGGTGCTGCGCTATGCGCACCTGGCCCCGGAGAAACTGAGTTCCGTGGCCGGACGCATTGAACGGCAGGCATCGAGGCTCGTCGATGGGGCGTTACGGGGCGCAAACGTAGCAAATAACGCTACGTTTTCGCTACGTTCGGTGAATTGAGGCGAGGGCGATTGCGCCTAAGTTCTTGATAAATTGGTGCGCCCGGAGAGATTCGAACTCCCGGCCTCCTGGTTCGTAGCCAGGCGCTCTATCCAGCTGAGCTACGGGCGCGCATTGAACGAAATCACAGCAATACATGGCGGAGAGGGAGGGATTACTCAGGCGCTTCGCGCCTTCGCCCCTTCGGGGCCGCTCTTCGGGCGTTATCCCCGCTTCGTTCCCTCACCGCTGACTGATCCAAACCGACCAAAATTTACCCAGCGTATGGCGGAGAGGGAGGGATTACTCGTCGCTCCGCTCCTCACCCCTTCGGGGCCGCCCTTCGGGCGTTATCCCCGCTTCGTCGCACTCGCCTCCGGCTAAACCAAGCCGACGATAATTTATGCGTCGATTGGCGGAGAGGGAGGGATTCGAACCCTCGAAGGGCTTTTGAACCACCCGAAGACTCTTAGGAATCAGCAACTTACTGATTCACAACGAGTCAACGTCCCCTGCAATCCCCTCATTTCCCCGTCGCTGGCAGTAGAGCTGGCAGTAGATGCGCAACTCTCGGTGTGTTCGCTTTACCCTCCCCGGCACCGGCCATTGTCGGATTGTACGCAAGTGCGCGCTCGGTAGCGAGTCCGTGTCCGCCCCGCGCTTCGATGCAGTGGCTAAGACTAGGGCATCCCTTGGTTGGCTCAGCAGACGGACGAAATCATGTGCCGCCTTCATCCGCCTCGGTACTACCGAAGCAATCGCCCATGTCATCTGATTAACAGTCGCCTCAGGCACAAATCATTTCTTACTGGTTGTCAGCCCCATCCGGCCCGGCGCCGGATGGGGCTGGTTAGACCTAGCTGTTCTTGACGCAGCGGTGGTTGTCGCAGTGGTAACCCGCGGGGCACTGCCTGCCGCCCTGGTCGCACTCGGAGGCGGCCACCAAGAGCGGAATGAAGGCTGCGATCACCAGAATAATCTTGCGCATAAATTCTCCGTTCGGTTGAGAGACTCGGTTTGGTGAAATTTGCTCGCCGGCATGTAATAGCAGTGAGGGCGGCTATTTTTCGGATCTCCAGCCACAATCGAGGTGCGCGGGCTAAGGGCCGCAGGAGACGACGAGCCGTCGCGGTAGAGCATTGATGCCGACACACTGGATCGTGAGGCCATCGCTCGTCGGACCAGCAGAATGTGCCTCCGTCTATTTGATCCGTATGGTCGGATCTATCGTTGAAGGTCGCGGCACGCGCTATTTTGCCGCGTTGAATTCGGAGCCGAAGATTTATGCCCGGTATCTTAAGAAGTGACCGACTAAACCGAACATCGACCGCGATCGCATGTTAATTGCGAATCAAAGTGCATTTCGTGGCGACAGCGAAGGAAAAAAGGGGGCTTGGCTGGTTGAACCAGGCCCCCGGCATAATTTTCTAGTTTCAATGGAAGGTGACGAACGGAATCCAGTGATTTATTAGCAAAGCAGCAAGGATGATGACAGCGGTCAATCCAATCGCTTTCATCCACGCACCAGCCTTTCCGTCCTTTTTGCCAAGATCGTAGGCTGCTGTTTTTTCGTTGTTTTGTGCTTCCTTGGTTTGCTTTATTTCAGCTGCATATCCATCGATAGTCTCTTGTAGAGTGCGCTCTTTACCAGAGGCAGCCGCCTCAGCCTCCGAGTGAGCTTTTTCCAGATCGGTGATTGTTTGAGTCAACGCTGTCGATTCGGCAGCGGCCGTTTCCGCCTGGATACGAACACTTTCAGCATAGCTCTTAGACATATCAAACGTCTTTTGATTCAGCGCACGCACTTCTGCATTTAGTGCCGCCGCGTTCTTCTCAGCGGCCACGGCTTTCTTTTTGGCCTCCGACGCAATCTCATTTGCCTTCAGTATGGCGTCTTGAGTTCTCTTTTCGGTCGCAGCAAATAGCTCGCGGATTCCCTGCGCCGGGTCTGGCGTGGGTGCAGCGCGAAAGTTCAGAACGGTGTCTTGATCCTCTTCTTTGTTCACTTCGGTTCCTCGCTCTTTGGGCTCAGTCGGAAACGACTCAGAGATGATTTTCATAACCGCCTGGACTCCATCGGCATCGGTAGATTCGCCCGTACCCTGCCGACCACTCTCCGGTGCATGTGTCCTGATCAAAGCACCTAGAAGTCGTGATCCCAGGTTACTGACCTTTTGGATTTCGACAAGCTCAGCACCTCGATCCAATGCCCAGTCAACATCCGCCGCAGTTACGCCATATTGGTCGTAAATTTTTGCTTCGATAGCGCTTTCGATTGAAGTCACCGATGCCTCAGAAGGCGCGGATGACGGCTCATCGACATTCGGAATCTCATTGGTCGGCATCGTTGCTCCCGGACTGGATGGGTTCATGGTTGGCTTCGGATTCAGGTTCAGGTTCGGGCACAATGGCTGCCAGGGCCTGAGTTTGCGTCGAGGCAGCTATGGCCGGCGGAGCAGTCGTCGTGACCTTCGGCTTCTTCTTTCTATCCCGAAAGGCCAAGACCAACTTCGTCCATGCCGCGGTCAGATTCACCAAGTCGCTCATCTTCTTAAAGCCCAAGGTCTGCATCATTTCGGTGCGGGTCTTGCCCTCCAATCGGCATGCTATGAACTTTGGAAGGAGATCGGCATATTCCGGATGATCAGAGTGGTCGTGATCCCTTACGAATCCGTCAAACTCTTCGGCCTCGATAAGCAAGTCACGCAGCGAATCGTCAGATTCGAATTGCTCTACATCAACGTTGCGATCGATCGCCTCGATCTTCCTACGGCCATCGTTGTATAGGTCTCGCCCGATATTCCGAAATAGCCATTTCTCATCGGTTAGGCCCTCGGTGTCCGGGTGACCAAACCTGAGCAGGAATTCGATCATATCCGCCACGGCGTCCCAGCCCTCTCTCGCGTACACGTAGCGGTTAGCGCTTAGGTTGGCAAAGCGCAGTAGCCGGGCAAATAGCGGCGTCAGCTTTCCCCCTTCACCCATCAGTTTCATGTCAATCAGCACTGACACAGCCATAGAGTCGACCTCCGTTACGATCCCCGATGAGTAATAGCAGCGGCTGGAGTCATTTTTTGCCGTGGCAGAAGTATTTTTTCTTCTTGCTGGTGCGTCGCAGCACGACGCTTTCGCGCCAGCTCTCGGCGTAATTGCTTCGCCCTCTAACCGTACCCGGCCCCCGCGCAGTCGCCAGTCCAGCGAATTGGGAAAAACGACACTGGCGCGACGTGTCCTTTATAAATCAATCATTTATTGTGTTGTCTGTGGATCCTGCGGACGCAACCCAGTCGTCCTTGCCGATTCCACCATCATTTGGCGCCGTTCGCAGCCGGCGTCCCGTTCCAAGTCTTGTCGGCGGCCAGTCGTAGGATCAAGTTCGTCGGCAACTCTTAGGGCCCAGTCAACCCAGGCGGCCGACGAGTCGCGGCCACTGCCTAGTACTTCGACCTCAATAGCACGTTGGTTTCTGCCTCCGCACGCCATCTCTCGCACGCACTCCACATACGCCCGAATCCGCTGCGCGTTCTCCCATTTTTGGGCCTCGGCACATAACGCGTCGCGTTTCCGGCGCTCGGCCGCAGACTTCCGCTCCTCCTCAGCTCGAATTTTTTCGGCCTCCGCGCGCTTGAGCTCAGCGAGTCTCTCCTCCTCCCGACGTATCTTCGTTTCGCGGGCGTCCTGCCATTGCTTCACAATCGGCTTGTAGAGGGCGGTAAAGAACCGGTTGAGCCGCGTCTCCAGTGTGACGTTGCCCTTGTCCTCGAAGATGGGTCCCTCTCGCCAGCCATCGGTCATGGTGATGCGCAGCCGCCCGGTCGGTACCTTGTATTTTTCCGTTTCGCCTTTGCGCCAACTGCACGGTCGGACCTTCGTTTCCAATTGTTCGGTTACCCGAAACTGCACCTCGGCAGCGTGACCGACAATCGTAATGCGGCCCTCCTTCTCATCGTCACGAAGTTCGAATCCCCTTGCTTTGCCAGCAGTCGCAATCGCATTGGAGATCGCCAGAGCGCGCTCCAGAGTCTGCATGGTCACACGAAACGCACGAGGCTTATGGTAGTCGAGAAGCCTTTCGCCACGACCCACCATGCTTCGCCACTTATAGCCATCGTTGTTCCAGTCGCGTTGCTTGCGCCATTCCGGCAGCTTCTCGTGTCGCTCATGAGCGGCCCGAGAGGCAAGCACTTCCTTCACCTCGGCCCGCAGATTATCTCGGTATAGGCGAACCACGGGGTCCCAGCGGCTCGGCGGTTGTTCGACGACGACAGCGTTTTCTGGGCGCTGCTCAAACTCGAGTCGCTCTGCGAGCCAAGCGCTGTCCTGAGTCTCCTCGGTCGTTGGAGGCCTCTCCTCCTCCCTTGCCTCGGCCGTGGGTACCGCGAGGACATTGTGATCGTGCCGTTGAGGTTCTCGCTCAGGAAGCTTTGGACGGTAGGGCTTTTGGCCCGCATCTACCCGCGCCCAGTAGCCGCGACCGGGTAGGGGCACACCCAAGCGTTTACACCGCTTAGCGAGCCCGACATCGGATATTCCAAAATCCTTCGCAAGCTCCGAGATAGGCTTCGACCATGCCAACTCATACAAATCCTCCCGAGACAGCGTCAGCCGCTCGTCTTCGTCGTCGCCCATCACACCGATCCTCTCTCATCCGCGCATTTGCAACCGGCCCGCCGGGACACGAGCAGGCTCTACCCACTCAATCTTGGCTCGACACATTCCTCGCGCCATTTAGGGTGTCCCTCACCACCGCCTCCGCGATAATCCTGATGAGCTGATTCATCGCCTCTGCCCGCCGCTCTTCGGCTTCGCGATCGCGCTCTCGATGCAAGGTCCGTTCATACCCGCTGTCTGGGTATTTCTGACGGAGTTGCGCGGCGAGATCATCGAGGCTGGTGGCTTCGAGAATAGCCGACCCGTCTTGCAGACGTAAAATTTCCTCTCTCGGCCTCTGTGCCTCATTCTTCTTTCTTGGAATGTGGATTCTCGCGAACGCGCTCAAGGGAAGACTGAGTACCGACCCGTTCGTCAGATCGCGAACTTCGACCCAATACCGAAAGATCTGTTCATCCTCCCGCCGTTCCGCGTCACTGTTTCCGGATGTCTTTCGCACAAAGCACCCCCCAAAAATGGGCGTGTATGGTAATCGCATCTGCCTGGGAAAGGACAGGCACGGCTCTTTAGGCAAATCGTTCAAAAATCTTCGCCGCGGGGGCAGGCCGTTAAGACTTCGCATCTTCCGCCGAAATAAAGCGATTTTCGATCGCGCCGATGCCGTCAATCTCGACGCGCACTCGGTCATTAACCTTTAAGTATTGAGGTGGTTGCATCGCGGCCGCGATGCCTGCTGGCGTCCCGGTGGACAGGATATCGCCGGGCTCCAAGGTGAAGATGCTGCTGAGTTCGGCGATCTGCTCAAAAATCGAGTACTTCATCTCGTTGGTGTTTCCATCCTGCCGCAGCGCCCCGTTCACCCACGTCCGGATACCCAGATCGTGCGGATCGTTGATCTCGTCCGGCGTCACCAGCCAAGGCCCGATCGGTCCGTGCGTGTCGAAGGACTTTCCCAGAGTCATGGTGACCGAGCGCAGCTGCACATCCCGTACGCTCACATCGTTGCAAACCATGAATCCTGCAATAACCTCGGACGCGCGTTCCGCACGCACATGGCGGCAGCGCCGCGAGATCACGAGGGCCAACTCTCCTTCATAGTCCACTTGGTCGGAGATTGTTGGAATGACGACATCGTCCGTCGGGCCCGAGATACACGTGCTTTGCTTGTTGACCCAGATTTGAACCGGGGGGAATTGAACTCCGAGACGCTTGACCTCCTCCAGATGCGAGGCGTAGTTCCCCCCGAGCACGAGAAATTTCGGCGGACGCTGGATGGGCGCCAGCAGCTTCACGTCGGGCAGTGCGAACGATGTGCTCGAACGTGAAGGCCTCGCGGCGAGATCTGAAAGCACGCCTGGGCTTTGCGCCAGCCAGTCCTCGATGTGCCCAGGTGGCGAATTCTCCAAGACCCACACGCGGTCCTGATCGACCACCCCGTGCCGCTCAACGCCGGCCGGATCTCGAAAGCGCGCCACTCTCATGCGAAATCAGCCCGCCGTGCCGAACGCTGCATCGCGGGCTGTCTTGAAAACACCGCTCCCAAATTCGGCGTGCAGCTTGCGCAGAAAGCGGTCGCATCCCGCCCAGGCTCGGTTTCCGGAGCAGAAGGGATGAATGATGAACACCCAGGGCTCCTCGGGCTTCGAACGTTCATGCGCCGAAGCCTGCTCATGGAAGAGCTCATAGGCCTGATCGTCGTCCAGCGTCCCGACGAGACCACCGAATGCCGGGCTCAGCTGGGTGGCATCGATTTGCGTATCGGGTGTATTCAATACCTTAAGCCGGGAGATGAGAATCGGACTGTTCTGCTCCGTGTAGGTGATGCCAATGGGTCCGTACTTATCTTCGTAGGTCGGCTCGCGCTCGAGCGCTTGGGACACGTAACGGATTCCGTGCTTCTCGAAGATGTCATCGCTCCACGAATTGATCTTAAGTCCGGGCGGGCGAAACCCTTGAGGTCCTTCCCCGAGTACGTCCTTCATGGAGGATACCGAGAGCGCGATCAATTCTTCCTCGCGCTCTTTCGAGGGCAGATTGCTCCACATCTCGTGCTTCCACGCATGCAGCGCGATCTCGTGCCCGGCATCGCGCCATCGCTTGAGCTCGGTGGGATGCAGGATGGCGGAGAACCCTTCCGCAAAGTAGGTCGTCGGGATGCGTAACTGCTTGAGCAAGTTCAGAAGTCGCGGCTGCCCGAGGGTCAGACCGATTTGATTGTAATTGGCCCACTCTTCCGCTGGCACGATGTCCGGGAAAGGGCATGGCGGCAGCTGGGCAACCAAACCGAAGTTATCGAACGTGATACAGAGCACGAGACCTCCTATCAATGCACTTCGACAGCTTGGGTGGGACACTCGGCGGCGGCCTGCGAGACTCGCGCCAGGAGCGATTCAGGAACCGATTGGATACGCAGATGGGCGCGATTCGTGCTCGGGTCGAGGTGAAAAACATCCGGGCACAGCGCTTCGCAATTGCCGAACCCACAACATCGCTCCTGATCGATGTGGACCTCGATGCTCGAGCTAGGCACGTCCAACCGTCTCGATCGTGAGCTGCGTGAAATGGGGGAAGGTCAGGTTGTCGTTGCGGGACGATTGCTCGGGGATCACCCGAAAGTCAGGAAAACGATTCAGGAAGCCGGGCAGGAAGAGCTTGCCCTCGAGACGCGACAGTGCCGAACCTAAGCAGAAGTGGCCGCCACCGCCGAACGCCATGTGACGGGTCTCCGTGCGTCCGATATTGAACTCATCGGGTTTCTCGAAGGCCGCCTCGTCCCAGTTGGCCGACGCAAGCGCCAACATGACCTTGACCCCCGGTTCGATGGTGTAGCCCTCCAAGATGAGCGGCTCACGCACGTAGCGATGCCGGAAATGCACCGGCGAGTCATATCGCAGGATCTCCTCCCACGCGCGTGCCGCCAGCGACGGGTCGGCAATGAGCGCCTTTCGCTGCTCGGGGAAACGGGCGAGCGCATGGATCGCGTTACTGAAGCCGACCATCGTGGTGTGATAGCTCGCGAGGAAGACATCTATTAACACGGTGCATACGTGGTCTCGACTCAGTTCGCCGTCTCGCTCTGCCTTGATCAGAAGGCCGGCGAAGTCATCCTCGGCATGTCCCCGCTCCCTCTCCATCCACGCATCAAAATATTTGTAGTAAGCGTCCGCGGCCGAATCGGCGATCGCCACAAGCTCGTCCGTCATGGGCGCCTGGCTCAGAATCGAAATCAAGTCGTTCACACGCTGCACCAGAAGGCCCACCTCCTCGCGCGGGATGTGTAGCAGCCGGCAGGCGACATCGATCGGAATGGTGTCGCCAAGCTGCGCGACGATGTCGAGCGTCGGCGCGTCCTCGATTTCGCTTAAGCGACGCTCGATAATCGCAGCGACCCACGCCTGCATACGCGCGATGGCCTGCGGACTGAAGCTCGGTGAGAGGATCCGCCGAAGTTTCGTGTGTTCCGGCGCGTCCAGGCTCGGCAGCGACGAACGATAGAAGCGTGCGGCGGCACCGTTGCCGATGTACGAGGGAAACTGCCCGGGCGCGGAATGCATGGCGGTATGAC
>WNFR01008581.1_pt1 | contig 10332 bp, 10 predicted proteins | sample 5400221 | NCBI WGS metagenome assembly WNFR01 (sample SAMN13153357, study PRJNA577476) | soil metagenome | isolation source: 40 cm soil under Madrone tree | place: USA:California | collected 2016-06-14 | reverse complement strand
AATTAGGAACACGGCGTGCGGGGACGCCGCCGGGTAGATGGTCCAACCGCCACAGGTGGGCGGTGAGTGAGCGGGAGCGAGCGAATCAAAGCGGGAACGTAGGAATTGAGATCTGTTTTTTCCTTATTTCCTGCTTTCCTGATTCGCATCCTCTTAATTTGTGTAATCTTCAGACATGCCGCCGCTGGCTTCGCCGCGTTGAAGCGTTAAATCGTTGAAACGTTAAAGCGTTGAAGCGAGCATGAGCGTATGCCTCCGCTCACATATGCCAGTTATCTCGATCTGGAGAAGCTGCTCACGATGCAGAAACCACGCTCCACGCCGGCCGAGCACGACGAGATGCTATTCATCATCATTCATCAGACGTACGAGCTCTGGTTCAAGCAGCTGCTCCATGAATTCGAAAAAATAAAGAAGGATTTCTCAGCCGGCAATCTCTTCGGCGCAATTCATTCGTTCAAGCGGGTCCGGACAATCATGAAAACGCTCGTCGCGCAGGTGGACATCCTCGAGACGATGACGCCGTCGTCGTTCTCGAGTTTTCGCGACCGGCTCGAGACCGCGTCGGGATTTCAGTCGGTGCAGTTTCGCGAAATTGAGTTCGTGCTCGGATACAAACGCGCGTCGACACTCGCGTACGTGAAGCCGGATTTCCCAGGGTATGACCGAATGAAACAGCTTCTTAACGAGCGAACGGTCATCGATCATTTCTACGATTTTCTCGCGACACGCGGCGCGCAGATTCCCGCGGACCTGAAGAATCGCGACCTCACCCAGGCGAACGAGCCTAATGAGCAGGTGCAGAAGGAGATTCTTCGGCTTTACAAGAGCGGGCCCGAAGCCTCGATTCTTTTCGAATTGATGACCGATTTCGACGAGGGATTACAGGAGTGGCGCTATCGCCACATTAAGCTGGTCGAACGGACGATTGGCGCGAAGAAAGGCACCGGAGGGTCGCCGGGGGTGCCGTTCCTAAAGGAGTCACTATTCAAACCAATCTTCCACGATTTGTGGGCGATCAGGCATGAGATGTGAGCTAACGGTGAGAGATGTCTCGACTCCGCTCGACATGACAAATTGCGGACCATTCGCGCGAAGAAAGGGACCGGAGGGTCGCCAGATGCGCCGTTTCTAAAGGAGTCGCTGTTCAAACCGGTCTTTCACGATGTGTGGGCGATACGGCATGAGATATAAGCACGAAAAGAGGAGACTAATCTGGAAGCCACGAATCCAGGACGAGCGACTGAATTAGGAACACAGGAACGTAGGAAATTGAATTCATGATGTATCCCAGGACATATTCAATGGGACCTTCCTTGTTTCCTGCTTTCCTAATTCGTATCGTCTTAGTCTGATGCTAACGAAAGAGACGCGGACGTTTCGCAAAACCGCCGAGACTTTCACGGCCGGCGCGAAAACTTTGCCGCAACGTTACTTCATTTCACCGGAAATTTTTGCAAAAGAACAAGAGGTTATTTTTGCCACTCAATGGGTGTGCGTCGGGCATCAGAGCGAGATCGCCAAAGCCGGGAACTATTTCGTCCGGGAAGTGGCTGGGGAAAGTCTGATCATTGTTCGTGATAAACGCGGAGAAATCCATGGCTTTTTTAATGTGTGCCGCCACCGTGGAACTCGACTCTGTGAAGAAAGAAGCGGACATTTCTCCGCGATCCAATGCCCGTATCACGCGTGGACGTATGGCTTGGACGGCAAACTAATCGGCGCGCCGCACATGGACGACGTTCCCGGTTTTGCTAAGGCGGATTATTCACTGCACGCGGTGAACTTGGCGTTGTGGGAAGGATTCATCTTCGTGAACCTGGCGGACTCCCCCACTCCGCTTGAGGAAGTGTTTGCGCCGTTGGCCGGAAAATTCTGCCACTGGAATTTACCAAAGCTGCGCTCGGCGAAACGGATCGATTACGACGTTCGGGCAAATTGGAAATTGATCTTCGAGAATTATTCGGAGTGCTATCACTGCCCGGGCGTGCACCCGATGCTCTCGAAGGTGTCGCCGTACGATTCGGCCGAGAACGATGTGTGCGAAGGGCCGTTTCTTGGCGGGTTCATGTCGATCACGAAAGGCACGGGTCTGACGATGAGCGGCAAAGCCTGCGCCTTGCCTGTGGGCAACATTAGGAGTGAAGATCACGCGCGCGTTTTCTATTATTCCATTTTTCCAAACATGTTGCTGAGTCTGCATCCGGAATATGTGATGGTGCATCAACTCTGGTCAAAGTCGCCGGAGCGGACGTTGATCTTGTGCGATTGGTTTTTCCATCCGGAGGCGTTCGATCGCGGCAACTTTCATCCCAACGACGCAATTGATTTCTGGGACATGACCAACCAGCAGGACTGGCACGTGTGCGAATTGAGCCAGCAGGGCATTGCCTCCCGCGCGTACCAGCCCGGCCCGTATTCGCCCAGGGAAAGTATCCCAGCGGCATGGGACCGGGAATATCTGCGCTACGTGCGATGAAGCGAAGAATGTGAATTGTTAAAAGGGTTACAACGTTACAAGGGGTTCAGAAGTTGTAGAGTGCGCTTAACACAAGCGCTTCTACGCCATACCAAGAAATTCGCGCGCGGTGCCAGCCAGCAGGTGCGCCTTCTCCTTGCGAGATAATTCCTTCATCGATTCGATGAGTTGGCCAGGATGCGGTTCGCCCAGTGGGAATGGATAGTCCGACCCAAGCGCAACGCGCTGCGCGCCAAATAATTTGAGCAGCATTCTCAGCGCGTCGGCATCATGCACGAGTGAATCCACGTAGAACCGCGCCGGGATCGTTTCTCCGCGATTGCCGGTCTGAGCAAGATATTTTCTTGGGTTTGTGTTGTTTTCAGTCGCGACCAAATCCGGCCGCACGTGAAACGCACGTTCAATGCGACCAATTGTGAATGGAAACGCTCCGCCACCATGAGCGAAACCGACGCGGAGCTTCGGGAAGCGTTCGAATACCCCGCCGAACATCATCGAACAGATCGCCAGCGACGTCTCAGCCGGCATGCCGACGAGCCACGGGAGCCAGTAATTCGGCATGCGCTCCTTGCCAAGCATGTCCCACGGATGAACAAAGATCGCCGCGCCCAGGTGCTCGGCCGCGCTCCAAACTGGCTGGAGTGACGCGTTATCCAAATTTAACGCATCAATGCGGCCCGAGTGCGGGTTTGAATCGACATGGGTGCCGATCTGGGCCCCGCGCAGGCCCAACTCACGGACGCAACGTTCCAGTTCGCCGGCCGCCAGATCCGGATCTTGCATTGGGATCGTCGCCAGCCCCGCGAACCTCTTTGGATGATCGCGCACGACCTCGGCGATGTGATCGTTCAACCGGCGAGAAAGGTCAAGCGCATCGGCTGGCTTCGCCCAATAACTGAACATGACCGGGACGGTCGAAAGCACCTGCATCGAAATTCCGTAGCGGTCGCAGTCCTCGATGCGACGCTTCGGGTCCCAGACGGTGTCGGTGATCTCACGAAAGACGCGGTCGCCGATCATCATCCGCGCGCAACATGGCTCGTAGTGATCGAGCCTAATGAATCCGGCGTAGCCGTATTTCGCGTCGAGGTCCGGCCAATCGCGCGGGAGAATGTGCGTGTGCAGGTCGATCTTCACAAAAATTGTAGGACGTCTGTGTCAGACGCCGTCCATTGAAAACCGGCGTTTCACGGAAACGCCGTACGATTGTTCTTCGCCACTAGAACGGCTTTGTCGGTTCGGGCTGCAGGGCCTTCGTCCCGCACTTCTTGCACGTTCGCCGCGCGTCGTCGTTCCAAAAGTCGAGCATGGCCTGACTGAAATGCTGGACGATGTCGCCGCAGTCGAAATCGATGTCTTCAACGAGCGCGCCACACTTGTCGCAATAGAAAATCACATGTTCATGCTCGCCCGGCGGACGACGCCGCTCGACTACCACGCCGAGCGTGTCGGGCGGACGCACTGGCGCGTGCGGAACATTCGGCGGAATGAAAAACGTTTCGCCCTCGCGCACGAGATGATCGACGATGCGGTCGCCTTCACGGATGCGCACTTTGATATCGCCCTTCAGCTGGTAGAAATACTCTTCCGAATCGACGAGATGAAAATCGTTTCGCGCGTTAGGGCCTTTGATGACCATCACGAAAAAATCGCGGCCGTCGTAGAGATAGAGGTTACTCACGGGCGGCTTGAACAGGTGGCGATTTTCTTCGATCCACTTGTTCAGATTAATCGGCGGCTGCACCGCGGGCGTGGCGCGGCTCTCCAGCGATCGTGGCTTGTGATCAGTAGCTGTAGTGATGACGCGAGCCTATTTCCTTCTGCATGCAGCGTCAAACGAGTCGAGCGTATGATTTGTCACGGAACGGCCAACACGGCGCTCAGGATCGACATTTATTATAGTTGATGATTTGCTCAGCACACAATACCATCCGCGGCTCTGTGAAATTTCGACGCTTGATCAAGATTTTAAGTGGTGCGGCAATTATCATTCTTTGCTCGAGCTGCGAAGAAATTCCGCCCTATGCCCAACAGCTGTTCACCGGTGGCTATCCGCCAGGTACTCCGCCGGGTTATTGGAATGACGAGGGCGTCTCCGGCTCACCGAAGATCGTTGTCCATATCGGCGAGCAGAAGGCTTACTTTTACAAAGGTAAACATGTGGTCGGCGAATCGACCGTGTCTACCGGCAAACCTGGGTTCTCCACCCCTCCGGGCCACTATCGCATCGTCTCCAAAGATAGGGATCATGTTTCAACCGAATTCGGTGATTACGTGGATGATTACGGGAACGTGGTGAGATCGAATATCGATGCGCGCAAAGACCGCCGGCCACCGGGCACACATTTCGATGGCGCGCGAATGCCCTACGCCATGTTCTTCAATGGCGGCTACGCGATGCACCAGGGGTATGTTCCGCCATTTGCCGCATCGCACGGCTGCATCCGCGTGCCTAAAGGAATGGCTCAACCATTCTTCGAAAACGCGCCCGAAGGCACGCCGGTGATCGTGAACGAGTAGAAGTGTGGAAGCAGTTGCCTGCTCGCGAATCTTTTCGAATCCTCACTAAGGCCCCGCTGCGTCACACCGCCCGGCGACAAATTTGTGCTAGAATAGGGCGACGATATGAAGCGAAGCATCATCGATGACGAACGCAGCAACGCGATGCAATTAAGCGCGGAAGAACTGCAACGTTATTCGCGCCATCTCATGATGCCCGAAGTTACACCCGACGGGCAACGATGTTTAAAAGCGGCGCGCGTTTTGTGCATCGGCGCGGGCGGACTCGGATCGCCTGCAGCCCTATATCTCGCTGCGGCCGGTGTTGGCACGCTTGGGATTGTCGATTTCGACGATGTCGATCTTTCGAATCTGCAACGGCAAATTCTCCATGGAACAAGTGATATTGGTCGCAGCAAACTGGACTCAGCGCGAGATCGGCTGCGCGACGTCAACCCGGAGATCAAAATTGAATTGCACAAGTGCCGCTTCTCGAGTGAGAACGCGACCGAGCTGGTCGCGCAGTACGACTTGATCGTGGACGGCTCAGATAACTTTCCGACACGATATTTGTCCAACGACGTCTGTGTTTTTGCGCGAAAGCCAAATGTTTACGGCTCGGTCTTCCGTTTTGAGGGACAAACCACCGTCTTCGCCCCTCACATGGGCGGGCCGTGTTACCGGTGCTTGTTTCCGGAGCCTCCGCCACCGGACACAGTCCCGAACTGCGCGGAAGCAGGCGTGCTCGGCGTTTTACCGGGATTTATCGGGATGCTGCAAGCGATTGAGACAATCAAACTAGTCGTCGGCATCGGTGAACCGCTCATCGGACGTCTCCTCTATTTTGACGCGCTAAAGGTAAAGTTTCGAGAGCTTAACCTGCGACGTGACCCTCAATGTCCTGTTTGTGGGGAGAATCCGACAATTTTCTCTCTGATTGACTACGAACAATTTTGTGGAACGCGCGCCGCAAGACATCACGATCGCCTTGCGACAATCAGTGTGCACGATTTGAAGCGAAAAATGGAAGGCAACGGGGCGTTTACGATTGTCGATGTAAGAGAAGCATTTGAATACGAAATCGCGCGAATCGAAGGTTCAAAGCTCATTCAGCTGGGCGAATTGCCGTCCAGATTTGGCGAGCTCCCGGCAGACGAGGAGATCATCCTGGTTTGCAAGAGTGGCACACGCAGCGGACACGCGGCGGAGTTGCTGCGCACTGCCGGGTTCGCACGCGCGTGCAGCCTCGAAGGCGGCATCGACGCGTGGGCGAACGAGATCGACCCGGCGATGCAAAAATATTAACGTCTATTTGACGACCGCGGCCAAATCCGCCGCGCTCGGCACCTCATTCCATTGCTGGAGTAATTCTCCATTTCGGCCGAACACGAAGACGTGGAAATCCGCCGCTTCGGGTTGTCCGCCCAGTCGCGACGACGCCGTGCCATCAAAATCCGCCACGGCGAAAACGTCGCTTCTCGCATTACTTGCAATTTTCTTTGCGTCGTATCGTGCCTGAAGCCGCTTCGCCTCTGCGTTGAGGCGATGCCGCACCAACACGGTCGCGATCTTGCGCCCGATCCCGGTGTGGTTGTTGGTGAAATGGAGAATCGTAATCATTCTATAACTTGGATTACCGAGACAATAATCGGGAACACGATCACCAACGGAGCGCGCCTTGTCCGAATCTCCGGTTGTAGCGAGGACTAATACAGTGATGTGACCGTCAGCGGTGGATAGCGTATGTCCATCGACATCGACAAAACTGAGTGCATATCGTTGTCCATTCGAAAGCGTCCCATGTAGAGGCACAGCGAAACAGAACGACACTGCTGTCGCAAAGAAAAAGAATTGAAGTGCGCGCAGGCTCACAAGTGAGAATAAATTAGACAATAAGCGATTCAATCAATTAGCGATTAAAGAAGTGAAATCACGGCTTGAAAGAGTAAAAGAAATTGCAGGACCGCACGAAACGCTTTGCAATCGCTGCTGTGCGGTTCTTCTCGCGACTGCCAAAGACCGAAAGCTAATCGTTAATTCACTAAATCGTTGATTTGTTAAATGACAAAGCGTTATCGCATTGCGATCGTCCGCGTTTGGTTGTCGGTCCTTTTCGCCTTTGGTTTTGTTGCCTGCGATCGAGTGATGACTTCGCGCTACAACCAACTGGTTCAAGACGCAGATGGGAAATCAGCGCAGGGAGATTTTGCGCGCGCGATCAACCTTTACGAAGCCGCACTCGATGATAGTCCACGATGCGCCGAGATTCATTACAAGCTCGCGCTGCTTTACGATGACAAAATGAATGACCCGCTCAATGCGCTGCACCACTTCAAGCGTTATCTCGCCCTGAGCCCAAATGGCTCTCATGCAAACGATGTGAAGAATTCGATGAAACGTGATGAGGTCGCGGCGCTTACGATCTTGTCAGGAGATTCCGTCGTGCCTCGAGCCGAGGCCGCCCGGTTGCGAAATGAAAATCTTAATCTGCACAAAGAACTCGAAGCACGTTCTGCAACATTTCGGAGCGCGCCGGATAAATCGCGAGCACGCGATATAAAGCCGGGAAAAACCGCCTCGGCGAAATCGGGGGTCCGAACCTATATCGTTCAATCAGGCGATACGCTCGCCTCGATCTCGCGAAAATTTTACAAATCCTCCGCGCGCTGGGAAAAGATTCTCAATGCGAACAAGGAAAGCATCCACAATCCTGAAAATTTGAAGGTTGGCCAGAGCTTGATTATCCCCTAGCGGTTTGCTTTCGGGACGACACGTCGCAATCGTGTACCGTCCTGCCGGACGTTTTGCGCGCGCGATCGGATTTCGTTTACGCTATGGCTGTTCGGGCGACACAACCGGCGGGCCCACAATCCCTCCCGTGCCAATGTTACCCGGGTTGACTGTGCCGACTATGGTGCTGTTGATGTTGCCGACATCAACGCCGGGCGGACGAAAGAACGCCGTCTCAGTTGGTGCTTGCAGGCCCGGAAGAGGCGGAAAACCGGCAATCAACTCGCTGGTCGCGAGGAATTCGGCGACATTGAAAGGTACTGGCTGACTCAAGCACTCACCAGGTTTGCCGCTCACCATCTGTCCGGCGTGTACAACCACGCAGTCTGGGCAGGGCTCATTGTCGCGGCGAGGGAGGATAACATTTTTTGTTTCGTTCTGGCAGAGATTGGCGTCGCCTTCAAGGACTCGAAAATCATAATGATCGGGATGATATTGCATCACGATCTTTGTCCCGGTGACGGACGCAGTCACTGCGGCCGTCTTGATTTGCCCGCCACCAGAGTTTTTCGGCACACTCAGAAGGATCGAGCCACTTTTCAGATTAATGGTCCGTGTTCCGCCTTTAAAGCTGAAGATCGTTTGCGAACCGAGACGGGTGATGGTCATATCCTGAAAAGTCAGCTCAGTCCGGGATTCCACGCCAGTTCGCACTGCCGTGTCCTCGTGGACGCGATCGCTGACTGAAGCGGGGCGCGGCGCGGCATTCGATGGTAGCAAGCGCACATCCTGAATCACTTGCGTGACTTGCGCCTCTTTGAGCTCGTCCGCCCTCACATCGCCCGGTAGCCAAACCGCAAGCTCCAACCCGAGTGAGACTGCCAAAATAACAGGAAAACGAATATTCATACGCGCTTGACCTTTCTTAATTAGGAATCCAGCAAGTTTGCTTAATGACGGCTTCATGGGGTTCTGTCAAGCTCTTAGACAGCGGGCGCTAAAATGTCCGCGGCTTAGAGACTTCGACTCGGAGCAATTCATGTTGCCACGGGACCAGCAAGTTGTTGCGCCGGCTTGATCTACCCGGTGACGGATGCGGTCACTGCAGCCGTTTTGATTTGCCCGCCACCAGAGCCTTTCGGCACGCTCAGAAGGATCGAGCCGCTTTTCAGATTAATGGTCCGTGTTCCGCCTTTAAAGCTGAAGATCGTTTGCGAACCTAGACGGGTGATAGTCATATCCTGAAAAGTCAGCTCAGTCCGGGATTCCACGCCGGTTCGCACTGCCGTGTCCTCGTGGACACGGTCGCTAACCGAAGCGGGCCGTGGAGCGGCATTTGATGGTAGCAAGCGGACATCCTGAATCACTTGCGTGACCTGCGCTTCTTTGAGCTCGTCTGCCCTCATACCGGCAGGTAGCGAAACCGCAAGGATGAACCCGAGGCAGACCGTCGAAATAACGCAAAAACGAATATTCATATATGCTTGAACTTCCTTAAAATTAAGAATCCGCAGGCTTGCTTAATCGAGGCTTCGCTGGTTCCTGTCAAGCTCTTAAACTCGTCCGGAGCCGCCTTTTCCGATATGAGGAACCCCTCAAAACCCATGAGACCGGCTGTGGAATGTTCGGGGAGTCGCCGAAGGCTCCGCCGCAGCCCTTTGATCGCGAGTATCGAAGCCGGTCGTCGCACGCTCTGCCGATATGGCTTCGTGCTGTCACCTAGAAACCGAGAGCGGCGCGTTGCCACGGAACAAGTAAAGTTGTTGCGCGAGTTTGGTCCGCAGCGATCACCCCGAGCGTGCTACGTGGAGCGATAAAGGATGGCTCCAAATCGAGTTCCATTGCCGCGCGATCCCGTCGCCGTCGCAATTCTTCGGTCCGAGCTATCATCTCCGCGCTCGGCCGTGTTCCGGAGTGGCGCCGCGAAACCGGCCAGTCCGATTCGCGCGACTGTAACGCGCTCTTCGCTGCTGCGCGAAATGCCTGACGCCGCCGCAAGGAAAAATGTCTGTAATCAGGCAGCTTTTCCGAGGCGAAACTTACCGCCGCATTCAGCAGCTCGTGATTTTGCAAAATATGAAATGGCGGCCGGTCCGCCGCCTCCGCTTCTTTCTCGCGCCACTGCCACAGCGCGCGTAACACGGCAGCTGCCCGGCCCCGCAGCGAAGCAGATCCACGAATGCGCCAAACTTCGTCCTCATCGCGCACACGTTCCACCGCCGCCTGCTCGATTGCGCGTTGACAGGACTGCCGCAACCAATCCATCCGATCGCACTGTTTCAATTGCGACTCGAGGCGTTCGGCAAGCGGCAACAAGTAATGCGTGTCATTTATGGCATATTCGAGCATTCGCGCGGGGAGCGGACGCCGCGCCCAATTTGCCTTTTGCGAACCCTTGCCAAGTTCCACGCCGAAGTACCGCTTCACCAAAGCAGCCAGACTAAATTCACGGATCCCAAGCAGGCGCGCGGCAATCACCGTGTCAAAGAGACGCTGCGCGGTAAAGGTCAGCCCTCGACGGAGTAGTCGCAGATCAAAATCTGCTCCGTGTAAAACGATTTCCTGTCGCTCCAACGCGGCGGACAACGGCGCAAGATCGACACCGGCGAGTGGATCGACAACGT
>WNFR01023989.1_pt1 | contig 10333 bp, 8 predicted proteins | sample 5400221 | NCBI WGS metagenome assembly WNFR01 (sample SAMN13153357, study PRJNA577476) | soil metagenome | isolation source: 40 cm soil under Madrone tree | place: USA:California | collected 2016-06-14 | reverse complement strand
CTTCCAGAGAACGCTGATCCCGACGAGTTCATCCGAAAGTTTGGCGTGGCTGAGTATCAGCAGAGACGAGCAAAGGCACAACCCCACATCCAATTCGTGATCGATCAGGCTGTAGGCGACCGCAGTCTTCACCGACCGGCGGAGAAAGCCGAGGCGGTCGAAGAAGTGCTTCCCTACATCCGTGCGGTGCGCAACCGTATTCAGAAGCGTGAGTATTTTGATATGGCAATGGATGCTCTCCGCATTGGCGACGTGGCGCTGCGACGAGAGCTGTGGCAAACGCTTCGTAGCGACGACGCTGAAAGTGGTAGGGCAGGCCAGAAGGTACTGAAGCGCAGCGGTGTCAAACCCACTGTTGCTGAGCAGCGTTTGTTGGAGTTGCTATTGACGCATGAGGACTTACGTCGCACCTTTCTACCTCGGCTCGAGCTTGAGGACTTCGCCGACCTACCGACAGCCGCGATTTTTAGAGCGCTCATCGAGATTGAAAAGGAAGGTGCGCCAGTTGACTTCGAAGTTCTGAACCAAAAGACGGAGGGCGACAGTCTTGCGGCTGAACTGTTGCCGATGCTCTTGATGGGCGATGCGAAGTCCGCCGAAGATGGAAAAGTTGACGATATTCTAGTCACCGCTGAGAGATGTCTGGACGCGCTGAGGCTGGTCAGGATAAACCACAGAATTAGGGAATTGGGAGTGGAGATCGCGACGGCTGAAAGGCTGGGAGACGAAGCTCAGGTTGCGCGATTGAGCTCGGAATACAGCGGACTGGATCGACTTCGCAAATCGTTTGAGCCACAAAGCCAAATTGCCCAGGCAGAGAACAGATGATTTGACCCTTGCCTGCAATTTCGGGTCTCTTCAGCGTTCTTCGAACTGAATATCGAGCCACAAAAGAAACTTAGCCTACGGGGTACGAAATTAGTTTGGAGCTGTGAGAAGTGAGTAGAGAAGACAAGGATCGTGACGACGTAATGGAACGCCTGCTGGAGCTGGGCGGCGACAAGAAGTATTTGACGTTCGACGATCTGAATCGTGAACTGCCCGACAATGTTGTCTCCCCGGACGATATTGAAGATGTTCTGCAGAAGTTGGAAGGCTCGAATATTCCGGTTGCCGACTCCGATGAACGCTTACTCGAACAGGCGGCTGTCATCGTCCCGGACGATGAAGACGAAGCCACTGATGAGGACATTGAACTTGATCTTTCTGCCGGGGCACTTGAGAAAACAAATGACCCGGTGCGGTTATACCTGCGCGAAATGGGTGTGGTTCCACTGCTGACACGTGAAGGGGAAGTGGCGATCGCAAAAAGGATCGAGCGGGGCCAGCTGAAAACCCAAAAATCAATTGCGCGCTCACCAATTGCCGTGAGAGAGCTATTGAAAATTGGCGAGGAACTACAGGCAGCCAAAGCTAATATTCGAGATATCGTAACTTTCTCGGAACAAGCAGAGCTGACCGGCGACGAGGACAAGGCCGATGAGTACCGCAGTTGGACGATCGAGGGAATTCAAAACATTAATAAGCTCTATAAACAGGGCTTGAAGGAGTGGGATAAGCTTTGCGAAGAGCAAAAGGCTACGCGCGGAAAAAAGAGCAAGAAAGTCATGAGGCTCCGGCGTAGAGTCGCACGTCTTCGTCTTGAGATAGCCCAGGAAATCGGCCGTTTGAACCTGACTGAACGCGCCCGCCAACGTTTGATTAACGCCATACGTGCGGTACAAAAATCCGTTCGTGAGTCTGAACGTGAAATCGAAAGTCTTACGGAGAAGCTAACCAGAAAACGCATTAGACCCGACGATCAAAAGGAATACAAACGCAGAATCTCTGTCGCCAAGAAACGGTTGCAGCAGATTGAAGTTGAGAACAACATTGGCCCGGTAGAGATCAAACGGTCGCTCCAGGCAATCGTTATCGGAGAACAAAAAACCGGACAAGCCAAACGCGAGCTGGTTGAAGCTAACCTGCGCCTGGTTGTGTCAATTGCCAAGAAATACACGAACCGCGGTTTGCAATTCCTGGATTTGATTCAGGAAGGAAATATCGGTTTGATGAAAGCGGTCGATAAGTTTGAATGGAGGAGAGGTTACAAATTTTCCACCTACGCCACTTGGTGGATCCGGCAGGCGATCACCCGCGCGATTGCCGATCAGGCGCGAACGATTCGTATTCCCGTTCACATGATCGAGACCATCAATAAGTTAATTCGCACATCGCGCGCACTTGTACAGGAATTAGGTCGCGAGCCAACCAGCGAGGAAATCGCCAGGAAGATGGACATCCCCGTCTCTAAAGTACGTAAGGTTTTAAAGATCGCCCAGGAGCCGATTTCGCTGGAAACACCAATAGGAGAAGAGGAAGATTCCCATCTGGGCGACTTTATCGAAGACAAGTCGATACTGAATCCGGCCGATGCGGTGGTCGCTTCGAACTTGCGCGAGATCACTGACGAAGTTTTGGCCACGCTTACTCCACGCGAGGAAAAGGTAATCAAGATGAGGTTTGGGCTCGGCACCACCGGATCCGAACACACGCTCGAGGAAGTTGGCCAACATTTCGCGGTCACCCGCGAGCGTATCCGTCAGATCGAGGCCAAGGCCCTCAGGAAGCTTCGTCACCCTTCACGTTCGCGCAAACTAAAAGCGTTTCTTGACGGCGCGCAAAGATAATCTTTGCGTTAACAAGTATTGAGGGCGTGGAGTCCGACAAACTCCGCGCCCTCAGTCGTGTTCATCTGTAAGACCAGTTTACTTGATTGATATGAAGGGCGTGCTTTTCGCGGTATGGTCAAACTCGTACTGATAAGTGTATCCCGGAAACTCTAACGGGCGCGTAAACTGCACACGCACCGCGATGCGATTGTCGAGTTGCGTCGGCGTAATGATGGCGTCCTGGGGAATCTCATATTCCGGCAAGCTCTTTGTTAACTGTTCGCCCACCCATGACGGCTTGTACCCCTGACTGGCAGCGACGTCAACATCGTGTTGCATCAGATCCTTAAAGAGATAAGCCTGATAAGCAACCGGAACGAACACGTAACCGCCATAAGCTACGGCGGCAATAATAATCATAACAAGTAGAAACTTAAGCCGGGCACTTCCCCGCTCATTTGATCTTGGTACGTTCATTAGTCGGTATATCTTTCTGTTTTGCGGGCCTCTTGCAATCCTGTCCGTAGCGAGAGACGTAACAACTTTCTGTCTATCTGCTTCCCCTCGACAATTCTGGGCAAGCCTATCTTTTCAAGCAAGACCCAATTGATCTCGCCGCCGACACTTTTCTTATCACGTTGCAAAGCATTCAGAATCTCATTGACGTCAAGATCCGCCGCGCTCGGTAAAGGCCCACATAGAGCCACGGCTTCGCGTAAAGATTCTAACTCCGCAATATTGAGTAGGCCCAGGTTTTTTGAGATTTCGCCTGCGACCAGCATTCCGTGACCCACGGCTTCTCCGTGGCGAAAGCGCCTGTATTTGGTGATAGTCTCCAGGGCGTGTGCCGTCGTGTGTCCAAAATTCAAGACCCTACGCGAGCGTCTATCTGCACGCTTGGCAGACTCATGTTCATCATTCCTGACAATGGAAGCTTTAAAACTACAATGAAGCGCAATCAACTCCTCGAATTCTGGAGTCAGTAGAAGATCGCGTCTGCCATTTGCCTCCTTGAGGAAATCAGTGGTCCTGGCAAAAAGCTTGCGGCTCGAGACAAGAGATTGCTTTACCATTTCGCAGAAACCAGAAACCAGCTCTCTCGGCGGTAATGTGGCCAGTGTTTGGCTATCAACGACGACGACTCTTGGCTGGTGAAAGGCGCCTACCAGGTTTTTCCCGAAAAGGAGGTTGACTGCGGTCTTTCCACCTACTGACGAATCGATCTGGGCCAGAAGCGTGGTGGGCACTTGAACCAAAGGAATGCCACGTAAGTAGATGGCGGCAGCGAACCCGGCAAGATCTCCAACGACACCTCCACCAAGAGCAACTACGACATCGTTTCTTTCAAATGAGGTTTCGCCAAGAAATCCAACCGCTCGTTCGAGCATATCAAATGATTTGTATCGCTCGCCCTCGGGCATTAGCCAGGGGAACACTTTGTAGTTATAGCCCTTGAGGGCTGTGAGTATCTCGGCGCCATACAGACTAAAAACCCGCTTGTTCGAAATGATGCCAATGCGACGTGGTTGGCTATCCAGACCTTCCCGAATTAGCTTCCCCAAATCTCCGCGGACACCGCTGCCAATAAATATTCCACATCGTTTCGCTTCTTGTTTTAAGGAAATCTCCAGGTGCTGCATGTTAGAAGCGCAAATCTTCCGAAGATTAGGCTGACTCGCGAAACAAACGCGACATACGTGGGAGTGCGTCGCGCCCATCCATATTCGTGGTTACTGTCCTCACCCCAGCAACCACTTGAGACGGAGGATTCACCAACCGTCTCTCTTGCCCCACAATATACATCGCAACGCCCGTGCCGTGCAAGAAAGTTTTTGGGAGAAACTCAGAGTTTGAGTGTTTGACAGTGAAAGTTACTAAGCAGCGAATCTTGCATACTGAGGCAAGCAAAATAGCATGTAGATTTTTCCCGGGCAGGGGTGTAGAACTTTCACGCAGGTCGCCCTAATTACCCGAGTGCCTGGCGAATAACCGCAGCGATATTTCTCGCGTAGTTCTCAATCTCACTCTGTTTTTGGCCCTCAATCATTATCCTCGCCAACGGTTCGGTTCCGGAATACCGCAAGAGCAGCCTGCCCTTATCAGAAAGCTTTTCCTCTGTCTCTCTTGCCACCTTCTGTACGGTCGGGAGGTCTGCGAAGGGGCGTTTCTCTCGTACCGGAACGTTTACCAGCACCTGTGGAAAAGCCTCAAAGCCGCCGGTCAACTCTGCGAGCGATTTTTCCTGTTCACGAAGGGCCCGCAGCAAAGAGAGCGCGGTAATCATTCCGTCTCCAGCCAGACTCACCTGCGGGAAAATAATATGCCCAGACTGCTCTCCACCAAGACTTGCTCCAACTCTCAACAGTTCCTCCAGCACATACTTGTCTCCGACGTCCGTGCGTACCAGGCGCACTCCGCGGGACCGGAGTGCGATCTCAAGACCGATGTTGCTCATCACCGTGGCTACAACAAGATTGTGTCGTAACTGCGATTTCAGTTGAAGATGATTGGCCAGAACCCAAAGCGTGCCGTCGCCGTCAACGTACTTTCCCTTGTTATCGACAAACAGAGCCCGGTCGGCGTCTCCATCAAAAGCCACACCGAGGTCGGCCTTTTCAGCAACAACTCTTCGTTCCAACCCTTCGATATGCAACGAGCCACAATCCTGATTGATGTTTTGTCCGTTCGGCTGATCGTTAATAGCAATAACTCGGGCGCCCAAACGAGCAAACAATGCCGGAGCCAAAGCGGAGCTGGCGCCATTGGCACAGTCGACCACAATCTTGAAATCGCTTAGTGACAACCCCTTCCCAATGTCGTCGCTCAAGAACGCGAGGTAGTGCCTCTGCAAACTCTCTTCCTCTTCTCGGGTTGAAAACGATAGGTTGTCAGGGTGTGGCGATTGATTCTGTTTTTCCAAATTGAAGACATCTGCTTCGATCAGGCGTTCTATCGAGTCGTCCAGTTTGCGTCCCGAAGGGGAGAATATCTTTATCCCATTGTCATGATAAGGATTGTGAGATGCACTGATTACGATGCCGGCGTCGGCAGGTAAGCTGCGAGCCAGGAAAGCGACTCCCGGCGTGGTAATCACTCCTGCTGATCGACATTGCGCGCCTGAGGCTGTTGCTCCATCAATCAGCGCGCGTTCAATCCACTGCCCCGACTCACGTGTATCTCTCCCGACAATAAGAGTTGGGCGCCGCCCGGCAGCGTTTGCCAGGTAGCGGGCGAGCGAAGAACCGATAATGCTCACTGTCGGTTTATCGAGCGGGAAGCGCCCGGCTTCGCCTCGGATACCATCAGTGCCAAAAAGAGATTTCATCGAAAGGTGTGGCGTTGACGCATTTAACTGCCAGGCTTCTTAACTCGTGAGAACTGAGCAGGGATTACAGACTTTAAGACGATCTTTCCCTGAAATTCGCTCGGCAGATCGAGTCGGGGCTCAAGCATCTCTCCCTTTATATCCAGGATAATCTTTATGTTCTCCGGCGGTATGCCTACGACCAGCGTTGCAGGGCCAAGAATCGTTACAGTTGCGGTACGTGGCTGAACTGCGAGGCCTTGTGGTCCACTTACTGAAACTTCAGTAAAACTCTTTTCCGTGCGTCGCTCCCCGATTTCTACATCAACATTAACGACCGGATCCTCGACGTCAACTTTGGGATCTGAGATATCAATTGCGATGTTCTGGGCTGTAAAACTCTGTTTATGGCCCGCTACTGAGATTGTCTCCGTAGGAACTTTCTGCAAAGCGTTCACGTTACTAACCGGACCGTACACCGTCACACTACCCTTGCTCGGACGGAAACCGTAGATCTCGTAACCATCAGGGATTGTGCCCTCAAACCTGGGCTCGATAGCCACCTGCCTCGCCAACAGCGGCTCGAGTCGAATGGGAATTGCGCCTGGCCGAAAAGAATCTATCTTTACGCCATCGGGCAGATCCATTTGCGCGCGGTCGGAAAGTCTCAACACGCGCTCGCCTGCTTGCTGATCGCTAATGTCGACCGTCGCCACCATATCGAGAAGGCTCAAACGATCCAACTTGTGCCTGCTGCCTCGCAGCAATACATCAACACTTCTGGGAGGATCATTACTAATCTCCAAAGAGGGGGGCCTAATAAAATTGAGCTGCACATACGCATGAATAGTTACAGGTTTGTTCTGGCCCGTCACACCAAACCAAAGCGCCAGGGTTATCGCCAGGGCAAGAAGCTTCAAGCTCCAGTCTTCGATAAAGATCTTGCGCAAAGCTCTTTCGATGCCGCTTGGGGTGCGCGGGCGATCGGGTGTGGCAACTTCTTCTATGTCCTGAAAAGGCATGATGTCTTTTTATTGCTGACTCGCGGTTTTCTCTACTTGAAAATTCATTTCCTCATCGAGACACTCCGAGCAAGCGACGGGAATATGACCTAAACTGACGCTGCCTCTTTCGTATCGGTTTCGTGTTCGGGAAGTTTGAGTTGCTCTTTCTCTTTCTCTTTCTTTGCCGAAACATTCAGCGCGTCGAAGATAGCGCTGCGTAACTTGGTGGCATCCAAACCACGCTTAATCTCACCCGCCTTAACAAAGGAGATCAGACCAGTTTCTTCAGAAACCACCACCGCGACGGCGTCCGTATCCTCCGTTACGCCGATAGCTGCCCGATGACGAGTGCCCAGATCTTTCGAAAGCCGCGGGTTTAGAGTAAGCGGCAGGAAACACGAAGCTGCCGCGATGCGATGCCGCCGCACTACGACAGCGCCGTCGTGGAGCGGGCTGGCCGGGTTGAAAATACTCACCATCAGATCGTAACTAAGCTCAGCGTCGAGGTGTACTCCGCCATCGGAAAGATTCTTCAATCCCACGTTCCGCTCAATAACAATCAGTGCGCCGGTCTTCGTCGAGGCAAGCGTTGTCGCGGCCAGTACGATTTCATCGTAGACACCTTCGCCGAATTGGCCATGATGAGCGCGCGTAAACGGCATGCGAAAACGATTGCCGAAAGTGATCAACGCCTGTCGGATCTCCGCCTGGAAGAGCACAATGATCGCAATACCTATGTAAAGCAGACCGTTGCGCAACACGAATTCCAGGGTTGCTAGATCTTGTTTGATGGAGAGCCAGTAGAGGAAAACAAGGGCGGCAATGCCGGCAGCCATAGGCGCGGCGCGAGTGCCGCGCAGGAGCTTCAAAACTGCATACACAAGCAAAAAGACGAAAACGACGTCCGCGATACTACGCGGCTCACCGACCCGTCTCAAATACTCTGTGTATGGCAGCAGAAGTAGCATCTGATTTTCTTTGTTTGTGGATTCGCGATTTGCGATCTATTCGTAGCAATTTATTTTCTCCAAACGCAATCGAGAATCTCAGACCTCAGCCGATATGTTCCGCAATCGGTTCGCGGTTAAGCGCGTGGTCCTCGCGCGCTGCTTCGAGAAATATCATTTCAACTTTAGGTTCAGCGCGTTTGATTAGTTCTTCTACCTCTTCAATAGTTCTTTCAATTTCGTCAGTGACGAGACCATCGCGCAAGCTGATGTGCGCATTGATTAGAATCTGCTTGGGGGCGAGATGCATCGTCAGCAACTCGACAACGCTCTCAACGTTCGGATGACTCTCAATTGCCCGCTTGATTGCTTGCAGGACTTTCGGACTTGCGGCCTCACCAAGTAACAGCCCACGCGATGTTCGCGCCAGAACGAATGCCACTACCGCGAGGACCAGTCCGATCACTATGGAGGCTACTCCGTCCCAGTAAGCCCCTGCACCCCCACCAATTTGATACTCGGTCAAAAGCAGACCGGCGGCCGCAATCAAGATACCGATGAGGGCCGCGGAATCCTCTAAGAGCACCGTCTTCGCCGTAGGATCCTTCGACTCGCGAAGATAATCAAAAAACTTGAGGCCTTCGCTATGCGCTTCCCGTAGTTCCTCGTAAACCGCCAGGGTGATGGAAGCACCTTCCAGCAGGAACGAAATTGCGAGAACGATATAGGCCCACTTTAAGTTCGACGGGGGATGCGGATGATTGAGTTTTACTACTCCCTCGTAAATCGCATAGGTCGCACCCACACCAAAAATAAAAATGGCCGCAATGAAAGACCAGAAGAACCGTTCTTTTCCATAGCCGAAAGGGTGCTTTTGGGAAGCCGCACGCTTGTAGAAACGCAATCCTAACAAAAGAAAGATCTGATTTGCCGTATCAGCAAATGAATGAAGCGCCTCCGCCATCATGCCGGAAGAGCCCGTCACCAAGGCAGCCGCCAGCTTTAACACCGCAATTATTGCATTGGCAAAGAGCGCACCCAGTACGGCCAACATGCAGCGAATCCTCAGCTATGAAATGATAGCTCCGTTCGGATTATCGCGGAAAAAAGCAAGGGTGGCAATGGCACGGTGCCACCCTTCCCAACAGCAATTTAGCGCTGCTTGAGTGGAGTTATGCGAGGCTTTGGCGACGGTCGTTAGCGCTTGCGGCGTTTCAATCTTCCGTTCTGCAGGAAGCCTACGAGCTCACCATTCTTTCCAACGACGGCGAGCGAGCCTATGCCATTGCGTTTCATTAGCTCACGAGCGTAATCCAGGGTGGCTGTCGGCTCGACAAAAAATCTCGGCGCAATCGGTCGCATAACGTCGCGCGCGCGCGTGAGTCGCCAACTTTCGCGCGGCAGCGACTTGAGATCTTCAAGCGACAGAATGCCATGAAGACGTCGCTCAACGGCTACTGGAAACGCTGTCTGTCGGTGTAACGGTAAAACGGAGTCGATCATCTGACTTATAAGCATGTCTGGTTCTATCGAGAAAGGCGCGGACATCGCCTCTCCTACTATGTGCTTATCTGTACCTCGTGCGTGGCGAACAACAGTGTACGCGGCATCAAACAGAAAGACTCCGACGAGGACGGACCAGAGACCCATGAAATACGAGTGAAAATTTGGCGCGATTGCCATGTACACGCCGAAGATAATCAGGATGCCGGCGATCAACATTCCACAGATTCCAGCCATTCGGGTGGCTTCAACAATATTGCCCGTTTTGTGCCACAGAATTGCCCGCAAGACGCGGCCACCGTCAAGCGGGTAGCCGGGAAACAGATTGAATACTGCCAGCAGGAGATTGCCAGAGCTAATCAAAAACAGAACGCCGGTTACTGTACTGGAGCCCGCAAACTTGGCAATGAACATTGCAAGAAAGCCTACTACCGCAAAAAGAAAACTGGCTGCGGGTCCGGCAACTGCAATTCTAAATTCGGCTCGCGGGCTGTCGGGTTCGTTGCGAAGCCTCGCTAGCCCGCCAAATGGATGAAGAACAATTTCTTCGATTTCGATTCCTTCGGCGCGGCCCATTAATGCGTGAGAAAGCTCGTGCCCGAAAACAGAGAGAAACAAACCAAGTGTGGTGATGACACCCAGAACCCATGCGAAAGCAACGCCAACGGGAAGCAACTTGACCTGACCCACCCACATTCCGCCGCGCGCTAGATTTACCGCGATTAGCCATACACTCAGAAAAAAGACGACGAACCAGCGATAATCGATGCGGACCGGAATACCATATACGCGTGCAACCGTAATTCTGCGTTTGTAGAAACCCAGGACACTCATTCTCAGGTCTCGAAGGCAGTCGCTTCTGTATCGATCAGTGGATGTGCTTCTGTGCGCGCCACGCGCCGCAGCAACAGTGGCTCTTCATAA
>WNFR01009883.1_pt1 | contig 10334 bp, 10 predicted proteins | sample 5400221 | NCBI WGS metagenome assembly WNFR01 (sample SAMN13153357, study PRJNA577476) | soil metagenome | isolation source: 40 cm soil under Madrone tree | place: USA:California | collected 2016-06-14 | reverse complement strand
CGATACCAACTTCGCTGATTGCTTCCGAGCTGTTCGGTCACGAGAAGGGAGCCTTCACCGGCGCGACGCAACGGCGCCTGGGGCGCTTTGAATCGGCAAATGGAGGGACCCTTTTCCTCGATGAAGTCGGCGACTTGCCTCCGGAAATCCAGATCGCATTATTGCGGGTGCTGCAAGAACGTGAAATCGAACGTGTTGGCAGCAACAAACCCATTTCAATTGATGTCAGAGTGCTGGCCGCTACTCATCATGATCTGGATGCTCTCGTCGCCGAAGGAAGGTTTCGTCAAGATCTTCTGTACAGACTGAGCGTCGTGCCTATTCAGATTCCCTCCTTGCGCGAGCGCAAAGAAGACATTCCGCTGCTGGTCGAATACTTCATCGGTCGGTTTGGGAAAAAAGCTGGAAAGAAGTTCAGAACCATCGACAAGAAAACGGTTAGATTGTTCGAATCCTACCAATGGCCCGGCAACGTTCGAGAGCTGCAAAATGTGATTGAACGGGCTGTGATCCTCAGTGAGGATGACACCTTTTCCGTGGATGAAGCCTGGCTCAAACAAAATGCGCCGCAATTTAGTGATTCACCAACTGCGCTGAATAGAGTGCTGCTTCGGCGCGAAAAGGAAATGATCGAGTCCGCTCTGGCAGAAAGCGGGGGCCGCGTCTCCGGTCCAAGCGGCGCAGCAGCAAAACTCAGAATTCCGACGCGGACTCTCGACTCAAAGATCAAACGCCTTGGAACTCTAGGCCCTTGGTTTTCAATCGTTTGAAATGGCCCATCCATTGCGGAACCGAGAGTGCGGTCGGGAGCTGGCAATTCATGACGCTCAAGATCGAGCGGTTCCGGGCGCGAGTTCGGCTGAGCGGAGAGCTGCGATCCGAACATCTGGACCAGGTCAAAACCGAATTACAAAAATGCGGAGCATCGGCGGTTTTGGATTTGGAGGAAGTGAATCTCGCGGATGTCGAGGGCGTTCGCTTTCTCAACGGGTGTGAGGCAAAAGGGATATCGGTAGTGCACTGCTCGCCTTACATCAGGGAGTGGATGTCTCGCGAGCGCAGTCCGGTAAGGAAGCCTGCATCAGGAGAGCACTCTCGTGAAGACGACAACTGAACAGAACAAAAGACTCGTTTTGGAGGGCTTCGACACGTTGTTTAACAAGCGTGAGTACGAGGCGGCAAAACGGTACTGGTCTCCCAGCTACATCCAGCACAGCGCTCACATCGAGCCAGGTCGTGACGGCTTGTTCAATCTAGTGCGGAGCGCGCCGCCAACATTGAAATACGAGCCGGGTGTGATTGTGGCTGAAGGAGACTTTGTCATTGTTCACGGGCGATTCAGTGGTCGCGGTTCGCCGGTGAATTGGATTGCTGCCGATATCGTGCGAATCGAAAACGGGGTTCTTAAAGAACACTGGGATGTGCTCCAGGACGAAGCCACTGAGGAGCAGTCCAAGAGCAAAGCACCGATGTTTGGAACTGCTTTCCCGAAATGAACGGAGTTGCTTGACATGAACGATCGTGCACCGCAAGCCGTTCCCGCCCAGGCGAGCGAGTCCAAGGGCACAAATCTCTTTCGAGAGTTGTTCGCGAGCAACCTCTGGATGTCTGGCCTCGCCATATTGAAGTACATTCCGCGTTCATTCCTTGTCAAGCAAGTTGACGGAATGGCTTTTTTCACCGACGCGAAACACGACGAATTTCGGAACCGGGTTCTCCGGATCACTGCTGCCAGCCCACGGCAGTGGGGAACAATGAGTGTCTCGCAGATGCTGCATCACCTCAATTTGGCGTGCGGGAGCGGGCTAGGCTTCTACACACTTCCAGATGAGAGCTATTTTTCGTCGCGAACGCTGTTCCGGTGGATTTTGGTGGACTGGTTCCCGGAGCAGCCTCTGGGTCTGCGCCTACCGAAGGGTTTCAAGATACCCCGCGGCGCCGAGTTCGACTTCAACTTTGAAAAGCAACAACTGCTGAAAATTGTGGATGCTGCCTGGCACGCAAGATCGCTGGACGACTGGGGACCGCACCCGATGTTCGGTTCGATGACAGTCGAAGAGTGGGGAAAGCTCCTGCAGATCCACATCGACTATCACTTAAGGCAATTCGCAGCGTAGTGAGCTAACAGGCAGGTGAATGATGAACGGAACGTACAAAGCCATCGAAGTCAGCAAGCCGGGAATTTTCACTGAAGTTAACAAGCCACTGCACGATCCCGGCCCAAATCAAGTTCGCATCCGAGTCGAGGCTTGCGGCGTTTGCCATACCGACAGCCTGCTGGTAGACGGAGCATTGCCTAACCTTACTTATCCCCGCGTACCTGGGCACGAAGTCATTGGGCGGATCGACGCCGTGGGCTCGAATGTTACGACCCGTTCGGTCGGTCAGCGAGTAGGTGTTGGGATCTGTGGTGGATGGGATGACACCTGCCTCTCATGCCTTCGAGGAGACTTTATCAACTGCACGAACGGCGTGCTCACCGGCATCATGATCGACGGCGGATACGCGGAAGTCATGATCATTGAAGCGCGAACCACGGTAACGATTCCGGACGGTCTGGAACCTGTCAAGTCAGCACCCCTGCTATGTGCAGGGGTGACGACGTACAACGCCCTGCGAAATGCCGGCTTGCGTGCCGGTGCCCTCGTCGCAATCCAAGGGGTTGGCGGACTCGGACACCTCGGGATTCAGTACGCAAGAAGGATGGGATTCAGGACTATCGCCATTGGTCTCGGTTCGGAGTCGGGGAAGCTCGCAAAAGAACTCGGCGCCCACCAATACATCGACAGCGGAGCGGAAGATGCGGGAGCCAGGCTGCGAGCACTTGGCGGAGCCGATGCCATCCTTGCCACAGCTCCAAGTGGCAAAGCAATGTCCGGTCTCGTAAACGGCCTCGCCGTGAGGGGAAAACTGTTGGTGATTGGGATCGCCCCGGATCCCCTGGAAGTGAGTACCGGCTCCCTCATTTTTGGCATGCACTCCATCTCCGGGTCGACCACCGGTAGCGTGCAGGACGAACAGGAAACGGTGGAGTTTTCTTTGCTCGAAAATGTGGAGCCAATTATCGAAGTCATGCCTCTATCCAAGGCCCGCGAAGCCTATGACCGGATGATGGCCGCAAAAGCACGCTTTCGCATGGTTCTCGTTACAGAGGCGGGCGCTCGCAACAGTGCTCCGCTGAAGTGAGTTAAGACGAAAAACGGACACGAGAAGAGCAAGAAGGAGAAGAACATGTCAACACAACCACAACCAAAAGCTCCCGCAGGGCAGGCTCAGTCAGCTACTCCATGGGCCTCCGTTGAGGCGATGTTCAACAAACAAAAGTCCTACTTCGCCTCGGATGCGACGAAGAGTTACGAGTGGAGAGTTGATCAGCTGAATCGTCTTGGCCGAATGCTGAAGGAGAACTATCAGCGCTTTGCAGATGCATCGTGCAAAGACTTCAAGACAGCCTCACAGGAGAATGCATTCGAGGTGTCCGCGTCCATCGCGACCGCTGAATACGCGAAGTCTCAGGTCAAGGAGTGGATGAAACCGGTCGAGGCTCCCCTCCCGAAGTTCCTGGCTGCATCGGGACACAAAGGAATGGTGTACCGCGAGCCGTACGGCGTAACGCTGATCATCTGTCCTTTCAATGGACCTCTTTTGTTATCACTGCGTCCGGCGATTGCCGCTTTGTCGGCTGGCAATCCCTGCATCTTGAAACTCTCCGAAGCGCTTCTGGCGACGGACGAATTGCTCCAAGAACTGATTCCGAAATATTTTGAACCGGAGTCTCTAAGTGCCGTGCTGGGCAGCAGAGAAACAGTAACAAACCTCTTGAAGCTTCCTTTCGATTTCATATTTCTGACGGGAAGCGTGGCAGTAGGCAAGGTGGTGATGCGCGCGGCTGCCGAGTACGTCACTCCCGTGTTGTTGGAGTTGGGAGGACAGAACCCGGCCATCGTCGATGAGACAGCCAACATTCCAGATGCCGCCAAGAAAATTGTGTGGGGCGCAATGGCTTGGGGCGGACAGTGGTGCACATCGCCGGGCTACGCGGTCGTTCATGACTCTGTAGCAGCAGCGTTCGTAGCCGAGTGCAAGAAAGCTGTTGTGGAGCTTTACGGCGCGGACCCAAAGAGCAATCCGGACTATTCACGTGTCATAAGCCCCGCGGCAGTAAACAGACTGGCGTCGTTGATCGATCCGGCCAAGGTGGTCTATGGCGGTAAGTCAGATGCGGCAGTTCGCTATCTCGACCCTACTATCCTCTACCCAATTTCCTGGTCCGACAAAATCATGGAGGATGAAATCTTCGGGCCGCTGCTGCCCATTCTTACGTATTCCGATATTGGGGCGCTAATCGCAAAGATCAAGTCGATGCCGAAGCCGCTTGCCGGCTATGTGTTCAGCCGCGATCAAAAGGCAATCGACCGGGTGCTGCAGTCTGTCTCCTTCGGAGGGGGCGCAGTAAATCAGACCAACGTTTTCTTGTTCATTGAGTCTATGCCATACGGAGGAGTTGGGACGGCCGGTATCGGCAATTACTACGGGAAGTACGGCTTCGACTCACTCACACACGCTAAGTCTGTCTTGATATCTCCGCCGGACGTAGCCATTGATCACTTATACCCACCTTATACCAAGGAAAAGGTTCAAGCACTTAACCAGTGGTTCGACTACTAGGGCAATGCCAGGAACTGAATGATGGCGACAACCACTCCCTCGCTGATTAAGACCGAGACACGCACGATCGACGGCTTGTCCATTCGTTATGCAGAGAGTGCTCCTCGTGAAGTGTCAGCGATTTTACTGAGCCCCTGGCCGGAAAGTCTTTACACGTTTGAGCAGATGTGGTCTCGTCTGGCCGAGCATGCGCATCTCGTAGCGATTGATCTGCCGGGATTCGGACACTCGGAGCGCCGCGACGACTTGCTCCAACCTTCCGCTATGGCCGAATTCGTCGTTCACGCCATTAAGGAGTTTGGACTCAATCGTCCGCATGCAGTTGGCCCCGATATAGGCACGTCGACACTGTTGTTTGCCGCCGCGAAGCACCCTGACCTCCTTCGAAGCATCGTCCTCGGCAACGGCACCGCCGCAGTGCCAATCCAAGTTGCCGGTGTTCTTAAAGACGTTTTGGGCGCGCCCGACATCGACCCGTTTCGCAAGATCGATCCACGACAAGGGGTTGATTCGGTTCTTGCATTTGTCGAGCGATACAAGCTCCCCGAGCATGTACGGGAGGATTTCCTAAGTTCCTATGAAGGAGATCGCTTCGCGGAATCCTTGCGCTTCCTTCGTGCGTATACAACGGATCTACCCAAGCTCGGCACGTTGCTATCCACGATCAAGACGCCCGTACAGATCATTACGGGCGACCACGATCCCGGTGTGCTTCCAGTGAACGGCGATTATCTGCATGAGCGGCTCCCACACAACAAGTACGACAAAGTTAACGCCGGGCACTTCCCATGGGCGGATGCCGCCGACGAATACGCGAACTTGATTATCCAATGGTGGAACGGTGGGTACGTACGAGCGGCCAGTGGCAGCAAAAGCTCATGATCTCTTCATGGCTGCAACTAGGCGGGAGTGGTAATCGATGAGGCTTCTACTTCTAGGAGCGACAGGCTTGGTGGGGAGCAGCACTCTGAAGCTGGCTCTAGCTAACCCAGGAATCTCCGAAGTAGTCGCGATCACTCGTAGAGCTTTGCCACCTCAGAACAAACTCTTAAATCCTGTGAGCGAACAAATCGAGGAACTCGCGAAGGCGCCAGGAGTCTTGGTTGTGGATGCTGTCGTATGTGCACTAGGAACGACTGCAGCCAAGGCAGGAACAAAGGAAGCCCTGCGCCACGTGGACTATGACCTCCCGCTCTTCTTCGCGAAGGAATGCCACGCAGCAGGTGTAGAAACATTCGCCCTCGTATCTGCGATCGGGGCCTCCACCACCTCGATGTTCTTCTATGCCAGAACGAAAGGCGAGTTGGAGCGGGACATTCAGCAAATCGGCTTTCGTTCCCTCACCATCTGCAGGCCAAGTATTATCGCGGGCCCGAGGACCGAGGTGAGAAACGCTGAGAGAGCCGCGCTCTCGGTGTCCCGCCTACTCGCGCCCGTCCTCCCGAAAAAGTTTCATGTCAACCCGGCACCTGTCATTGCAACGTCCCTGCTGAATTCGGTTCTTGCTGCGAGACCAGGTTCTCAGTGGGTTTTTGCCGAAACGATGAACTGAGTAACTAAGGACGTCGCCGAGCAAAAAAAAGCCCTTTGGCTTGACCTGACCAGAAAGAGAGGAACGTGAAAATGATCTTAGCCGGAATCAACGTAGTTGATACGCCACTGGTTCACGATGCGATGGAACTAACGCGGAATTTGTCAGAACCGTACCTTTACAACCATGTGATGCGCTCATGGCTTTTTGGCGTCCTGATTGCTGCGGGGGCCAAACCCGCTCCAGATCCCGAACTCTTGGCGGTCTCGGCGATTCTGCACGATCTGGGACTGACTGATCGCTACTCCGCACAGGAGCGCTTCGAGGTTGATGGGGCCAACGCGGCGCGCTCCTTTCTGAAAGAACGTGGCATTCCGGCACATCAGCTCCAATTGGTGTGGGACGCCATTGCGCTCCATACGACTCGTTCCATTGCCCTTCACAAAGAGCCGGAGGTCGCGATGACCCATTCAGGAATCTTCGTGGACGTGCTTGGGGCGGGATTGGAGCTGATTCCTCAAGACAAGCTTCGCGCAATTCTCTCCGAGTTCCCTCGGTTATCGATGAAGAAACAATTCCAAGACGCCTTGTGCGGTGTCGTTCGCCAGAAGCCGGCCACCAGCTACGACAACAGCCTGCGGGACATAGGTACACGGTATGTGGAGGGCTATTCAGCGCCGAGCTCGGTCGATTTCATCGAAAATGCACCTTTCACCGAATAGTCCGATTTGCCACAGATGGACAGACCGGGTGAGTCTCGCAACAAATCACCCGGAACAATTCGAGGTCGCTCATGAGTATGAGTTTGGCGATTTTGAAAGAGCCATTCAGCACGTCTCTCGTCCGGGAAAGACCGGAATTGTTCTACTGAAAAGCCTAGCTTAGGAAGGATCGCGTGTGGAAATTGGAACCATTGGAGCGGGAGCTTTCGCACAAGCGTTCGCAAAACAGGCATTGAAGGCAGGCAACAAGGTTAAGCTTAGCAACAGCCGCGGTCCCGACAGCCTCCGAAAAATTGTCAATCAACTTGGGCCAGGAGCGACGGCTGCCTCCAAGGAGGAGGCAGCGGCTTGTGAAATGGTACTTCTTGCTGTTCCTTGGGACGACGTACCCGAAACCCTTGCGAGTCTTCCCGAGTGGAATAAACAGATTCTGATTGATGGGACCAATCCTTTTCACGGTAGGGCCGGCGAATTCACACTCGCCGATGTTGGGAACCTGTCCACTAGCCAGCTCATTGCGGCGCTCGCCCCTGGTGCGCGTGTGGTTAAGGCTCTGAACACGATCATCGTCCCGAACTTGGAAGCAGACCCGGTCGTCAACGGAGCAAAAAGAGTCTTGTTCATTTCAGCAGACGATGACGGCGCGAAGAAGGAAGTGGAGACTTTACTCGCTGGCTTCGGCTATTCAGTCATCGATCTTGGAAACCTTCGCGATGGTGGGTTGATCCAGCAAGCAGGCGGCCCTCTCGCAGGGCGAAATTTGTGGGAGGAAGGAGAACGTCATAAATGAAAGCCATTCATCTCACGGCCTACGGCAATCCAGCTCAGAACCTGCAGATGGTCGAAGTTCCGGAACCAAACGCCCTGTCCGCGAACGAGGCTCTGGTGCGCATGGAGTATGCGCCAATTGCTTACAGCGATCTCCATTTAGCGAACGGAGTGTACTTATTAAATCCGAAGCTTCCTTCTGTCATTGGAGGTGAAGGGGCTGGAATTGTCGAGGCGGTCGGGCCGGGAGTCACCAGCGTCAAGGTAGGCGATCGGGTTACGATCCCTTTTGGAACATTCACCTGGTCTGAAACAGTCCTTGCTCCGGCCCAAGGTCTTTTCGTCGTTCCTCCCTCAATCGATGCCAAAACGGCCTCGATGTTAAATATCAATCCCACGACCGCAGTTCTTCTCTTAAACGAATTTGTAAAGCTAAAGCCAAAAGACTGGATCGTATTAAACGCAGCGAATTCCCAGGTCGCGCGATGCCTGATCGCGATTGCAAAATCGCGCGCTCTCAACGTTGTGGGTATTGTGAGACGGTCCGAACTTGTCCCACAAATTGAAAAGCTGGGTGTTGATTTCGCTGGCGTCGAATCGCCGGAACTCTCAAAGCAAATTCAGATTGCAACCGGCGGAACGCCAATTTCTCTGGGTCTTGATGCTATAGGTGGTCCGGCGACAGCGACGATGGCAAGCGTGCTCTCATCAGGGGCCCATCTCGTCATCTATGCGTGGCTGAGTGGTTTGCCGATTCACGTGCCGCAAGGCGATCTCATCATCAAGAGGCTAAACATCCACGGCTTCTGGATGTATTACGAAGAGTATCTGCCCAAAATTCGGGCGGCACTGAGTGAGGCAGCGAAGGTAGTCGCTTCCGGCAAATTAACTTTGCCAATCACCACAACATACAAACCGTCCCAGATCAAAGAAGCGGTCGAAAATTCCCAGCGTGGTGGCAAGGTTCTATTGGATTTCAATCACCCGAACTAGGACTTGCCACATATTCGTAACTGGCAATGGGATTTCTCGCGAAAGACGAGGACTCAGGTGCGGGGAGAATCGACAGCGAATTAGCAAAATTGGGTGATACGGGTGAAAGGAGATATGTGAGCACCAAAAACAATTCAACCGACCAGGATGGCGCCATGAAACCTTTGGCGCGCCGAAAGTTCATCAGTCTGGCTGCACTGTCTGGCGCGGGGCTCGCCTCATTGAGTGCTCAGGACCAATTAGCTCGGAGCGCAGAGGGTCGCGCAACGATTGGCGGGGCTATGGAGCAGCATGCAGCCGCTGATGGAAACCGTATGACCGAAGAGAGCAAGAAGGAGAGGACCCGTCGTGCGATGTTGGCCGGTCCCGCGTCTGTGACCAGTGACGCGACAATAGCGGAGATGGACCGCCAGGGAAACATGACTGTGCTTCGCCCTGGCACGAACGATTGGGTTTGTATCCCAGGCGATCAGAACGTTGTTGGGTGGCCGGATATGGCCATTGATCCGATGGGCATGGTCTGGTTCAAAGATCTTCTTGCCAGAAAGCCCAAGCCAACGAACACCTCTCCTGGCCTGATCTACATGCTGAACGGCGCCACCCAAAGAAGCTACACGGACCCGTTCGACACCACGAGTCCCGCGATTCCCATCGGTCCGCACTGGATGATTCTTTGGCCCTTTGACGCTAAAGCGGCGGGTCTTTCGACCGTAATGCGGGACGCGGGAACCATGGTGATGTTCGCCGGAACACCGTATGCGCATCTGCACATCTGTGGGTCCCCCTGGGAGGGAAACGAATATCACCGCGGTGATCGCGGCGTATGGACGATGAAGTACGAGCGTCCGTGACCGACTCATTCCACTGGTCTTTTTATGACTGAAAACGCATGTGGCACTTCTCGGCGTTCTTTTCTTTCGTCCGTCGCAGGCGGCTTTTTGACAGCCTGCCTTCCGAGGAGAATATTATTCGCAGGAGACGACATGCTAGCACCGGACTCTGCTTATCGCGGCCAGAAGATTGCGAACACTCATTTGAAGTACGACTTATTCGTGACGCCCAGTATTCCTGTGGTGACCACCGATTTTGCGCCCGGTGAACACGAGCGGCCCTGGCCGCCGATCTCATCGACCCTGATCTACGGCTCGCGAGACGCCGTGGTGGTGGATTCCTTTATCAGTCTGGAGCAGGCCCGGGCTCAGGCCGACTGGATTGCCTCCACAGGAAGAAACCTCACAACTATTTATGCAACTCACGGGCACGGCGATCACTTCTTCGGGGCGAGCGTTCTTTTGGAACGCTTCCCAAAAGCGCACTTTGTCGCCGCGCCCAGCGCGATTCAAGTCATGAAGGAGCAAACCTCACCGGAGTTTGTGGCGAAGTTCTGGGAATCGCGTTTCCCGAATCAGCTCCCGAAGCGTCTTGTGGTTGCCCAAGAACTCACGGCGAACGCTATCGACCTGGAAGGCGATAGGCTGATTGCGATTCCGCTTGGGTTTACGGATACCGCGGGAACGACCTGCTTGCACGTACCATCGCTTGAACTGATCGCCGCCGGGGATGCCGCCTATAACGGCGTGCATCCGCGACTCATGGAAGCAAACCAGAATCAAAAACGTGACGAATGGATGTCAGCACTGGATAAGATGGAG
>WNFR01008578.1_pt1 | contig 10334 bp, 6 predicted proteins | sample 5400221 | NCBI WGS metagenome assembly WNFR01 (sample SAMN13153357, study PRJNA577476) | soil metagenome | isolation source: 40 cm soil under Madrone tree | place: USA:California | collected 2016-06-14 | reverse complement strand
ATGCCGCATGTAAAGTTGGAACCTTCCTCTCATTCCTGTCCGCTCAGTTTTCGGAACCGGCGCGAAGTGACGGTTACCTGCTGACCGTCGCCCGCTGTCAGAATCAACGCCGCACAATGCGGCAGGGATTCTACCAGCGTCAGGCCGGGCGTCACCCCGAGGACGCTCACAGCAGTGGCCAGGGCGTCGGAGGTGGTGGCGTCGGGGGCGATGATGGTGACTTGCCTGCGTTCGGTGAGTCCGAGACCGGTGGCGGGGTCCACGATGTGCGAATAGCGCAGGCCGTTGATGGCGATGAACTGTTCGGTATCGCCGGAGGTGGAGATCCCCGCGTTTCGCAGGAGCAATGTGTGAGTTGTTTCGTTGGTGCGTCCGCTCATTGCTGAGATGGCGATCTTCCACCCGCGCTGGCCGGGGGGCGAGTTGCCGATAGCGATGTCGCCACTGGCGGCAACCAGAGCGCGGTCGAGTCCCCTGCCCTGCAACAGGCGCAGGGCCTGGTCGGCGGCGTAACCTTTGGCGATGCCGCCCAGGTCCAAGCGCATGTTGGAGGCGAGCAATGTTGCGGTGCGCGTGTGGGCATCCAGCCACAGTTTTTGCCAGCCGACGGACGCGCGCGCGGCCTCGATTTCGGCGGTGCTGGGGAGCGCGAGCTTTTTGCGGGAAAATCGCCACAATCGGACGTAGGGACCGACGGTAACGTCGAAAGCGCCGTGGGAGAGTTCCGCGATTTTCTGCGCGCGCTGGAGGACGCCAAACAGGTCGGCGCTGATCGGCACCGGGACGCCGACGGGTTTTTCGCAAAGGCGCATCAATTCGCTGTCCGCCTGGTAGTCACTCATGATGTCGTCGAGCGCGGCGACGCGTTGGAAGGCGGCCTCTGCGGCGCTTCGCGCAGTGGGTCGGTCCTTTGCGTAGAGAGAAATTTTGAAGAGCGCGCCCATGTGAGGGCTGGTGAAGTCGAAGCGGTGAAGCGATTCGACACCGGATGGCGAGCGGCAGCCGGCGAGCAGCGTCAGCGCGGCGAGGAAGGCGAAGTGCAAGCCGCCTGCAAAAGCTCTGTAGCCGCCGACGTCAGTCGGCGCTGATCTCGAAGCGAAAGAGATCGGCACCGACTGACGTCGGCGGCTACACTCCCTCGTCGTTCCAGGAAATACGCGGGCCAAAGCCGCTACCCGAATCACGCCTTGGCGAGGGGCAGCGCTGGTGGCTGCTTGAAGATGTCGTGCTGGCTGGGCATGGGGGGCGCGAGGGTGCGGAAATCGCCCCACTCCATTTTCGAGCAATCGCTGTAGAGCACCTCTGGGCCATAAGTGAAGGTGGAGTTGAGCATGTCATCCCACTCGACGGCCGCGCCGCTGTAGGCAGCTTCACGGCCCATCATGGCGGTGAGCGTGCTGTCGGCGACCTGTTTGGCTTCATTCAACGGCGTATCGGCGAGAATCGCGTTGATCAGGTCGCAATGCTCGTTGACGTAGCCGTTGTCTTGCTTGATTTCGCCGGGCCTCCACATCTTGCCGTCGTTCGTCTTGATGAAATTACGGCCGTCGTGAAGTTCGGAAGCGCCTTTGGATCCCTGGGCGGCCTCACTGACCGAAGCCCAGGAGCGGTGAATCTGGCCGCAATAGCTAAACATCCGAACGCCGTTCGGGTATTGGTACTCAACGGCGAAATTGTCCCAAATCTCGCCGGCCTTGTTGCCCAACTGCTGGCGCGCGCCCATGCCCCAACATTTGATCGGATGGTCGTTCATGATCCAGTTGCCGATGTCAATGTTGTGGACGTGCTGCTCGCAGATGTGGTCGCCGCAGAGCCAGATGTAGTGGTACCAATTGTTGAGCTGCTTGGCCAGGACGCTGTCGCCCACCTGCTGGCCGTAACGGGCTTTGTCGCCATCCCACCAGATCGGGTTACCGTTGACCCAATAGACTCGCACGGCCTCGACATCGCCGATCTCGCCATCATGGATTCGTTTGATCGTTTCGATATAGCTAGGCCGATGACGGCGCTGGGTTCCAGCGGCGACCTTGAGGTTCTTCTTTTTGGATTCCTCGGCGGCGGCATAGACCATGCGGATTCCTGGGCCGTCCACGGCAACCGGTTTCTCCATGAAGACGTTTTTACCGGCCTCGATGCAGGCCTTGAAGTGCGGTGGCCGGAAGCCCGGCGGCGTGGCCAGAATGGCGTAATTCACGCCGGGCTCCTCCAGCGCCTTCTTGTAGGCATCGAACCCGCTGAAACATTTGTCTTCGGGCACGCCGTAGTTCTCTTTGCCGCGCCGGGCTTGCTCGGCATACAGATCGGCCACGGCCACGATCTTGCCATCCACATCCAGCATTTTGACGGCTTCCAGAAAATCGCGGCCCGCGCCGCCACCGCGTCCGCCCAGACCGATGACCACGGCCCGAATGGGCTGTTTCGAGAGCGCCGGGGTGATGGCGGGAGCTTCGGCGGCCCTGGCCGAGGAGAGCAAAAGTCCCGTGCCAGCCGCCGAGGCGGCAGCGAGCGAGGAAGTTTTGATGAATTCCCGGCGGGAAACCGCCGGCATATTGCTGGGCTTGTCTTGCATTGGCTCTTTCATATCGTTTTGGAATTTGGAATTTATTTGGTGCTCGGGGTTTGGGATTAAATTTGAAATCTAAGGGCGTTCTAATCTCTTTCCACGCCGCTTGTCCAGCACTTTTGCATCTCTTCGGGCGGGGGCACCTTGAGCGGGCGGACAATACGGAAGCCGACGAATTGGGCGTCCGAAAAATACCAGACGCTTTTGGGCAACTGGGGGTCGGTCATTTTCCAATTGCGATCGGAGCCGCGCCGCGCGGCGCTGCGGCAGAGCGCCGCCTCGTCGTCCCAGGAACCGCCGCGAACCGAGTGAGGATAGGGTTGGGTGGCCTTGTTCCAGGGGTCGGCCACCACGCCGCGCGCGCTGCACTGTTGGTAAAAGTCGGGGTCATATTGGTCGAGGACCCATTCCGACACGTTGCCGCACATATCGTAGAGGCCCCAGGGATTGGGCTTCTTCTTACCGACCTTCTGGTATTTGAAGTCACTATTCTGCTCAAACCATGCGTAATCGCCGAGCTGTTTCGGGTCATTTCCGAAGAAATAAGGCGTGGTGGTGCCCGCGCGGCAGCCATATTCCCATTCCGCTTCGGTTGGCAAGCGGTAAAAATCTCCGGTTTTGGCGCTCAGCCATTGGCAATATTTATTGGCGGCGTGCTGGGTCATGCTAATGGCCGGAAATCCCTCCTTGCCCATGCCAAAACTCATTTCGACGTACGGCTTGGAGGGATGTGTGATGGCGTCGGCCAGATTGTCGCCGGCCGAGTCCGTGGCGAGCGTGGCGCGGGTCCTCCTTTCCTCGTCGGGATACATGAACAACTCGTATTCGTTCCAGGTCACCTCGCATTGTCCCATCCAGAAGGGCGAGATTTTCACCTTGTGCTGCGGCCCTTCATCAGGCTTGCGGCCCTGCTCGCGATCGGGGCTACCCATAAGGAATTCGCCGCCAGGGATCGGCACCATGACAAATCTCACCGGTGTGCCGGGAATCTGGTTGGTATAGCTTTTCATCTCGCTCTCGCTCTTGACCTTGAGGTTGGCCAGGAGGCGCTCGCGGATGTTGGGAATGAGTAGGTTATCATTATCAGCCAGCGAAGGGAGGCTGCCAAAAACGGAAAATGAGTAACCCGACGGCCCGGCACCATAGGCGTAATAGCGGGTGGAAAAATTGCCTCCTGATGGTTGCGAGAACGCGAGCAGGCCGCCGGGAACACTTGCCGCGCAGGTGAGCAACTCGTTCGTCGCGATAATGGTCTGGACCAGCGTGGGCGCGGATGTGCCGTCGAAGTTAAACACTCCGCCTTTCTCCCCTTCGCCGAAAATCACGAACAATTGAGGCCTCGAGGACGCCTGAAGGGTGATTACGCGGCGGATGGGTTGGCCCAAACCAAACGTGCTGCGCTGGCCCAACTGATACTGACCGGAGGCCGATGGCTCCAGCGGACGCGCCACCACAGTCTTCTCACCGGGCTTATAGAAAACGAACTCCGGCAACGCGGAGGCAGCATCGTGCCGAAATCTTCCAGTCGTGTAAGCGGACCCGGAAGGCAGGTCGCTCGCCGTGGCGACCGGCACCGGCTTGCCGGAGTCGAGGTCCTCGATGCGCAGGGTGTCCGCTTTGTCGCCGGTGACGATCAGGCAAAGAAGCTCCGATTGGCTCGTTCCCAGCCGATTGCCTTTCACTGCTGGGCCGGGCAACGTCTTCTCGGCGAGAGTCGGGAATTGCGCGCCATCGTTGCGTAGCAGCGCCGCTTGATTCGGATCGGGCGAGTTGTAGATGCTGGAGACGTAGAGATCGGCAAGACTGGTCTTTCCCGCGCCGCCGATACCCAGCGCCACGAGTGTGTTCGGCCACAACCCGGCATTAAATTGGAGCGCTTTTGCTTTCGTCGGCGTGGTGGGACTGGACACGTCCACGAGGGCGAGCTGGTTGGCATCAGGCGAGGCCAAAACGAGCGCGTCGCGGTTGGTAGCAAACAAATGGCCGATACTGAAGCCGGAAATGCCTTTCATCCCGGTGGGCCGGTTGTCCATCCACGTAAAAACTCCGGGGGCAAGCTGGTAACCGAGGCGATATTTGCCGCTCTGCTTGTCCACGATCACCAAGTCGCTTCGGCCGTCGCCATCGAAATCGCCGCCGCCGAAAAACTCGTGGGGCGTCTCATAAATCAGGGAAGCGGGGTGCTCTGCAGCCAGGGCGAGGCCTGGCGCCGCCGACAGCAAGCAGGCAGCAGCAAAGGTTAGCGTAGGATGGAGTTTCATCAGTTGCTCAAGAACCGGACTTCAGTTTTGTGAGCTGCGGCTGAAATGTCAAACGCTGACCGCCTCCAAGGCCACGGCGGCTGAGTCGCGACGGGTTACATTTTGCTCGATGCGCTCTGGTTGTGTCCTGGGGAAACATTTTAGGGTTCAATTTGATTTAACTGCGCTTGGAAGTTTGAGTTCCTCCCTGGTCCTGGGAGATCTTCTCCCCTGTTCTTAGCTTAATCGGGCTGCACCAGGATTGACTGGGCCTGACAGAGGTGGCGGTGGGACCGGCGGAGCTCGTGGACGCGTAGAGCGATGGATTCGGGCGTCCGATAACATGATTCTGATTTCCATCAAGAGCCATTTATAGCAGACCCCTCAGACATCCGACGTCGGACCCATAACTTACTTTTGCGGGGAGACGTATCAGTGCGGCTTCTCAGAAGGTTGGTTCTGCTGAAGCGGCTGGACTGGCGCAGTTCGGGCAACTCCAGTCCGCCGGCGAATCGAAGATCGCTCGAACCTGCCCCGAAAGCTTTCGGGGCTGTGCGCGGGGACTACCTCTCCCCAAGCCAAGGGAGAGGGCCGGGGCGAGACGGAACAAGCCGAGCGACTAGAAACGGCTTCGGAGGTATGGAAACCTAATTGTCGCGGCACTAAGTGCCGTTGCCGTATTTCACCGCACAGCCATACGGTTTAGTTTGCGACACAGTCACTTTTTCTCCCGCCTGCAGTTTGCCCACGGCTTCGCGCACGTAATTGTGCGCCGTGCGCGGATCCCCTTCAGGCGATGGCCGGTCGTCGATCGCGCCTTGGTAGGCCAGCACGCCGTTCTTATCAATGACGAACATGTGGGGCGTGGTGCGCATGCCGTATTTCTTGCCAACTTCGCCGGAGTTGTCGTCAATCCACGTCGTGGCTTTGATCTTTTGCGCCGCCCATTCTTTTTTCGCCTGCTCGGGGGTGCGATAGCCTGGATTTTTCGGGTTTACAGAATCCACCAGCAGCCACACGACGCCCTTGGCCGCCATCTCGCCCTGCAACTCCTGCATCGCGCCGGTCTTGAAGTGATTGTGGCAGAATGGACAATCGAGGTTGTAGGCTTCGAGCACGACGATTTTGCCTCTGTAATCGCTCAGTTTGATCGTCTGGCCGTTGATGTCCTTGGCCGTGAAATCCGGCGCCGGTTGGCCGACTTCAGCCGCCGCCAGCACGACGCTGAGGGATCCCAGCATCGCGAACACCGTCATTGCGCGTTTCATAATTTCCTTTCGTAGCGTTAATCAACCTTGTTTTCGGTCTCCTTAAGGAAGCATCACTTCGCGAGTGGCGCAAACGGCATTTTGATGCGGATTGAATTCTGATGCCGGTGTTACAACGCCGCCTTGTCCAGGGCTTTCACCAGAATGCGTGGAGTTACCCAATCAAAAACCATCGGCGGCTCCTGCGGTTTTCGTGGATAGACCAGGACCAACGGGACAGCCCGGCGACCGAAGCGATCCAATTCTGCGCCGATTTCGTCCGGTTGGCGCGAGTAGTCGGCCAGCAACGCCACGGCGTTGACTTCTTTAAGTTTGTTGCGGACGGAGGCACTCTCGAAGGAAGGTTTTACGACGGTGTTGCACGTCGGACACCACGTCGCGGTGAAGTCAACGACTACCGGCCGTCCTTCGGCTCGCGCGGCTGCAAGAGCTTCCAGGCTCCACTTTTGCCAGTCCAGGCCGCGTGGGGCGACTTTGGGGATGGCTGCGGTGTTGGTCTCCTTGGTCTCGCGGATGGGCTCGCGCCAACGGAGTTGGCCCTCCATAGCATACCGATAACCTATGAACAACACAACGACAGTGACGAGCGCCGCGATGACGCGATGCCTGCTCCCGCGCTGCACAAACTCGCCGTAAATCCACGACGCAACTGCCACGAAGACCAGAAAAATCGCCAGCCACCAGGCCCGCTCGCCGTAATGCAGCGTCAGGATACTGCAGAGCCATACGGCGGCGGCGAGCATCGGGAAACCCATGGCAATCTTAAATTTTTCCATCCACGCGCCGGGCCTGGGCAAAAATCTGAGCCACGCGGGGTGCCAACTCAGCACGATATACGGCGCAGCCAGGCCGAGGCCGACCGTCAGCATGATGACGAGTATGATGCCGGCGGACTGGGCGAAGGCGAAACCAACGGCCGCGCCCAGGAATGGGGCCGAGCAAGAGGTGGCCAGGAGTGTAGCCAGCAGGCCATTGAAGAATGCGCCAGCGGCGCCGTGTTTCGCTGAAAGAGTCGTCGCCGCAGTCAGGGTCCGCGAGCCGAGTGTGACCTCGAATACGCCAAAAAGGTTCAGCGCAATCAGCGTCACTAACGTCGTCATCGCCACGAGGAAATAAGGATTGTTGAACTGAAATCCCCAGCCCACTTTGCTGCCAGCCGCTTTCAGGCCGATGATGAAAAGGGCCAGAGCTAAAAACGAAGCCAGCACGCCGGCTGTGTAAACCAATCCGAGCTTGCGCACCTGGGCCGGTTCGTCTTTGGCCTGGCTCACAAAGCCAAGGATTTTCAGCGCAATGACCGGGAGCACACAAGGCATCACGTTCAGAATCAATCCGCCTAGGAAGGCATAGAGCAGTTTCATCCACAGTGACTCCGCGACGACCCCTGCCGCGGAGCCGGAACCGCCAACTGCTGACGCAGCCGGCCCCGACCCGTCCACCGGCAGGTCCACCGCGTACGCCTGGCGCTCCGTCCCGGATTTCTGAATCAGCAGGCCTGAAACCCGCCCCGGCCAATCGCCGGCCAGTTTCTTCACCTGCGCCCGCAAACGAATTTTGCCCGTGTCCGCCGGCAGTCTCTCCGTGATCGGTTGCACCTCAAACTGCTCGCTGGCGTCCGGGAAAAAATCCGCCTCGGCGGCTGGCGCAATCGTGGGCCACTCCAGAATCAACGGCCGCAAATTCCCTTTCGCAGCCTTTTCCCACGAAGCATGCGCCCCCACGCGCTTGCCATTTTGTGGGAGCTTTTTTTGCCATGCAGCGAGCAGGCCGGTGTCCTTGGATGGCTTTGTCTCTGGCCCCAGGTTGAGAGCAGTCTGCACGGAGGCACTTTCTTGCACGCACTTTTCTTTGCCCTTCTCTCCGCCGCACTCCAGCCAACTGACTTTGGCTTTCAAGTTAAGTGGGCCGGGGGCCAAATCAGACGCCAGCTTCAGTGGCACGAGCAGCACCACCTCGTCGTCGTAAATGTAAGTGGTCAGCTCTCCATCCACCAATTTTTCGGGGACGGGCCATAGGATTGCCCCAGCCGCCACTCCTGCGGGTAATTGCCAATCAATCGTGGCTGCGCCGCCCGACTGTCCGGGATTGTTCCAGTAGGTGTGCCAGTTGGCGTCCATGCGCAAGGCGATCCCGGCCAGGACGGTGTCTCCCGCTGGCGCGCTCTGCGCGGCTAGAACCAACCGCGCCTGGGTGTGGGCGGCCTGGGCGGAGGCGCTCGCCAGGAAAACCGAGGCTGCGCTCAAAAAGCTCAATAATCGTCCCACGTAGATATAGATGCTCGAACCGGGCAAAAATTTGAACAAAATTCGTTAATGCCATCTTGACTTAGTCGCCAGGCGTGGTAGGGCGCGGCACTCCGTGCCCTACCCGCCGCGCTGATTGCAAACCTGGCCTTGCCCCGATAACCTCTTTATCGTGTTGACCGAGGCCGCTGCTGCCCGATACCACTGGTTGCGTGCCGGAAATGAGGCGTTTCCGGCGATGCTCGCGGCGATCGAAGCGGCGGAAAGCTCCGTTTGCCTGGAAACTTACACCTACTCAGCGGGCCGGTTGGGCGAGCGTTTTCGAGACGCACTTGTCCGGGCGCGACAACGCGGAGCGCGCGTCCGCGTGCTCTTTGATGCTTTGGGGTCACGAGGTTTGCCAGGGGCCTTCTGGCAGCCGTTGCAGGCGGCGGGTGGCGAGGTCCGCTCGTTCAATCCGCTGGCGGTCAATCGGTTGGGCATTCGCGACCATCGCAAGCTGTTGGTTTGTGATGAGCGGGTCGCGTTCCTCGGAGGATTCAACATCGCCCCCGAGTACGAAGGGGATGGGGTTACTTCCGGCTGGTGCGACCTCGGGCTGAGGGTGGAAGGTCTGCTCGCTTCGGAACTGGTGGCAGCGTTTGACGAGATGTTCGAGCGCGCCGACTTGCGCCATCGCCGTTTCCTGCGCTTGCGCAAGTCATCCGCGCGCAAGACCGTGCGGACTCCGGGTGAACAACTTTTGTTGAGCGGCCCCGGACGCGGGCGCAGTCCCATCAAGCGGGCCTTGCGCGGCGATTTCGCCCAAGCCCGCGCCGTGCAGATCATGGTGGCGTATTTTTTGCCGACCTGGAGGATGAGGCGAGGCCTTGTGCATGTGGCGCGTCGTGGCGGCCGGGTGGAGTTGATCCTGGCGGGCAAGTCCGACGTGCTGGTTTCCCAATTGGCCGGACGCAGCCTCTATCGCCGCCTGCTCAAGACCGGCGTGGGAATCCATGAGTACCAACCACAGATTCTCCATGCGAAGTTGATCGTCATTGATGACGTGGTGTATGTCGGCTCGGCGAACCTCGACCAGCGCAGTCTCAACATCAATTACGAGTTGATGATCCGACTGGAGAACCGGGAAATCGCCGAGCAAGCGCGGGCTGTGTTTGCGGCGAATCTCAAACACTGCCGCCGCGTCACGCTGGAAGGTTGGCGCAAGTCGCGCACTCTCTGGCAGCGACTCAAGCAACATTGGGCCTACTTCCTCCTCGCCCGCATAGACCCTTACCTCGCCCTCCGCCAGTGGGAGCGCTTGCCCGATTAACGGCGGAGGGAGACGTTTTCGCATCGGCTTTATTCAAACAAAACCTGGCAAAAATCCGCCCTCAACCTGAACCCTGTCCAACTTCGGCGCGTCTCATTATTGTATGAAAAAATTATTGCTGCTCTCTGCCGTTCTCATTGGGACCGCCTCGGCCTCTCAAGCCGGGGTCCGTGTTAGTGTCGGGATCGGTCTGCCGGTTCCGCCGCTGCCGAATGTATTGATCAGCGCGCCAGCGCCAGTGTATCGGGTGCCCGCGCCCGTATGGGCGGCGCCCCCGGCGGTGGTGTATAGCGCGCCGGCCTTCTATCCCGGATTCGGGCCGGGCTGTTACGGTTACCCAGCCTACGGGTATCGGGGCTGGAACTACGCTTACGGTTATCACGGACACGGTTATTATCGGGGCGGGCGGTACTGCTGGTAAACGGCTGACGGAAATCTGCATAGCCACGCGAAAGCCCAAACGCAGGTTTCGGCATTTTTGGCAGGGCGCGCAGTCCTCTGCGCGCCGCGAAGTAGTAACCATCCCGAAAATGCTGCATTCCCGTCGGAGAACGGCGCGCAGAGGACTGCGCGCCCTGCCGAAATCTGGCTACCCCGCCATCGCCCCGATCTCGCGTTCGGTTCTCAGGCGCAGTTGGCCGCAGGCGGCAGCAATGTCGTGGCCTTTTTCACGGCGCAGTGTGGCGGCGACTTTTTGTTTCGTTAGAG
>WNFR01011389.1_pt1 | contig 10335 bp, 7 predicted proteins | sample 5400221 | NCBI WGS metagenome assembly WNFR01 (sample SAMN13153357, study PRJNA577476) | soil metagenome | isolation source: 40 cm soil under Madrone tree | place: USA:California | collected 2016-06-14 | reverse complement strand
TTTCTCCGGCAGCGAAGAGATGCCGAAGGTAAGCGCGTGTGTAGCGTTTGCAGACCGCGCAAGCGCAGCGGGGATCGATCGGGCGCTGGTCTTCGATGTAGCGCGCGTTCTTGATGAGCACGCGGCCTTCGCTGGTGTAGAGACATGCGTGGCGCGCCGCGCGTGTGGGCAGCACGCAATCCATCATGTCGATCCCGCGAGCCACGTAATCGGCGATCTGTTCCGGCCGGCCGACGCCCATCAGGTAGCGCGGCCGCTCTTTCGGCAGTAGCGCGGTGACTTCGGCGGTCATCTCGCAAGTGGTTTCGTGCGGCTCACCAACTGCCAAGCCGCCGACAGCGTAGCCGGGAAAATCCAGCTCAAGCAGTTGCCGCGCGCTTTCGCACCGCAGGTCCGGAAACGTCGCGCCTTGCACGATGCCGAATTGCCACTGTGCGGGTTCTCCATTTTGCTGCGCTTGCTGCAGAAAATATTGCCGCGCGCGGCGCGCCCACTCCGTGGTTCGCCTCAGCGCGGCTTCGGCGATATTTCGTGGCGCCGGTGTCTCAATACATTCGTCGAGAACCATCGCAATGTCAGACCCAAGCGCGAGTTGAATTTCCGCCGCTTTTTCAGGCGTTAGCAGATGCTCCGAGCCGTCGAGGTGCGATCGAAAGCGTACGCCTTCATCGGCAATCTTTCGCAATTCCGCGAGGCTGAACACCTGGTAGCCGCCCGAATCGGTGAGAATTGCGCCGTTCCACGACATGAACTTATGAAGGCCATCCAATTTCCGGATCAGTGCGTGGCCTGGCCTCAAATATAAATGATAGGTGTTGGCAAGGATGATCTTCGCGCCGAGGGTTTCGAGCGCTTCCTGCGTCAGGCCCTTCACGGTCGCCGCCGTGCCCACCGGCATGAACACCGGCGTTTCGATCACCCCGTGCGGCGTTTTCAACTGCCCGCGGCGCGCACCCGTTGGATCGTTTTGAAAAACCTCAAACGAAAAATTCACCCGGTTAGTGTATCAGGAGAGGGCGAACGCCAATCCCACACGGATCACGAGATAAGCCGCGAACATGCCGAAGGCAATGCCGAACGATGTGCCGCCCTTTAATTTCTTGGGATTTGTCGCCGCAAAACCGATTGCAATCAGCACCACGACCCACAGAGTGAAGATGTCAATGTTTTTCCCGAACGCTTGCAACCACTTGGCCGTGTCTTCCGGAAAGAATGCGGCAAGGTTCGTGGCTACCGGATTTTCCAGATCAATCATGCCCGGTGCCTTTAGGAACAGCACCAGCAGAAATACGAGATTACTCAGCATCACCGGCACATACGCATGGGCAACGATGCTGAGCGCCGTCTTGTACCCCACGTTGACCCCGCCCAGCACGTTATAGGCGCCCCACATGATCAGCGCCACCACCAGAATCAGATTGGCGCCCGCCTCGATCCGCTGCTCTTTCTGCTCCGCGGACATTGTCGAGGCCTGCGGGCTCTTTTCGATCTGTTGGCTCATGAACTCGCGCCAGTTCATCTTCTGATTCAGGCCGATCGCCACGGCCAGTCCCAAAAACGCCAGGATAATTACAGGAAGCAGCCAGCCAGGTTTGCGGACAATATCTTCAAACGTAGCTTTGGGAGAAAAGAAAATGCCGAAGATGCGGCCAATCGGAGAGATTGCGGGCTGCGGCTCCGCCACAGGAGCGGGAATGGTAGCCATCGAGGGACTCCTCCACCACAGAGATGTCAAGAATTACTGCTGGGAATGTTACGCACGACCCGCCGTGAAAATATCACACCTCGCCTGAAGGCGGTATCTCCGGCACAGCCGCCAGCAATTCTCTCGTATGGCCGGCTTCCAGACCTTCGAGGACGAGTTTGGCGGGGCCGAATTCCACAAACTGACCGCCGCGCATCACGGCGATGTGCGTGGCCATCTGCGCGACCACGGGCAGGCTGTGCGAAATCAGAATCTAGGTGAGCCCCAGTTCGCGCTGCAAATCCTGCAGCAGCAGAAGCACCTGCGTCCCGACGGAGACATCCAGCAGCGACACCCCCACTCACCGGCCGCACCCAACCCGCCGCCGTCGGCAACTCCACTGTCACGCCGCGCATTTTCAGCAGATCGCTCACGCTTCCATCATGGCCGCAACATTCCTCGCCAACGTCAGAAAAAAGGAGTTACGTCGCGGAAATCTCTCCAATCGCCGCGACTCACCGAGTTACTGAGAAATAGTAAACTGATAAGCTCCATGGCCACCGCCGTCACACACCGGGTTGACTGGTCGTTGCTCTGGCAGCAGCGCGGGTTCCGCTATTTTTTCACGGCGATGTTCGTTTCGCTGTTTGGCAGCGGGATGAATTTTATCGGTGTCAGCTGGTACATCATGTCGGCCACGCACTCGACGGTGGCGGTGAGTTGGCAGGTCATCGTCGTCACGCTGCCCGGCCTCGTCGTGCCGTTTCTCGGCGGCGTGCTGATTGACCGTCTCGACCGCCGCTACCTCGGCGTGCTGCTCGATCTCTCGCGGGGATTCGCGGTGCTCGCTATCGCTTACATCGCCTGGCGCGGCCACCTGCAAATCTGGCATCTGTATTTTATGACGCTCATCACCGGCACCGGCTCCGCGATGTATTGGTCCAACGTAAACGCGCTGGTGCAGGAAGTGGTGCCGCCGAGCCAGTTCACCGGCGCCAACGCCTCCGTGCTCGTCGGCGTGCAAAGCGGCATGCTGCTCGCCGGCACCTTCGTGGGATTTTTCTACGACAACATGGGCATCGCCGGAATTCTGCTGATCGACGGCCTCACCTACTTCGTCTCCGCCTACTGTCTCTATCGCCTTCGCAGCGGTTACGTTTCGCCGCGCGATCACCGCCAGTATCCCCGTGAATACTCCGAGTCGTCGGGTGCCGCTTCCCTTGCACTGGAGAGCGGTGAAAATCCCGAGATTGCGGAAGCGGGAGCTTCGCTGGCGATTTATGCTGCCGATATGAAGGAGGGAATCGGTTACTTGCGCAGCCAGCCGGTGGTGCTGGCGCTAGGCGTGACGCACGCGATTCTGATGGCCAGCGTTGTCAGCGGCAACGTGGTGGTGGTCGCGCTGGCAAATGATGTGTTGCATTCCGGCTCACGGGGATTCGGCTTCATCGAAGCGGGCTGGGCTATCGGCGCAATTGCGGGAGGCCTGATCACCAGCCAGTTACCGCAGCGCGTTCGATTGCCGCTCTACGTCGCGGTGATGGCAGGCCTGGCGCTGGGCCACGTTGCCGTGCCGTTCGTCACGTTTCTGCTTGGTGCGGCGGTCCTGCAAGGCTGCTTCGGTTTTTTTCGCGCGCTTGGCGGCATCGTCGCGCAATCTTCGTTGATGTCCATCGTGCCCCGCCACTTCATGGGACGCACACAATCCGCCTTCGCGATCATCGCCACCATTCTGCAACTTGCCATGAGCTTTTCCCTCGGATGGCTCGCGCAACGCTTCAGCATCGCCACCGGCTTTTTTCTGCTCGCCCTGATGTACGCCGGCGCCACACTCTCCGCCTCGCGCGCCCGCGTTCTCCTCGCTCGTCGCGATTTTTCCCCAACAGGTCATCCTGAGGCTATCCGACAAGGATAGCCGAAGGACCTCAACTTCAAAACCTTGCACAGCGTTCAGTTGAGGTCCTTCGCGGCGCAAACGGCGCGCCGCTCAGGATGACAACGTTTTTGAAATTTGAGAGTCGACAGAATTGTTCAGTGCAAGAAAACAGGACTAAACTTTCCTTGCAGCGCTCGCTACAGCAGAGGCAAGTGCGAGGTCCCCATGGAAATCCAAACCATCAAACCTTTTCTCCACTATTTCGGCAATGTCCGAGAACGCACCATGCGCGTGGCCCGCTGCATCCCGCCCGACAAGCTGGATTGGTCCTACGCGCCGGGAAAATTCTCACTCGGCGATCTGCTGCGGCACATCGCCGTCTCCGAGCGCTATATGTGGGGAGAAAATCTGCAGGGGAAGCCCAGCCAGTACAAGAGCCACGGCAAGGAATTAGCCGATGGCTACGAAAATATCCAGGCCTTCATGGAGCGGCTGCATAAGGAGTCTCTGGAAATTTTCTCAAGGGTCAGCGACGCCGACCTGCAGACAAAATGCAAAACGCCGGGCGACGTCGAAATCACAAAGTGGAAGTGGCTGCGGCTGATGGTTGAGCACGAAATCCACCATCGCGGCCAGATTTATCTTTATCTCTCGATGCTCGGCGTGCCGACGCCACCGTTGTACGGATTAACCAGCGAAGAAGTCCGCCGCCAGGGCGGTTCCGAATAATTCGCCGCTATTCCAGCGCCGGCCAGCTCTCTTCTTTTCCACCCAAGAGCTGCACCGCCGCCCGGTTCAATTTCGAGCGTAAGATAAACCTCTCGTTGGCCCGCGCGATATAACGCACCGCAACTTCCACGCCGCCCAGCACCGGCTTCACGCTGATGGCCGGTACTGCGGAAAATCCGCTCATGTCCCGCGAACCCGCCGCCCGCCGCCACTCCTGCTCCGCCTGCTGGCCGCTTTCGCGCGTTTCCTCTTCCACTTTCTTACGGATCGCTTCCACGATCGGATAGGGATCCTTCCCGGTTGGCAACACCACCTGGAGCTCGTCCCACAGCCACTGCCCGGTAGTGGAGAAATTAAAATAGTGGCCCTCGATCGCGAAACTGTTGGTGAACGTCACACGCCGCCCGGTCGGATGCCCAGAGTCGGTCCAGTTTCCCGTTTCCAGCAGCACCGTATGAAACGGTCCTATCTCCACCACCTCGCCGCTGACCCCGTTGATCTCCACCCAGTCCCCCATGCGAATGCCGTTCTTGCCCATCAACACGAACCAGCCGATGAACCCGACGATGAAATCTTTGAGCGCCACTGTCAGCCCGGCGCCGGCGAGTCCCAAAAACGTTCCCAACTGGCCCGGCGGCCCGAAAATCACCAGCAGGATGAATACCAGCGCCAGGAATTGCATCGAGACGCGCGTCACGGTATGCAGCGACTGGATTTGCCGCCGGTCCATCGGCAGACGGCTAACCAGCGTGTTCATCCAGGTGCTGAAAAACAGGGCTACTAGCGCGATCCCCAGGATGATCAGCACCCCGGTGATGCCGCGGTGAAAAGCCGTCCATTGCTGCACGGTAACGATGTCTATCCACTGGCCATAAATTCCCGATAGTTCTTTGTGCGCTTCGACGCGCTTGTCGAGAGAGGCCAGCGTTTTCTGGTTTTCCGCGATCTCCTCGGTTTTCTTCAACAGCGCCGCAGATTCTTCCTGGCTTTTCTGGCTTGCCGGTATGCGTGCAATCGGCGTCTCATCTTTGTTCTTTTTCGTATGGTGCGCCAGATCAGGCGACTTCTCTTTCTGCTCCTCGACTTTCGCATCGAGCGCATTGTGCTGCACCGCTAGCGCCACCGCGGCGGCATCCGATTTCGCCTTCGCATCCGCCAACTGCCCCTTTTCCCAATGCAACGCCAGCCATTGCTGAACGCGATGCACAAGCCCTCGTTGCTCTTCAGGCGGTGGTCCGGTGGGAACCGAGCTTAGAGCGCTATTCGCCGTTTCCTCGTGCTCATTTCTGAGCGACTGAATGCGGTCGGCCAGGCTGCCTCCCGCACGGGTCAAGTCCTCCTTCGCGTCGTCCACTTCATTCTGGTCCAAATCCATGTCCGCTTCAGCCTGCACCAGAGCAACTTGTATCGCGTCCTGCTTGCTTTCCGTCGCCTTCGCCAACTGCTCGGAAAGCTGCTTAGCCAGCTCCTGATCGGCATTCAGCAGCTTTTGCCCCTTTTGCAGTCGGTTCTGGATTTCCTTGACTTCGGCACTGAGCGGTGGGGGATGCAACAGGGCGTCGCGGATCGCTGCATCAAAGGTTAGATCCACTTCGTTATCCGCCTTGTGCAGCGCTTCCTTGGCGAGCGCACGCTCGTCGGGAGTGTCGGCAAGCTTCGCGACTTGCTGTGCTACTTTGAGCGGCGATAGGTCCACCACTGTGGCGTTAGAGTCCTTTGGTTTCTTGGCGGACGGCTCCTCACGCGCCGCCTCCGGATCCCGAGAAATCCAGAATCCATAAATGGAAACGGCCAGCAGCAAAAGGATGATGGCGCCGAGAATTTTCTGTGATTTGTTCATCAGGCGATCACACACCTCTGGGTGAATTCGCTTTCGCTGGGAATTTCCAATTTCCCGGATTCCTCCTGGAAACGCAAGGACTTCCTGGGGACCTGGGGCGGCAACCTGATTGCCGAAACTAAAATGCGGCCTGACCTTGAATCCACTTCGATTGCATCCCTGCGTCTCGATTTCCCTCGGCAGCCTTGACATGCCTGTAACATTTCCAATCTCTCCCTGTAACGATGCCCATCTAGAGTCTCTGGCGGTCCGTTGTATTACTTCACCTACGGTTGGTCATCGGAGTCTGCCCGGTGCGCGCCGCGCATGTTCCCAACCGGGCTTGGTTGAGCGTCCCCGGTTAAGAATTTCCTTGGAAAAAATGGAAAGGGAGAAATCATGAAATGAAGTGGAATCTGAAGTCGATTGCTGCGTTGCTGGCGGCCAGTGTGATGACCTACCTGTTCGCCTCCGACAACGACTAGCCAGCGCCTCGGAATAATTCGGTCGCCTCAGTAAACAAAAAAGCGCCCCGACAAATTCGAGGCGCTTTTTTTTAAAGGTCTGTTTTGTAGTTCACTTCGTTCTATAGGTAATCGCGCGACGGGCCCTCTAGGAACGCCCTCAGTTTCCGCGAACGCGACGGGTGCCTCAGCTTGCGCAGCGCCTTCGCTTCAATCTGCCGGATACGTTCGCGGGTGACCGCAAACGACTGGCCGACTTCCTCGAGCGTGTGCTCGCTGCCGTCGTCCAGTCCAAAGCGCATCTTGATGACTTTTTCTTCGCGCGGCGTCAGCGTCTTCAGCACGGAAGACGTCTGCTCCTTCAGATTCAGGTTGATCACCGCATCCGACGGCGAAACCACCGCCTTGTCCTCGATGAAGTCGCCCAGGTGCGAATCTTCCTCTTCCCCGATCGGAGTCTCCAGTGAAATGGGTTCTTGCGCGATTTTCAGGATCTTGCGCACCTTGGACACCGGAATGTCCATGCGCTTGGCGATCTCTTCGCTGGTCGGCTCGCGTCCGAGTTCCTGCACCAACTGGCGGCTGGTGCGCACCAGTTTGTTGATCGTTTCGATCATGTGCACCGGAATGCGGATGGTCCGCGCCTGGTCGGCGATCGCGCGGGTGATCGCCTGGCGAATCCACCACGTCGCGTAGGTCGAAAACTTGTAGCCGCGGCGCCATTCGAATTTGTCCACGGCCTTCATCAAGCCGATGTTGCCTTCCTGGATCAAATCAAGGAACTGCAAGCCACGGTTGGTGTATTTCTTCGCGATGGAAACGACCAGGCGGAGGTTGGCCTCGATCAATTCCTTCTTCGCCTGCTCGGCTTCCGCTTCGCCGCGATGAATGATCGTCAGCGTCCGCTTCAGCTCGGTCAGCCCGACTTCGCTGGCCTCTTCGATATCTTTCAGCTCCGAACGCCGGGTGCGCAGTTCGCGCCGCGCTTCCGCTGCGTTCTCGCCCTTGGATACATCCGCGCGCCGCTCCAGCCGCCCGGCTTCGCGTTCAAGCGATTGCAAACGCTCAACCGTGCCGCGCATCTTGTCAATCAGCCGCTTCTTCTCAAACGGGTTGAAATCGATGCCGCGGATTTCCAGCGAAATCGCAATGCGCGTCCGCGCCACTTCCCACTTCGCGCGCACGTACTGCTTCTTCTTCGCTTTCGCTGTGTGGTCCAGCTTCACCGCCTGCTTCAGCGCCAGTTCGTAGAGCTTCGCAATCTTGTCGATATACTTCAGCGTCTGCTTGGTTTTGTTGGCGATCTTCTCTTCGGTCAGCTCTTCGTCATCAAACTGGACGATTTCCTTGATTGACCGCGCGCCCTTGCGCAAATCGTCGCCGACGGCGATGAGTTCCTTGATCACGATCGGCGACCGGGTGATCGCCTTCATCACCACCAGTTGCCCGCGCTCGATGCGCTTCGCGATGGTCACTTCGCCTTCGCGCGTCAGCAAAGGCACGGTGCCCATCTCGCGCAGGTACATGCGCACAGGATCGTTGGTCTTTTCCAGCGAACCCGGCGTCAGATCCAGGTCGCTGCCCTCGGCCTCGTGTCCATCGTCCTTAACCACCGCATCGCGGTCGCCGTGATCCGAAGACACTTCCACCGCACGCGCGGCCTTCGCCGACGCCGCATCCTCGTAAATCTCGATGCCGTTGCGTTCAAATGTGGTGAGAAGGTCGTCGATCTCTTCCGAAGAATGCACTTCCGCAGGAAGAGAGTCGTTTACTTCGTCATACAGAAGGTACCCGCGCTCTTTGCCGACGGCAATAAGCTGGCGTACCGCATCATATTTTTCCTCTAAGCCCGTTGCTGCCACTGCACTCCTCCCGCTTCCTGAATCTGTCTCTCGATTTCCGCGCGAACTTCACCGCTTTAGTTCCGCGCACTGTCCACACGAAATGCCGAGAGAAAGCCCGCGATGGACGAAGGGAGGGAGCGAATCCCCCGGAAGACTCTCAATTTTTTCGGTGAAGCTCGATGCGCCCGTGCTGTGTCCCTTGTGCTGCTGCACGCTTGCCCGCCTGCCGTGCCGTTGCCGAACGGTTCCAAGCACTATAGACATACGTATAGATGCCGGAACAGACCAATCCGTTATCCGCGCAACCCTTCTACGCTACATGCTTAAGTCCCTTCCGGTCAATATTTTAGTTTGTGGAAAACTGGTCCAGAAAGTGGAAGACTTGGCGGCTCACAGTACCCTGAATTCCATTCCAGATAAAGGGTTTAGCCGTTCCTCGCGGACATTCTGGCCTTCTCGGAGCCGAACCTTCCACAGTTGGGGCCACAGTCGGGGCCTCCGGTAACGGGCTGGAAGGCCTTAGACTCAGCCGGAACGACCATCGCGGATTCGCCGGATCAGATACCCCACTAGGGCTAAATTGACCGCTAGGAGTCCAATTTTCCCGGCACTTGGGTGGCGTGTTAGCTCATAAATCTCCAGCGGAAGGAAAGAACCCGTGATGATGACAGTGAACCACATCGCCCATCGCTTCAGCAGCCAAAGTCCGATTCCTTCCGTCAGAAAAAGTCCGCCGTAAAGAAAGCTGCCGACGATTAGATCCCGGACCCTGTTTGGCGTAAGAGCCGCTGCGGTCGAAAGAGCTCGTCCCACGAACCGGCTGTTCTGATCGAGGCCAAGGACTGCAACCCAACTTTCCACCAGACTCGCGATGTCCGTATAAAGCAACTTCAGCGCTGCCACGCCGACCGCAATCAGAAGAACTCCTTTCAGCAGCTTGAACAGCGCGATCAGTCGAACCACTTTGGTTTGAGAAGTTTTCATGGATGAGTTTCTTCGCCACCGCCGGAGCAAAGCAAAACTTCCAGGAATTTGGCCCGCGCCTTACTGCACGCGTTTGCGCGGCTACGTTGTTCTTTCCCACGGCGGAGGCACCTTCACCCAGGCCATTCCGCCGGCCTTCGCGGCCTGAATTCCCATCTCCGTGTCTTCAAACACCAGGCAAGCCTCCGGAGCCACGCCAAGAGTCGCCGCCGCGCGCAGAAACGCTTCCGGGTCCGGCTTGCTTTTCGTATACTCTCCCGCGCAAACCAAAGTATCGAATCGGTCCAGGAGTTTTAGGACGTTCAGTGATGCAGTCACCGAGTCCCTCCTGCTGCCGGACACCACGCCAAACGGAATCCGTCCGTGCTGCGCCTCGATGTGCTCCAAAACCTCAGGAACTGCCTTCAGTTGCGGCAGCAATTCGAAGTACAGGCTCTCTTTCCGGTGTTCCAGCTCGTCCACCGGCATGTGCAATCCGCGTTCCCGATTCAGCGTGGAAATAACCTCCGTCACCGGCATCCCTCCCCACGCATAAAACTGCTCCTCCGAGAACTCGCAGTTCCATTCACCCAGAGCCTTCTTCCAGGCCAGGTAGTGCAGCGGCATGGAATCCGCGATCGTGCCATCGCAATCAAACAAGTACGCCCCAAACGACCCTTCCGGCAATTTCAGTTTCATCGGATTCTTTGTATCTCTCCCAAAAATATTTTCAAAAGTCACGCGCAATCCAGAACAACTTCGTGATCCTGCTTGCCCTGAGCGAAGCGCGGTTTTTGCGTCCCGCGCGCCTCACCGCGACCGAAGGCCAGAGCGCGCCCTTTGCCTGCCCGCCGCAGGCAGGCGCTGCGAAGGACTTCGACGTAAAGATGCTGCAGAACTTGAAATTGATTCTCTTATCCCGGCTGCCCTGCCGCGGTAAGTTGTTTCATCAATTC
>WNFR01008575.1_pt1 | contig 10336 bp, 2 predicted proteins | sample 5400221 | NCBI WGS metagenome assembly WNFR01 (sample SAMN13153357, study PRJNA577476) | soil metagenome | isolation source: 40 cm soil under Madrone tree | place: USA:California | collected 2016-06-14 | reverse complement strand
GGTGGCGTTTCCTAGCATCGCGGGCGCAGGTGCGTGCTGTAACACCATCCCACCCGATGCGCCATTTCGAGGAGCAATGGGGTGGATTGATCGACCATTTGCCCGCCCGAAAAGCGACGACGGGGTGAAGCTTTCGTTGAACGGCCCATGCACGCAGGATCTACCCGATTTCTGTAGCGGCGCGGAGTGCTCGCAAGCTCCTGAAACGCGCTTGGCGGTAACCGTCATGTTCACGCCGCCGGTAGGCCCGCGGAACATGGTCGTCCTGGCGACCGACTGTGCAGTCATCGACGCCGAACTCCAGCGCTGCGCGGCGCGTGACGATGTTGACACAGTGACCTGCCACGAGGTGCGCGGGCCTGTGCCCGATGCTTCCAGCCCGAGCCCCGTCGAACTCCGGCTGATCGGTCCCCGTCTACTTGAATTTCATTTCCCAGATACCGAAGACCTTTTTCGTCCGAACAAAGATGGGGACCTGACCTTCACCGGCCCTGCAACGGTGGCGGTGACGCCGATCGAGGCTCCATTGCCGTGCCAGCTTGCGAGCGAGCCGTGCGCCGGTCAGACGGGCCTTCTCGCGTGCGTTGACGAGATTCTCGCCCGTGATGGCTCGTGCGGCACGGCGGCGGATCACATCTTTCCCCACTTTACTGCCCTGCCAGCAGCCAACGACGTCCAGGCGATATGCGACACGCCGGGCACTACCTGTACCGCACGCGCTAACGAGGTACGGTTCACGGTCGACAGCGCGGGCAACATCCTGATTCCCATGGACTGGCGAGGAATGAAGCCGGGCCAAGGCGTCCCGATCACGGGACTGGTCCGCTTCAGTTCCGCAATAGACGGGTTCGAGGGTCGTCAGCATCCTCTCTCCCTTTCGCTGCCCCTCAATGATCCGAAGGTGGTTGCATCGTTCTCGGAACGAGGATTTCTCGTACTTCCGCGCCTCGATCCGAGGGCGCATGCAGCCCGGTCGGACGCGCTCACCCTCTTCGGCAGCCCGGATACTGCCCAGTCCGTCGTGCGTCTTGCCCGCCGTCCGGCGCTCTCGAGTGAATGTCATGGCGGTAAGTTAGATGGACTGCCCTGCACGGACGCGGCGGGTTGTCCAGACGCCGCCTGTGGCCCGCCGCGTTGTATTGGCGGCTTGACCCCCGGAGCACCTTGCGCGGCAGATGGCGACTGCGACGCCGGTGAATGCGGATCGGGGTTGTTCGACTTCCGTACGCGCCTGCTGAGGGGCGTCGGACCCGTGGTCTTTCGGCAGAACACCTGTTTCGGCGGCTCCAATCCGTTCGGACCGTGCGTCGTTGACGAGGAATGCCCTGGGGGACAGTGCGGGCAGCTTATAGCCCAGGATAACGGCATCACAGCACTGTCCGCGGGACCTGAACTCTGGTGCCAGTCGGAGATTGGCGACGCCGGACGGAAGTTTGCCAAAGCGGACCATGATGCCATCGTTCAGTGCGATAGCGCTATCGCTCAAGGAGGTTTATGCAATACGCGTCGACGTGATGATCGGATTGAGCGGGCGGTGAAACAGCTGGAGCAGGAAATTACAAAAGCGTGCCGTACGGTCGACCTCGGCTCCCTAGGCTTTCCCGGCCCATGTACACCTTCCAATGGCGAGTTCTCCGTGAATGACCTCGTCGAGTGCATTCGAGACTCGCACACAGAGACCGTCGGCGCGGCGGTCGGGATCGAATATCCAACCGTTTCCCATCTCGGACCGTCTTCGGGCCGCGATGCGCAGTGCCGACGCATGATCGGACCCGTGGGGGCCGATTTTCTTAGTCGCACGCTTAAGACGCGCGGAGAATGCCTGGATCGAAAACTCCGGGGAACTATCGGCAGAGGCGTCGATTGTCGCGCGAAAACAGATCAGTTCGGTCATGGCACGGGCGATCGACAAATCGATGCGAGCATCAGAAAGGCCGACAAGCGACTGTTCGATCGCCTGCGTTACGCATGCGAAGGCGCCGGGATCAGCGCTCTTGGGTTCCCAGGGTCGTGTCCTGCGGACAATGGAGGCGCATTCGATCTGAATGCTCTGGACAAGTGCATCGGAGAGACACACCGGGCAAAGGCGGACGACCTGACAGCCTTCGAGTACCCTCGCGCTCAGTTTGCCGGTCCAACAGGGGTGCGGACGGTTGCAAACTCGACCGCCATATCACCCGCGTCGCCAGATTTCGTGTCTCGAACACTCACGAGCAATGTCTCAACGTCTATTGTGCCACTTGTCTCTGGCATACCGACGCGGACGGGAGCTGCAATCCCAGCCGACAATGCCGCCTTTTCTAAGCTGCTAGAGTTGGAAAACACTGACAGCAGCAATGAAACGCTCGCGGAAAGTGGACCCTGTCCCAATTTGCTTGAAATAGACATAGCCACCGCTGACGGCAATATTCTCGACACTGGATGGACTGGTATGGTTCACAATCAGCCCGTAATAGACAAAGCCAAGCTCACGGTTCAGATTGACCATTGCAATAACGCCGTCAAGCCTTGTGGTGAGTGCAGTTTCTCTGGACCAGTTCCAAATGTCGACGCGGGATCGAGCGGAATCGCGAATCGACGTTGCTCGTGGAATACTCGCATACAGTGCAGCACCGACATGGATTGCTGTGAGGTAGGGGGCACATGCGAATTCTATTACGGCAGCTTTCTGCCGCTCGGGGGCGGCGGTGTGCCAACATGCGTCCTCAACCAGGTGAACGGCCCCTTAACCGGCACAACGAACCTCGACGATGGAACCATGGCAACTACATTGAGGGTCATCTCTTCGGTCTGGCAGGGCCTGGTCTTAGCGAACCCCTGCCCGAGGTGCGTAGGCGATGCGACACCGAACGATGGACTGCGCGATGGTACGTGTGACGCCGGCGAGTTCGCGGGACAACCCTGCGACGTCAATGGGTCATCGCCGAACATCTTTTACGGGAGCACAAGTCTCGATTGTCCACCAGACTTCGAGGGCACGCCCACCACGACAATCGGGAAGGTGCCGATAGATCTGTCGAGCACGACCGGTACGAAGACGAGGGTACTTTCTGCTGCGAGTCCGGATTGTGCCCACGGCGCGCCCGTTGGTAGTAAGTGCATGTGCGATACGTGCGACAATCTGGCAGCAACACTGTGCAGTTCCAACGCAGACTGCACGCTGGTAGATGCGACGATCTGTGGCGGCCATCGCTGTCTGCTGAGCGGAGGTGCCTGCACTAGTTCGAGCGACTGCAGCAACGTTTGTAGCAACGGCCCGCGCAGGAACGCCGCGTGTACTGACGATTCGGGCTGCGGCGTTTGCGTTGCTGGACACAATGCAGGCGCCGCATGCGGCGGCGACTCGACGTGTCCGGGCAGTATCTGCGCGACCGGCGTGTGTCATTCTCTGCTGAACGACGGTGCGCTATGCGCGACCGATGTTACTTGTCCAGGGGGGGGGTGCGAAAGAGGCTTTTGTGAACCCAACCCTTGTGTGAGTGCACCTGGTCATAGTGCCAATTCGCCGTCGCCGAATGATTGTAGCGATGCTAATTGCGTGCTCCAACCCGGCACAAACAAGGGGGTCTGCGAAGGTGGTCCTGGTGATACAAAGTGTGGACCAACGGCGACGTTCGCCGATTGCCGAAGCGACGCGGATTGCGCGCGTTTCCCAGGCAATACTTGTTCGATTTTCTTGCTGCGACCATGTTTCGCAGACAATGGCATATTGGGTGGGAGTGTGAACGCGAACGGCGTTCCCGCTCCTTTCGACGCCGGCGGTGAATCCAATCCGACCCTGGCGGCGCTGTTCTGCATCGCGCCAACCAGAGCGGCTACCGTCAACGCTGTGACGGGCCTACCCGGCCTCGGCCGCATCGAGCTCCCAGCCCATCTACGGCAGATTGTGACGACATCGATGCCGACGCCAACGGCGTCGGTAACTCCACACCCGACGGGGCCGAACAAGTGTTTGAGCGGCAAAAATAGTTGCGCGCGTAAGAAAATGCAGGGTCTCTTCAGCTGTTACCATACGGCGATGAAGCGAGGAAAACCCGTCAGTCCAGCATGCATCTCCGCCGTACTGCGCAAGTACGATGGTGGCTCTCACCCTTCTAGGGGGTGTTTTGCTGTGCTCGAACGCAAAAACGATGGTTTATGTCTTACTACAGATGACGGAGGTAGAGTCGAAAACAACGTCGACGAGTTCGCCAATGAGGTCGTCTCGGCAGTCGATTCGGATGTTCCTATCACCATCGAGGACCGCTGCGCGGCCGGCAAAGCGGAATGTGTGCGCCAGAGGACCGCTGCTCTTTTCGAATGCTACGAGAAGGTGGCCAGGTCTGGGAATAGCATTCACCTGTCGGCCTGCCTTTCGGAAGCTGAGGCGACGTACGAGGGAGGTGAGGTAGGGGTCCGATCCCGAAAGGGTTGCTTTGCCAGCCTCGAATCTAAGGGCGATTGCAGGACGACGGGGGATTCAAGTGCGCTCGCAACAAAGTCGACTTGTTTTGTCCGAGGCGTTCTGCACGACCTGGGCTACACTCTGACGCGACCGACACCGACGAGCGGGCCGACCGCGACCCCGACCCCGGCGATGTAAAGCACAGCAAACCAGCGGCCAAAACGACAGGAGAGCGCTGCCAGCTCACCGTATTCTTCTGCGAACTCGCCGGCCGAACCGACCACACAGGCTTCGGATAGCAGACGCCGGGGAGGGGGAGCTTACGAATCCATCACACATCGTCAGGAATCACGGAGGACCGGAAGCGGCGCAATTCTCTAGCAGCGGATGCCGTCAAAACGGGGCCAACGTCAATCAGCCCGGGAGTCCATTACGATGCGGTATCCGAGGGGGAAGGAGGAGCTTACGTCCGCATCACGAGGACAACAATAGCGATGCCCATGCAGACAAAGGCGAACAAATCGCCCACCCGACAGTAGAATGTAATCAGAGTGAGCGGGAACAGCGATCCGACGATAGCTGCGCGACTGAAAGACTCAGTCCCGACCAGGACCCGACCAATGGGATCCACGACCGCGGAGGGACCCGAGGTCGAGGCGCGTACTAGGTAGCGACGCTGCTCGACCGCGCGCAATGTGGCGATGTCGAATTGCTGTTCGGCGAACTTCTGCTCGCCCGGCCAAAAGTCGTTCGCGAGGTTGACGAGGTAGCTGGCGCCCGCGCGCACGCGCCTCGCGGCGAGTTCGGGGAACATCGCCTCGTTGCAGATAACAATGCCCGCGCGGCCTGCCGCCGTTGACAGTGGCGGAGTCGGTGCTCCCGGGTGGAATTCCCGGACACCGCCGAATCGACGTCTCAGAAGGTCCACGCCCAGCGGAAAATACTCGGCGAACGGAAGGAGATGTTCCTTGTCGTAATGACCCACAATGCTTCCATCCGGCGAGAGCAGAAAAGCAGAATTGTAGTAAATCTCACCGCCAGATTCGCTACGGCGTGGGCCGCCGGCGATTAGCTCCGTGTCGCTTAGGGCAATTACACGACCGATCGCTTTTTGATACCCGGATTCATCATTGAGAAAAAACGTCATCGCATCTTCCGGCCAAACTGCTACGTCCGCTTTTGCTCGCCGCAACTGATCGAGAGTGAGAGCGAGATAGACATCCAAGTTCTTTCCGTAGAAGTCTGGTTGCCATTGCGTGCCGATATTGAGATTGCCCTGAATGATTGCGATTTGCGACAAAGATGCGTCCGGGTTCGAGGATGTCACGAAGCCGGGGCGGACCAATCCGTACGTCATTGCAAAAACAGTGGGAACGATTGCGAGGCAGCCAGTAGTGATCATCCCTGCGTCCCAAAATTCGCCCGTTCTAATGGCCAGCCACGATTCGGCCACTGCTGCATTGACGGATACAAGAATAAAGCTAATGCCATATACGCCTGTGATATCCGCAATCTGCATCAGCCGAATTACGCCGACTTGGGAGTAGCCGAAGAGAGCCCACGGGTTGCCCGTCAGGAGTTTGACGCGTCCGAGTTCCACCGCAACCCAGGCCATCGCCGCGAGCAGTGGGACGGTTGCGCTCGCCGAGCGTGAGAGTTTCCGGTAGCAGGCCGTAAACACCATGTAGTATGGCGCCGCCATCAACGACGAGACGGCGAAGAAGAATCCGATTCCGACCAGAGCAGGTTGTTGGAAAAAGGTTGCCACGGCTCGTGGAAACCAATCGCCAACCGCGTAGGCTGCAGCGACTGTCCAGATCCATGTGAGGAACAGCGCCTCCCTGAGGCCTACACTGCGGATCGCAACAAAAAATGGCACCAATGCGACCCAGGCCAATAGCCGCAGTCTGGTAGGCGGAAAAGTGAGGCCGTAAGCGAATGCGGATGTTAATGTTCCTAACAGCGCTCCTAGCAGGCGCATGCTCATCGTCAATCGCCGAGCTTTCGATGCTAATGTTACTTTAGAGGATCGTTCGGCACGGCGTCGCAGGGTGGTTCCGACTGTGATCACGCAAGGGACGGCAGTGTGTTCAGCAATGCCCTAGCCTCGATGAGATCACGCGTGTCGAAACCCTCAGTAAACCATGCGTCGATGGGGGCAAGCAGGTCGCGCGCTTCCACGGACCGTCCCTGTCCTCGCAGGAAGTGCGCGAGGCTTATCGCCGCACGTAACTCGAACGCTTTGGCCTCCTGTGAGCGAGCGATGTCGAGCGCGCGGCGGAAGATGTGTTCGATCTCCGTCGGATCTCCGGCCTCCGATTGGATGATCAGGTCACCCTTCAACCGGTGAAGCACGGCGTCGAAGAAGGGTTGACCCGTCTGTGTCGCGACCGAAAGTGCCGTATCCACCGTGCTTAGGGCTTCTGTGGTCCTTCCAAGCAACTGGTAGACCTCCGCTAATAGCGTAATGAGAGCTGGCGCCCCGACCTCGTTTCCCGTATCAGCTAATAGAGTGAATCCATCCATGACCTCTGCTATGGCAGTATCGCCAGCGCCCGAAGCCGCGAGCGCCGCGCCATGGAACACCTTGCCTACGCCTAGCCACAACGGAAATCCCTGCGCCTCACTAAGCGCGATTATCTCTTGAGATAGGTGTCGCGTCGAATCTACGTCTCGGAGGAACCAGTAGATCGGGACCCCGTAGGCCAGGGCGAAACCGACGCTGAAGGGGTGCGCGAGGGTCCGGGCGAGCTCGACGGCCTGCCGCGCGCGAGCCCGCGCACGATCGGTATAGCCGAGGTTCGCGAGATTCCACGCTGACCAGCCCATTGCTGCAACGCCTTGATCCGCACCAGTTGTGCACACAAGCGTATTTCGCAACGAAGGCTTGTAGATGTTTAGGGCGTGCTCGCAATGTTCGAGCGACGCGGCGAAGTGTCCTCGGTAGCATTCTGGAATGGCAATGCTGACGTGACCAACGCAAATGGATGCTTCGTCGTCATGTTTCTCACCGATCTGCAAGAGGCGTTTGGCAAGCGTGAGCGCCTGGTCCAGCTCCGCGCGACCTGCGTAGTAGATCGTCAGCGCGAATAGCGCAGCACCGAGGTGCGATCCCTCGGCGACGGGTTCGGATAGCGCCCTCGCCCGTTCGTACGCTGCGAGTGTATCTGAGTGGGCGAACCCTCGGACGACGATCAGTGACGCGCCCAGGTCGAGCTGCAAGACGGCCTCGTGCGCGTTCCGTTCCGGACACTCGCGCGACATTGCGAGCAGCGTGAGCGCCCGTTGCAGGTGTACTACCGCCTCGTTGTGTGCTGAACGCGCGGCCGCTTGCGTAGCCGCCCGCTCGTAGTAGGTGCCCGCAGGCTCCCTCATGTTCGCGGCGTCGTAGTGTCGAGCCAACACCTCGGGTTCCTCGGCCGCGCGTACAGGGAACCGCTCCTCCAACGCGTGGGCGACGCGGGCGTGTAGCGCCTCTCGCGTGCTCTTGAGCAGCGAATGGTACGCGGCCTCCTGGATGAGGGCGTGCTTGAACCGGTACGTGGCGGTCGGTGGCTCCCCGCGTGCGAAGACGAGTTCCGCATCGACGAGCCGAGCCAAACCTTCGTCAAGCGTCTTCTCGTCGAGCCCGGAACTTGCGGCCAGCAGTAAGTACGGGAACTCCCGCCCAAGCACCGCCGCCCGCTGAGCGACTTCCTTCGCGCTCGCCAGCCGATCGAGGCGTGCCAGCAGCGAATCCTGCAGCGTGGCGGGAATGGCGACCGAGGTCGCATCGCTCTCGTTCTCCACGACTGCCCGTGTCAGCTCCTCGGCATAGAGCGGTACCCCATCGGCACGTGCTACGAGCTGATCAATCACCGACTCGGGTAGTGCACGCACGGTGCAGGTTGCCAACACCATCTCTCGAGCCTGGCGTTTGGTGAGGCGCTCGAGGGTCACCGTCTTCAAATTCGAGCGCGCCGGCCAGGGAGTCTGGAACTCCGGGCGCGCCGTGCCGACGAGGAACACCCGCGCTGTCGCGCTCTGCTCCACAACCTTCCCGAATAGCTCGAGTGATGATGGGTCGCACCAGTGAAGATCCTCGATCAGCATAACAAGGGGTTGCAACTCGGCGAGTTTTAGAAGCCACGCCGCGAGCGTCTGGAGCGTGCGCCGGCGCTTCAGGTCAGGACTCATCTGCAGCGGCGCATAGCCCGCGCTCTCGGGAAGGGAGAGAAACTCGGCGAACAGAGCAATCGTCTCATCACCGAGACCCGTCCGGTGAACTGCTTGGATAACCATGGCGAGCTTGTCTGCTGGGGAGTCGGTCCGGCGGACGAAGATCACCTGCTCCACGAGTTCGATGACTGGCCTAAAGGCCGTCGCCGTCGGATAGGGGTCACAGGGGCACTCGAGCCACGTGTGTGGCGCGTCAACCAGTCTCTCCCGAAGCTGGTAGATCAAGCGCGACTTCCCTATCCCCGCTTCCCCGAGGACGAGTACCGTCTGTCCCATCCCCTCGGCTGCCCGTTCCCACGCGTCAGCGAGCACGCCGAGCTCACTCTGCCGTCCCACGAACGGAGTCAGGTGACCTGCCGCCATCTCGAGGCGGCTCCGCACCCCGCTTGGCTGCCTCACCTGGTAGAGCGTCATCGGCCGCCGCAGGCCTCGTAGGACACATGCCGCACGTTCCTCGACAACGAAAAGCCCAGCGACGAGATGTTGCGTCGCGGCCGTAATGAGGACCGATCCGGGCTCTGCCATTTCTTGGACACGAGTGGCGATGTTGGGTACGTCCCCGTAGGCTTGGCCATCGTCTGCAACGACGACGGCTCCTGTGTCGATGCCCACACGTATGGCGAAGGACGCAGCGTTGAGATCGGCAATAGCGTGCACGACACCGAGCGCCGCACGCACCGCGCACTCTGCGTCAGTTCCGTGCGCCTTTGGCCATCCAAAGTAGACTAGGAGGCCATTGCCGAGCGAACGCGCCACGTGCCCATCAAAACGGGTCAGTACCTCGGCCGCCGTTTCCAAGTATCGTTCCGCGACGTCGCGCCACTCCTCAGGATCCATCCCGCTGGTAAGGTCCGTGGTCACGAGCTCGCAGACGACGATGGTCAGTTGGCGGCGCTCCCCCGCCGCTCTAGTGCGTTCGGGTTCATCAGGTTCGTTCGCTGGCGCGCCTGAGATCGTATCGAGAGGGAAGGGGGGTGCCTGCGTCCGCTCGAGTGCTTCGATGAGACGGCCGATCTGATGTCGAAATCCGACATGGTTGAGCTCCAAAGCATTGCGACGCACAAGCGCAGCAACATTGTCGGGTAGGTCTACCGCGCTCGGCATCGCCGCGCCGTCGACCAGCACAGGAATCACGCGGACCCCGCGGCGTAGAGCCGTGGCGATCTCTAGACGCACGAAGTCGTTCGGGTCATCGAGCCGGCGTTTCCCATCGCTATCTGTCGAATTGACCCACTGATCTCCGATGATCGCGATCAGTGCGTCGCACGACGAGACCCTGTCCTCGACAGCCCGAACGAAGTCGTCACCGAGATCAACGGTGTCGATATCCATGAAAACGCGATGCGCGGCGAAATGGGCTGCGAGGTGGTCGTAGATGCGCCCCGCATGGGCGCCGCTATCTTCGCGACGGTAGCAGATGAAAACGCTTGGCACTGAGTTTCCTGTAGATCCGGCACGCGTGACAGCGACTCATCTTCGATAGCACAGGCTTATGCGAGCTGGAACTCGCCGAGCATGTCCAGTCTATCCCGCCTGAGACCACCCCCTAGTACCAGATTGCATGAGCTTGCCCCGAGTTCGGGGGATGTCGCAGCGGCTGTTGAATTGATCGGTTGAGAAAGAGAGCGGCGGCTCCTTCCGCCGTCCGATGCTAGGAGCGTGGTCGTCACAACCGTATCGAAAGGAGGCGCCGATGAAGAAGAGTCGCAAAGGATCCTCGGGTGGGGAAGCGCG
>WNFR01008574.1_pt1 | contig 10336 bp, 13 predicted proteins | sample 5400221 | NCBI WGS metagenome assembly WNFR01 (sample SAMN13153357, study PRJNA577476) | soil metagenome | isolation source: 40 cm soil under Madrone tree | place: USA:California | collected 2016-06-14 | reverse complement strand
GGCATCGCTCTTCCATCGTGACGGCCGAGCCGCCACCCGCGCGCTGCTCGTCGTCGCGGTCGTCCTCCTCGGCCTCGCCGACCGGCTGTTCACGGCCGACGCGCGGATCGACTGTCCCACGGCAACGGCGGGTGACCGGCTCGAGCTCGAGGGAAGGGTGCGCATTCCGAGCTGGAGAACGTACGTCGTCGTCCACGCCATCGAGGTCGACGAGTAGTACGCACGAGAAAGCCATCCCGACGCGCGCGGCCGCTGGCGTCTCGCCGTGCTGCTGGGTTGTCGAGCACACACTCGCTTCGACGTGTTCGTCATCGCGCAGCCGCCCGAGGACGCGCACCGGCTCGGCGACCGCGTCACCGTTCGAGCCATCTCCGCTCTGCCGTACAGATCCGCGGTGTGCTCGCTCGTCAAGACGGAGACGGCGATGTCGAACGACGTTGGATCGCGGCAACGGGGCACAGTCGGTGCAACGTAGAGCGCGCGACCGGTTCGGCGCTCGCTGGGTCGATTCGCTGCAGCAGATCGCCGTGAGCAAGCGAGCAGGAGCTACGTCGACGTTCCATCCGCGGCCGTTTGCACAAACGGTTGGGACCGCAAGCGCCGATCGCTTCCGCCATGTGTCGCGCGCTAAGTTTGCGATCTCCGGAGCGGAGGGGGTGGGATTCGAACCACGAGGGCTCGCGCCCGCCCGGTTTCCAAGTTCGGGGAGTGTCGTCCCGGCGGGTACCTCGTTGTACCTTCACCTCCCATTCCGTCTACGCCCGCTGATCGGACCTTCTGCCATCCTATGTTGAACCGTCCCACGGAGTCGGCTTGCAGATCGGTTTGCAACGCGACGTGCTGTGAGGCCGAGCTGGCGAGAAAGAATCGAACCGCGAACCCGTAATATTGCGAAGAACGCTTTAGCGATTCCACCGGCGTGCACTCTTCGGAGTTACCTTAGGCAACCAAGTTGTACCTTCAGTCCTCGAGCGAGCGGGCACACGACTCGTGGCCGTCGCGCCGGAGCAAGGCACACGCATGCCTCGCGTATGTGTCGGCGTCGAAGTTTGTGGGCATTATGCGGGAAGCTGTCGTGTTGCGCTGAAGGTGAGCAGATTGACGCTCGCGTAATGCCACCCGAGCTCTGCATTGCGCTCTACTGCGGGGAGCCATGCGGCCGCACGTCCGGCGTCCACCCAGCCCAATCCGACCGCCGACAAGAGCATCGGCTGTAGGAAGAATCGGATCTCCGCGGGGCCGAGCGGCAACGTGATGATGCGCAGCGGGGACGCAACACCCCCGGCGCGTGCGATGTGCTCGGCGAGCGCCCGGGCGGCGAAGCCGTTCCGCCACGCGAGCGCCCGCATCGCGACGAGCAGCCGTTCGAGCGCGTAATCGTCCGAATGGATCGACAACGACGCCCAATCGGTGTCAATAATGACGCAGCGGCCGCCGGCACTCGTAACGCGAAACATCTCACGGATGACGCGAGCGGCATCGCCGGGGACGAGGTGCTGTAGCACGCGCTCGCATCGGGCGGCGTCGAACGACGCCGTCGGGTACGGCAATGCGGTACCCACCCCCACGCGGTGCTTGACGTGGTCGGCGACGCCACGCGTGAGTGCATCCACCTCCGCGATGCGGACCAGCATCGGATCGGGATCGATGCCCGCCACGAAGCCGTGCCGCCCCACTAGTTCCGCCATCGCAATAGTATCGATTCCCGGGCCGCAACCAACATCGAGAACACGCGCGCCCTCGCGCAACCCTAGTAGCGCATACGACTCCCGCTTCAGCGATTTGATCGGCTCCCGCTCGGCCGCAGCACGCAAATATGAGGCGGAAAACGACACGGAACGAGTGCTCGGACCGACGAGGCCTCTCGCCTCAGCCGGCTGCGGGGGGTGATGCTGAGGGTCGGAGCGTATCCGACGCGTTCCGCGAATCGCCGTCGTCGGCGGGCGGGGCGGAGTCGGCGGCTTCGATACCCGGTGCGCGCCCGGTGCCCTCAATGGAAGCTAGTCGCTCGGCGCCGCTCGCGAAGCCCTCGAGCGACCGCCCCTCGATCGCGTCGCCAGTCCGCGCACCCTGCAGATCAGGAGATGCGAAGGCGAGTGCTCCCGGTGATGCGTACCACGAGCCGAGATCGACCCCCCAGCAGACGAACGACAACGGGGGGAAGAGACACGGCCCGAGGTCCTCGTAGGCCCACCCGCCCTCGGTGCACGTCACTTTCGTCAGCCGATGGGGTCCGGCGTACGGTCCCAAGGGCGCAATCACGATGCCGCCGTCGCGCAGTTGGCCGGCGAGGGACGCCGGGATTGCCGGAAGCGCCGCACCGACGACGATCGCGTCGTAAGGCGCGCGCTCGGGCCAGCCGAGCCGTCCGTCGCTCGCCTTCTGGGTCACGTTAAAGAGGCGCAGGTGCCGAAACGCATCTGCGGCAAGCCAGAGCAGCCACGGATTGTGCTCGACACTGTCTACCGTCCCGCGCACCGCCGCGAGGATGCACGTCGTGTACCCGGTCCAGGAAGCGTACTCGAGCACCTTTTCGGCTTTTGCATTGACGACCTCAGATGCGATCCGCGCGACTACGCTCGGACGCGGCAAGAAGGCTTCCCCCGCCCATAACTCCACGTCGGCGTATGCGATGCGCCACACCAGTGCGGGTGCGAAGGCGTGACGTGGAATGGTCGCCATGGCGTCGAGGACGGACGTGGCGTACAGCTTTGTCTCTGCGAGCGCCTCCACCATGCGCTTGCGAGTATCGGGGACATCGGTAAGACCGCGCGCGATCAAGAGAGCTTTAACATCCATGGTCAAGATGGACATGAGTGCGCTCCTTCCGCATACGATGAGGAGAGATAGCCGCGCGTGAACTCGTCCAAACACGCCTCTCCGGTGTCGCGTGTCAGTGCGTCGCACAATTTTCCGATCGCGACGACGCACTCTGCGATCCGACGCGCCATTTCGAGATCCGTACGATGATGCGCATCGTAGCTCCGGCGGAGCAACGAAACGTCCTCGGGCGTAAGTTGGAGCGCATCGCAGAGCGCGGAGATGTCATCGTCGACGAACAATCCGGTCTCCAGGTCCGCAAACTCGCAGGCGAGCGTCACGTTGTTCTCAACCAACGTGTACAACCAGCCCGCCGCATGTCTCCGGACGCCCTCGTGGTGATAATCGTGCAAGAATCTCGCGTCGCGCATGCGTCGAAGCTGTGCGCCAAGAGCACGGCAGAACCAGGCGGCGTGGGAGGCCATCGCGCGGCGGAACCCGCTTCCGGCCGCGGCGACGCCCTCGCGAACGGCAATGAGCCGGAGCAGCTGAGGGGCGTAGGCCCGGATCGCATCGAGGCGCAATTGGCGTACGGGGCACGCGGGCGCCGGCAATGGCTCTATCAGCGCGAGTAACCGCGCAAGATCATCCGCAGCGGCATACGAGCGCGTAACGGCCGTTGCGAGGTGGTGCATCGCCTCGATGGGAGACGCAAGACGCGTTGCTCGACGTGCCACAGTTTCGACGAGAGCTGAGGCGACGATCGCGCCGCTGCGGGCGCCGTGGAAAAATCCGGCGATCGGGTCGAGCTGCTTCACCCGGGCGATCGAGCGAAAGGCGCGTACCATCACCACCGCCGGCGAGACCGTACCATCGAGCATGCGGACCATGCGTGCCGGAAGCTGGTAGATCGCGACGACTGTCGGGGCGCGGCACCCGATCGCTTCGAGGCGCCGTGCGGTGCGCTTCCGGTGCAGCGCCCGTTTGAGCGAAACCATGCCGTCGAGGTCTCGGCCGACGTCGGCGAAGCCACCGCGCGCGTAGCATGTGAGCCCGACGCCCGAGCACGAAAAATCATGGCGTTGCGGCTCGTCGGCTATGGCAATCCCGTCAACCAGGAACGTACGCCCGACGCCCGGCTCGACGAATCGCATTCCATCGGCTTCGGTGCTCTCGTTGCGTGTGACGACTCGTGCCAGACGGATGTGCAACGGGTCGACTCCGTTGGCGCCGCCGTTTGGAGCAGCGCGGAGGTCGGGATGAACGAACACCGGCTCCGCGTCTGGCATCCACGCCGATTGATCGATGCCGTCCATCGTGCGCAACCGGGGGAACATCGCCTCCAGCGGATGTACCGCTCCCGCGCCGTAGGCGCCGTCTGACTCCGGAATTTCGACCGCGCCGAGTGAGCCGCTGATTACCATTGCACCGGACGCACTCTCATTTCGCCGCGTCGTCGAATGTGTGCGCGGCCGCCGAGTGGTCACGCAAGGCGGTAGAGAGCGTCTTCGCGAGCTCCGCCCGCGGGTCAATGGTGAGGTGAAGCGCATCGAAGTTGATCATCTCGCGCAGGCGGTCGCACGCGGTCGCGTATCCCACGGCGTCGAGGGTCCCGATAATCGTGCGCGTGAGTGGAAGCAAGTCGGTGTACCAGTGCCGTTGCACCGGTCGGAGATCGTACCCAAGGCGGGCCATGAGACTCGTCCGAGGTGCGCCCTCATACACGATGCCGAGCACCGTCGCGATACCGACCGCTGCGGCCGCATCGAGAAAGAGGTACCGAAGGACTGAGTGGAGGCCGCGCGCCTGGCACCCCGCGACTGTCGCCCCTTTACCTAGCAGTAAGGCGGGAAAGCTCACCCGGTCGACGTCAAACTCGCACTCCATAGTATGCACCGCGTCCTCGCGGTCGACGAGGATCGTGCCTCGCATCGTCGAAACCAGCTCGCTTGCCGTCGAGACGCCCAGCACGAGACCCATTGTGTCGGCGCGCGCCCATCCCAGCGAGGCAGGATCCGCCACGACGAACTCAGCCGCTTCCGCGTAAGCGGCACGACGAAGCCGAGCCACGGAGTCGGCGTCGCGAAGGGAGAGGCGCTGGATCAGGAGACACACGGCTTGTCGGATTCCACGGCTTGTCGGATTCCAGGGTAAGAGCGCCTGTCCCGGTGGAGATCACGCTGACCGGAATGCTCGCCCTATCGGCCCGGGTTTAGGGAGCCGTCAAGGCGCGCCCCAGATTCTCGACCGGGCATTCCCTAGATCACGCCGCGGTGCCGCAACGGGGAAGAAGTTCTTACGCGCCACCTGTGCCGACTTGTAGTCCGCTACCATCTTGAGAAACTGCGCCGCATTCTGCTCGCGCCGGACCTCCTTCCGCGCGTAAATTGACTGGAGTACTTCCACGGCCTCCGGGTTGTTGCAGATATCCATACAGAGCTGACAGGCATCGGTATAGGTGTCCCGGATCTTCACCAGGTCGCCACACCCGTGTGCCTCCAGATCCTCGAGCAGTCCATTCGGCCCGCGGGTGTTGATCACTTTCATGAAGGGGTTGCACAGCCCCCGCTCTAGGATGTCGAACAGATTCTCGCGCTGTGCATTGCCGATGATAAGCGGATTGGATTCGGACATATACAGCCCCGGCCCGCAGCACGCATACACGTCACCGCCGGGCACGACATCAGCTGCGGTTACGGTCTCACACCGCTCGCGCGGGACGTGCTTGACCGACTTGAACATTACGTCGGGGAGAGTAGACGCGCGGCCGAGTTTGACCAGATAATTTACGCGTACCTCAGCGCGTGTATGCTCCAGGATCGCTTTCACGTGGTCGCCATAGTCGTCATTGCTCGCGCTTATGACCCGCACCGCGACATGAAGGTCAAGCTCGTCCGCTGCCTCCGCCACGTTGATCGCACGCTGCTCGTCGACGAAGGCTAGATGAAATCGGTCAAGGCTAACCCCAATCATGTCAAGCCCCAGGGTCCGCAGCCTGCGCAGTGTTCTTCGCGTATCGTCAGCATCGCGAGCCCAGAAAGCGCTGGTCATGATCGATACGATGTATCCGAGCGCTTTCGCTTCGGCGACGATCATCTCGAGTCGGGCTCGGTTCAGAAACGGCTCACCACCCGTTACACTGACGTGATCGATGGCGCCGCGCGCGTCACGCAGGTACTTGAGTGCCTCGTCCAGTGGCATCTCCTCACGCGATCGGGGCGAGGAGTTTGTGATGCAGTGCGCGCATTCCAGCGGGCATGTCATTGTTACCGACAACCCAAGTGCGTTGTAGCCAAAGATGCCGCCGCTCATCTCACATCCCCTTCTTCGTCGAGTCCCTGGTGTATTGCACCAGACCCGACCGACGATAGTTCTTGAAGTTCTCCCGCCACCCGTCGCTAAACGTGCGAATCACAGTATCCGGGGTGAACAGCCCCGCTGGCACCGTGCACGTATGCGCCGGACAGGTTTTAATCGGACCATCGGTGACGTTTGGCACGATCACCGACACATCTCCGTCGAACGCACTAACGAAGAGCCCACCGTTGAGCTCGGCTCCGTGCCATGATTTGATGATCGCCGGGTTGTCTTTGGTCGCAACCTGCGGCGTCAAAAAGTTCAACGGCCTATCGCGGCCCTTGCCACCCATTTCCACTTCTTCGATCACCTTGAGACTCGCCAACTCCTGGATCACGCGCTCGACCGCCGCCGTCATCTCAGCTGCCTTCTGACGCGACGCTTTCGCGAGGCCGGCACCAATTTGCTTTGCGGTTGTGAAGCCGTCGAGATTCTCCAATACGGCGAACGCCATGTGATTCATGCATACAACGACTTGTTCATCCTCGAGGGTAAGAAAGAATTCGTCACCTACCTCGGCGAAGTGGCTGTCCTCGCGACGCTTGTGCACCTTTGCCATAATCGCTCCTTGTGTCAGATGCTAATTCGCAGATGGCCGCAGCGAATCGCGCTCGCCGCCCCGGCATCGTAGCTCAGCTCGCACGGAGTCCGTGTCTACCGCAGGCCGGCGCGAACGCTACGCGGACTTTGCCGTAGCTCGCGGTGGTCCGTCAACACGTTCACGCCGATTCTATGGGTCAAATTGGCGCAGCTGCGTCGGCGACTGTGTCGTACTGGCACTGCCTCACGAATTGCGTAGGGTTACTGCGAGTGGCCTGGTCTTGCCCCCAATGCTGGCGCACTAAAAAACGACGTCGATCTGCGGAAGATCGCGTCGTTGAGGCAGTGGAGGCGGGGGGAATCGAACCCCCGTCCGAAGGTGATCCACCGAGAGTCACTACATGCTTAGCCTATGATTTGTGTCGCGCCTTTGGCTCCCACAGGCAGGATCCGCGACGCCGTGTTTAGTGAATGGCCGGCAAATGGGGGAGCGTCCGATAACCGATCATCTGTCACCCACGCGGGTAATGTTTCCTACCGACCGGGTAATGTTTCCTACCGACGTCTCGGTCGGCTCGATCATGATCGCGCCGGCGACGACGAGAGTGCCGATGATGGAGCGGTGATCGGAGGGCGCGCGTAGGCGCTCACGCACCAAGCTGCAGGAACCACTGAATACCTTGGCTCACCTTCGTCAGCAGGGCGACTGGCAATGTTGCCGCGAGCTCCTCGAGATCGTTCTTGTTCACGGTAGCAAGCTGAGACGCGTTCGCGACCGAGTCCCGAGCGAGTCCCGTCACGCGTTTAGGGAGCAGCGTATTCCCCGGCGCCCGGCCGAGTGCGGTGTTGCTCGTGAGGACGCAGACGACCACCGTGCTGATCTTGCTCGCGTTCACTTCATCACGCTGCAGAACCAATGCCGGATGCCGGTAGCCAGGTTCCGAGCCGCGCGGTTCGGCGAAATCGACCCACCAAATCTCACCGCGATGGATCACGTTCGCGACCGACGCACACGACCGACGATGGCTTTGGTCCGCCGTCGAAATGCGACCGCCGCCGGATCGTCGCCAGGCTGGCCAGCCGTGGCGATGGCCCGATTCCACGCCTCGGTAACATCGGTGGGCCGACGTGAGCGGGCGAGGAACTCGCGCGCTGCTGCTGCGAGAAGTCCGCTCCGAGAGAGCTTCAACTGTCGCGCGCGGACGTCGATTTCTCGGAACAGATCATCGGGGAGGGAGATTGCCGATTTCATCGTTCGCGAAGTATAACCGGTACTACTCGAGCGTTCAAGCTGATGTCGATAAGTTTCCTACCGACCTACCGACCGACATCTTCCTCTTCGCGGCCGAGGACCTCGCCGTGCCGCCCGCGGCGTGCGTCGTCATCGGGGGGACTCCCCGGCGTCGAGGCTGCGCATGGGCGGGCATGCAGGTCGTCGCCGTCCCCGACCCGGGCATGGACCGGGCACGCTTCGCGTCCGCCGACCTCGTGATCGCGAGCATCGCGGAACTGGCGCCCGACGATCTCTGCGGCTCGTCCTGAGCCGTGCCGCGGGCGCGCCGCCGTTTCTTCTATTTCGCGCCCGCCTACTCGACGCACTGGAGCGCCAGGCCGCCGTGGCTCCATGAGGCGCCGGCCGCCATCGCCATGGCGACGAAGATGCGCCTCGCCGATCTCCTGCTCGCTCGCGCCGGCCTCACGGTGCGCTTGGCGTGCTATACCCTGATGCCATGAAGCCACTTGCACGCATCACAACGGACGCGGCCGTGATGGGAGGCAAGCCCTGCATTCGAGGGCTTCGGGTCACGGTGGGCACGATCGTCGGACTCGTCGCCTCGGGTCGGACGCCGGCCGAGATCGTAAGCCTCTATCGTTATCTGGAGGAGGAGGATGTACGTGAAGCGCTCGCATACGCCGCCTGGCGAGCTGAAGAGATCGAGGTTCCACTCGGCCGCTCGTGAAGGTCCTCATCGACATGAACCTCTCGCCGCTCTGGGTGGAGCAGCTCTCCCGCGCGGGCTTCGAGGCGGTTCACTGGTCCAATGTCGGCGATCCACGTACCCCCGATCGCACGCTGATGCAGTGGGCACGCGAGTACGGCTACGTCGTGCTCACCCACGATCTCGACTTCGGCAGCGCTTTCTGGACGCTGAAGAGCAGGCCGCGCCGGTGGCGACGATGATGAGGACATTCACCTCGGGCTTGGTCAACGCCCAATAGTCGGCTGCCGCCGACGTCCGCACGCGCGGGATATGTCCCGCGACGATCCCGCCCACCGTCGCCGCTATGCCTGGCGTCCCCGCCATCTCAGCCAACCTGCGCTTCGCCGAACGGCCGCGGGCGCGACGCGGTCGCACGCACCACACGTGGTGGCGACGTCCACGCGGGCGACAAGAGCTGGATGGTGATCACGGTCGCCGGCACCAGATAGATCAGCGTGACCGACACCCACATCAGGGCACCCGCGCACTCCTGATCGTGAAGGGGTGCAACATTCAGGAGCCGCGGGGCCGAAAGATAAGACGGGTAAACGACGCGATCGCAAAATACTAGAAACGCGGACAGCGCGTCGCAGGGCAACGTCGCCGCGAACAGATACATGGGGATCAACCAGCCCGCCGTCACGGGACTCGCCCGCCATCGCACGACCGGCATCCAAAACAACACGCCCGTGGCGAAGAAGCTTACAGCCTGGACATCGTGCCACCAGGGGGAATGCACACCCAGCTCGAAGACGGCCGGAACATGCCAGACGATCAGGGCGGCCACCGGGGCGAACCAACAGACCACCGGCTTCATGAGCAGCCTTTCAAGCCACTCGATGGGTTGGGAACGAAGAACCTGCTGCAACACCCGACGAGCCAAGCGCGAGGGAACTCCATACCGGAGCGGCAGGTCCGGTGCGCCGAGGAGCATCAACGGAGGCGCAACAGCCATCAACAGCACGTGCTGCACCATGTGGACCGTGAGGAGCTGATGATGAAATGCCATGAGTGGAGAGCCGATCGCGATCCACACCGACGATAGTCCGATCATGAAGATGGCGAGCTGCCGAACCGAGGTCGAGCGGGGAGCAATCCGCCGAATGCGAAGCCAGCCGCGCGCATACACCCATGCCACGAGCGCAATCGAGAGCGTCGCGGGCACGCCGATCATGGAGTGGGCTGAATGTGCCATGCGGCGACCCTACGGCCGCAGGGGAACCGATCCGGCGCCGCTTGCGCCGAGCGCCACCTGCCGGGAGGCGTCCTCTGCCGGCTGCTGCCCGGCGGGATGGAGTGTTTCGAGGAACGCCACGAGCGCGGTGGTCTCGGCGGGACTCAGGTTCTTTCCATATGCCGGCATGTTGCCGCCCCCCTGGATGACCTGGCGGATCAATTGATCCTGCGTCAGTCGGACGGCGACGGCGTCGAGTGCCGGGCCACGTTGCCCACCTTGGTCGCCGAGTGAGTGGCAGTTGTGGCACTGCTTCACCTGGAAGACGAGCGCGCCTTGCCGCTCGAGCGCCGTGCGTCGGCTCAGATACGCGGCCGGAATCGGCTCACCACTCCACGCGTTCATCGCGGGGCTCCACGGCGCATCCGTGGAGAGACGGGTCAGCGTTCCGAATGCGACCACTACGACCAGAACCGAGATCGCCGCGATCGGCCGCCGCTTCCAGCTCTTCTCGCCTTCACCG
>WNFR01053452.1_pt1 | contig 10338 bp, 10 predicted proteins | sample 5400221 | NCBI WGS metagenome assembly WNFR01 (sample SAMN13153357, study PRJNA577476) | soil metagenome | isolation source: 40 cm soil under Madrone tree | place: USA:California | collected 2016-06-14 | reverse complement strand
GGATAATCGCGGGCAAGCTGGGTCAAGCCGTTCTGCACTCCAAAGCGTTCAAAATAGCGTTGTCGTTCTACGTTGTCCTTGGGCGTGTTCGTCGCCATCCAGTAAGAGAACGAATCCACGTCCAGCCGCACCTTTTTCGATCCTTGCTGGTTCTTCACCAGCAGGTCGCGCTTGGGAACCAGTCCCGCCAGTAGGTCAAGCTCGGTATCGTTCAAATGAAAGGCATCCCGATAGAGCGGGACGTCGATATCGGGGTTCGCCAGGAATATCTTGGTGGGGCAGCTCTCGGCGACCGTTTCCAGTATCTCGGACTGCGCCAGCTCGTGGACCGATTGCGTGGCCAGGATCATGGCGGCGTTTTTCTTGCGCCAGGTCTTCTGCGCCCGCGTCACATAATTGCGGATGGTCTGATTGCGAATGAACATCCAGGCTTCGTCCATGACGAACACTTTGAATTGCGCGCTTCGTTCTGGCGCCTCGATCTGCGCGCTGGCCCGGTGCAAGATGTAGAACAGCAGCGGCTCCAGCACGTCCGGGTAGCTCGACATACCGTCGAAGTTGAAGGTCTGGAAAGTGCGGAAGCTCAGGGTGTCCTGGGCGTTGTCGAAGACATGCCCGAACTGGCCGGCGCGCGTCCAGCGCTGGAGCCGTTCCCCTAATGGGCCAACCATCGCGGCGAAACTCGTTAGCGTGCGGCTGGCGGCGTCGAGCTTGTAGATGCGCTCGACGGCGGCGTACAGGCTGCGCTCCTCCGTGCCGCTGAGCTGATATTTGCCGGAGCCTTCGATGAGCACGCGCAGGAACGAGAACAAGAAATTCAGGTTCTCTTTCGTCGGGTCGAGGGCGAAGGGATTGATGCTGAAGTCCCGCTGCTCCGCTCCGACGTTGAGATACGACCCGCCGAAGATGCGCGTGAGATTCTGGAAGCTTCCGCCCAGATCGAAGATGTAGGTCTGCGGGTCATACTTTTGCAGACTCTGGAGCAAGAAATTCAAAAGGAGCGACTTGCCCGAACCCGAAGCCCCGAGGATCAGGGTGTGGGCAACGTCCTGGTTGTGCAGATTCAAGTAATAAGGTGTCGCCTGGTCGGTTTCCAAAACGGCCAAGTACTCGCTGCTGAGTTGTCGGTTCTGCTTATCGCCTTCCCGCACCGTGAACACGAACGACAGATCGGCGTAATTGGTATTCAGGATGTGCAGGCGGCGCAGATTGAAGGCCGTGTTGCCGGGAACCGTTGCAAAGAACGCATTCAGCAGGTTGTAATGCTCTTCGACTAGCCCACCATCGTAGGCCGTAAAGGCCCGCACAAACTCCGGCTGCACCTTTTCCAGCCGCCGCAGGTCGTCGTCGTAGATCACCAGCGACAACGAGAACTCGCCGAAGTATTTGCCATCATGTCCGATGGCCCGCAGGCACTCTCCGAGTTCGGAGACAGCAGCCTGTTTGGAATCGTCAACGAGCTCATCCGCAGGGCCTTTGTGCTCCTGCAAGCTGAGATTGCTCATCAAAGAAGTTTTGGAATTGTGGAAGTGACGCCGCCGCGACTGAATCACCTTGCGCGCTTTTCCGTTGTCGAGCGCTCGCCACTCCGAGACGGCAGTGAAGTTGGCGCGGATTTCCAGCAGGTCTTTGAGGATCAACGGCCAGGTCTCTGCCGGTGGCTCCTTCAGCGTTAGCACCTTCAAGTACGTGTCATCAAGCCGCAGGAAGCCGCGGTGCGCTTCCAGCTCGCTGGCGCACAACTGGTAATCGAGCGAGTGAGGGTGAGCGACATCCGCGTTCACAGCTTTCTCGCGATCCAGATTCAGCAGGCGGAACAGAACACGGAACGCAGCGTCGGCATCGAGCGCCTGAATCTCCGTCACATCCGAGAGCTGCGCGGCGAAGCTGTGCGCTGACTGCCCCAGTTCGCGGCGGATGGAATCAATCTGATCCCGGAGCAGGACGCGACTCTTTTCGCTACTGAGGGATGCGAGCAAGTCGCGCCCTGCTCCGAGAAAGTCCTTGGGCATTCTTTTTAGCGCGCTGATGGCGCTCCGTTGCTCAAATGAGCCTTCGCGCACAAGGACAAAGTGGATTTCCAGTTCGTAGAGCTGTTCGGCGCGCGATTCGAGGAACGCAGCCCGCTGTTCAATCGCGCCCTGCACAATCGGGTTGGGATGGTTGCCGGAGGGGATCTCCGGCCGATTGCGCTTGAATAGGATCTGATAAATGCGTGTGCGGCCGTCAAATGTCCGAAGAGCGGCTTCTAGGCGCTTGGCGACATGGTCGCGGCCCGCGTGGTCCAGGCTCTCGTAGTCCACGCCGCCGAGCTTCAATACCAGCCCTACATCGCCGGACTTAGTAATGAAGGCGTGCTCGTCCCAGAAGCCGAACAGGTTCAGGTGCGCGTGCAGCGCGCCCGCCTGCTTGTATTCCTTCGTGATTTGCTCAGTACGAAACATTGTTTCGGATCACCACTTGTTCCGGCGTGTATTTGGCCGGGTCGTATATCGTCTTAAACTTCGCTGAATTCAGCAGCACCCGCAGAATCTGTACGTCGTACCTGGTCGCCCACTGCGCGGCGATCAATCCACAGATAAAAAGGATCAATCCGCCGAGCAGGCTGTGCAGCAGGTTGAAGACGCCCGCGCCGGCGATCAGCGCAACAAAGAACAGCCGTCGCTCCGCCCCCAGAATCGTCAGCGGACGATTCATGCTCTTGAAAACCCGGTTGCTTCTCGCCTCGGCCACGGCTGCTCCTTATGCGCCGGGAAACATCCAGGCCATGAAGTTGACGGCGCCGATCGCCATGCCAACGCCAAACACGATGCCGGCCAGTCCTTTTTTGGAATGGCCTTCGCCGTAGGCGAAGGTCAGGCCGCCGATCACGATGGCGACCAGGCTCAAGCCGGTCGCGATCGGGCCGGTGAAGGAATTGCGCAACACGTTGACCGCGTTTTCCCAAGGCGAGCCGCCGATGCCCTGGGCGTAAGCCGGGGCAGCGGCGACGAGCGTCAAAATAGCCACGACTCGCGACCGCGCTAGGTATTTGCTGCTGATTTTCTGGAACCGCTTGGAAAGTTTCATCTGGGCCTCACTTCTGAACTGTGTCCGCGCATTGCGCGTCAACATGAGCAGAGTAGTGCGCCAGCGTTGCTGCCGTCCAAGACTTCGTTGGGCCAGACTTATGCTGCCGCGCTATCAGTCAGAAACGCCGTGGTACATCGAGGAAGGAGCGAGAACGGCGGGAAGGAATGAGGAATCGCTACGCTGCAGATTTGTTCAACCATACGATTGGAAAGGAAAAAGAAAGGCTCGGCAATTCTGCCGAGCCTCATGTGAATCAGTTTTGATTATGCTTTGGCCGCAGCCGTGCGCTTGCTGGCCGCATTCTCCGGCTTCTTGCGTGCCGCCTTCTTCGCTTTGGCGGCGAAGTCGTCGCGCACAGAGCGTGCGACCTTCTCGACATCCACGCGGTAGCGACGCGCCGTAGCCAGCAGCAGGTCGTCCTCGCGCGATGGCGTTGAATGGTACGCCGCATCCAGCAGCACACATTCGATGAGCAATCGGCAGAGAGCACCCTCGTCTGCTTCCTTGACGAGCTTGCGTATCGCCTTCTCCACCTGCTGATAGTCGGTATCCGCATTGCGGCCCGACAGCAGCTTGTGGCGCTTCGCCAGCAGGAGCTTCCGTTGGTGTTCGAGCTTCTGAAACGAGTGCCATGCCAGAAGTCTCCGCAGCGCGTGTGCGCTCGACTTGTTCGGGCGACGGCTGCTGTTTGTCGGGATGGTGGACGCGGCAGTTGAAATCAGCGCAGACCTTTACGGTCTGACCGCGCTTGCCACCATCCATGTAAATAGCCTCGGTCATGCTGCGGCACGTTTTGGGAGCGGGTACGGCTTGCTTTGCCTTGCCAGTGCGACCGTTAGCGCGGATTTCAATCTCGGCATAACGGTTCTTCCCAAGCGGCGCACCCTCGCGGCTCTGCCATGCCGATGAGATTTGAACGAGGGTGGGTTTGGTCTCGATGGTCTTGGCGATATGTGCGTCCACTTTCGCGCGGAAGCATTGCGGGTCAGTGCAAGCGTCTTTGCGAACGTCGGAGAACAAGAGCGCGTTCGCTCCGGTGCGCTTTGGACAAGCGATGCAGGAACCTGCCTGTGGGCAAAGCGTTTCGTCGTCCTTGTCGAACGGCGCAGCCGCCAGTTCCAACATGATGTTCGATTGAATCCACGCCGAAAGCTCCCTTACCGGAATCAAAACCGGCTGGTTGCCTTCGCTCGTCCACATCTGCCGGAAGGCGGCATTGAACGCTTCCTGCTGTTGTGCCGGTGGCAGCTTGGCGATAAGCAAGGCGTGGCCGATGGTGATTTTGTCGGCCAGAAATGCGTCTCCCACAGGCTCAATCAGGTCGGTCAGCTTGATACGCCCGACCACATACGCCTCGCTCTTGCCCGACCGCGCCGCAATGTGCGCCACGGAGTACTTCGGCTCGACAAGCTCTAACAGAACCTTGAAAGCCGTTGCCTCCTCCAGCGGATGAATGTCCTCGCGTTGAAGGTTCTCTACCACCTGCGCCTCAATCGCGGCGGCGTCGGTCAGCTTTACGACTCTGACCGGAACCTGTGCGACCTCGGCCAGTCTTGCGGCGCGGAATCGCCGCGCCCCGGCCACGATCTCGAATTGCTCTTTCGCGATTTCGCGTACCAGCAGGGGCGCAAGCATTCCCTGTGCCTTGATGCTCTCCGCCAATTCCTGTAAGCCTTGTTGGTTAAAGCGTCGGCGCGGATTGGTGGCCGATTCCTGTAATTGTGCGACGGCAACGTTGCGATATTCATTGCTGCCGAAAGCGGGGTTCGCCGAGTTGATTGCAGATGGTGTCACGGATTGCTTAGACATTCAGTTCTCCTTGGGTATTGGGGTTGAAGTTGAAATCGTCGGTGCTGCGGCAAGCAGGACGCGCCATTACTGAACGGCTCCTGTCCTGCCAGTTGGGAAACGGGTTGCGGCTGGAATTACGGAATGCGTCAATCAGGCTGCGAATCAGCTTCCTGCGGCGATGGAGCGCCTCGACCAGCCGGGTCAGTGCGTCCCGGTCGTGCTCGTACCATTCTTCCGGGATGTCACGGACACAGCCCCAAAGCGTGTCGTCCGGCATTTCTTCGGCAAGCGTGAGGGTGGGTTCAAAGCTGTCCCATCCCAAGACCTGCTGATACACCGAATTCCACGCAGACGTTCCGCGCAGGGGCGAGTCGGGAAACGTCCACTCCCCGGCGTTGAACGCGTAGCCTTGGTCAATGAAACTGGCGGCGTAGCGACGGCGCGACCTGGTGAACACCGTCTGCCGTCCATCGCTGTTGCACGTCCACTTGTCGAGCACCAGCACGCGGGCGAAGTCTCGGAGGTTCTTGACGTCAGCCAGCGCCGCTTCGGGCAGCCAATCGAACACGGGTGCGCCCTTCTTTTCGAGGTAGCGCGACCCAAGCTGCCTCCCCGTACTGCACGGGGATTTGTGTCCTGCCACTTCGTGACAAAGCTCCGGTGTGCGCTCAATGAGCCAATCCGGGACTTCAATCACTGCCACGCGGGGCATGGGCAGGCGCAGCCGTTGTCCCAAGCGGGTGGCGAACATCTCATTCACCAGCACCCGCAGATGTTGCGGGTTGTTCTGGAACTTGGTGACGTAGAGATGGCCGTCGGAAGCCAGCAGTAGGTGGGACTGCGAGCCGCCGCGCAGCCGTCGGATGTGGGCAGTTGCCGAAAGCGGCGGCATTACGCCACCGCCTCGGCGCTGGCTGCGCTGGACTCGCCCGGAACAACGGGCGGCTGGTCGTTCTGTTGGGCTTCGTCTGGGCCTGCCGTGCTCTGGCCTGCTTCGGGGGCGACCGCTTTGAGAATCACGGCTGCGGTGTGCTGCACGGCTTCCAAGCTCTCCTGCAAGAGCCTCGCGTCCCCGTGGTAAAGCTGGATGTAATCAGCCGATGCCGTTCCGGTTTCCAGCCCAATCGAGCGGCAAATCACGAACGCCACGGCCTCGGCTTCGGTCTCGCGCACGCGCTTGGTGGTCAGCGTCCGACGCTCACCCCAATGCAACATCTCGTGCCCGATTTCATGGGCAAGGGTGGCAAACTCCTCGGCAGGCTCCATGCCTTCGAGCAGCGTGATGGTTCCGCCCGATGACGTGCCTTTGGCTGGCGCGATACGCTCGGAGTGAAACAGCTTGATGCCGTTGCCCTCGACAAACGCTTTCAGCCGTTCCAAGTAGCCGCCGACCTCGCCTTTCACTTCGGTCAGGTTCGGCAGTTCCTTGCCTTCGGTCTGCGCCACGTCGAACACGTACACACCACGTCCTGGCGCGACCTGCGGTATCCCACCATCGGAGCGAGAATCAAAATGCCTTTCTCTCCCCGCTTGACGAACCGTCCAAGCTGGTTCCACGCCCTCACCCCACACACCCGCGTGGCCGTGGGCTTCTGCCGTGCAATCAGCATGACGTTGCCAAAGCTGTAATTGGGAAAGCTCGCCATCGCCGACAAATACTCGGTCAGCACTTCGCTTTTCCCCGATTCGAGCGACTGAATCAGATACTCAGTTGCGTCTTTGGTTCTGTTCTTGATTTCTTCTAACTTCATTGTTTTTGCCTCTCTGCCGTAACCGGCGTTGTTTTTTCGTTCACTTGAGCGGCAGCGCGAAAAAACAACCCGGTACGGAGAGAAGGCACTGAACGAAAGCCACGGAGGGTGGCAGGGCGCGAGTGGCGGCGCGGTCCGTGCCAAACTGCTGTTGTTCTATGGTTTGGCGCGCGACCGGCGCATAGCCCGAACGACCGCCCGAGCCGCGGCTGAGCGGCGTCCACCTGAAAGAGGGCTGGAGTGGAAGGAGATGCGGAGCAACCGCAGACGGGCCTAGATGGGCATGTCTGACATATTAGCGATACAAGTCATTATACTGTTGACATTGTCAGGTTACGGGTTTATGGTGAGTATCAAGCGGTGAGAGGTGTCGGATGCCAGATGGTGATCGATTTGAAAGACGGCTCCGGGGCAAAGGCTGGCGAAGTGTCTACCGCCTCGCGTGTTCTGGGCCGATTGAGGCGGTGGCGGATAAGATTCTGCGGGCGGCAACGCATGTTTTTCGGAACGAGCCAATTCAATGTGTGCGAGATCTATACAAGCAATTGCCAAAAGCTCTGGCGGCTATCAACGCTACGTTGTTTCACGACGTTATTCGGCGGCAGGTTTTCGATCAGTTGAGCGCGTCGGTGGAAGCAATCGTTGTCGAGGACGGACATTCTGAGATTTCCCGCCTAGCGCATCGCGCAATATTGCGGACGTATACCGAGCTGGAGGAAACGCGTGAGCGGGTCAGCGAGAGCGTGGTCCAGCAACAGTTCACGCGTAATTTAGTGTTCGAGATCGGGGAGCGGCGCTGCCTCAGTGCAGTTCGCGACGGGGTTATGGAATCCAGCGGGAGGAGCGCACAAGCTCAGATGGAGTGGGAATCGGAAGTGCGAAAGACGCTGCTGGAGCCTTGCGCGGCCTTAAGCCGAAGCCTGCTAGGAGAAACCGATAGCCATTCGATTCGTGCGCCGAAGCGACTTGTCAGGCTGACGCCGACGACGTTGGAGACTCTGAATCAGCCACTGGTGCAAGGGGAGGCGGTATGAAACAAGCGAGTCTGGCTGCACCTGTATTCGCGTTTGACTTGAGTCGCGCCGACCGAGTGCAGTGGCGGTATGCCGACAAGAGTTGACGCGGAAATCGCCGACCAATTCTCGTCTGTGGTCGATCCGATGTCGGCCGATTTGCTGGATGTAGCAATGGGCGTACACATGGCTGATCGGCTCGCGCTTCGAACTTTTCATTCCTCGAACCACTGGAGCCGCCGGCTTGAGGTTAAGATTTGCGTTAGAAATCTAGAGTTTTGGAATAACCATGAAATTACGTTGCGCCTGGAGAGGCTCCTGGAATTTTTGACGGAGGACAAGTGGACGCTAAGCTTCGTTAAACGTCAGGACGGGCCGCGTCACTCCGAAGTGCAGAACCATCTGTTTACCCGTGCTGTCGAGAACGGTGTTGAGGTCAGTCTGTTTAGCGGAGGTTTGGACTCTTTCGCGGGCACGGCGGCTCGCATTTCGGATTGCACCCAACATTTCGTATTGGTTTCCGCCTCGCCAAACCCGCAGCAGCGCTTTCGACAGCAGCAGCAGGTACGGATTCTTCGACAAGCGTTTGGCGAACGAATATCGCATGTCTGTGTGCCTTATGGAATGCACCGCGGCGATGAGTTTGCTCAAGAGCCTTCCCGACGGACGCGCGGCTTTCTGTTTCTCGTGCTGGGTGGCGTTACCGCACTTTTTGGGGGATGCTCCTCGCTGTGTGTCTATGAGAACGGACTGGGCGCGCTCAATCTTCCATATGATCAATCGCAGATCGGAACGGACAACGCAAGGGGTGTACATCCCCGCGTCCTGCGTGAAATCGGTGATTTGCTAAGTATCGTCGGAAATCGCCGCTTTTCGATCCTGAATCGGTCGATCTACCAAACCAAGTCCGAAATGCTCGAACACGAAGTCATTCGTGCAGTGAAGGGAGCTATTGGATTGACTTTTTCGTGTGATGGATTTCCTGTCCGCGTTCGCGGACGTGCCCAATGCGGCTTTTGTACGTCTTGCCTGCTGCGCCGTTATTCCTTGGAGGCGGCTGGTCTGGGCAACGAGGATTCCGAAGGATATCTGCAGGACTGGAAGTCTGGGAGTTTTCGGCCGAGCAAGCATCATTTAAGAGGTCTGCGGGCTATGGATTGGCAAGTTCTAAGAATGAAAAGATGCATGGCCAGTTCGGACCCGTGGCGAGCACTATGTTTTGAGTTTCCTGAGATGCGGGCAATGGTGAACGACCTCTGCGCTGCTCACGAAGAAACTCCTGATGAGGTGGAAAAGCAGCTCGTGAAGTTGCTCAAGAGACACGTTGAGGATTGGCACAAGTTCTCGGCACTCGCTCTGTTGACAATAACCAAGCGGCAAGTTGCATAAGGGGGAAGGCGTGACGCTTAGCTTAGAACAGGTAGATCCGAGAAATCTGGGGCTGCGTTTGCAGGAAGCACGTAAAGCAGCAGGCCTGACGCAGTTGGATGTGGCCACGCAGCTGAATATGGCACGAACGACTGTGGTTGCCATTGAAAAGGGAGAGCGAAGAATCACATCGCACGAACTGGTGCAGCTTGCGTCCCTGTATAGGAGATCGGTCTCGGAGTTGTTGAGCAAACGAGTGGTTGCCGAAAGCCTCGTGCCACAGTTCAGGGCCTCGCTCAAGCAGATCGATCCCACCTTCGACCAGGCGGCTGTTGAGCTCCAAGCTCTGGCGGAGAACTACGTCGAATTGGAGCGGCTGGTGGGGACCCCGATGGCAACTACGTTCCCTCGCGAGTACGACACCAGTGGGGCACCACCTGAGCGGATTGCCGAGGAGGTAGCCACGGCAGAGCGTAACCGGCTTGGCATGGGCGACGGCCCAATAGGAAATCCCAGAGAGCGTTTGGAGAATGACGTTGGGATTCGAGTGTTTTACTTTCCGATGGCGAGCAAGCTCGCAGGACTCTTTGGATACAGCGACATCCTTGGTGCCTGTGTTGGAGTTAATTCAAACCATCCTCGCGATCGACGAAACTGGACTCTTGCCCATGAATACGGCCATTTCTTAATGACCCGTTACCAAGTGGAGGTGACGATCCTCACCACGGACAAGAAGCTGGCTGCCAAGGAGCGGCTGGCCGATAGTTTTGCGAAGCACTTTTTAATGCCTGCCTCAGGGCTTAATCGGCGTTTTACGGAACTGCATCGCGCGGCCGAGAAAGGAATCACCCTGGCGGGTGTGTGTAACTTGGCCAATTTGTATCAAGTTTCGGTGCAGGCGCTTGTATTGCGTCTTGAGGAGTTATCCCGCTTGCCAGCGGGAACGTGGGAACGATTGCAGGCTCAAGGTTTCAAGGTGCAGCAGGCACACAGGTTGCTCGGGATCGACGCCAACCCGCCGCTTCCGGAGTTGCTACCGAAGCGGTATGTGAGCCTTGCGGTTGAAGCGTTGCGTAAGGGTCATCTAAGCGAGGGACAATTGGCACGTTATCTGCGGACCGATCGGGTCTCTGCTCGTCTACAAGTGGAATTGTTGGAAAACGAAATCCATGTGGAGAACGGTGGCGCCTTCACGCCTATCGCTCCCGATCTCGCCCAATCATTGGGTGGCAGGTAGGGGCCGACAAACGTGATAAGCGAACGACCGCTTGTACTCGATACGTGTGTACTCATCAATTTATTGGCTGCTGGTCGAATCGTTGAGATTGCGCCGGTAATAGCGC
>WNFR01008566.1_pt1 | contig 10338 bp, 9 predicted proteins | sample 5400221 | NCBI WGS metagenome assembly WNFR01 (sample SAMN13153357, study PRJNA577476) | soil metagenome | isolation source: 40 cm soil under Madrone tree | place: USA:California | collected 2016-06-14 | reverse complement strand
CGGGCATGCGCTCCTGCGAGTGAATGAAGTCAGCGAACTTCATGGGGTCACGCATGAAGAAGACTGGCGTGTCGTTGCCGACGAGGTCGTAGTTGCCTTCTTCGGTGTAGAACTTGAGGGCGAAGCCGCGCACGTCGCGGTCCGTGTCCGGGTAGCCCGCCTCACCGGCCACCGTCGAGAAACGCGCGAGCATCGGCGTGCGCTTGCCAACTTTGTTGAGGAAGGCGGCCTTGGTCCACTGGGTGACGTCGGCGGTCACCTCGAAGTAGCCGAAGGCGCCGCTGCCCTTGACGTGGTACACGCGATCGGGGATGCGCTCGCGGACGAAGTGGGCCAGCTTCTCGTTCAGGTAGGCATCCTGCAGCAGCACGGGGCCGTCGGGGCCGACCGTGAGCGAGGTATCGTCGCTCGGCGCGGGGATGCCGGCATCGGTTGTTGTTATTGGTCTTTTTTGTTTACGTTGGTCGCTCATATATTCCTCCAATCGTGATCTATTCCTCACTGTTACTCTTGTCGTCAGACGAAAGTGTTGCACGCTCCACGTGCATGCTCTAACGGCAGTCATTATGAACGTGTTCAACAAACGTAGATGGGAGAGGAAGCACACGCGATCTCTTTCTGCTCACATGCAAAATAGATCTGATCAGTCTTCACAGCCAACCCTCCCTTTGCTTGTTTCTTTGGTGCCTCCATACTTTTTTTGGCCCTCTGTTCTCAAACTCTCGCGCTCTCTTTCACCAGATCAGGAAATGAGAGGGACCTTGGCTCATTCATTGCAGAAGTGAGGAAGATCCCCCTGCTCATCAGGTGACAACGCTCAGTGACGTCACCTCTCACGTTGCTCTTTTTGTCGTGAGAAAGCGAGTGATATGCTCGGCGATCACCCCTCCATCCTCCTCGAGCGCAAAGTGACCGGTATCCAGCAGATGCACCTCGCTGTGTGGCAGATCGTGCTTGAACGCCTCTGCACCGCCGGGTCCAAAGATCGGATCATTCTTGCCCCACACGGCCAGCAGCGGTGGTTGGTATTGCCGGAAATACTCATGCCATTGGGGATAGCGCTGCGGATTGGTGCGATAGTCCTCGAAAAGGGCCAGTTGGATGTCCGCATTGCCCGGACGATCCAGTCCCAACTGATCAAACGTCCAGGCATCGGGGCTGATATGGTCTTGCTCGCGCACCCCGCAGGTGTATTGCCAGATCGTTGCCTCTCGTGTGAACAAGCCTCGGATGGGTTTCTCTGTTTCGGCGTTGCGATTGGACCAGAACGGCCACGCCGCAACAGAGAAAGAGGTCAATCCCTCGCGATAGGCATTGCCGTTCTGGCTGATAATGGCCTCAATCCTCTCTGGGTGTTTGACTGCCAGGCGAAATCCCACGGGAGCCCCATAATCCTGGACATAGATGCTGAAGCGCTTGAGCTTGAGCGCGTCGAGGACGTTTTCCACCACCTCTTCCAGGTGATCGAAGGTATAGGCGAAGTGCTCGACACTCGGACTACCGCTATAGCCATATCCCGGATAATCTGGCGCGACCACATGAAAGTGCTCGGCCAGGACTGGAAGAAGGTTCCGAAACATATGTGACGAAGAAGGAAACCCGTGCAGCAACACAAGCGTCTGTGCATGGTGCTCTCCTGCCTCACGATAAAACACCTGAATGTCGTCGACCATCACATTTCGGTAATGGGCGGCTGTCATGGTGGTCCTCCTTTCGATAGAAATGCGTCCATGCAACTGAACGTTTTTGTACAAGGTTCACCGCACCTTCACTCGCCCTGCGCTCCAGCTCTGTCTTTTTGTTCTTCTCTCTGGCACTTGCGGTTCCCAGGCACGGCAGGGGCCGTTCTTTTCGCCAATCGGCTTTTTGGGTGCTCTCCTGCTCTTTTTATCGGCTTCCTGCTCTCAAACTTTAGCGCTCTCTCGCGCGAGATCAATAACTCCAAAGCTCATCGGCAGGATTTCGGGCCACGACCCATCGATGCACCTCGCCCTCTCTGATCCTAGTCTAAGGAGGCAGCGTCACAAAAGCGCCATGAGCATCGTCATGAAGATGAATGACCGCCTGGGAATGAGCAAGGCAGCGGATGTGGATATTCTTCTACCATCCGATAGAAACTTACCACCTGGTAAAAATACACAGCTCAGAAGAGGGAGAAAGGCGACAGTGGCACCTGATCCAAAGGCCTCGGCTCCTTGGTTGAGCAGCTGGGGTAACTGCTCCAGTTGCACGGTCACTAATTTCGGCTGCGGCCCTGAGGCAACGTGGCGGCGTAATCCCTCTCTTCCCTCCACCTTAGTCCGAGTGAGCCATTGACTCACCGCTCCTTTACTCACACCCAGCGCTGTTGCGATGTCTTTCTGCTTCCAACCCTGTTGCCACAACTCCCAGGCGAGGCCTCCGTCGGCCTTCTTACCAATCCTGTGGTTCGTGTTCTTTCTTCATCCCTCCATTCTACTATGTTTAGCAACCTGTGCTGTGCTCAATAGTGCCCGACGAGGCACCATGATGGAAGGATTGCGCAGCCGAAGCGAACTGGTCGTCATCGTGGTCATCGGGCTTCCCTATGGATGTCCCGTTCAGGTCATTGTCCAGGCTTATGGTTTGGATGAACCAACGGTAAAAGACCATCATTGATTCGGAGAATGAGCGGCATCATGCTTTGCGTCAACGCCTACAAAAACGTGGAACAAAGTCCGCGAAGCGGCATCTCAAGAAACTCTCTGGCAAAGAAGCCAGGTTCAAGCACAATACTAACCATGTGATCTCCAAACGGATTGTTCAAAAGGCCAAAGCCAACGGGCAAGGCATAGCGATTGAAGAACTCAGGCACATTCGGAAACGCACCGATAGCACGGTTAGACGTTCGCAGCGCAATCGCCACAGTTCCTGGGCTTTTGGACAACTCCGTTCGTTCCTTTCCTACAAGGCTGCTCTTGCTGGCGTGCCATTGTACGCGGTAGACCCTCGCAATACAAGCCGTACTTGTTCTGCTTGTGGCTACTCGGCAAAAGAGAACCGCAAGAGTCAAGCCTCCTTCGTCTGTCAATCGTGCGGACTCTCGATGAACGCTGACATCAATGCCGCGATCAATATCTCTCGGGCTTCGGTCATGGAGCCTATTGCAGCAGGACGCGCCTAGCTGCAAGCCCCCGCATTTATGCGTGGGGTTCATGACATGTTCGGATTCAGGATGGGGGAGATTTCCTGTGCTTGTACCAGCGTAAACATACGATAGATATCCTCGTAATGCTCGTCGGTGACAGGGACGAAGCGCTCTATCAAGCTCTGATGCAGGATTTTGGCAGCCTGGGGGTCGCGATGCATATTCAGGAGTAGAGCTTGTATGCTCTGTTTGAGCGTCACATCCAGGTTTTTCGAGACAACAACAGGAGGAATAGCCGAGGGGCCGAGGGTCGCAATAACACGAATTTGTGCAGCAAGATCAGGGTTGTCCAACAGGAAGAGATCGAGCACGAGTGAGTCGATGGCGGCCGCCTCTACTTTTCCCTGGATGACCATCTCGATTGATCGCTGCTGGGATCCTGTTTCGACAGTACTGCCAAAGAAACAAGGATTTATTGTGATGCCCGTGTTTTGATTTCTTTCACCTGTCTGGTCCCGTAAGTCTGCTCTCGTAGGGAGGGTCTTTGCTGATCGGGATGAAAGGTGTAATACTTCGTGCTAAGCAGCCGCATCTCTACAGGGTCAAGACCTTCTGGCATCGTGCCGTTGTGGAGGCGTATCCACTTGTAATAGTCATGAGCCAGATGGTGGGCAGCGTGGATGTGCGTCTCGGAATTCTTTATATGCATTTTCGCGCCGCTATCGGCCAGCACGACCAGATTGCACCAATCGCCACCCGGTAATTCCAACGACGAATAGCTCAAGATGCTGGGGGCATGGACCAATTCTGCCACCAGTTTTTGGTCAGTCTGCTTGATTGCTTCGAAAACTTCTGGCTGAAGGGCTCCTTTCCGCTTGCTGATGAAGCCAACGAAGGCAAATGAACGTAGTTGGAGAAGCTCCTGTTGCCGGTAAATGACGATACGGTGATTGCGTCCACAGCGCTCTTGCACCTGGCGGAGCAGAGGCTCTTCCGATCCCTGTTTTTCAGCTTGATCAAGCTGGTAGAGTATCGAGTGGAGCCGCCAGGCCATGTATTTGAGGATGATGAGATCGCGTTGCGCATTTCTCACATCGATTTCTATTTGTTCGTCGTGTATCACCTCTTCTAGTAACTGGGTATCCATGTTTATTTCTCCTGAGAAACCACGATAAGTATCCGGTGCAAGGCACCGTTGAGAGAGCCCATCCAACATCGAACAGTGTTTGAGTCGTCACGAGACGAGATATTTACCGTTGGCGATTCTCTCGATGTCTCCATTATGCCGTTGGCTGCTGAAAAATCGCCTGAGGTTGGCTGAAGTTTTACTGAAGAAGGCTGTAGATGGAGAGATAGTATTTCTTCCTGGCCACGTCGTGCAGGATATCCTCATTCAGCAAGTTTTCAACAAATCCCCGCTCTTTCTTCAGCAAGCAGAGGTATGCTCAAGACATCGAGAACAGATGTGGTTCTCTGATGTCAGGAAAGAAGGAGTTGCAGTTGCATACGATAGCACACATGCGAGACATGACTGGGGAAGATGTCAGGCGCTTAGAACCGCGCGCGAGCGGAACTTTCTATAGGAGCCTGGTAGCATGGGCGAAAATACAACCGGGCACACCGTATCTCGTGGAGGCAGAAACAGGTCGAGAGCTTACGTATGCTCATACGCTCGCTTCGGTTAATAGCGTGCGGCAATTGCTCGGCGATACGCCGCGCCGCATTGTGCTTGCCTTACCCGGCGGCGTTGTCAATGCCGTGATCTGGCTCAGCGCCCTCAGTGGCGGTCATATGTTGGTTCCACTCTCTCCAGATGCTCCTGATGAAGAAAAGTCCCGCATAGCTCAGAAGCACAGACCGGATGTCTTGTTTGTTGAACGAACGCAAGAGGCACAGGGCTTTGCTTGCCCCCACGCTCGGGTGATTCCCCGGCAAGCATGCGATGCCCTGCTGGAACAGGCATCTTCCTATGAATCTCTCGAGCCGGTAGAAGGACGGGTCTGCCTGACGACATCTGGAACGACGGGTGAACCGAAGGGCGTGGTGCTCAGCGAACGCCAGATCGCCTGGACAGCCGATTCCATCCGTGTCAGTCATCGCCTTTCCACGCGGGATCGCGGTTTAACCGTGCTGCCATTCTTCCATGTGAACGCGCCGGTTGTCAGCCTGTGTTCGTCTCTTCTTGCTGGCAGCACGGTGATCATCGCCCGGCGTTTCAGTCGCCGGCACTTCTGGTCATGGATAGAGCGCTTTGGGATTACCTGGGCGAGTATTGTGCCTACCATCGTCGCCATGTTATTGGAGACGGAAAAACCTGCTTTTCTGCCTGGTTCCTTGCGCTTTGTGCGCACCGGTTCGGCTCCGCTGCCCACCGCAGATTTACTGGCTTTCGAAGCACACTTCGGTATTCCTGTCATCGAAACCTACGGCTTAACAGAAGCTGCAAGCCAGGTGGTTGCTAATCCAGTACCGCCAGGTATCCATAAGCCGGGCTCGGCAGGGCGCCCTGTAGGCGTAGCACTGCGCATCTGTTACCCCAGGACTGATGAGAACGGGGAGATGCTGCGCGATGTCGTGCCAGGTGAAATGGGCGAAATCTGCATCGCCGGACCCAGTGTGATTGGCTCGTATCAGGACAACGCAGGACAGGAGGCATTTCAGGATGGCTGGTTTCGGACCGGTGACCTGGGATACCTGGATGAGGAGGGGTACCTGTTTATCAGGGGCCGTTTGCGCGAGGTGATTAATCGCGGGGGCGAAAACATTGCGCCGCGCGAAGTTGAGGAAGTGCTCCTGTGGCATGCGGCGGTGCGCGAGGCCGCTGTTGTTGGTCGTCCTGACCCCATCTATGGTGAGCAGGTCGTGGCCTATGTCGCTGTACAGGGAGCATGGAGTGAGGAGATGGCACAGGAACTGCGCCAGTATGCAGCCCGGCGGCTGAGTCCGCAGAAAGTGCCGGTGGACTTTATGGCGCTCGACGCGTTGCCACGAAATCAGATGGGTAAGGTTGAGCGGCGTCTGTTACGCATGCGAGAACAGGCGCGTGCCGCAGCATGTAAGGTTGAGCATACTGTGTTCGTCTCTTAGCTCATCAAGATATACAGGTATCATTGCAATGAGTAGTAGAGAGTTGAGGTATGGAGCAAAGTGAAAGAACAACAAGCTCGTCGCCCACATGTCTATGAACTAGATCCCTTGCGCGCAGTAACGGCCTGGAGCGTGGTTGCTGTACATGTACTTGCCGGTACGGTCCTCCTCAATCAATCTAATGTAGGGGTGGAGGTACAAAACGCTCTTGTGGTCGCAATGCACTTCACACGAGAAGTGTTCATATTCGTGACGGCCTTCGCCCTGGTCTATGTCTATTATGGGAAACCCTTCGCAACCAGGCGCTTCGGGGCCAGGCGTAGTATAGGCGTACTGTTACCCTATTGCATCTGGAGCGTGGTCTATGTCTGGGTCAATGGAGCAGGGCAATCACCAGCAACGTTTCTCAAGACGGCCATCGTTGATATATTGACAGGGAATGCATCGTATCAATTGTACTATATTCTGCTCACCTTGCAATTCTATATCATCTTGCCGCTCTTCTTGCTCTTTCTGAAACGTGTCGCGCACCATCCCTGGAAAGTCCTGTCCATCAGCTTTGTCATCCAGGTCGTGCTGTACTACGCTGACTATCGCTGGTTGCAACAAGGTACAGTAGCCTCATCTGGCTTCTGGCAGATCGTTGCCGGGTTCCAGGATCGCTTTGTCCTGGTCTATCAGTTCTACTTTGTCCTCGGTGGGTTTACCGCGCTCTACTTCCAGCAGATACGCTCGTTCCTGCTGCGCTATGGTTGGTTCGTTGCGTGCGGGATGGTGGCTGCACTTGCGGTGCTGTGGTTGCACTTCGTGCTACAGATACGCGTGTACCAGGAATCCATAGGGTACGCTACGTCCGTCTTGCAACCGGTAATGGTGTTCTACAGTCTTGCCGTGATCCTCTTCGCCCTCTGGCTTGCCTGCCGCTGGGCTAGCCACAGGTATCGTGAGGGGCGTCCACGTGGCCACCGCATCTGGCGAGTGTTGTCAGATGCGTCTTTTGGGGTCTACCTCATCCATGTCCTTCTCTTGACTGCCATCCTGAAATGGGTGGTACCGGCAATGCCGACGGCGTGGCCTGTTGCTATCCGCGTCATTCTCACCTGGTTGATGACGGCGGGGAGCGCAACTGCGGTGAGCGTGACTTTACTGCATATTCCTGTCTTGAGCCGCCTTGTTGGACGTGAGCATTCAGTGCGTAGGGAAGCCCTACAGCGAGCTGGCGAAGAGAAACCTGGGCAACGACCACAACACGCTGAAACCATACCCTCCACCAGGCTGGTAGAGCAAGTAATACAACGGGGCACTTTTGCACAAGAAAGGAGCGAAGTAGGTAATGGTTGAATTTGAGTACGTTACTCCCTCGTCGCTAGAAGCAGCCTTGCAAGTATTGGGCGATGCAAGCCACCTGGCTATGGCATTGGCAGGAGGGACACGCCTACTCATTGATGTGCGAGCTGGCGTGGTGCAACCTGCTATCCTGGTTGACCTACGTCATCTCGATACGCTTGCGTATATTCGTTTTGATGATCATTGCGTTGCTATTGGAGCGAGAACGACCCTGGCACAGCTAGAGATGAATCCGCTCATCCGGAGATACATCCCTGTTCTGGCGGAAATGGCAGGCTCATTTGGAGGTCCACTCATCCGTACGTCCGCTACTCTTGGCGGCAACATTGCCTCGTTTGCACCGGTCGCCGATGCAGTCGTACCACTACTTGCCCTCGATGCAACGCTCCTACTCCAGAGTGCGGGCGACAGGCGTCGTCAACAATTGAGCGCATTCATCACTGACCATAGACGGGAAGCAGCGCATGCCCATGGGCTCATTACCGAGGTGAGTGTGCCTGTTTTACCTGGAAACGCACTTTGGTTCTACGCTAAACTAGGCAACCGGAAGGCGAATGCCATCCCCATTGCCAGTGTTGCGACCGTTATCACTATCCAAAGCCAACGCATCCAGGAGGCACGTATTGCGCTTGGGGCCATCACCCCGGCACCGCTACGAGCTACCCATGCAGAAGCTGTACTGCTCAATGAATCACTTCCGCTGCGAGATCAAACCATAGAGCACTGTCTTGCTGTGCTTGCGACAGAACTGCAGGACCCGCTTGGCGATATGGTGGCCTCGGCGGGATATCGCGTCTTGATGGGAAAGGCACTCCTCAGAAAGGCGCTGTACCATCTGCGCCCTGTTGAGCAGGGAGATGACAAGAAGATGAGAGAGGAATAACTACATGAGCAAGATAGACACCCTTCCGATAGAGGAAGATTCAGTAGCTAACCCAGCTCGCTCGTCAGGCCTGGCCTTTGACGAGGAGACGTTCAGACACATCGGCTACCAGGTTATAGACGAAGCCGCCTCGTACCTGAATGGAATACGTGAGCGTCCGGTATGGCAATCAATGCCCGACAATGTACATAAGGCCATTCGAGAGCAAGAACTTCCAGCGGAAGGACACCCATTCGAGGAGACGCTTGCTTTCATGAAACACATGATCCTTCCGTTTCCCCAGGGAAACGGGCATCCTCGTTTCGCCGGGTGGATCAACTCGGCCCCGGCCCATGCAGGTGTTCTGGTCAAACCGCTTGCCGCCGCCATGAACCCCAATTGCGGTATTGGAGACCATGCCGGGCAGGAACTAGAGCGACGCACGGTTCAGTGGATGATGGAGCTGTGTGGCTTTCCTGTAGAGGGGAGTGCGGGTGTCTTCGTCAGTGGCGGTTCCGAGGCCAATTTCACCTGCTTACAGGCAGCGCGGCAGTGGGCCGCACAGGTTGATGGATGGGATGTGCGGGCCGAAGGGGTACAGGGAATGCATCGTCCCTTCGTCCTCTACCAATCAGACCAGGGCCATTTCTGCATACGAAGGTCGGTCGAGGCGATGGGGTTGGGTCGGAATGCCATTCACATTATTCCCTCGACCCCTTCCTTTCAGATGGATGTGGATCGGCTGCGTGAGCAAATATTGGCGGATTGGGCGGCAGGGCTACGGCCTTTTTGTGTTGCAGCGACCGCCGGAACCGTGGAGACCGGAGCGATTGATCCACTCGATGATCTTGCTGATCTGTGCGACGAGCAAGGGCTCTGGTTGCACGTTGATGGAGCCTATGGCGCTTTCGGCATCCTGGATGAGCACGTTGCGCCTCTTTACAAGGGCATAGAGCGCGCGGATTCTCTCGCAACCGATCAGCATAAATGGCTCTCCGTTCCCATAGACTGCGGTTGTGCTCTCGTGAGAAATGGCGCAGCCCTTCGCGCTGCCTTTAGCCTGACTCCACCAGAGCAGGATGAACATGAACCGTGGCTGTCGGAATATACATTGCAGCGCACACGCCGCTTCCGCGCGCTGGATGTCTGGGCTATTATCCAGTCTGCCGGTCGCAACGGTCTTGCCGAAGCGATCGCGAACAATAACAAGATGGCCCTTTTGTTTGCACATCTTGTCGAGACCCAGGATGACCTGGAACTCATCTCATCCGGTCCCCTGAGCATCGTTCGGTTCCGCTTTGCTCCTCCTCAGTTGCGTAATAAGCCATTGCTACTTGATCAGCTGAATAAAGCTGTAGCTTACGAAATGCAGCAGCGCGGGAGAGCATTTCTAACCAGCACCCGTTTTCAGGGCAAAGAGGCTCTGCGCGCTTGTATTGTGAACTATATGACGACGGAAGCAGATATACAAGCTATCGTCGATGAAACTCTCTATGTAGGTAGGAAAGTTGTTTCCCGTTACTCATAAGAAAGGGCGTGACAAGCAATGCGTTATGCAAACATTTTAGAAACGATTGGCAACACTCCTCTGGTTGAACTGAAACATTTGAGTCCCCGTCCAGGCGTGCAACTCTTCGCAAAACTCGAGGGGATCAATCCTTCAGGCAGCCTGAAAGATCGCATCGCGAAAAAGATGGTCGAGCAGGCTGAAGCTCAGCAGTTGCTTGGGCCGGATTCGATCATACTGGAGCCGACCAGCGGCAATACAGGGGTAGCCCTGGCCCTGGTGGCGAATATGAAAGGCTATCCATTTACCGCCGTGATATCTGAGAAGGGAACGCAGGATAAGCGCCGACTGCTCGAATTGTACGGTGCCAACATCATTACTTCCCCCGGCTCGGCTGGCAGCAATGGGGCTATCAGGCTGGCGCAGGAA
>WNFR01008565.1_pt1 | contig 10338 bp, 9 predicted proteins | sample 5400221 | NCBI WGS metagenome assembly WNFR01 (sample SAMN13153357, study PRJNA577476) | soil metagenome | isolation source: 40 cm soil under Madrone tree | place: USA:California | collected 2016-06-14 | reverse complement strand
TGGCTGAAATCGTCTAGTTCGGCTACTACACGCTCAAGATCTTCGATCTCGGTGACGATCGCTTCGAGATCCGCTGGAGAAAAACTCACTCCCTCCAGCAGCGCTAGTCGGTGGGCAAACTTATCTTTATCTGTCATGCCATTCTCCTTTTGTGGCGCGGTCCTAGGACGGGCGAATCTAAGTTGCACGCCCTATCTCTGTAGGGATTTATAACTGAATGGTGTTTGATACAAGAAGCGCAAAGTCCATCGAGCGTTGGTGTGAAGTATCGAAATGGAGACGTCGAAATGTCCATCAATCATCAACTGAGATCGGCAGCTTAGCTTTCAGTCTGAGACCGGCTAGTAGTTTATGCGTTGATGACAGTCCGCGATCGTTTCAATCGCAAGTGTGTATTCACGGAGGCACTACCGCTCTGGAGCGTGGACAGATGGCCGGGCAAGATGGCGAAATCGAGCAGGCGCTTCAACCGCCAATGAAAAGCACTCTGAGAATTGTGGACTAATGAAGGCGCTTGTGTTTTTATTATTCAAACGAGGTCATCAATGAAAATACAGGCGTTCGGATTTTGTAGCGCTGGCCAAGCCAAGTCATTTTTCGTCATCGTTCTTATCGCCGCATGTTGCTTCGTCTCGAGCCTTTCGCGGGCAGAGACCATTAAAGGCACTATCCGGTACGTGGGCGCGCCGATTGAAAAAAAGAAAACCGCTGTAACGATCGATCAGTACATCTGCGGCAAGGAAAAAGATCCGGAAGACTTGCTGCTCTCCTCGAACAACGGTATCCGCAACGCCGTGGTGTCGCTGCAGAATGTCCCGTCAGGGGCGAAGCGAGACTGGAATTTCCCGGCAGCGAAGATGGATCAGAAGCAATGCTCGTTCATTCCGCGCGTGGTCATCGTGCCGGCGGGCGGAACGGTAGAGTTTCTAAATAGCGACCGGTTGTTGCATAACGTCAGAAGTGCCGGCAAGGAGAATCCCCCGTTCAACCGAGCGCAGCCGCATGCGCGGAGTATTTCCTTCGCGTTCAAACAGCCCGAGCTGCTTCGGGTCGACTGCGATCTCCATTCCTGGATGCGCGGTTGGGTCGTGGTTGCCGAGCATCCGTTTTACGCCTTAACCAACGAACAGGGCGAGTTTACTTTGGAAAATGTGCCACGAGGAAAGTACACGCTGCAGGTCTGGCAGGAAAGCCTGGGAAATGTGACGCAGGAAGTCGTTGTAGGCGATAAAGGTCCGACGACGGTTTCGGTGGCGATGGGCAAAAAATAAGCGCTGCCCGTTTCATGACTCGCTAAGGAGCCACGGCGATTTTTTTTGCCGCTTCCCAGCCTGCTGAATGGTTCGGTTCAGCGATCGCCCGAAGCGAGCCTCCCTCATCGAGCGCGATGGTAAATGTTACCTTAGGAAAGGAATAGACCGGGTGGAGATAGACACGTGCGATCTCGGCGGTGTTGATGTACAGCGCGATGTAACGGATGGCGTGCTCGCTCAGGGATGGATGTTCGCCGCCAGCCCCGATGTTGACGGTGACGTCAAACCATTCTCCCCGCTTGACGGAGTCCGGCGCGGTGATTTTCGGCGTATGTTTCGGATCAAAGGAGGTGCGTAATTCCTTGTACTCGGGGGTGAACTGCTCTTCCTGCCCAGCCCACACAGGTTGCGCCCGCCCACCGCCGACAAACACGCCCAAAATAAGCCCGACCGCAGCGGCAGCCCAGATACGCGACCATGGATGAACAGTTGCCATTTTTTAATTCCTCCCGTATTTGACTATCACATTCGCAAATTCCACTACACCCCGCTAAGCACGTCGTAGGCCAGAACGCCCTCCTGCTTTCCGGTCACTCGCAGGAGCCCCAGCTCGCGAACCCGCACGGCGTCCTTCACCCGCTCGTAGGTGTTCCCTGTGATCAGGATCTGTCCCGGTCCGGCATTCGATTCGAATCGTTGGGCGGTGTTGACCTCGTTGCCGATCACCGTGTAATCGGTTCTTCGTTCGGAGCCAATGTTCCCGGCAATGACAATGCCCGTGTTGATGCCAACACCCATGTGTAGACGAACCTCAGGAAACTTTGTGAAAGCGACGCGCATCAATCTTTCCTGAATGGCGAGGGCACAGCGGACCGCGTTCAAGGGATCGTCTTCGCGAGCGATGGGCGCTCCAAAGAACGCCATGAATCCGTCGCCACGAAATTTGTCGAGGGTCCCCCTGAATTCAAAGACGGTGTCGATGACGAGCTTCAAATAGCTATTGAGGATATCGACCACATCTTGCGGATCGAGTTGTTCGGCGAGGGGTGTAAATCCCCGAAGATCGCCGAACAGAATGGTAACTTCGCGCTTGTCGCCGCCCAACTTCAGGTGACGCCCGGGATCGGCGACGATCTCGGCAGCCACATCCTCAGAAACGTACCGGCCAAAGAGGTTACGGAGCAGATGGTTCTTCGTTTCGACGTCATCGTGGAGCGTCTTGATCCTGAGGAGCGACTTGACTCGGGTGAGAAGCTCTTCCCGGTTTACGGGTTTGCTTAGAAAATCGTCGGCCCCTGCTTCGATGCCGCGAATTCGGTCGGCCACATCGGTGAGCGCGGTCAACATCACGACGGGAAGAAGGCAGGTGGCTTCATTCGCGCGAATATGCTGGCAAACTTCGTACCCTGACATACCCGGCATCATCACATCGAGCAGAACAAGATCCGGCGCGGCGCTGCCGATGAGCTTGAGCGCCGTAGGGCCGTCCTCTGCGGTCACAACTTCGTACTGCGCCGATCTGAGCGCCCTCTCAAGGAGCGACAGATTCTGCTTATTGTCGTCAACGGCCAGGATACGGGGAAATCCACTCACGATGAATCAACTCCCAAGGATCTATTGCTCAGGAAGCAAATTCCGGATCATCTGCAACAGCTCGCGCGGGCTGTATGGCTTTGCCATATAGGCGGTCGCGCCCGCATCCTTCGCCTTCTGGTCGTCGCCGCTCAGAGCAAACGAGGTAATCACGATAATCGGGATGGTGGCGGTCTTGGGGTCGGCGCGAAGCCGGCGTGTCGCGTCCAGTCCGGACATCTTGGGGAGTTGGATGTCCATCAGGATCAGGCCAGGAACCTCCTTGAGCGCCGTTGCCACCCCCATCTCGCCATCCGTCGCCTCAATCAGCCGGTAAGCGGTCCGCGCCAAAAGCTGCCGCACCATCTTCAGGTTAAACTCGTTGTCCTCGACGTAAAGAATGGTCTTGTCGCTCATACAGCCTCGACATGATTCGTGCGCAGAGGGATGGCAAAGAAAAAAGTCGATCCCTTGCCCAGTTCGCTTTCTACCCAGATCCGGCCGCCATGCATTTCGACGAATTTTTTGGTGATATTCAGTCCGAGTCCCGTCCCGCTGAACTCGCGCGTGATCGCCGTGTCCACTTGTTGGAATTCCCCAAAGATATTTTCGAGTTCCTCCTTAGGTATGCCGATTCCATTATCCGACACGCGATAGAGCAAGTTCTCCCCTTGCTGCTCCACCCAGACCGCGACGCGCCCGTGCTTGCTGAATTTAAGCGCGTTCCCCACCAGGTTCATCAGACATTGAGCGATCCGCTTGCCGTCGCCTAGCGCGAGTGGAATATCGTCCTCGACCGCGGCGACAAAATCCAAACCTTTTTCCAAGGCGAGCGATTGGAGCGAGGTACGAACGGTCTCCACTACGTCCTGGACCGAATACTCCGCCAAAACAAGCTCCATGCGGCCTGCCTCGATTTTGGAGAGATCCAGCACGTCGTTGATCAGGCGAAGCAGATGCTTGCCGTTGGTTTGGACATCCGTCAGAGGCTCCCTCAGATGGGGCGGAACCTCGCCGTAGATCTCGTCGAGCATCATTTCGACAAAGCCGAGGATCGCGTTCATCGGCGTGCGCAGCTCGTGTGACATATTTGCGAGGAAATTCGATTTTGCTTTGCTGGCTTGCTGGAGCTGCTCGTTTAGCCTCTGGAGCTCCTGCGACGCCTCATGCTGGCTCTCATAGAGACGGTGCAGCTCGTGGCTCATGTGGTTCATATGCGCTGCCAGCGCGCCGAACTCGTCGCGATTTGGCACGTTGATCGTCGCCGCAAAGTTTCCTTTCGCCACCTCGCTCAGGAAGCCATGGGCCTTCTGGACGGGTAGGATAAAGGACCATGAGATGATGAAACCTAACAACAACGCCACCAGCATCAATGTTGCCGCGCTGACCGCCATGAGGATCAGCGTATTCCGGTTTGCCGCAGCGACGCTGGCCCGGAGTTGATCCATCTTGCTGCGCTCGCGCTCGACCAACTGCGTGACGAATTCTTCGATGCGCCGATAGAGAGGATACTGCTTGTTCTGCTGCAGCCGCATCGCATCTTCGACTTTACCGTCCCGAATCAGGTTTGCAATATCGGCCACGGTGGTCAGCGCTTCACCCTGGGCGGCGCGGATCCGTTGGATCAGCTCCACCTCTTCCGGTTGAGCGGCCTTCTCAAGACGGGCCAATGTATTGTTGAAGCGGTTGTTCTCGCGAAGAATGTTCTCGACCGTCGCTTCGCTTCTCAAGAGCAAAGCCATGGCCGTGAAGTTCATCTGCATGGCCAGGGCGTGCTGGATATCCTGCGACCAGTGCACGCGTTCGTGAGCTTCATCCAAGAGCTGGCCCTGACTGGACATTTTGGCGATTGTCTGAAGGCTCAATGCGCCAATACCGATCACCAACAACGCGACGAGGAGATAGCCGGCGAGCAGTTTTGCATGAACCGAGGCCTTGATGGCCGCAACCCAATGGACCAACCTTCCCAACGGTGATCGGGTCAGGAGAAAATGTACGATTCTTTCTTCCAATCCGGCCGGAGTCGGAACGGAGATCAAATCGCCGTCAGGAAGAGTGACTTCTTGTTTTGACACGTAGCTACTCTGGGGATCTAGCGCGAAGCTAGCAAACGCCAATCTACTTCGTCAAGGTACGGTTCATTCACGCACCTGTTTGACAGGATGCTTAGCTGTCGAATAGTTTAGCTGCAGAAGATCAAAACGAGCTGTACTGCGCTAAATTTTTCCGGTGATCGCCGACTGTTGAAGTGTCGTCGGCCACCTCGCCGCGTTAAGAGGGAAGTTGCGAGGCAAACGATGCCAGTCTTCGAGTTCAGATGTAAAAAGTGCCAAGCAATCACCGAGATTCTTTGCTGGGGCGCCGGGTTGGCGAAGCATCGGGCGACTTGCGGTCAGTGCGGCAGCAAGGCCACCGTGAAGGTGATTTCCCGAGTCATCTTCAAGGTCGCGAAGCCGGCCAAGTACGGCGACGAGTTTCTGCACAAGGCTCGGCGATTTCTACGCAGGCAAAAAGAAACGGCGGAATATTTCGCCGAAGGGAAGGGCTCGGAAGATTCCAGGACGTTTGAACTCGCGGAGCAGATCGGCGATCGCGTCGATCGAATGCTCGCGACTCGAGTGCCATCGCGCAAATTAAAGTAATTCGACTCGCTGTTCTAAGGGAGGCGAAGCAATGTGGAACGGATTTAAGGTCATCGATTCGGACGCGCACCATCATGAGCCGATGGATATGTGGGACCGCTACTTAGAGCCGGAGTACCGGGACCGCGTTCCCAAAGTCATCGGCATGCAGCGCAATTTCTACGTCTATGCGCAGGATAACCAGTTGTCTCCCGTATTAGAAGCGGGCTCGCCGATCCCTGCTCATCACGATAAATGGATGGCGGACAAATACGGCGAAGCTTACGACAAATGGTGGTCTCCTGACATTCGCCTCAAAGACATGGATCGCTTCGGCTGGGACATCCAGGTCATACTCTCGACCAACGGAAACCGGGTCATGGAGAGTGCGATAAAAAATCCTCAAGTTGGCGGCGCCATGGCTCGGGCGTATCACAACTGGTGTCATGATTATGCCAGCGCCGCCCCGGCGCGCCTGAAGTTCACCGCCACTCTGCCCGCGGGCGATAGCGAAGCGATGGTTTCAGAAGCCCGACGCGCGGTGGAGAAACTTGGCGCCGTCTCGGTGCGCAACCCATTGCTGCCGCCGGGCAAATGGTCGCACGAATCCGAATACGACGGCTTGTGGCAGCTCGCCAGCGATCTGGATTTTCCGATCTCCGTCCATGGCGAGTCGCGACATGTTCGGGCCGCGCCGTTTCGTGCGCTCCGAGCAGACGAGGGACCTTTCAGCGCGCTCGATCACGTGATCGGTTTTCCAATGGACAACATGGTGACCATGGCGCACTTTATTTTCACGGGCATCTTGGATCGCTTTCCTAAGCTGCGGCTTGGCATCTTGGAGTCCAACGCCGGATGGGCCAATTTTTGGCTGCCGCGCATGGACGATCACTCTCATGGGCGCCGGCTTATCCTCGGCGCTGGCTTGCCGATGAAGCCGAGCGAGTACGTCAAACGGCAATGTGTGATCTCTGCCGACCCGGACGAACCTGGCCTCGACGGGGTGATCGATTTTATGGGCGACGATAATCTCGTCTGGAATACCGATTATCCTCATCCGGATGCGCCGGACCCGGATAAAGTTTTGCCCTGGTTCTCGGCTCAGCCCATTTCAGACGACAGCAAACGAAAAATATTGTGGGATAACGCAATCAGACTCTACGGTCCGCGACTATTGGAAAGCACTCCATAGGGTTTGCGAATGCGACGTTGCTTCAGGAGAATTCTTTAAATTCGCGGGCGGTGGAATTCTTTGAAGATCGCTAGCGAGCAACCGCCACTCGACTATCTGCGCAGTTACTTTCTTGCGCTTGCTTTATGAGGTCGTCTACCGGCTTCATTTCCATTCAGCCGGGATTCCACTTTCTTCTGCCCAATTCGGTTTAGTCCAACAAATCTTTTTCTTTGAGTTTTCTCGGCAAGTACGTCTTGGTCAGGTATTGAAAGTCTTTGTTGGCCAGTGCGTCGAGCTCGAACTTGAGACCGCTGGTGAGCATGCCTTTGATTTCATTCTGCCATTCTTTTTTCTGAAACCATTTGTACTTCATCAGTTCTTTGGCGCGATTGATATCTTTGTCGTTGAGCTTGATGCCGACGTTGCGCGGCAGGCCGTAGCGGTCGGGATCGGCGCTGGAAAAACCGATGAACTTCGCCTTGGGAATGGCCATGCGTTGGCTTTCGAAGGCGAGATTGATCGAGCCCTGCTTTACGACGGAGTAGATGTAGTAACCCCAGGGATCATTGTCGACGAGGACGTAAACGGGAAGCTTGTATTCTTCGTGCAGCCGGCGCGCGAGGCGGCGCACACCGCGAGGCGGTTGGCCGTTGCCCGTGAGCAGGATGCAGTTGTAGCGGCGCCAGAATTTGTCTTCCGAGAGGCGGTTCCACTGGGTGCCTTTCTCGACGAGCAGGACGAAGTCCGCGGTGCATTTTGTGATCTGGATATATTCTGGCTCGACGATGGACGGTACCGAATAGCCGCCTTTGCCGAGCCGCGTGCAATCCACTCGGTCGCCGTCGTCGACCAGCACCAAGGGTCCGACGACGGTCCCGGAGTTCTCGGCGCGCACGTGGAGCTCTTCGCGCAGGGCTTCGAGCGTGACTTCGAGATCTTCGATCAGCGGATCGGATTCATTCTGGCCGTCGAAGGTGTTTTCGTGCGAGTCCTTAATCGTGTGCTTGGTGCGGTAATAAATCTCTCTGAGAGAAGTCGTCAGGTTCGCGCGCTGTAGCTCAGAGAGGGCGTCGGCGACGAGCACGGTCTGCATGAACTTTTTGGCCATACCTACGTTGAAAAACGTGCGCGCCTGTTTTCTCCGACCCATCTCGATGAGACCGCGCCTTTCGTCGAAGGTCACGTTGGCCAAACTGCGCACGGGAATTGAAAGGGTTGGATCTTTGCTCCGTTGCGCCGCGGTAATAACGAGGTCGGCGATGCCGACGAGCTTCTTTTCTACGGCTCCATTACTTTTTGGTTTTTTTTGCGCCATGTTTCTTTCCTGTCTTTTGGCTTCGTCTTTCGCTGGACTTGGCTTTTTCAAATCCCAATGTCATTTGCTTTGTACTTTCGGCCTGTGCGCCGCGCTGCTTGGCAACTTTTGCCGCTTTGTTCTTGCCCTTGGTTTTTGATTTGGGCTTTCCCTTTGTCATCGTCGGCAATGCCGGTTCTTGCTCATCGGCCGCGACTTCTTGCGCAGCTTCGACATCGTTTTGCTCGTTGCGGGGCAACACCGGAGCCTCGCCTTCGGTGCCTTCGGCGGTGACGATAATCGAATGCGGCAGACCTTCCGGTCCGCCGCCGTCGCGCCCGAGTATCTCATCCGTTTTCTCGCCGCCGGTGCGTTTCGCGGCGATCTTTTGCAGTTGGTTCTTGAGCTTTTCTTTAGCGAGCTTGCCGCCTTTGAGTCGGTTGCACGCTTCGACGACTTCTTCGATGTACAGCTCGAAGATATTGCGCCGGCGAAACTCGCCTTTGGCGCGCTCGCGCCGCCGCAGAAAAACACCGAGACGTCGCCCGCATTCCTGGAGAGCGAGTTTGATTTCTTTTCTGATCTCGTCGTAGTCGGCGATCGCTTCTTTCGACTCGCTCGTGAATGGCACCCAAACCGATGCCATGTGGACGAAGATCACCATCGGCCCGGCGGGCAGGGCGCCTCTGGATTGCGCCACCCCGTAGTTGCGCCAAGTGGTATCGAGCACCGCTTTGAAAGTGGCGCAAGCGGACTGCTGGTAGAGCAGCGGCACGCGGTTAGCGTAGCGAATGACACTCGCCAGCTCATTATCGTCGTCGTGACTCTCTCCTTCGGCGAGGGGCACTTTCGGCTGCTCGGGTTTGCCCGCCGCCTGTTCCGGCCCTTTGCCGAAAGCCAAGCCCGCTTCGATGACAAACGGATTGCCGCGGTAGACTGCTGGCGGCCGCGTCACGGCGGTGTAGAAATCGCCTTTGATTTGTTTATACAAGCCGTGCAGGATCGCTTTCTCGCCGATGGGCGAGATGCAATTACTCGGCGGCGCCATGATCTTGGTGGATTGAATCGCCTTATAAAATGTTTCGGCGGCGGCGCCGTGGAGATTTCTTGGCCGAGTATCGGGCGATAGCTTGGCCGCCTTGCAAATTTCCTGGGCGAGATTGGACGAAACTCGGCTAAACTCGCTCGACAGAAATCCCGAGAGCGAATGGCTCTTGGTGTCGTGGAGCATTTTCAGCATCATGCCGAATTCGATGCCGTAAGGATGCGGTTTGATTTCACGCGGCTGCGGCGGCAGCTCGTCAATGGTCCGAGGATATTCTTTGGTATCGCCCTCGGGCGTGTGGTACGCGAGCTTGACGTGCGGATTGGCGATCGCCGTCTGCTCCAGATATTCGTCGACCGAACCTCGTCCTTTTTGATAGCGGCCTTCGATTTCCAGCGTTACCTGGGTGCCGCGGTGATTTTCCCAGTCGATCTGCTTTTGCTCGAAGATCCGCGGTTCGTTTTTTTTGGTGTCGATCTGAACCTCGAAATAATGCGCGGGCGCGCGCGCGCCGGTGCGCGAGATAATCTTTACCGGCTTACCGGTCGTTAGTTGCGCGTACATGCCGGCGGCCGAGATGCCGATGCCCTGTTGGCCGCGGCTCATGCGCAGGCGGTGAAATTTCGAACCGTAGAGCAGTTTGGCGAAGATTCGCGGAATTTGTTGACGCACAATACCGGGGCCGTAGTCGACGACGGTCACACGGAAACGGTTTGCCTGGCTCGGCGCCGGCGCTGCGCCACCGTTCGATGCGACTTCGAGCTTGACCACGACTTCAGGTAATAGTCCCGCTTCTTCGCACGCATCGAGGGCGTTATCGACGGCTTCCTTGACACAGGTGAGCAGAGCCTTGCGCGGATTGTCGAAGCCGAGCAGGTGGCGGTTCTTGGTGAAAAATTCCGAAACCGAGATCTCGCGTTGGCGCGCCCCCATCTCCGCGGCGGACAGAATTGTCTTTGGCTCTGCGGGCTCCGCAGTTGCGGCGGCGGTCTTTAACATCGGTTTGGACATGGCTTGGTTTTTATCTCCGTAAAATCAGGCTTAGAAAACTAGAGTCGCGGAGCGGTGGAACATTGGAATGGCGCAATGAATTCCAATATTCCAAATTCCATAGCGTCGCGCATGGCTTGGTAGCGAGAGCGCATGAACAGATGCAAGAACGCTCTTCCTGATAGACTCAACTGGTCGGTTCGAATGATGCTTGGCGTGATTATATCAGAGTCGACGAAATTTTGAACTGTCGAGCGTAAAATTTTATTTGACCGCGTGTTTGCATCACTCGCCGATATCCGTTATCTCCGACTCTAGGATCATCCATCGCGGAGAATCGATTGTCTCCAGGCATCACGTTACCCGAAAACCAGAATTCGCCGTCCATC
>WNFR01022867.1_pt1 | contig 10339 bp, 7 predicted proteins | sample 5400221 | NCBI WGS metagenome assembly WNFR01 (sample SAMN13153357, study PRJNA577476) | soil metagenome | isolation source: 40 cm soil under Madrone tree | place: USA:California | collected 2016-06-14 | reverse complement strand
AGCTGCAAGTCTTGCCGTTTCAAACGCTAGCGCTGCTCCTGGAGCGCCCGGGCGAAATCGTCCGGCGGGAAGAACTTCAAAAAAAACTGTGGTCCGCGGACACTTTTGTGGACTTCGATCACAGCCTCAACACCGCAATTAAAAAGCTACGCCAGGCGCTGGGCGACAATAATAAGAAGCCGCGTTTCGTCGAGACGCTTCCGAAGCGCGGCTACCGGTTCATCGGCACCGTGGAGCAGGCCGCAAGGCTCATGACGCCCGCGAAGTCGGCGAATGCTCCAGAAGTGACTTCGAAGGTGGGCCGCGTCGCAAAGCTGTGCGCTGAGGGCAAACTTTCATTTACGTTGGTGTCCGTGGATGAAGAAACCGCTGCGGAAAGGGAAAAGCTCGATGCGGCGAAAGACGATGTGGGTCTGTCGCTCTTGATTGCTTCTCAGCGGCTGCTCATGGTGGCCAAGGGGACTCAGGTGAGAATCCTGGAGGTCCAGCCAGCGCAATCGCGCTGTCAGGTTCGAATCCTGCAAGGCGAGCACTACGGCAAGACGGCATTGGTGCTGCTGGGGGATCTTGCGGAATTAGCCTAGAGCGGTTCCCGAGATCGGATTCGAATTGCAGCAGGGCGTCGTTGATTCCCAGCCGGTCGTAGGTCATGCGCCGCACGATCAGATCGACGTGTTCCTAAGGGCGGGAAGTTTGTTCCTCCGGCCCCGAACAGTTCCGAGGTATCCGTGCCGCTAGAAAACAACTCTAAAGCCGAACTCCAGCGAACGGGGGGCGCCCAGCGCAAACACGCCCGAACCCAACCCAACCAGGTTCGAACGGTTGCCCCGCGTCGTGCCGTTTAAGGTTCCCGCCGTTCCATTCAAGATACCGCTTAGCGGCTGGCTTGGCGAATCGAAGTTCTGCCGGTTGAAGAGATTGTAGATGCTGACCTGCGGCTCGATCGTCAGGCGGTCCCACCTATGGACTGGCTTGATCTTCCATCCGAGTTTCAGGTCAAAGGTGAACATGTTGGCGAGGCCTTGCTGACCCGTTGGCGGAGCCGAAATCGTCGGAGTGACTGCGCCGAGCGCGATCAATTGCGCTTGCGTGAAGAGCCCCTTGTCCACCAGTGACTGCCCAGCGGGAGTCAGCTTACCGGCGCCGCTCGAATTCCACTGGTTGATCAGATTCGCCAGCCCGCTGACGCCGATATCTCGGCCGAAAGAGCCGATTCCCGTCCCCGTCAGCAGGTCACCGGATTGGCCGCTGGTATTGCCAGCGAGCGACCCGTCGCCGTCCAGGTCGGAAGTAAAGATTGCTCCCTGCATCCCGTTGGCTGGCGAAGGCAGGAACAGGCTTGACGGCAGCGGGCTGTACCAATGCGTGATGAAGCTCATTGACGCGCCGTATTTGAAGTCCATCAAAGCGCCTGCGGAGAACTGGTGCCTGCGGTCCAGCCCGTTCGGCCCCCGGAGACTCGTATCCCGGAAGCTGAATCCGTTGTTGATGAAATCTCCGTCGCGCGCCATGGCCGTCAGCCTTGAGAACGCATAGGAGGCGACCACGTTCAGGTTGCGCATTCCGCGCATCGGGTTCGACTTCTGCGACGTCAACTTCATCTGCAGCGCGTTGTACGTTGCCCTCCCGATCGGAAAGAGCATCTGGTTGGCGCCGACATTCGGATTGATTCCCGGGAAAGCAGCTCCGGTATCTGGTGTGTTGCTGATCCCGTTCTTGCCCGCAACAGCCGCAGGCAGGCCTCCGAACTTCCCGTATCCAGAATCGAGTCCGTTCCCTGCGAAGTCGAAAATCGTAGCCGGCCGAGGCACGTAGGGGTTGGCCGGGTCCGGCGGAGCGCCGGTTGGATCACTCGGACAGAGGGCGATCGCTTGGTTGATTGTCGCGACCCCGCAGTTTGCCAGCGTCAGCGCGATCGCGTGTTGGGCTGCGTTGAGATTCAGGAAGCGTGCATCACCGACGTGGTTCGTGTCGTAACCCAGCAAGCTGTGCAAGCCGACGTTGCGGACATAATCCACGGTCAGCACAGTACCGGGATGTAGCTCCCGTTGTACCCCGATGTTGAATTGCATGGAGTACGGCGTACGGTAGCTGGGTGCCAGCAGCTCAGTTCCGGTGTTGTTGAACGAATCCGCCAGAATGTTGCCGATAAACCCGGAGTTGCTCTGTGCTCCGGCCGCCAGCGTTGCCTTTTGCAGGGCTTGTTCGATGGCAATTGCATCCGCGGTTACGCTTCCTATCGGCTGGCCGCACACCTGCGTGGCGATGTTCTTTCCATTGATCGTTGCCTGTACTGTTCCGTCCGGCATGGCGATTCCACCCTGGCTACAAACTTCCTGGATGCCAAAGAAAATGCCTTTCTGGAGCCGAGGCGGGCGGTCGAATAGAATGTTGTTCCAGATTGCATTCTCATAGTAGATCCCGAAACCCGCTCGGATCACCGTCTTTCCGTTCTTCCAGGGATCCCACGCCAGCCCGAATTGCGGCCCGAAGTTCTTGTTCGGCTGGCGCACTCGCGCGCCTAGCCCCGTCCCGAATTGGTCAAGCAGATTTCCGGTGCAAGTTATTGAGGTTGAAGCAGAACACGGGATCGGAGCAATGTCGCTGTCCGTCCGCCCGGTGTCGCGCACATATCGCAAGCCGATGGTGGCCGTCAGGTTCGACCGCAGTTTCCACTGGTCTCCGAAATAGGCTGTAAATCGTGTATCCGACGAGCCGCCCGCCGGGAATCCAAACCCCGGCTTTTCTGTGAAGAAACCTTGGCCATTCCCGATCGCAATAGCGTCCACAGTGTATTTCAAAGGGTCCGACTGTCCGCTGACGGGCGTCAAGGAAGTCACGATGGGTGCCGTCCCGATAAACGCAGCGAACACTGCGCCCTGAATCCGATTTACGCCGGCGCAATGCGTCTACACCCGCGTTCAGGCAGAAAATGTCACCGCCGATGGCAATCGCGATCCCCGGCGCAGGGTCCGTGATCCCGGTACCTAGCACCGCGTCGGCGATTCCGTTGCGGAACTTGGTGTAGCCGAACCGGATGCTGTGCGAAAACGTGCCGGTGTTGAAGTCGAATCCCGCCGCGTGCACTGGCGTATGGTCAACGTTCTTGAACGGGGTGAAGGTATTCGGGATGAAGCCGCGCACCAAGCTGTTCTGCTCATAGGAGAAGCGGTAGAACAACTTCCAGTTGGGCTTCAACTGCCAGTCCAGCTTCCCAATTGGTTCCAAGTCTCGGAAGGGTGAGTTGTAATTGCCGTTGAATGTACTGAAGGGATCTGGAAATACCTGTGCTGCCTGCAAGTCCTGGTGTGTCCGTTCCAGACCGCCAAAGAAAAACAGCTTGTCTTTCACGATTGGCCCGCCGAGCCGCGCGCCATACTGCTTGCGGTCAAAGGGCACCGGAATCAGGCTCTGCTTGGCGGCGACGCTGTCGCCCCTCCAGTAGAAGAATCCCTCACCGTGGATGTCATTTGCACCTGACCGCGTCACGACATTGATTGTGCCAGTGGACGTCAACTCTGTTGAGAGATCCAGATTCGATTGGCCCACCTGGAACTCACCGATGGCGATCTGCGGGATGTTTTGTGTGGTCGTCCCGACGGTCTCGTCGCTGATATCAATCCCGTCCACCTCGATTCGAGCAGTCCTCCCAAAATGCCCCGCGAAAGAGACAGAGGAGAAGCCGTTCTTCGTCGGGTCGAAATTCGCGCCGTCCTGGATCTGCACCCCGGGCTCGAGCTGAGCGAGATCAAGAAAGTTCCTCCCGTTGACTGGCAGATTCTCAATCTGTTGCGCAGTGAGCACGCCCTGTACCGTCGCCTGTTCGGTGTTCACGGAAATCGCCGAGCTCTCCACGGTGATGACTGTGCTTTCTGAGCCCAGCTCGAGTGTGATGTTTGCGGTTGTGATTACGCCTACGGCTACGTCAACAGTTTGCTCGACAGTCTTGAATCCTTGCTCCGTGATGCGCACGATGTACGTCCCCGGCTGTAGCGGACCGGAATTATACGTTCCCGCGGACGATACTTCCGCCTTCGACTTTTGTCCCGTACCTTTGTTGGCGATCGTAACTTTGGCAGAGACGACAACCGCGCCTTTCGGGTCCAGAATCGCTCCTTGAACGCTTCCTGTGGAGATTGTGGCTTGGGCGCTTGCCTCTGGCGGAGCCATGAGCTTTACCCCCACGAAAAGAGCGGCGATTATCGACAGCGCGACAAGCCGGGTACCTCTGCGCATATAACGCATTTCGCCTCCATTTCTTTATCTGCGGTAGACGGGATTTCCTCTGATATCACTTGGCCAGCCCCACGACCCCCCGATCCAGGCGGATCTTCTCATAAATTAAAGTAAGCGTGAAAACGACAAGCGAAGTACACCTGCGGAAAAATGTGGCTGCCATCTTTTCTCCCTCCGGCTGCTTTCGCCGAACTGCTATCTATCTCCGGATAAGAGCCGGCAACGGACGCTGACCTGCTTCTAAATTTTCTGCGCCGTTCGCCTGCTCCGCAGGGATTCGCATGGCATCGAAGAAGCAATCTTGCCGATAGTCGTACACCCCTTCAGCCGCGCCCACCCCACTATTGGGACCTTGTATAGTTCATTTGCGGCGAATCTTGCAAAGACAATTTTCTGATGGGAGCTAACGGAAACTCCGTGGCAAGTATCTCCGCGGTAATCGTCAGACGGCCTGGAACAGATGACAAGCCGCAAAGGCCGTTCATTGCTCGATATTAAAGACAAGACGTAAACTCTTCCGCAAGCAAGCCTATGTTCGAACGATATACGGAAAAAGCCCGTCGCGTGATCTTCTTTGCCCGCTTCGAGGCCAGCAATTATGGCAGCCGCCGCATCGAAACGGAGCATTTGCTTCTGGGCCTTCTACGCGAAGACCAGCAATTGGCGAGGCGCTTTTTCGGAGAGGGCAACGTCACCGTAGACATTCGCGCCGAAATCGAGAAACGGATTATCCGAGAAGAGCGGATCGCGGTGTCCGTCGAAATTCCTCTGTCAACCGAATGCAGAAACGCTTTGAACCTCGCTGGGGAGTCGTCTGAAAGACTAGGCCACCGCTACGTCGAAACAGAACACCTGCTGATTGGCATTCTGCTCGTGGAAGGGTCGCTTGCTGCCCAAATCTTGGCCGCGCGAGGCCTCGCGCCTGGCCCGATTCTCGAGCAGCTCGCAAAAACCTCTACTCCGAAACTTCAAGATAGGGCCGGGACAAGCGCATCGCTAAGGCTCGATAGCTTCCTTGCCGGCCTTAAGTGGCTCAAGTCCGAAGAACTGATTTCTTTTTTCGCAAAAAACGCCGAGTTCATCGACGCTTCCGGGAAACGTTGGAATCGCGAAGAAATCTGGAAAGGATTTGAGACGCTCTTCGCCCCTTACGCGAAGAAAAACGCAAGTTACCTCATTGAAGCCACGATCGCTGACACCAACGAGCTTTTCGTTGCGATTGTTCTCTGGAAAAATGCGCTTCTCGCCAGCGAACAACGCGCCTGGATGCACCGCATGAGTGTCGTTCTCTCGCCGGGAGCGGATGATTGGGAAATCCTCGTGGCGCAGGTGGCCCCGGTGCAATTCCCTTAACCCGCCGCCGGCAAGCGAGCCACATCTACCACATCTCACTGCGGGTCATAGGTAGAGCCGTGATGGAGCCGCAGGTCGACCATACCGGCAGCAAGCATTAAAACAGGTTCTGACAGGTTTTTTTAAATATGGGGCGCATTCCGAGCAACGTGCTTGACCCGCTCAAACACCCTGCCGCTAGAGTTTTTCGAGGGTGTCCTAAAGGGGATAGATGCCAGTTTGCATTAGTTGTTAGCATCCGCTTCGGCTTGGGGCTCGAGTCGCCTCGACAACGACCATGAAAAGAAATCCAGCCAAGGAGTTTTGACATGAAAAAACTTTTGTTGGTTATCTGCATGTTGAGTATGGGCAGCCTGGGCTGGGCACAGTCCGCGCCACCACTAGGTTCCGCACAGAGCTTTGCGGTCCTGGGAGCCTCAACTGTGACGAGTACCGGCCCGACGGTGATCACCGGAGATTTGGGTGTCAGCCCAGGAACAGCCGTCACCGGCTTTCCTCCGGGGAAAGCGAGCGGAGTCCACGCGGGCGATGCCACCGCCACCGCGGCTCAGGCCGCTGCGCACACCGCATACGCTAATCTAGTCGCGCAACACTGCGGAACCAACTTGACCGGGAAGACTCTAGGCACCAGTCCCGGCGCGGTCACGCTCTCTCCCGGCGTCTATTGTTTTGATTCTTCCGCGCAATTGACCGGAACCCTCACCCTCAACGGCAGCGGTGTCTACGTTTTTCAGATTAAGAGCACCCTCACGACAGCGAGCAATTCCTCTGTCGCCCTGGCCAAAGGCGCGACGCCAGGAAATGTCTTTTGGCAGGTCGGCAGCTCCGCCACTCTCGGCACCAACTCCGCCTTTGCAGGAAGCGTTCTCGCGAACATCAGCGACACCGTAACCACCGGCACCAGTGTGACCGGTCGAGTCTTTGCACTGACCGGTGCCGTGACCCTGGCCAGTGCCCGCGTGGTCAGGCCCTAACAGCCTCTTGCGTGGCCCAGCCTTCTGCACGCCAAGGCTGGCTCAGCCAAGCGCTTCATCGCCGACGCGACAAGACCATCTGCCTGCTCCACCGCCCGTCGAGGCTCCTGTGCCTGGCGCAGGTTCATCGATGCCCCGCAAAACACACTTGCCCAGAAAATCCCAGTGCGCGACTAAGGCTTTTGCTCCGGAGGACGGTCGCCCTTTTGAGGCTTGGCCTGGTTCTGCCGATCCTGCTTCTGTTTCTCCGCCAACAGTTTCTGCTCTTCCGCGTGTTTTTGCTGCAACTGCTGCGTCTGCTCTTGATGCTGCTGCTCGATTAGCTGTTTTTTAGCCGCATCCGCCTGTTGCTGCGCGAGTTTCGCGTGTGCCTGGTCCTGCATCTGCTGCACTCTCTGCCGGTCCTGCTCCTGCTTCAAGCGGAGCTGATCCTGCTCTTGCTGGTGCTTCCTGTCCAACTCGGCATTCGCGGAGGGTTGAATAACGAGCCGTGGCGGAGCCGGAATCTCGTTCGGATGGACTGTCGTAGGAGGAGCAGGGCGATTGGCTGGCGCTGGTTGAGCCGCTTGTTGCCGGGCAGCTTCCTGCCTGGCCCTGTCTGCGGCTGCCTGTTGCTGCATTGCTTGCTGTTGTGCGGCTTGTTGTTTGGTCCTTTCTGCGGCTGCCTGCTGAGCCGCTTGCTGCTGCGCGGCCTCCTGCTTGGTTTTTTCGGCGACTGCCTGTAGTTGCGCAGTTTGCTGTTTGGCCTTTTCCGCTGCCGCTTGCTGAGCTGCTTGCTGCCGAGCAGCTTCCTGCCTGACCTTGTCTGCGGCTGCCTGCTGCTGCGCGGCTTGTTGTTTGGCTTTTTCAACGGCGACCTGCTGAGCCGCCTGTTGCTGTGCGGCCTCCTGCTTGGCCTTGTCTGCGGCCGCCTGCTGCTGCGCGGCTTGCTGTTTGGCTTTTTCAACGGCGACCTGCTGAGCCGCCTGCTGCTGCGCGGCTTGTTGTTTGGACTTCTCGGCGGCTGCCTGCTGAGCCGCTTGCTGCTGCGCGGTCTCCTGCCTGGCCCTCTCAGCAACTGCTTGTTGTTGCGCCGTTTGCTGCTTGGCCTTTTCTGCGGCCAATTGCTGACCTGCTTGTTGCTGCGCGGCCTCCTGCTTGGCCTTCTCAGCCGCTGCTTGTTGTTGCGCGATCTGCTGTGACCCGGCCGCAGGCGGGGCTCCAGGCGCCGGAGGATGGACCTGCTGCGCAGTGTTTAGCGAGGTCGCCGGCTGGGGCTTTTTCGCTGCCGTTTCGACTGGTTTGACCGCCGGCGCCGGCGGAGCCGTATTCACAACTCGCGTAACGGGCGGAGGCGTTGCCCCGCGGAGATTCTGCTCGGCCTTCGCGTCAAGTGGCTTGCCGGGATTCGCTTGCAACGCCTGCTGCTTTTGCGCGAATGCTACCGGCGGTGGCGGAGGCGCAACCTTGGCCACCACCGCTCGGCTGACTACCGCCTCCGGCGGCTTCGGCGGAGCACTCACAGCTGTGGCGCTCGCCGTACTCACCTGATTTGCTCCCATCACGCTGGCTCTCACGGGAGCCACCGGCGCGGAGTGAACCGCCGGAGCCGCCGTGATCGCGCTCGGAGCGACTCTCACCGCTGCCTGTGCCACCGGCTGCGCATTCACGAAAGTTGCCCGGGGCACCGCCGTAACGGCACCCTCCACTCTTTGATTTACATACGTCGTTGACTGCACGTTGTTGTTCATCACGTTCGTGATGGTCGTCTGCTGTACCACGGTGTTTGTGACGTTCACGTTCGTGACGTACGTCGGGCTCGTTTGGTGCGCTGGCACGTACACTTCGCCTGGCGCCAGCGGAAACCACGCCACTCCGCCGCTGTTTCCGAAATTTCGCGATGAATTCGAATCTCCCACGAAGGTAACGAGCGCCGGGGAATACACGGGGCGCTGCGCGTAGGCATCCCGGTTCGCTTCACGGTGCGGCGGAACCCAAGCCCAACCTCCGCGGCCGTACCTGTCATCCAGGTGCGCCCACCGGCCGTAATGCGACGTCACGAATCCAGCAGGCGCGTTGTCTACCCACGTCCAGCCCCATGGATCCACCCAAACCCAGTGACCATCTCTGTACGGCGCCCAATCTCGCGAGACACGCGTCGGAACCCAGACCGGACCGTAATTTCGATCCGTCCTCCAGGTGCCATTTTGATCGAGGTCTTCATAGCCGGTTAGTTCCGGGGAAACGTAACGGGCTGACCGTGAGCGTCCTTCGCGCAGTTCCCGGTTGTACGACCACTGATCGAAACTATCCCTGCCCGGCAGATCGTAAATGTCATAAGAAATATAATCCGTGCCGGAGACTTGAACCTGGGAGCCTCCGTCCACAAGAAACGCCTGGCCTCCGCCGGTATCTACCTCGAACACGTCGTCGCGGTAAAGATTCCGCACACGCACATCGATCGTTCCGGAGTTCAACTGGATCTGCACCGTACGGTCATCCAGGTTCAGGAAGGAGACCGACGTCTGCCCGCCCACGCGGATCGCCGTCGACCCGATATGCATCTCAGCTCTCGAGTTGTTGCCGGTCCACAGACTGTCTCCCGTAGTCATTGGCCGGTTTAGAGTGGCCCAGCCCCAGTCAGACTCGCCGCCTGGCTGGAAGGAAACACGGCCCTCCACGTAACTCAGACGGGCCACACGTATTGGTGGATCATCAAACGCGAAGGCTGGTCGTGCAGCCACAACGAATAGACAGAGCGCTAGGCATACGCGCCCGCAGAAAATTGCAAAATCGGCCGCTGTCTTCATCACTCAACTCCTCGCGGGCACGCAATCGGCGCCCCTTCTCGAATAACAGGCATCTGAATGTGGGGTTCCTCGACGGAGTTCTGGGAAACGTAATCAGGCAACCAAGCTAGATCCAGCCTGGATGCTCGTCTCTCTCCAATTATTCAGCGCCTTAATTGTTAGGGTAGAACCGAAACCGAAATTTTACTGTTCCGTTTTGGACATTGCATTCTCGAGGAGCCCCGGACGCCCTGCCGTGCGGTCATCTCCAAGTGGCTTCGCGGGTCGGTTTTCCGTACGTCGAACCTAATCGAGATGCTTCGCATGTCGCGTATCACCCGCATCCCAAAACCATTCGACCTCTCCAAATCCCCATTCAACCCCGAAATTCGACCATTCAATGTTTCTTCGTTTACCGGTTCAATAGACCCGTGCTACCGTTCTCCATGCTTTCGACGCGCACCCTCGTCTGGTCCGCCGCAAATGCGGGTGGCTCTCCGCATCCCTTTCCCGCGTCTTGGCATTCAAGCAAAACCGCTGCGCGTCGGCGTTCCCCCCTCCATCCCGCGTCCCCTTTCCGCCAACGGCGTGACTTGTCGCTCACCCCAGTCCCAACTCCTTTGCTTCCTATCACATCCATTCAACCCCTGTATTTTCATACGATTGCGCACTCTTTCGCGCCACGGCGCCACCTTATCCCTTCTATTCTCAATAGCTTCCGCACTCTTTTCCCGTTAACAGCAATTTCTTTTTTTCGCCCCCCATCATGCGTTCCGCTCATTTTCTCTCCAGTATCCAGACTCAAGTCTCGAGTTTCCAGTCACTTGCCGCCTCTTTGGAAGCCTAAAAAAGTGAACCTCTTCCTTTTCAATCAGTTCCAGCCTCTTTTGCCAAAACACCCGGGGTGGGGTATCTCGACATTCGTACGTTCAGACTTTCTGACATTCAGACCTCTTGATCTTCGGACCTTTAGACCTTCCAACGTTCAGACGTTCCTTCTTTCCACCG
>WNFR01016425.1_pt1 | contig 10339 bp, 13 predicted proteins | sample 5400221 | NCBI WGS metagenome assembly WNFR01 (sample SAMN13153357, study PRJNA577476) | soil metagenome | isolation source: 40 cm soil under Madrone tree | place: USA:California | collected 2016-06-14 | reverse complement strand
TGCCGAGGAGTGGTCACTCTAGGCGCTCTCGCCGGAACTCGTCTAACGACGGGCGCCCTTCGGGGCGCCCGTTTTTTGTTAGCCGATTTTGAATGAAGAACTGCAGGGCGCGAAAAATGCGATCGGGCACTTCCACCGGCCGAACTCGACTGGAAAACGCTTCTTTTCTACTTTTCTACGTTTGAGGTGGCGGGCTAACCCTCCGATCGGCTGGGTGGCCAATAAATCCTCTGCGGCGCTCCATATTCGCGCTGCCGCATTCGCAAATAGTGTCTCCGCGCCAATGGGAGCCGAAATTCCGCCGTCATTTCCGAGGCTTGCGGACCTAGTTTGTCGCAAGTTCGAGTCTGTTGGATTGGGAAGGACGCCTTCTGCCTTATCCCACCATTCGGCACAGGGCGGGATTTGACCGAGGCTGTGTGAACGTATGGCCCGCCCCGTCTGCAAGGGTTTTAGTGAACCGGCTGATCAGTCTACGCCAACGTATCCGGTCTCAGGGCGAACCCTGGCCAAGATGGAGATCCGCACGTCCTGGTCCTCATAAAACGCTCAGGGTCGCAGGGCCCTATTTCACACAGCAGGTTTCCAGAACGCCGATCGCCTGTCAGGCCATCTCACTTCCACCACCCGCAGACTTCGTCAGCCGTTCGCGCTGGGTCAGCGCGCTTGGCCGATCCCTTGAGCTACGACGCCGTTGCAGCCTTCATGTCGAACTTCTTGCCACTCCGGATCACCGCCCAGGCGATCCGGGCCAGCTTGGCGGCGAGCGCCACTACCACGGTGTTCACATGCGCCCGCCCGAGCAGGCCACGCAACCACGCGCCCAATGGCGTCTCGCCTTTGGACAGCGTTGGCAGGGCGGCTCGCGCACCGTGAATGAGCATCTTGCGCAGATATCCATTGCCGCGCTTGCTGATCCCCAGAAGTTTGGGCTTGCCCCCCGTCGTCACTTGCTTTGGCACCAGCCCCAACCAAGCTGCCAGATCCCGGCCTCGTCCGAATGTCTGGGCGTTGCCGATTGCCGCCGTCAGTGCCGTTGCATTCAGCGGTCCGATGCCTGGAATCGAGGTTAGTAGACGGGCGGTCTCGTCTGTGCGGGCCTGAGCTGCAAACTCGTCATCGAAGGCCGAGATACGCCGGTCCAGTTCGCGCCATTCGGCACGCAGGTCCTCGACCAGCAACCTGGTCCGCGGACTGAACCGGATTTCTTCCTCGGCCAGCAGAGCATCGACATAGCGCTCCAGCTTGCGCCGTCCCTGGGGCACTACAATGCCCCGCTCCAACAGTACTGCGCGCAACTGATTAATCAGCGCCGTGCGCTCGCCCACCAGCCGATCCCGGGCGCGATGCAGGCTCTGCATGTCGAGTTGCGCCTCGCTCTTGAGCTCCACGAACCGCATCGTCGGTCGGGTCGCAGCCTCAGCGATCGCTTCGGCATCGCGGTCGTCATTCTTCTGCGCTTTGACGTAGGGACGCACATACTCGGGCGACATTAACCGGACCTGGTGACCGTGCTCGCGAAGCAGACGGCCAAGATGATGTGCGCCGCAGCAGGCTTCCATCGCAATCACGCAGCCAGGCATCCCCGCGGCGAGCTTGATCACGCCGTCTCTGCGCAGCCGCCGACGTAGGACGACACGTCCGGCTACGTCCAATCCCACGACGCTGCAGCTATTCTTGCCCAGATCAATCCCAAGAATTGCAATCTGCATGGAACCACTCCTCTCCTTCGGTTGACCAGCCAGCGTAACGCTGCTGGAGGAGGGGCGGGCCATTCTATAAAACGCGGGAAGCAGTCGTCAGTGCGCAACAAAGGAATCGAACTCGCAGCCTTGGCGAATCTTTCATGCGTGAGCGGTATTCTCTTCGAATCAATCTTGCGTCCGAATGATCTGAAGAATGGTTTTCACACAGCCTCGACCCGAGGCGGACATGACTGACGCGACACTGCTCGACGAGTTCGATCAGCGCCGCGCCTGCCGTGGTCCGCAAAACCGAGGTGTAGCGGCTTACGAAAAGAATACGCCGTATTGGACGCTCAGGATCAGGCCGCTTTCGACGGCCAGGAGCATGGCGTCGTTGCCATAGCGCACCCATACGTAGCCATAGGGCGGTTCGATCAATCCGAAACTCGCGTAGCCGTCGAGCCAGTATTCACGGCCCCAGAAGGCCATCGGCAGGGTCTGACCATAGACCCAGCGCCGGTAGTACCAGCCGCGAGGCTGGACATAATGCCTCCAGTGATAGCGGTGCTCGGAGTCGCGATTTATTTCGTAGGCGCGCGGGTTGAAGTCCTGCTGGTAATGCTGCCACTGCGCCGGACGGTGGCCAGGCTGATAGGACGTCCAGTCGTAGTGCCCATTGTTCTGTTGCTGATGGGACTGGCCGTTCTGGTTGCCCCATTGCTGCTGGTTCTGCGGCTTGCCGTTCTGGCTCCCCCACTGCTGTCCGTTCTGCGGCTGCCCGTTGTTTTGATATGTCGGCTTGCCGTTTTGTTGTCCGCCCTGCGGTTGGTACTGAGCTTGCCCGTTCGGCGCGGGTTTCAGCGGCGGATTATGAGACTGGCCGTTCTGAGATTGGCCGTTCTGCGACGGGCCATTATTTGGAGCCTTCTTCTGGTCTTTCTTCGAGGGTGGCTGGTCGGGTGGAACCTGGCCGGCATTGGTTCCGGGCGCCGCGGCCATTGTGACGGGGCTGACAAAAGTTGACGCCGATATGGCGATCAACCCCGCGCCCGTTACCAATCCAATCCGTCTGAACATTATCGACAAAGGTGTTGTCATCGCATTTTGCCTCCATGAGGGACCTCGCCGGCGCCAAAGGGCGCCGAGAGCACTAATCCTCGAGTGTCGTGTTGGTGCGGTCAGGGCGAGTTTTATCGAGTGGTTCGCGGCGCGGCGCGCCGCCGATCTGCTGGCCAGGACTTGCATCGAGCTCCCAATAGTAGCGAACAGGCAAATTCAGGGATGTTCTGAACAGGACATGAATTGCGTTATCGACCGGCGGCTCGGAAGATGGCCCGCAGGATCGTTCACAGGCAGGAGCGCCAATGGCGGAACCCGTACGAGTGCCGCAGAAGCCTCGTTACTCCAGATGCGGCCCAGGCGGAGCAGCTAGCCCGAAGCTACCACCGCCCGCGGCCCTTGACGAACCTCAGAACGACCAGAAGAAGAATGGCGCCCAGAGTAGCCGTGATGATCGCATCGACGATACCGCCGCCAAGATGAACGCCGAGGCGGGGAAGCAGCCAGCCGCCGATCAGGGCACCCGCAATTCCAATACAGATATCGGCGATGAGACCGAATCCGGTGCCTCGGACGATTTTGCCCGCGAGCCAGCCCGCAACCAGGCCGACAACCAGGATGACAAGAATGCTTTCGCCGGACATGAATTTTCCCTTCTGGAGATTGACCGGATCGGTGTGAAGCGGCCGATCTGACAGCAGCCTAGTCGTGGACGATGACGTTCAATAGCGCGCTATGCACCTTCAGGCCGCCGTTGTATTCGATCAGCCCCAGCTTGCGGAACTTGTTCATGAAGAAGTTTATCCGCGGCCGGGTCGTCCCGACTTTCGCCGCCAGGACGTCCTGGCTGATCCGTGGAATTACCGTGTTCAGCTTTCCCTCCTTGCCGAAATTGGCCAGCAGCAGGAGGACTCGAGCCAGCCGCCTCTCGCTCGAGTTGAACAGCTGGTCGACCAGATCCGCCTCGAACTGGATATTCCGGGAAAGCAGGAACGTCATGAACATCTCGGAAAGCTGGGGCTCGTCGTGAAGCACGCGGATCATCGTCTCCTTCTCGATCCTGACGATCATGCACTCCGCCATGGAAGCGGCGGTTGCCATATGCAGCGGCTGCCCGGCCAGACACCCTTCCCCGAAGAAGTCACCCGGGCTCAGAATAGCGATGACGCCTTCCTTGCCGTGCTTGGATACGACGGTGAGTTTGACCTTGCCTTTCTGGATGTAGAAGACGGCATCAGCAGGATCGCCTTGCTGGAAGATGGCCTTCCTCGCCGGATATTTCCTCGTCGAACGTCCGGTTCCCACCGACATCAGGAATGCCTGGGCGTCGAATCGCGGCACCTTGGCCATGGGCGCGACCGGCGCAGAATTTTCCTTTGCCTTTGTCTTTGTTTTCTTCGCCACTGCGCGCACCGAAATCCTCCCTGACGTTTCCCCGCGGGGAATCGATTGACCACGCCCGCTACGATTCGACCCCGAGCGCTGCCTCGCAGCCGGCATATCCTAGCCGGACTTGCCCGCAAACATCGCTAGAATTGTGGACGATCTCGAAACACCCCGCCAAATAAGCCGGTAGCAGCAAGGCGTTTTCGCAGGCATGTCCCCAATATCCCTGTCTGGCCCCTGTCCTGGCCATGTTCGTTAGCAAATCGCCCGACTCGCAGCCGTTCACTAAAGGACATGCCGCTGGCCGCCTTTGGCGGCCGCTGCGAGCGATATGGGGCCCTGTACTGTTCTGAACAGCGCGGCCTTGTTCCATCGGATATCGTGCTTTTACTGGCAGAAATCCCGGTCTCCCGGCGAAGACCGCTACCTGCCGATTGGCCGGCGGGTATGGCGGGAAACATCCTTCGATCGCCACGCCATGGACAAGCTCCCGCGGGGCGGACTTAGCCTTTGGGCTCCTTAAGCCGTGGCATCTACCGGTGCATGCGACCTGCGGCGCATAGTGCCGAGGGAATCGAAACAAGGAGATATGCAATGAAGAGCTTCACAATGCTCGGAGCGTTGGCCGGTTGCGAGTATTTTTAAACGCTTTTCCGCGCTTATTACATGCAATCCGTCACTATTTACTTGTATTCATCGATCACTCACACCAACTGATTGATACAACAATAAATTCGATGCCTCATCCGAGGCGCAGCAGGGCTCGTGGCTATCTACCGCCACCCCTTCTTTCCTCAGTTTCATATCCTGGAGACAGACCATGACCCGCATATCCCTCGTCGCCGCCAGCTTGCTACTTGTCCTGAGCGCCTGCGGCCACAGCACGGGCGATCGCGCGCTCAGCGGTGCCGGCATCGGCGCGGGCGTGGGTGTCGTTGGCGGGGCTCTGCTGGGCGCTCCGGTTGAAGGCGCGTTGATCGGCGGCGCTGTCGGTGCCGGTGCCGGCGCGCTCACCAGTTCGAACCAGATCAACCTCGGCAAGCCGATCTGGAAGTAGCCAATCTCTCTGCCGGTCAGCCCGCCGATCCAGAACGTCAAATCGGCAGGCGCATCACGGCCTGTTGCAGATCAAGGCGTATCAACCATCGACCGGAAGGAGCCGAAATGAAACCCATGGCAATAACAGGACTGGTGCTGATCGCCCTTGGCATAGCCGGACTGGCATTCGGGCGGTTCTCCTACACCACCGACAAGCAGGTGATCGACATGGGGCCTATCACGGCGTCGGTCGCCGAACAGCATCATGTGGATGTTCCCGATATTGCCGGCGTGGGTGCCGTCATCGCAGGTGCTCTGCTCGTATTCTTCAGCCGGCGCACCGCTTAGCCGGCTGGACGAATCTGCGACATGTACCGCTTTGAACAACGCTGATTATAGGAAGAGCGTAAGTACAGTCTGCCAGGCTGACGTAGCGGGCCAGCAGCATCAGACAAACAACAAAACAAATCGCTGCGTGAACAAGGGGCACTGAAATCATGGTCAGCATTATCGATCGCGACATCTTAACCTGCCTGCCGAATTTGCGCGCCTATGCGCGTTCGCTGGCCCGCAATCGCGACCAGGCCGATGATCTTGTCCAGGACGCGGTCGTGCGGGCTCTTGGTGCGGCCAGCCAGTACCGGCCAGGCACGAACTTCAAGGCTTGGATCTTCACTATCCTGCGAAACGTCTACTTCAATGAAGTGCGTCGCAACCGCAGCTTTATCCGCCCGATCGACGCAGCTGATCTAGAAGTATGTTCGACGCCACCGAGTCAGCAGGCCGGGCTGGAATTTGGCGATTTCTATCGCGTCTTCTCCTTGTTGCCGGCGGAGCAGCGTGAGGCGCTCGTGCTGGTGGGCGCCGAAGGCTATGCCTACGGCGAGGCAGCAACGATTTGCAACTGCCCCATCGGCACGATCAAGAGCCGGGTAGCCCGCGCCCGCAGCGAGCTAAAGAGGATGCTCGATCTCGGCGGCGACGAGATGCCGGCGATCGGGCAACGCGGCTCGGGAGTCGTGCCTTTGCAGTACGGACTGCGGTCTAGCCTCGGCTGCACGTGAGAAAAGAATTCCCGCGCAAGCGACCCTAAACGGAAGTTCCCCGTCTGTTCAGCCACTAGGGTTCCCATCCCTTGGTGCCGAGGAGAAGACCGTGGTTGCTCCCCTCAGCGTCGATGGCGTAGGTCCGCAACTCTGACCAATCCACGATCTCTCGGAGATCCGCGAGAGAGTCGGGGTTCACCTTCTCGTATACCTGCGTTGCGAATAAAATCTTGTGATCGGCATACTTGCTCCCAATGAGGCCTATGGCGTCAATGATCGACGGTCCCGTGCGACGGAGGTCGAGGCCCATGACCTGATCGAGGGCAGTGCCCCAAGGCGGCGCGACGAAAACGATCAGACCTTGGTTCGGTGGGAATTCGCGGTCCTCCAGCAGAGGTTTGTAGTCGCCGCGCGCCCGTTCGATCTTCTTGTCCAAACTCGCGATATTGCGCTTGCTCAACTCATACACCTGCGGATCAAGTTCAAAGGCAATGCCCTCAGAGTTGGGAACGTGCTTCAGAATCCAATAAAGCGTGTTGCATGATCCGGCGAACGGATCAATGACAACGAACGATGTCAACGAGGGCAACTTCGCGGCGATCTTGGCGACATCGCGGCCGATAAGGTCACCCAGCGCGTCACGCGTACATTCCACTGCAGTTCGGCCCAGCAATCGAATTCCACAGCTGTACCATTCTGTCGGCGGCATCCCATAGAGGTGTATGTAGTCGGCGTCAGAAAAGCTATCGATGCCATATTGCTGAACTTCGCGAAGGGTCAGCACCTCGTTGCGCTTCGGTCCATAGAGCAGGAGTGCTCGATCATGCCTGGGCTCGGGCCTCTGCTGGGTTGGTTCTTTCATAGGGAGTTCTTTGTTACTTCACCCCACGGAGAGGAACACCCGGCGGTTTGCGGACCTTTTGCCCGTCTGCGTGGCCGCTTAAAATCGGATGCAAGAATCAACTCCGGCGGCCGCGCGACGCGACATCTAGCGCCTGTTAGGCAAAGGTTCTCCGCGAGGCAAAGGTTCTCCGCGACCGACATGCTCTCGACAGAATCTGGCTCTTGACCGTCCACTCCGCGCATCGGAACACCAGCCCCTCCCCACCTCAAACGTATGAAAGGAGAGTTTCCCACTCGAGCTCGACCGGCGAAAGTGCCCGATCGAGTTTTTGCGCTCTACAGCCGGTTATCTCGACTAATCCCCGCAATAAAAAATAAAATACTGATCAAAAATAGGCGCAGACTATTGTTATCCATGCTCTTTATGATGTCGGATAATTATTTATATTTTTTGCTAATTTCGTTGATGTAATTTCTCGATCGACGCGCCATATGATGTACTCGCAACAAATTTCTATTTCGGCATCGAAAGTGCCCGAGACATGACCGAGAGCCAAATTCAGGCGCGGCCGACGGCTGTCAGGCAAGTGAAAGACCTCATGACCGCACACGCCGAATGGGTAGGAGCGGATACCCCGGTTCGAAAGGCCTAACGGCGCGCTAAGCCCGCGCGGCGTGAAGCGAGTCAGTGCCGTCCGCGCTTGATAATCCTAAAGGAGAAGATCCATGACAATCAAAGCGAAGACGGCACCTCAGCCATTCGCAGGCTGGCCGGGCATTGACGGTTGGGCAGGAGGTTGGGCTTCCGTTCTCGAGGCCAATCGGGTCGCGCTAGAGCGCTGGACCAGGGTCAGCGACACCATGGTCAAGGGCATGTCCGTGATCTCGCAGGAGATGACGCAGTTTGTCCAGACCCGGCTCAAAGAGGATGCCAAGAACTGCGAGACGCTCAGCCACTGCCACAGCCCGAGCGAGGCGCTCGATTGCCACCGACGCTTCGCCGAAGCGGCAACAGCAGAGTATCTCGAGGAAGCCAATAAGCTGACCGTCTTGATGACAAAGATCGCAAATGACGGCTTTGCTTCCCGGTGACGCCGCTGAGAAGCTCATCGCCTCATCGGGCTTTACTCAAATTAGTCTCTATTCGCCAGCAGGAGTGGTTTGGTTGGTTGATTAAACAGTGAGCGGGCTCTGTCTTCGACGGGCGATGAAGATCGCGCGCCCTAGGTGGAGGAAACATACTCACAACCTGGAGGCAGATCATGAATCGCCTCATCATAGTGACTAGCTTGTCGTTGCTTGCCCTGAGCGCATGTGGCCATAGCACGGGGGATCGCGCGCTCAGTGGCGGCAGCATCGGTGCCGGCGTCGGCGTCGTGGCTGGCGCACTGCTTGGCGCCCCGCTCGAAGGCGCCCTAATCGGCGGGGCCGTGGGTGCCGGAGCCGGCGCCCTTACGAACTCGAACCAGATCTATCTCGGAAGGCCGATTTGGTCGACATCGACCCCAAGCAGACATCGGCTAAGCCCATTACCAGCGGCCCTATAGCTTCGCCAATCCGGCGTCCAAGCTCATATGTCCGAACCGGTATGTATGAACGCGGCAGCCGACAGGGTTACCGGCTAGGAAGGCAAAGAATACTCGCATCGTAGGGTACAGGACCGATTGGCGCCCATGTAATTGCATGGTGCTTAAGGATGTTATTCGAGAGTTTTGTCATCATGTGCAAATTAGCTAAAATAAATCGACGACTTTCTCTTTAACATGCAAAATAATGTTCCATATTAAGTCTACCGGATTTCCAGAGCGGGTCCGTCGCACGTCTTTCGCTGCTTCGTCATCGCTCTTATAGGAGAGCCCCCATGCGTAATGAATTCGTACCCTTCTTCCGATCCACCGTTGGCTTCGATCGGCTGCTTGACTCTCTCGTCGACCGCGCCAATGAAACTGTCGACGATTATCCGCCCTATAACATCGCGAAGACCGGCGCGGACGCGTACCGCGTCACTCTCGCGGTCGCGGGTTTTGCCGCCGACGAAATCGAAATCGTTGTTCAGGAGAACTTTTTCAGCGTCTCCACAAAAACTCCGAGCGAGCCCGCTGGTGAATTCCTCCATCGCGGCATTGCCAACCGCTCCTTCTCCCGCCGCTTCCAGCTCGCGGACCACGTTCGCGTCGACGGCGCGACTCTGGAGAATGGTCTCCTTTTGATCGATCTCCTGAGAGAGGTCCCGGAGGCGAAAAAGCCTCGCATTGTGAAGATCGCGTCGCGTCCACCAACGCTGACAGTGCAAGCCGCATAGGCAGAAACGGTTTTGACAACTGTGGATCTTGACCGGCCCCCGATTGCGCAACCGGGTTTATGTAACAGCGGAACTTGGTTTTGGTCCGGCCGGACGCCCGCGTAACCGTAACGAAGGGGAGCGGATGTCCGGCGGTAGGGCCAGCCAATGTCGGCTTGTGGGCACAAAGCTGAAATGCCGGCGGTCACGATAGACGGCCGCTCATTGATCAAAAGTGGACTCAGGCAAACCACCGCACAGCGTATTTATGAGTTCTGAGGAACGCGTCCAACGCCGCCTTGCCGCCATCCTAGCCGCCGATGTGGTCGGCTACAGCCGGCTGATGGGCGCCGACGAGGAGGGGACGCTCGCCCAGCTGAAAGCGCTACGGCGCGAGCTGCTCGATCCCAAGATCGACGAGCATCGCGGGCGCTTTGCTGACATTCTCGATAGGACGGCTGAAAGCCGAGCTTGACCCGATTCGGACATCGGCCGTCCTCGTCAACGGCTAATAGGTTGTACAGAATTTACCGGGCTCGATTCCGGCAATACTGGCCGATGAGGACGCGACGAGTGTAGTCTCGGAGCGAAATGGAGATCGCGCATGACCGTCGCCTCCGCGCTTTTGCAGCGCCACATCGAAACGCTTCTCAGCCCGGGAGAATGGGAGACGCTCATCGCCGATGACATCCTTTGGGAACTTCCTTTTGCGCCGGCGCTCGGACATCCAGGTCGCCTCGAAGGACGCGAGGCGGTTGAGACGCACGTCAAGTGGTTCAGGGGTGCGGTTGAAAACTTCCGGTTCTCGGACATTCGCGTTTATCCGCTCGCCGACCCCGATGGCGCGGTGGGGGAGGTCAGAGCCGAAGGGCGCATAAAGGCGACCGGGCGCGAATATCGTCAGGAATACGTGCTTTTCCTTCGCGCGGCGGACGGCAAGATCGCCTTTCTTCGCGAGTATTTTGACCCGACACGGGCGGCAAAGGCGATGGATCGCCAAA
>WNFR01024112.1_pt1 | contig 10340 bp, 6 predicted proteins | sample 5400221 | NCBI WGS metagenome assembly WNFR01 (sample SAMN13153357, study PRJNA577476) | soil metagenome | isolation source: 40 cm soil under Madrone tree | place: USA:California | collected 2016-06-14 | reverse complement strand
GTTCGTTTCCGATCATGAATGAGTTCGGCGTGCCAATAGTTTTTGACGTAACCCACTCGCTACAGCTTCCGGGCGGTCTCGGTAATGCAACCGGCGGATTGTCCCAGTACATCGAACCACTCGCGCGTGCCGGCGTCGCCTGCGGTGTTGACGCGGTATTCATGGAAGTTCACGATGCGCCGGAGCGGGCGCCGTCGGATGGCCCGAACATGTTACCGCTCGCGCGGATGGGTTCTCTCCTTGAGAATCTCCGCGATATTCAGGCTCTGGTGAGGAACATGGGTAAGTTGAACAGGAGCAGGGAAGCAAACTCATAATGTGGAAATTGCCTTCAGCAAGGCCAGAGCTTGAAAAAATGACTATTCCCGGGTCCCGAAATCATACCTACGACTGTATGTTCATACGCAGAGTTTCGTTTGTTGCTTTCATTCTTATCGTCGCCGGATTGTCCGGCGCGCGCGCGCAGGATGAGCCCCGCGCCGCATGGCAAGCAACCAACTTCGACATCACTGTTAACAATCCCGGGGCAGAGCGCGCCTTGAATGCGCGGGCAATCGTTACGTTGCGCAATATTGGCCGCGGCGCCGGCTCGACCCTGAGCTTGCGCATCAACTCAAAGGCCGAAATCAAATCGCTCAGCCTTGGCGGCGCAACCGGGGCTTATAGGTCGCTGCCGGAACCGCGCGGCGGCGCGCAGCGCCTTACGATTACGCTGCCAAATGCGATTGGCCCCAACGAAACGGTGACCGCGACGGTCGAGTACCGGCTGCCACTGGCTGAAAACTCGGGCCTCGCAGCGATTTCACCCGTGGCCTCGCAGTTTTTGCCGATGTCGCTTTGGTATCCATCCGCGAACACGCCGTTTGCGGTGCGGGGCGCCGACTATGCTCCGTTCCGCATTATTGTTAATGGAGGCAATGCAATTTCTTCGGGGATTGAAAAGAGCACCGGCGGCAACAGCCTTTTCGAACAAACGCTCAATGGCCAGCCGTTCTTTGTCGCCGGCTCCTGGGATCGAGTCGAAGGAAGCGGCGATGCGAAAGGTATCACTGCCTTTCTGGCGCAAGGTTCTAATGCGGATGAACAGAAACGGGCAGAGGCACTGATTGGGTTGGCGAATGATGCACGAACTTTCTATGCAGGGATGTTTGGAACGGCGCCGGCGGTGCCTTTGCGTTTGGTCGCGGTCACACGCGGCGCCGGATTTGATGAGGCAGGCACGGTACTGATTCCCGAAGGGGCCTTTCGACGCAAAAAAATCGATTCAGTCACCGCGGTGGGTGTTGCTGAAAGCGTAGCGCGGTTGTGGATCGGTGGTGACACCCCGGTGCGTGGCGAGGGAAATGGCGTCCTGCGCGAAGGCCTGGTCCGATTTGCGGCATCCTTGTTTATCGAAAAGCAATTCGGCGCCGAGGCAGCCGACGCCGAGCGCGGGCGGCAACGACTCTCGTATTCGGCGATCGCAAAACGCGATGCGCCGCTTTCGCGCACGACGCTGCTCGACGGAGGGACATACCTCAATTCAGTAGCGAACAAAGGTGCGATGGTCTGGCGTCTGGTGGATCACGCAGTGGGCCGGGCGGAATTCGTGGCCGCCTTGCGCGCTTTGCTATCGAGCGCGAAGAGCGATCCCGAAGGCCTATCGCTGACGCGGGTGCGAAGCGTGTTTGTTGAGCGCGGCGGGGCCCCAATGAAGACCTTGCTTGAGCAGCAACTTGATCAATCGACCGACATGGATCTGATGGCCGGCTTGCCGCATCTGGAAGGCGGACAGTGGACCGCTGCTTTGCGCAATCTCGGCTCAACTGAGGTTACGGTGAATGTACTGGCGACGACTGACACTGGTCAGCAAATCAACTCGCAGGTAACAATTCCGGCGCATGATTTTGGCCAGGTGACTTTCAAAAATGCCTCGAAGATTGTTCGTGTCGAAATCGATCCCGAAAAGTTTTATCCTCAGACAGATTATGCCAACGATGTGGCGCCGCGCGGATTAGAGTTGTCGAGTTCGCTGGCGGAAGCAACCCGATTGTTTGGAGCGCAGGAGTGCGCCAAGGCAGAGGCGCTGGCGCGCGAGATGCTCAGCAGTTCAGCGCGAATGCAGGAAGCACGCATCGTCTTTGCGCGTGCGCTGCTCGCTCAGAACAAGACCGATGAGGCTGAGCGCGAATTTCGGCAGTTGGCGGCCGATCGCTTGCCGACACCGGCAGCCGAGGCCTGGTCCAGTATCGGTCTTGGCGAAGTTGCGCTGCGCCGTGGCCAGGCGGCGGAGGCCGGGCGTGATTTCAATGAGGCTGTGCGCGCGGACGCCGAATATGCTTCGACTGTATCCGCGCGCGCGGCGCGCATCCGCGCAGAAGCTGCCGCCAATGTGACTCCTGCGATTGACGAGTCGGCCAGAAATTTCATCACTCAGCTCGATGCGGCGCTACGCAGTGGACGTCAGGCGGACATATCGCCAATGATTGTCCCGGGAGAGTTGGCCCGGTTTATTAGCGGGGCCGTCGGGACCCAACCTGAAGCATGGCAGACTCGGGTGCTGCGAAGTGAACAATTGGATGCGAACCGTCTGGCGCTGGACGTCGCCATAAACAGTCGACAACTGGGTGCAGATCATGCGGGCACTGCTGTCTTTATATTGGCTCGCGTGGGCGGTGCCTGGAAGTTGAATGCAATCGATTTCTTTGAAGTGAGATAGGAACGTAGGCAGTGAGCAGTAAGCAGTAGTCAGGAGTTGCATCAGGCTGAAGTCGAGGCTCATCTCATTAGCACCTGGGGCTTCAGCCAGATGGCTTCGACGGCCGTAAACGGTTGGCGTCATAGCGTGATCGTCTGATCACCGCACTGAAGTGCGGTGCTAATGAGATTAATAGAATTGAAACGCCTCAAACTAAGAATGGATGAACTACACACAAAACTAGAGTTCTTGCGCGAACGAATTCGTAAGATCAAATCCTGTGCAGTGGCTTTTTCCGGCGGCGTGGACTCGACCTTTGTCCTGCAGGTGGCGCAGGAGACACTGGGGGCGCGTGTGATTGGAGTGACGGCGCTCAGCGAATCGCTTCCCTCCGGCGAACTGGAAGAAGCGCAGGATCTCGCACTCCGGATCGGCGCTCGCCACGTTGTGCTTCGTACGTTTGAAACGCGGGACGAAAACTATCTGGCTAATGCTGCCAACCGCTGTTACTTTTGTAAGACCGAAATGTACATGCGCATCAGCGACTTTGCGCGCGGTCAACAACTCGACGCAGTACTTGATGGCTTGAATCAGGATGACCTGAACGATCGTCGGCCTGGGAGAGCAGCGGCGATCGAGCGGGGTGTGATTTCACCTCTGGTCGACGCGGGCTTAACCAAAATTGAGATTCGCATGCTCTCGCGTGAGATGGGATTGTCGACCTGGGACAAGCCGGCCCTGGCCTGCCTGTCCTCGCGTATTCCGCACGGCACTCCGATCAGTCTGCAGGCGCTGACCCAGGTCGACCGGGCCGAAACTTATCTGCGAAAACTGGGCGTGGGCCAGGTGCGCGTTCGTCATCACGGCCGCCTCGCGCGGATTGAAGTTGAGCCGAAGGATTTTTCTTTGGTGAGATTGAAGGAAGCCGAAATCAACGCCCACCTTAATACGCTCGGCTTCGCCGAAGTTGTGCTCGACCCGGCCGGCTACCACAGCGGCAATCCAAACTCGCCTATCGCAGAAGTCTGATGCAAGCCGAACTACTCCGCGATCTTTTGAATGAAGTACGCGCGGGAACGCGCACGGTCGAAAGCGCTTTGGATCGGCTGCATGATTTGCCGTTTGAAAACCTGGGTTATGCGCGGCTTGATCATCATCGCGCGCTGCGCACGGGATTTCCTGAAGTTGTATTTTGCGAAGGCAAACGCGTCGATCAAATTGTTGAGATTCTGGAGCGACTCGAGCAGAAGCATTCTCCGGTTTTGGCGACCCGCGCCTCGGGCGCAGTATACAACGCCGTAGTCGCCCGGATTCCCGCCGCGTGTTATTTCGAAAGCGCACGGATCATTCAGATTGGGGTGAACGGCGCCGAGCCCACCGAAACCACGGTGTTGGTTGTTTGCGCGGGAACCGCCGACGTTCCGGTTGCCGAGGAGGCCGCGGTAACGGCCGGCGCACTCGGCAGCCGGGTTGAAAGACTCTACGACGTGGGTGTTGCCGGAGTGCATCGGTTGCTGGCCGCTCGTGATAGATTGAATGCCGCGAACGTCATTGTGGTGGTGGCCGGAATGGATGGCGTGCTGCCCACGATCGTCGGTGGACTTGTCGCTGCGCCGGTGATTGCAGTGCCGACAAGCATCGGATATGGAACCGGTCTGGGTGGCGTCGGTGCGCTCATGACTATGCTCAATGCGTGCGCTCCTGGCATCGCTGTGGTGAATATTGATAACGGCTTTGGTGCAGGTTATCTCGGCCACTTGATCAATACCCGCGGCCTGCCGCAAAGCCTGAAGGCTGAATCCAAGTGAACTCGGACGTCCACATCTCGGAAGTCGAGCGCCGGGCGAGACGCATCAAGCTCCTCTTGATGGATTGTGACGGTGTGCTCACTGATGGGCGGGTCGAATTGTTGGAAAATGGCGATGAGCAGAAGACCTTTCACACGCGGGACGGACAGGGCATCTCTCTCTTTCATCGGGCCGGCTTGAAGACCGGCATTATCTCCGGCCGGACTTCCAGCGCCGTCGAACGCCGCGCTCAGGATCTCGAAATGGCGTATGTGAGACAGTACGTTAAAGACAAAGTGAAAGTGCTCGATGAGATTCTGGCCCTGGCGAACGTTTCTCTCCACGAGTGTGCCTACATTGGAGACGACCTTGCGGATATCCCTGTCATGGATCGCGTAGAGCTCTCCTTTGCGGTGGCTGATGCGGCTGCGGAGACTAAGCAGGCGGCGCACTTTGTCACCGAACAGAAGGGTGGCCATGGCGCCGTGCGCGCAGTCACCGACTTAATTCTCAAGGCGCAGGGCCGCTGGGAAGAATTAATGAAGCGGTATGTCGGTTAACGGGGGCGCAGAATCAATTTCCGCATTCTGAAGCGCAGTGCGAGAACCCCCTGTCGTAGCGAACTCAGTTTGCCGTATTCCATCTAATTGGCCCCGTCGCTTAAGCGAGTGAATTTCGTGCAGGTCACAGCCGGGAAACCGTTTCAAACGGTTTCTACTTCGCGAACATAACCACTCATAACCGGGCCAAAGCCGCAGTGCTTCATGAAAAAGGACACCGATGAAAGTCAGCGTTCGTTGACTTTCATTGCCCGAGCAAATAATCTTCTGGTCGCTCATTTGCGCGGGCGTAACTCAATGGTAGAGTGTCAGCTTCCCAAGCTGGTAATACGGGTTCGATTCCCGTCGCCCGCTCCAATTTCTTTATTAATTCTTTAGACTCAAGTTTCAGAAGCTAAGACACTCTAAGAAACGCCCCCCAAATTCTCGCTGCGTGAGTGTCAGCCTCTAGAGATGACACTCGCAACCGGAGTTTAGGTTCTAAATCGCTTTCTATGCCGCGCCTCTCTGAAGCTGAATCGTCGGGTTCGGCGCTGATCGGAAACACGTAGCGTCCGCAGCAGCCCAACAGTCTCGGCAGGCTCAGGACGGATGCGTAGTTGGCGCTCACATCCGCACGAATGATTCCTTCCTTGTCGATCACTTACCAGCCCGCATCGGTAATCGATATTCTGATTTGTCCAACCTCTTCCGTTCGGTACCAGGGCCTCGGCGGGAGCGACCGAAGATCACCGCAGTTGTTGATGTAGAAATTCGCTTGTCCGCCCGTTGGCGAGCGCTGCCGCCGCTGCATTGTAGTGCTTCCCATTACCGTCGACCTCTCCCAGATATTTCTCCGTATCGCCGCCGTGATAAGCGACGGCAGCGTCGACGCCGTCGTAGCGCACGGCTGTCAGGAAGACCATCAACGCACCAAGGCAATAGCCGAGGATGGCAACCTTGCCGTTGCACTCCGGGAGGCCGCGAACTGCGTAGATGGTGTCCTTGACGTCCTTCGCGCCTGCGTCTCGGTCATAAGCCCCGTACAGACGAAGGCCGTGTTGCCAGTCGGCCTCGGAGGTGACATTCAGGTCGACGCCCGGCTCCTGACGCCAGAATAGATCGGGCGCAACCGCAAGGAAGCTTTGTTCCGCAAGCTCGTCGCAGGTCTTGCGGATGTCGGCGTTCACCCCGAACAGTTCCTGCAGAACAACAACAGCCGGAGCCGGCGAGGTCTTCGGTCTTGCGATATAGGCGGCGAACGTGCCGTCCTGTCCATTTACGGAGATGTGATCCTTCATTGTGTTCTCCTGAGACGACCACTTTCATCCGGCCTACTCCCGAGCTGTAACTGTTCAGCCTAATGGGACGGCCTCAAGTCACGCCAAGTCATTCACGCGCGACTGAACGTGCACCGAGAACTAGCGCCGTGCTGCCAAAGGATCCGATCACCCACGCAACTTTACGCTGCTGCCGCGGCTGGCACGGAGGTGGCAGCCTCTTCGATGACCTTGGCTGTCTCCTTCGGGTGAGACATGTAGGCAACATGGCTCGCTTTCACTTCGACCGTCTTGGCCTTGGCGCGCTTCGCCATCATGCGCTCCTGTTCCGGATTGATCGACCGGTCTTCGGTGGCCACCATGTACCAAGTGGGTTTGTTCTTCCACGCGGGATTCGTAACCTTATGGGTGAACGAGTCGGTGGAGATTGGCACTTGCGATATAGCCATGAATGCCGCCTTCTCCGGTGGAATGTCCGCTGCGAAGTCAGCCGCGAAATGCGCCTCATCTATCCACCAAAGCCCGTTGCTGTCCGGCTTGAACGCCTTCGACGCTTGTGGCAGGGCCTGTTCGATCGACGCACAGCTCTCACCTTCATCGAGAGCAAAAGCGGCAATATAGACAAGCGCCACAACGTTTGGATGATTGCCGGCCTCGCTGATGATGGACCCGCCGTAGCTGTGGCCGACCAGGACGACCGGCCCGCCCATGGCGTCGATTGCGGCCTTCGTGTACTTTTGGTCGTCGGCGTAAGAGGTCTCGGGTGGCTGCGCCACCGACACTTTGTATCCATCATTCTTGAGGATGTTAGCGACGGCTTCCCAGCCAGAGCCGTCGGCGAATGCTCCATGCACCAGAACCACATTCTTAATATGCTGCATCATAACCATTCTCCTTTGCATTAAAGATCCACTCGGATCGATTGATTTTCGATGTCGAACGCCTTCGCGCCTCCGACTTTTGAAATTCGGACTTGCAAGTCGTCATCTACTCATGTGCGCCCGGCGGGTGTAAATGCACTGGCGGTGATTTAGCGGTGAAATCGGCGTACGATCCGGGCTTTGAGCTAGGTGGCTGGGCTCTGCTCGATTGCCGCAAGTGACAAGAATGACGACAATAATCTCGATGGGAGATCTTCGCCCAAGTCGCGTCCGGTTTGGGGGCTTTGAGCTTGATCTAAAGTCCGGTGAACTATGCTCGATTGCCGCGAGTGCCAAAAACGAAGGCAATAATAAGCTCCTTCTCCGGGAGCAGGCATTTCAGGTCCTGCGAATGCTCGTTGAACGCGGCGGGAAGATCGTAACTCGTGACGAAATCAAGAAGAAGCTCTGGCCCAACGATACGATTGTTGATTTTGACCACAGTATCAATTCGGCCGTGAAATCCCTTCGACGTGCGTTAGGTGATTCGGCAAATGACCCCCAATACATTGAGACGTTGGCGCGACGAGGATACCGGCTACGGGTGACGGTCGAATGGCTCGAAACAACAGAAGCTCCTTTCGGCGAGATCGCCCGTCCGTCGTTTCCCGGATTCGCCAGCCTGGCCGGGAAAAAAGTCTCACACTATCGGGTACTTGAGGTCATCGGTGGCGGAGGCATGGGGATGGTCTATAAGGCTGAAGACCTCAAACTGGGTCGTCGCGTCGCCCTGAAATTCCTACCCGAAGAGTTGGTAGTTGATCCGGTGGCGCTCCAGCGATTTGAACGCGAGGCACGATCCGCGTCCGCCCTGAACCATCCCAACATCTGCACCATCTACGAAATCGAAGAGTGCGAGGGCCAGCCTTTCATTGCCATGGAGTTGCTGGAAGGTGAATCACTCCTCGAACACCTGAATGCTTTCGAATCAAAGGCTGTTGGTTTGACTGCTCTCCTGGATATTGCCATTCAAGTTTGTCATGGTTTGCAGGCCGCGCATGACAAGAGCATCATCCATCGCGACATTAAGCCGGCGAACATTTTCCTTACGGTGCAGGGAGCTGCGAAGATCCTGGATTTTGGCCTCGCCAAACTTGCCACTACGGAACAGATAGGGGAGAACGTTGGAAAAACGTCGGACAATTCTCCTGCAAACGCAAGCGTGGTTCCAGCCGAGGCGAGCGAAGCGGTTCTCGAAGGATTCACTGGAGGACTGACCCGCACAGGAGCCGCGATTGGCACCGCTGGTTATATGTCTCCGGAACAGATTCGGAAAGAACAGTTGGATGCCCGCACAGATCTGTTCTCCTTCGGCCTGGTTCTGTACGAGATGGCGACGGGCCGGCATGCTTTCGCAGGCGAGACCGAAGCGGCGCTCCACGACGCGATTCTTACCCAGACGCAACGCTCACCTCGCGATCTGAACCCTGCGATACCGCGCGGACTGGATGCTGTGATCACCAAAGCGCTGGAGAAGGACCGGTCGCGACGCTACCAGTCGGCTGCCGAGATGCGTGACGATCTTGAGCGAGTCAGGAGCGAGACGCAGCCGGCACGACGCCGCCCGCTAAGATGGTTCGCAGCAGCCGCGCTGCTCGTGCTGGTAGCCTCAGCAACCTGGATCTATTTGCGTTTCCCCAACAAGGTGACGCTGTCCCGCAGCGACACGATTGTCCTCGCCGTCAGCAATCAAACCGGAGATCCCGTATTCAATGACGCTTTATACACCTCGTTGCGTACCGGTCTGGAGCAGACGCCCTATCTCAATGTCCTGGCCGCAAACAAAGTCGGCGACGGACTAAGGACGCTGCACCTTTCTGCGGATCCGACGAAGATGACGCCGCAGATCGCACGTGAAGTTTGCGTTCGGTCGAACAGCAAGATGGTGATAGCTGGTTCTATAGCGGAAGCGGGTAACAGCTTCCATATCGAGCTAGACGGAATCAACTGTCAATCGGGAAAGACTATCGAGCGAGTATCGAATGACGCTCCAAGTCGAACCCTGGTCGTGCATGTACTGGGCGTCTCCGCAGCTCAGCTCCGCGCCAAGCTGGGCGAACCAGACGCTTCGGTTGCCAGGTTCAACAAGCCGTTGGACGAAGCGACGAGTGCCTCTCCGGAGGCCGTGCAACTGTTGACCGAGGGCTATAGGCGACATCTCGCAGGGGACCCCTCTGCTGCTGTTCCGTATTACCAGCGAGCCGCCGAGATGGATCCAGATTTCGCGATGGCACATGCCGCTCTCGCGGCTGCTTATGACACTCTCCGTGAACCGGCCTTAGCGGCAGCCTCTGCAACGAAAGCCTACGAACTGCGGACTCGATTGACCGAACCAGGCCGGTTCAACGCAGAGGATCTCTATTTCGCTTTCGCAACGGGAGAACAGGAGAAAAGAAGTGCGGTCCTCTCGCAATGGGTGCAAACCTTTCCTGACGATTTTATAGCCCACTACAACCTCGCCCAGTGCTTGCAAGTCCTGGGACAACCAGATCGGTCTCTCGCCGAAGCGCGCGAAGCAGTTCGATTATTTCCCAGTCCAGCCAGTTATGGCGAGGTGATACTTGGCGCGATTTTGACGGATCGGATCGACGAAGCCAAGGCCGCATACGCTGAGGCGGAGGCGCGCAAATTCGACAGCGCCGAATTGCGCGACTACCGCGCCCAACTCGCTTCCCTGCAAAACGACATTCTCGCGATGGAGGAGCAGTGGAATTGGGCCGTGGGTAAACCGGGCGTTGATTACCAGTTCCTCTACCGTAGGGCAAATGTGGACGGGTACCACGGCCACTACCACGACTATCGGCGCTTTTTGGCGCAAGCTGAAGATCTGGCGGCGAAGGAAGGAACGTTGCTTTGGGTCGATCTATACAACAGTGACGATGTGTTGCACGAAGCCGAAGTGGGCAATTCCGCCGAAGCTCGACGAATAGCAGGAAAGGCTCTCAAGGGGGTTCAGAACCGTGCTACAAACCTCGTCCTCGCTCTGGCCTTTGCGCGAGCAGGAGACAACGCGCAAGCGCAGAAACTAGCAGATATGATAAGCCGTGAATTTCCATTGGATACCGCGACCCAGAATTACATGCTGCCGACCATCCGAGCTGCGATGAAATTGAATACGAACGATCCCGCAGGAGCCA
>WNFR01008562.1_pt1 | contig 10340 bp, 8 predicted proteins | sample 5400221 | NCBI WGS metagenome assembly WNFR01 (sample SAMN13153357, study PRJNA577476) | soil metagenome | isolation source: 40 cm soil under Madrone tree | place: USA:California | collected 2016-06-14 | reverse complement strand
CTGCCGACCGACGAAGTCATGGCCAAGATCTCGACCATGCGGACGAACGATTCGATCGGGGCCAATCGAAAATATCGCGTGGGCCGGGGCGCAAATCCGGTGAGTGAATCGCTGCGCTGGCTGGCACATCAATTTAAGCGCACCGCGTAGTAAGCGACTCGCGCGCATCGGGTTTTTACCGACCAATAGACCGGTTCAAGTCCCGATTGTGGCGGTTTCATGAGTCCGAATATTTTGGCTTCCGCGATATGATTAGACCACGCATCAATCCCGCCGCTATGTCGCGCGCTTCCGATGAATCGCTCATGGAGGCGATTACCAACCGCAAACAACGCGCGTTGAATGAACTCTACAGCCGTTACGGCGGCAGACTGAAATCAATGATCGGCACGGTCGTGCATGAGGAAGGTGAAGCTGACGACGTCTTGCAGGACATCATGCTCCAGATTTGGCGGGAAGCCGGAAAATATTCGCCCAAAGCGGGAAAGCCTCTTGGTTGGGTCGTGACGCTTGCCCGGCGGCGCGCCATCGATCGCGTGCGCCGCCGACAGGCGTATTGCCGGGCCAAGGACCGGTACGCAAACGAATTGCAGAAGAACATGAACGGCCATTCCGCCAGAATAGGTGGCGACGAAATCTCGCGCAGCGATCTTCGAAGATTTTTAAATAAACAGCTGCAACGTTTGCCTGGTTATCAGCGTCAGGCCGTCCGGCTCGCGTTCTTCAAGGGAATGAGTCATCGCGAGATCGCCGCCGTCACGCAGACGCCGCTTGGCACGGTGAAAACACGCCTCGAATTGGGACTTCAAAAATTAACGCACGCGATTAAGCCGATGCGTCACAAAATTTAAGATCCGGAGATCTTTCCCCGGAGACTTTCCGTGGGAAATCAAGGGCGCCGGGGCTTCGGCAAGGCGGTAAGGGCCGAAGTCCCGGCAGGGTCTTAAAAATTACTGCCCCCTTGAATGGTGTGCCCCGCGAGGATGTCGATCTTGCGGGATAAGGTCATCTTCGGCGAACCGCGTCCGACTTCGGTTTTCCAGATTCCTTATTAAGAAGGGCCTGGCTGAAAGTGCATCGCCCCTCCAGAGCGTCCGAAAGCGCACGGTGAAGCCGGTCGATGGCGTCGCTCTTTAAAATATATCCCATCGCTCCAGCTTGCCGCGCGAGCGCGCCCCATTCATCCTCGTCGTGCATGGAAAGAATGAGAACCGGCAGCTTGGGAAACTCCCCGACTATTTGTTTGGTCAGCTCGATGCCGTCCGTGTCGGGCAAGCTAACATCGACGATAACCGCGTCGGGCCGCGTCTGCCGAACCACGGCCAAACCTTCGGCGGCGTTGCCGGCCTGGCCGCAGACCAGAAATTCATCCGTTAGATCGAGCAACCGCTCCAATCCTTGTCGCAAAAGCAGGTGATCGTCGACAATGACGATGCGTTTTCGCTTGGTTTTCAGTCTCACAACTGTCCGATCTTGCGCCGGTCAGGCCGGTTGCTCGGCGACCCATTGCACGGCGTAACGCGCCACCTGCCGAGCATTGGCAAGATTCAGCTTTTCCTTAATGTGGGCACGATGTGTTTCCACGGTTTTCGGGCTCAAATGAAGCTCCGTGGCGATATCGCGCACTTCATGCCCCTTGCCAATCAATTCCAGGATCTCCAGCTCACGGTCGCTCAGTTTATCGGTTGGATTGGCTCTTCCGTTCTCGCTCCCGCTGGCGAACTTGGTGATTAGCCTGGCTGACATGGCCGGACTCAAATAAGGCCGGCCGTCCATAATTTCGTGCAGTGCGCGCACGACATTCTCGAGCGCTTCCTGTTTCATGACGTATCCTTGCGCGCCGGCGCGAATTGAGCGCAACGCGTAAAGCGATTCATCGTGCATGGAAAGGACCAGCACCGGCAATTTCGGAAACTCGGCGCGGATATTCTTGATCAGCTCAATGCCATTCGCGCCCGGCAGGCTAACATCGATGATCGCCAGATCGGGTTTCAATTTGCGCAGTATGCTCAACCCTTCCGCAGCGTTCGCGGCTTCGCCGCAAACGGCAAAGCCGTCATTGGAAGCTATCAATTGTTCGAGGCCTTTACGAAATAACGGATGATCATCAATGATAACAATTCGTTTCGCGGGATCGCGCTTCGGCTTTTTGCTCGTTAATTTGGCGCGCTTCATTTTCGATTCGGCAGATGACATGTCACGCGTGTGCCGCCGTTCTTTCGGGATGCAATTTCGAGACGGCCACCCATTGACTTGGCGCGCTGGTTCATAATGTGAAAACCCATCCCGGCCGAAGGATCCGTGCTTGCAGGAATTCCGACCCCGTTATCGCTTATGCTTAAGGTGATTCCCTTGCGCGACCGGTCGAGGTTAACGACAATTTCCCGCGCTTGCGCATGTTTGTTCGCATTAATTACGGCTTCACGCGCAATGCGATAAAGGTGAGCCGCGGCCGCGTCATTCTCGATATGAAAGCGCGGCACAATCTTCAGCCGGCAGGGCGTTTTCCAGATCTCCCGGTCGACCAGGTCCTCCAGGGCGGGCACCAAGTCCGATGAATCGACATCGACGTGATGCAGGGCCCGGGCCAGATTGCGTGCATCGTTGGCCGCGCCGTTGACTAACTCGGCGATCTTTTCGATATCTGTTGGGTCGATGACACGGTGATTGTTCAGCCGCAGCGCGGTGGCGCGCGCCATGAAGGCGATCGCTGTCAAATGCTGGCAAAGCCCATCATGCAGCTCGGTGCCGAGACGCTGCTGCTCGCGATCGCTTACTTCGAGGATCTGGCCTTCCAGGCCTTTGCGTTGTTTGATCTCTTTTTTCAATTCTTTATTGGCCGCCTGTAATTCCCGGGTTTGTTCCCCGACGCGAAATTCCAGATAGCTTGTCGCGTCCTCCAGTTCGGCCTGGGCTCTCTTCCGATCGCTGATGTCGATGAAAACGGCGACAGCTGATTGCGTTTTTCCCGTGCCATCGGGCACGGGCGCGGCGCTCACGCTCGCCCAAAGGATCGAGCCGTCCTTGCGCAGGAAACGCTTCTCCAGCTCATAAGGCTTGCCCTCCACGCTCAGTCGCCGGAACAACCTCATGCTTGGCGCGCGATCCTTCGGATGCGTGATTGCGCGGACTGTTTTTCCAATCAGCTCGGCTTCGTTGTACCCGAGCATTTCGCAGAATTTTTGATTAGCAAAAATGAATCTGCCCTCCAAATCGGCGCGAGCCATTCCCACGATGCTTTGGCTGACAATGGCGCGGTAACGTTCTTCCGACTCACGCAGCGCGGTCTCGCCGGCCTTGCGCGCCGTGAGATCGACAATTGCCGTTTGATAAAGCAACGTGCCGTCTTTCATGAGTGAAGCGATGGGAACGCTGGAGAGCTGAACCGGAACGATCCTGCCATCAGGTCTCTTGAGATGGAGCTCCGTTTCGGTGCTCTGTTCGGCGGAGCGACAGTGCAGAAGATGATGCAGGAAAAGTTCAGCATCCGCCTTTGCCACAAAGATGGCGAACGGGGTGCCGAGCAGGCGATGGCGCGGGCGCCCAAGGAGCTGCGTGGCGGCGAGATTGATCTCTTCGATCCGGCCGACGCGATCGAAGCTCACGTAACCGAGGGGCGCGAACTCGTAAAGATCGACATAGCGCTGAATGGCCCCTTCCAGTTCCGTTTTGGGATGTTGAACTGACGGGCCCGGCAGGGCAGTTTTCCTTCCGTTGCGGTTGTTTCGCGCCCCCTCCGCGCCGTCCATCAGCGATGGCTTCGGCGCAGGGGAAATCCCTTTCAACTCTTTCATGGCCGCTCTAAGTGATTCGCGGCCAGATCGGCTATCCGATGCCGTTATTTTTCGGTTCCGCTTTGGCAGCGGCTCTTTATTTGCCCGGCGCGCTTTGCTTCGCGCCCTTCGATTCTTTGCCGGCATGGCGTTTTTTCTTTCCGTCCAGATCGACCAGGGTGATGACCGCGCCATCGATTTTGTTGTCGGTGGTGCGATAAGGCCGCACCCGCAGGGAGTATTCCCGGCCTTCTTTGTCGCGCACTTTGCGCTCGCACGTGCTTAATGTCTCGATCACATCGCGCAACAGATTTTCCAAATCGGGGATCTTGATGTTGGGCCGGAGTTCACGCAACGGCCGGCCAATGTCTGTCTGCATAATATTGAACGTTTCCCGTGCCGCCGGCGTGGCGCGTCGCACCGTCAGCGTGTTGTCCACCATCACGATGGGCAATTGGATGCTGCTGAGCAGATTGTTCAGGTCGTTATTGATTTGCATCATCTCGAGGTTGCGATTGCTCAGTTCTTCGTTCAGCGTCGTTAATTCTTCGTTGGTGGATTGCAATTCTTCCTTCGCCGTCTCGAGCTCTTCGTTGGTCGATTGCAGCTCTTCGTTGCTCGACTCGATTTCTTCGTTGGCCGAGGTCAACTCCTCGTTGGTTGCTTCGTGCTCCTCCACGATGGTCTGCAACGATTCCTTCGACGCGGTCAACTCCCGGCGCAGCTCGTTTATTTCGCGTTCGGTCGCGGTCTTGCCCAGAGCCCGCGCCAGTTTGAGCGGCTTCGCTCCTTTCGTTCTTTCATCGAAAATAATCAGCAGCCACGGTTTGTCCGTGGCCGTTATCTTGAACGGCACGACTTGAATGTTTATCTCGCGCAGTTTGCCATCGAGTTTGACGAGCGAGCTTTCCTTGCGCGCCGGTTTATTCGTTTTCACGGCGCGATGGATGGTGGCGCGTAAATCGCCCACCATGCTTGGGCGCACCAGTTGCAGAAGATTGAATGTGGCCGGACCGGGCATGTGTTCGAGAAATATGTCGGTGCGGCCCCGGAATTGTTGCACACGCATGTTGCTGTCGATCACGACCGCGGCCGGCGCGTACGCGCTCAGCATGATGCGGTCGGCCATTTGCAACAGTTGCCCGCCGAAATTTTCGGTCTCGTTCGCCCTCAACCTTTGCGAGAATTGTGGGACGGCCAGGCCGCGATAAGAGGTCAGATCGACATGCCGTGGCGCCGGCACATTTTTCTTGGCGTAAATTCTATTCTTTTTGTCCACCAATTCGAAAAGCTCGTCGAACGTTCCAACCGATTCAGCCGGCCCCAGGATCAGATAGCCGCCGGGATTAAGCGCATAATGAAATTCCGGAATGCATCGTTTGTGCAATTCCGGACCGAGATAAATGAGGACGTTGCGGCAACTGATCAGGTCGAGCCGCGAAAAGGGCGGATCGGCCGTGATGTTTTGCCGCGCAAACGTGCAGATGTCTCGCACCTGGCGCGAAATCTGATGCATGCCATCGCGTTTGACGAAAAAGCGCCGCAAGCGTGCCGCCGACACGTCCTTCTCGATCGCGCTCGAATAGACGCCCATGCGCGCGTGATCGATAATCGTTTCGCTCAAGTCCGTCCCGAAAATCTGAATGCGGATACTAGCATCGCGCTGGCCGAGTGTTTCGAGAATGCAAATGGCCAGCGAATAAACTTCTTCGCCGGTGGCGCAGCCGGGCACCCACACGCGCAGCTCCGCCCGCCCTTCTTTCTTTTTTCTCTTCAATAGTCCCGGCAGAAACCGTTTCTTCAAGGAGCGAAACACGCTTTCGTCGCGGAAGAAACGCGTCACATTGATGAGCAAATCGTCGAAGAGCGCGTGGATCTCTTTCTTGTTTTCGCGCAAAAACTGCGCGTACTTGCTCAGTTTCGTCATGCGACGCAGGGCCATGCGGCGTTGAATCCTTCGCAGCAGCGTGCTGTGCTTGTAGGCCCCGAAATCCACCCCAATTTCTTTCTTGAGCGAAAGAAATATTCGTCCCAGATCGTCCGCTTCCCGATAACTCGCTTTTTCTGCTTCCGTGCCGTCGGGGAACGGCCGCCGGATATATGGATGCGTCGCGATGCGCCGGATTTCGTGCGCGATTTCGCGCGGCGAAAGAACGGCATCGACAAAGCCCGCGCGGATCGCGCTCCGCGGCATGGCATCGAACTTCGCGCTCTTCTCATCCTGCGCGAAGGTCAATCCACCGGCCGCTTTGATCGCGCGCAAGCCGGCCGTCCCGTCGGTGCCTGTGCCGGAAAGAACGACGCCAATCGCGCGCGAACCGCATTCCTCCGCCAGCGATTCAAAAAAATGATCGATCGCCACGTTCAGACGTTCCGAGCGGCGCGTAAGCATAAGCTCGCCATTTTTCACAACCACGCATTTGTTCGATGGCTGAACGTAAACTGTATTCGGTTCGGGCGTGGTCGTCTCCGTGACTTCGCTCACTGGCATCGATGTGACCTTGCCCAACAAACTTGCCAGGCGGCTGGCGTGATGCGGATCGAGATGTTGCACAATGACAAAAGCCATCCCGTTCTTCACCGGCAGATGCCGCAACAGCTCCATGGCCGCTTCAAATCCGCCGGCCGATCCGCCCACACCAACAATCGGACAAACACTCGTCGTGTTCCTTTTCGTCTCGGCGCCGTTTTGCTGGATGCGCGCGTTCATGTGCGCATCGGAACTAATTTTCGTTTTGCGCTTGCGCAAGTTGCGCCGGCGCTTCGCGACGCGGGTTGTTTGCTGATTTGGGGAGATGGCCATTTAGGGTCTCTAAGTGTAGCGCAACGCGCATAAATGCCCAGATAACATTAGCCCGACGAACTGAACGCTTGTCGATCCCGGCTTACGCGGAAAAGCTTGGGTCGTGGCCGTTTCTAGAGATGAACGGCTCCATGAAGTGTCGATTGAAATCTTCCAGCGCTTCCCGCGGAGTATGCCCGACACCGGCATTCCCTTCTCGCAAGTCCGGACCGATAAAAGCAAGCCACATGTTGCGCGCCACTCCCATATCCGGCCGCAATCGCGCCGCGGGACTGCGCGGGTGCTCGGTGAGAAATTGTTCGACCTCCTCTTTTAAATTCAGGGGAAGCTGTTCGATTTTAAAGGGAACCATACTTAAGAATCGTTTATCACAATGGGCGTGGTTTTGATTAAGCCGCGCGATGGAACGACGCTTCCACCGGTGCGCGCAACGAAGCGATCAATTGCCCGTCCGGCGCGCGCAACGCCGCCAGATATTGAGCGTCAAAGGCGCGTAACGCCCCTTCGACGGTAGCGCCGAAACCGCAGATGCCGTCTTGCACACTTTGGCCGAGAAGGGCGATCCACGCGCCAGAGCGGACCGATAGTTTCGGTCGCCGTACCGCAGAAGGGCTTGTCGGATGCGCTATATAATAGAGCTCCGCCTTCTCTGACGCCGCTGTCGCTCGATCGATATCTCTTGCCCTCACATCACGTATAAAACGCGGGAGCGGGTCAAAGCGGACGGAGGATTTTGGCGCACCGAAGGATCGGAAAAACTCCGATGGGCCGGTCAGTTGGCTCTCCCGATTCAAACCTGCAATTCGGCCGTCTCGTGCTATTATTTGCGCAAATGGAAACGCCTCAAATCACTGCTTACCTGAAGACTTATTGTGGCTGGAGCGCCGGAGTGCGCGCCGTTCTCGACAAGTACCGCCTTAAATACACGGAGAAAGATATCATTCAGAATCCCGCGTTCCGTTGGGAGATGGAAACGAAGAGCGGCCAACCGCTTTCGCCGTGTGTCGAGATCAACGACACGATGCTGGCGGATGCGAGCGGCGAAGAGGTCGAGAAATTTTTGATCGACAATAAGATTGTTGAGCCGAGCGGCGCGGCCACCGATGTCCCGACTAACGCGCCCTGCCCGACCGAACAGCACGAGAGCGAAGTGCGCCTTCGGCTGTGATGCGGTGAATCGTTGAACCGTTGCAACGGTCAATCCAACGGACGCTTCAACCCTTTATCGCTTTAACGCATTTCGTCCGCCGGCTGGGTTTCGTTTTGCTCGGGCAGATGAATCTGCACAAATCTGTGGCTAGATTGTCATACTCCTTGTCATGAAACTTTTCGCTCGCGTAAGGAAGAGCAAGGTTTTCCGCTATGGCTGGAAAATCAGCCTGGTCGGTCTGCTCGTCGGTAGCGGGTTCGCGGTTTTTGTTTTTTACGGCGTCTGGGCCCAGACCTACGACATGAAGAAGGTGGGCGAAATGCCGGAGCGCAACACCGTCTTCGATGTCGATGGAAGAATTTATAGCCGCCTGGCCGGCGCGAACCGCCTGAAGGTTTCGCTCAGCGAAATTTCGCCGCTGTTTGTCGATGCTTTGCTTGCGCGCGAAGACACGCGCTTTTTTCAACACGGCGGGATCGATTGGCGCGGAATTCTGCGCGCGCTCGTGCGGGACATCATGAGCGGTTCAGCCAAGCAAGGCGCCAGTAGCATTACCCAGCAATTGGCGCGCAACAGCCTTCCGCTTGGCGGACGCACGCTCAGTCGAAAAATGCTCGAGGCGTTGGTTGCCGTACGGATTGAGCACGGGTTTACCAAGCAACAAATCCTCGAGCTCTATATTAATAGGATTTACTTCGGGGCCGGTTGTTATGGCGTCGAAACGGCATCGCAGGCCTATTTCGGCAAGAACGCTTCGAAGTTAAATCTCTCCGAAGCCGCACTGCTCTCCGGTTTGATTCGCAGCCCGAATCGATTTTCGCCGCTTAAAAATCCCGAAGGCGCCGCGCTTCAGCGCGATGCCGTGCTCGACCGGATGCGCGAATTGAAAATGATTACAAGGGCACAAGCGGCCGAAGCGAAGCTCGTCAAGATCAACACGCATCCGAAACGGATGCTCCAGATCCAGGAGAACTACGCGATGGACGCGGTGCAGCGCGATTTGAATCTGCTCCTCACGCAGGACCAGATCGATAGCGGCGGCATGTATATCTACACCACGCTGGATCCGACGGTGCAAAACGCCGCGCAACAGGCGCTCGAAAGTCAGCTGACCAAGATCGAGCATCAATCCAACTTCAAACATCCGCTCAAAGCGAATTATCAGCCGCCCGAAAATGGCGAGGATTCTTCCATGCCGTATCTCGAGGGCGCCGTTGTTGCCATTGATAACACGAGCGGCGGCATTCGCGCGCTCGTCGGCGGCCGCGACTATGCGCAAAGCAAATTTAATCGCGCTCTCTCGCCGGCCAATCGTCAGGTCGGTTCCGCCTTCAAGCCGTTTGTCTATACGGTCGCGTTTGCCAACGGACTCTTGCCCGGCGCCGCCATTAGCGACGGCCCGATTCAACCGGGAGAAATTGAAGGCGCCGGAAACTGGACGCCCGGGAATTCCGACGGAACCTACGGCGGCGTCCAACCGTGCTCCTACGGCCTGATTCAATCGCGCAACACCATGAGTGTGCGCGTCGGTCAGGTCGCCGGTCTCGACAACGTCCAGAAAATCGCGACCACGCTCAATCTCGGCGACAACATTCCGCACGGTCCGGCCATTTACATCGGTTCGTTCGAGACCAATCTGCGAGCGCTCACGGCGGCTTATTCCGTGTTTCCGAATGCCGGCGTTCGCAAACAGTCTTACATCATCGAACGCATCGACGATCCGGATCACAAGCCGATTTACCGGGCCGCGCACATCTCCGCGCCAGCTTTGGATCCGAGCGCGGCCTGGATGACTTCGGAGCTGATGGAACAAGTGCTCACCCGCGGCACGGCTGCGAGCGCGCGTTCGCTCGGCTTTAAATTACCGGCCGCCGGAAAGACTGGTACGACCAACGATTACAAAGACGCGTGGTTCGTCGGTTACACCAGCACCATAACGTGCGGTGTCTGGGTCGGGTTCGATCAACCGGTCACAATTATTCCGCGCGGTTACGGGGCCACGCTGGCCTTGCCGGTTTGGGTTCAGGTTATGAATAAAGCGGCCCAACAATATCCGCCGCAGGATTTGCAACCGACCATGCCGATCCAGCACGCCATGGTTTGTTCGCTTTCCAATCATCTCGCCACGACCGGCTGCCAGGCGAGTGGCACGGCTTACGAAATCGATTTGCCCGTCGACAAAATTCCGACCGTTGCCTGCGAAGTCCACGGGGGCGATCAAATGTTCGCCGGCAAATTACAAGACCTTGGCCAGAAAGCCTCCAGCATTCCCAACAAACTCTTTCAATCGTTCCGTAAATTCTTCGGCGGCAAATAGGGTACCGCATCCCTCTCGCGTGCCGGTCTTGGGGGCCCGCCGAAACGAACTTTTCGTCTCCGTCCTTGGTCTTTTTAGTCCCGTCGTGACCTTTGTGTCCGTCGTGCGAGCTCCAAATCTGCCGCCGTGTCGATGTCGATCTTGCCTTCGGGAAACGGAAATTTCGCCACGCGTTCGCGCCTCGACAAAATGATCGGCTTCGCTCCGCTATCGTCGTCGAGCGCGAGAAGTTCCGCAAAACATGATTGATCGAAAAGCGCCGGCACACCGAGCGTGTCCGAATAACTCGAAGCCGCA
>WNFR01008560.1_pt1 | contig 10341 bp, 19 predicted proteins | sample 5400221 | NCBI WGS metagenome assembly WNFR01 (sample SAMN13153357, study PRJNA577476) | soil metagenome | isolation source: 40 cm soil under Madrone tree | place: USA:California | collected 2016-06-14 | reverse complement strand
TTCTCAATGGCATTGAGGACGTCGTCACCCGGCCCGACCTCGCAGACCGATCGATCTTCTTGACATTGCCTGCCGTCGCTCACCGACGGCGGCAGTCGGAACGCGAGCTATGGCGCCAATTTGAGCTTGCCCGTCCGCCCATCCTCGGCGCGCTCTTCGATTTAATCGCGCACGGGGCTGCGCACACTGCCGGACGTTGGCCTAGATCGCCTACCGCGCATGGCTGATTTCGCGCTCTGGGCAGCGGCCTGCGAACCGGCGCTTTGGCGTCCCGGCACCTTCCATCGCGCCTATGAGGCAAACCGCAGGGCTGCGACCGAGGGAATTATCGATGCCGACCCGGTCGCCGCTTGCGTGCGGGAGATCATGGCCGAGCGCAGCTCTTGGACCGGGACCGCCGCCGACCTTTTGCGTGTTGGCGCCGAACGCGGGGTGGATGGGATATCGAGGGACAGGACCGACTGGCCCAAAAACCCCCGCGCGCTCGCTGGCCGCCTCCGCCGCGCGCAGACTTTCCTGCGCGTATTGGGCATTGACCTCACCTTCAGTCGTGGCGGCCGCGACGGCAGCAGGATCATCAGGATGCGTGCACACTCGAAAATACCGTCTGCACCGTCAGCACCGTCCGCGCTTCCGGAACTGAAACTTGAACAAACCCCCGCCGCGATGGATATCTGACGTTTGCGAGGACAATTGCCGGCCCAATTAATCAGCGATTGGTCCGTCGGGGAGGTTCTCCGACACGCGCGCTGACGATGCTGACCGTACTGACGGTGCTGACGCAAACTCCACTCTGATGAAGAGCCCGACGAATGGCGGTGGCCACCTCTTCGGACACCCGCCAGCATTTATGCCGGGCGCCTCTGGATAATGAGCCGGGGGTCGGAGCGGCGCAATATCAAAAACATCCGACACCATGCAGGGCTTGCCCGAGCGCGTCTTGGCGCCGCAGCGCGGGCTCGACAGCATCGGGCCGGTATTACGCGGATGGTCGCCGGTCATTTCGATGACTTGCGTTTTAGCGGAACCGGAGAAGCCGCGCGTTCACCTAAGACCGGCATCGGAGATTGCTGCGCATTCGGCAGGGCGGGCGGCGAACTCGCAGCCTTGTCCCGCGCGGCCTCGCGTGGCGCCTGCGTCACGTTGCCCACGATTGCTTGGCCGCCTTCGCTGACGCTGACATGCTGGACTGTGACCTTCTGTTCGCCCCCGGTGCGGTAGCGTTTAAGCGCTTCCATTTGGGTCGCAAATGTCCGGGTCAGTTTGTTGAAGGCCCGCTCGGCGCTGTCCTGCCGCGGTATGTCCTCGACCTGGGCTAGTCGCCGGGCGAACGTCATGCTCGCCATGTGTACAGCGGCCATTTGCGCCGCCAGCATCACCTCGAGCTGATCCCTAGGCTGAATACCTTTCACGACGGAAAGGATAAAATTGAGTCCGCCCTCGTCAAGTTGGCGTCCTTGCGAACCGGCATTAGCCAGTTGACCGAGGAGACCGTTGTAGAAATCGAGATCCGCCGTCCGCGGCGACTTACAAACGCGAGCCCAAGCAAAGGGAGTGCTATAGTGGCCACCCTATGGTTCGTTCTCATCTGTTTTCCTTTCGCTTAAGCGCATTCGCGTCTGCATAGAATTGCTCACTCGCGGCGCTGATCTTGAGCGGCCTTATACTGTGCAGCTCGAAACGAAGTGATCGCACGAGACCCGACGACATACTGCCATCAAGCGGCGTCCAAATGTCCCGTTTCAAATTCCGCCGCGCATGTCTCAGGCGCAACACAGCAGTTTCAACATGGCGGAAGAATCTCGTCGACCAATCGGTCGTTCGCTCTTCTTTATCGGAAATCTCCTTCCGACCTTGAAACAAGTACCCAACCGCTTAGGTTTATGCTATAGTCCGCCATGCCGACGGTCCTTCGCTTCGGCGGCTTGCGCGCCGTGATCTATGCGAACGATCACCGGCCTGCGCACGTGCACGTCATAGGCAAAGGGCGCGAGGCCGTATTCAATCTGCACTGCCCGAAGGGACCACCTGAGCTACGGGAAAACTACGGGTTCGGCGTAAAGGACATAACTCGCATCAAGGCAGCCCTGGCTGCCAACTTGGCCGATGCGTGCAGCGAATGGGAGAAAATCCATGGTGACCCGTGACGAATTCAGCCTAGCTAACGCGAGGGCGGCCCGCCGGCGGGCCACGGGCCCTACGGCCGTTGCCGCTCGCTATGATCGGCGTAGCGGCCGGGTGGTCGTGAGCCTCAGCAGCGGCGTTGATGTGACGTTCGTGCCGCACGTCGCGCAGGGCTTGGAAAGCGCTAAGCCAGCACAGCTCGACACCATCAAGATCAGCCCGTCCGGCCTCGGCCTGCACTTCCCGAAAGTCGATGCCGATCTGTATCTGCCGGCACTGCTGGAAGGCTTTCTCGGTTCCAAGCGTTGGATTGCCGCGCGTATGGGAGAGCGCGGAGGGAAGGCCCGCAGCGCAGCCAAGGCCGCCGCCAGCCGCGAGAACGGCAAGCTCGGCGGCCGGCCTCGGAAGATCGCCCGTGCTTGAGCCCCCATAGCTGGGGCAAAGGCGCGCAACGACGGTCTGCCGGGGATTTGAAAGATCCGTATTCGGGACGCCGCGGGTGCGTTCCGCGTGATCTACATTGCTACGCTGGCCGACGCGATTTACGTACTTCACGCGTTCCAAAAGAAGACGCTAGCAACGTCAAGGCGCGACCAGGACCTCGCGAGCGCACGATTCAAAGAGTTGATCAGGAGGATTTTTCAATGAGCGGACAACGGTTCGACAGCGTCTGGGATGCCATCGAGGACAGGCCTGCCGAGGCACAACACCGTGCTCGAGGCAGGCCAGTCGGCAGCACTGCGCGATAAACTGCTGGCGGAAGTCGCAAACCTTACGTCCGCCGAGTTTGCTGTCACGTGGGCTACGCGCGCGCTCCCCGCCAAAAACAGCCTCATTGCGGCCGATGCCAAACTCCTCGAGGACGGGTTCGAGCAAAAACTCTCTAGTCTCCCCTCACCTGTTGTAAACGCAATTTCAGCGGGCCAGAGTGCCAAAGCGCTAGAGGTGACGCCGCAGGAGGAGCCGCAAGCTTCCCATGCCGCAAATGATCGGTCCCGCGGTATCGACAAGAGCGTCCTCGCGGTTGCTGCGCCGCGTCGATATCGTAACCGTGAGCATCTGCGCTACGTCGCCCAGCAGCCATGTCTCGTCTGTGGCCGCAAGCCATCGGACCCCCATCATCTTCGGCACGTGCAGCCACGCGCGCTCGGCCGCGAAGCGAGCGACGAATTCGCTGTCCCGCTGTGCCGAGTGCATCACCGCGCGGTCCATCGCGCCAGCGACGAGCGCGCATGGTGGCAGGCCGCCGGCATCGACCCGCTCAAGGTCGCACGCAAGCTTTGGAGGGGCACACGCGTGAACGAGGGCAGGATTCGGCCCGATGGTAAGGCGCAAGGCGCCGATTCAGACCAGGCCCTGAGAACGTCTGATGCGGATAGCAAGGCGCCCGCGTAGCGACGGTCGCCATGCTCATCAACACGCCCGTGAGCGGCGAGTTGTTTCACACTGCCACTGGCACCGCGTTTGTCGATCTCCTAGTCAATGGTCATCGGCAAACCTGGCCCATTCGCAGCAAGCGCTTGCGGACTTGGCTGAGACGTCGCCATTATCAGGAGACCGGGCAGGCTTTGGGCGCCGGGGCGATCAGGTCGGCGCTCGATCTACTCGAGGCGCAGGCGCAATTTGACGGTCCTGAGCGGACAATCCACGTCCGCGTCGCCGAGCATGCCGGTCATATTTATCTTGATCTCGCCGACGAGAGCTGGCGCGCCGTCGAAATTGGACCCGCCGGATGGCGCGTAATCGAATCGCCTCCCGTCCGCTTCTGCCGCCCCAGCGGGCATGCTGCCGCTCCCGTTGCCGGAGCCAGGTGGATCAATCGAGGCCCTCGTTCCCCTCCTCAACCTGAAGAGCCGCAACGAACTCGTGTTGACCGTAATGTGGCTACTGGCGACGCTGCGATCCCGTGGCCCGTATCCGGTGCTGGCGATATCGGGCGAGCAAGGCTCGACGAAGACCGTCCTCTCAAAACTGCTCAAAGCGCTGATCGATCCCAATGCCGCACCAGTGCGGGCGCTCGCGCGCGAAGAACGCGACCTCATGATTGCGGCCAATCACAGCTATCTGCTTGCATTCGACAATCTGTCCGACTTGCCCTCCTCGCTCTCAGACGCGTTTTGCCGACTCGCGAGCGGCGGCAGCTTCGCGGTACGGCAACTTTATACCGACGAGGACGAGGTCCTGTTTCAAGCGGCGCGCCCTATCCTCTTGAACGGCATCGAGGATGTCATCCGCCGACCTGATCTGGCGGATCGCGCGATCTTTCTGACGTTGGCTGCGATCGGCGAGGGGCGGAGACGCCCCGAGCAGGAACTCTGGCACGAGTTCGAGATTGCACGGCCGCGCATTCTGGGTGCCCTGCTCAACGCGGTGGCACATGGCTTGCGAGAGCTGCCCCGCGTCCGCTTCGAGAAACTGCCGCGGATGGCCGATTTCGCGCTCTGGGCAATGGCGTGCGAAACCGCATTCTGGCCCTCCGGCACATTCTTGCAGGCCTATAGCGCAAACCGCAGTGCCGCGGTCGAGCGCTTCATCGACACGGATCCTGTGGCCGCTTGCGTGCGGGAGATCATGTCCGACTGCCGCAACTGGAGCGGCAGCGCCTCAGATCTTTTGCGCGCCTGCGCCGATCATGCTGGCGATGACGTCCCGAGAAGAAGTGCGGGCTGCCCAAAAAATCCCCGAGCACTCGCCGGCAGACTGCGTCGGATGCAAACATTCCTTCGGACGTTTGGCATTGAGATCGCCTTCAGCCGTGAAGGACGGACGGGGACTCGGACCATCCACATCAGTGCGGCACTCGACACTTCACTGCGCAACATCGTCAGCACCGTCAGCAGCGGTTGGGACGAGACCCGGCCAATTCAGTCCGGAAATCCTCAAGAGGACGAGCCACTTTTTTGTCGATTGCGCAGACGATGCTGATGCAGGCGTCACCAAGGACGAGGACTATATCGGTTGACTGACGGAGAGTTGAGGTTTGCTAGCGGAAAGACTATATTTCAGCATGCATGCCCCCACTCAACCAAGAGATCGTCAATGACACCGCCAAGCTGATCATGCATCGGCTGATTGCGCGGTTGCTTGTTCGCGATCCATTGTTGGTCGATCGGGCGAAAGTCTCGCTCACCAAAATTTCGATCCGTTTTCCGGATCGGTCCTTTGTTGTGGACTGGGAAAAACTACTTCGCCTCCCAACGTCGGAACTTCGCGCACTCCTGACGAGCCGCAATCAAGATATGAAACGTTTGCGGCTGTCATCTCCGTTCGTGACGGCTGAAGGCGTGGATTTCGGTGATCAGACTCTGCGGCGGCGGATCAGGCGAGCTGCGAAAAGAATTGTGGCTCGCGCCTCGCGCCCAGACGGAGGGAGCCAAGGCCGGCCAATGGCAGCGTGATGTCCACATCTCGTCCAGTCCGTACTTTGGAAGATCTGGAACGAACTGTCCGCGCCATCGCGACTGAGTTCAAAACTGATAAGATCTTTATCATTGGCAGCCAAAGCATTCTTTTGGCGTGGCCGGATGCGCCGCCTTTGATGAGGTCTTCGCCCGAGATCGATGCGTTTCCCGGAAACGCAAGGATTTGGGAAATCCAGGAGAAAAAGAAGCATCCGGAAGAATCCCCGGAGGCGTCGGAGCATATCGATGCCTTGTTCGGGAGCGGCTCGCAGTTCCACCAAACGCACGGTTTTTATATCGATGGCGTGGACGAGAACACTGCAATGCTACCGGCCGGCTGGCAGACCAGAGCTATCGTCCGACAAATTGATGTCGGCGGACGAAGTGTAACTGCGGTTGCGCCTTGTCCGGAGGACCTCATCGTATCAAAGCTGGCGCGCTTGGACGACAAGGACAAGTCATTTATCGAGGCCTATCATTCTGAGCGTCCGCTCGATCCGGGCGTCATTGAAGAAAGAATACGTCTAAGCGATTTCGAGCCCCCAATCGCCGACAGGGCCTACGTTTATATCCGCAACCTCACCCGGAAGAGTGAACGCATCCGGTGAAGGCCACTGATTGAGCCGGATTAGATGAGGCGCGATCAAGCAGCTTCAGCGGCGATTCTCTGAGCGAACCAAACTAATAGTCGTTTGACTTGTGTGCGTGAGGACGGCACGGGGTTGGCGGTGGAATTTTCGAGACTCCTATTATTCTGATGAGGCGCAACGGCAAGCCGATGCGTTGCTGTATCATGCTGACGGTGCAGACGGTATTTCCCGGCCCGGGCTCCATCACCGCGGACGCCGCAGCCATCGGCCGATGACGTCTGCAACGACATTGTTGCCTCGATCGGGCAGGTCACAGCCGCCGACGATGCGGACGGTGCTGACGCAAACGCCGGCTCTCCGTTTCGCCGACCTCACCGATGGAAACAATGACCCGTCGGCATTGCGATGAAGCTACCACTGCTCCCAAAGCTGCTGTTACTGTCAGTGAATTCGCCCGACGAGCTCGACAAGATCAGCTGCGTGTCGCCAGCGTGTCGCCCCCCTGGGCGTCGCCTGCGTATTTGGCGGGGGCGGAATTCTGCTGATATTGGAAGCACCTACATGATCAGCAAGCTCGTGATTCACGGCTCTTGATAAGCCCGGGAATCAGGACTAATTTACGTCCGTCAGGGCAATGATCGGTCTCGCGCGAGCTCGCCGCGAGAATTAACGGTATGGAAGCCCTGGTTCCATCACGCCTTGTTTCCGGAATCCAAACCGACCGCGGCGACCGCGACCTGTCGGCGATTAAGCCTGCGTTGGTTGAAGCTTTTGCCGGCGCCGGAGGAACAGAGGAAAATGCGGCAGCAATCGGAACGTGGTCGCTGGGCCGCATTCAAGGTGCGGCAAGAGTCGCGAGCTGTACCCGAATTGCGCAGCTCTGCGTTCGATGATCCGCCCGCCAACATAGAGTTGAACTCATGCGTAACCGGAACCGGAATGCACTGAAACACGGAGTGTTCGCCAACACGGCGATCCTTCCCGGGGAAGACCCACGAGAATTTGAACAACTGCATTCTGCTTTAATTGAAGAATGGGCACCCGTTGGCCCGACCGAGGACGACGCCGTCCTTAGCATTGCCAAAGGCGTGTGGCGCAAACGTCGAGTGCAGAAGTTGCTTCAAGCCGAAATAGAGATGTGTCGCTTTGATCCTAAGCATCCGGCTCACGACGAAGCCCACAAGCTGTCGAAATTTTTGCAAATCATGCAGAGCGCACCATTCGTAGAATGCGACGAGATCGCACCAGAGACCTTTGAGCAGTTCTATAAGGAGCTCGAAACTCGTTTTGTTCCTATCCACCACGCCAACTATTTGCGAGAAAAATGCCCGCGACAGAATTTTGAATCCAGTTCGGCATGGCTTCGGGCGCTGCGCCACGAGATCGCTTCGATTCTATTGCCGTCGTTTGAGATCCTTGTTGAACCGCCGGAGTCATTGTTAAGCCGATCCGCAAATTTTCTCACTCCGAACGTCGGGCAACCCGCAAAGTCTGACGCCGGCAAATCCGCAAAGTCTGACGCCGGCCAATCCGTAAAGTCTGACGCCGGCGGATCCGTAAAGTTGTACTCCCCGGACGTCTTTAAGCGTGAACTTGCGTTGGACGAGCGTATCGATGTCATGATTGACCGAGCTATCAAACGTCTCGTCCAAACAAAGGCCATGAAACAAGTGCTGCGTCGCACGTCCCCTGTTGGCGAGGACGATCAACCCAAAAAATTTCAAAGCGGCAAGCCCGGCGGGTCAGCAAAAGTTATCAACTATAAAGGCCGTTCAGGCGAATAGCGGTGCCGATTGCTTGCGCCGCTCCGAGACCTCTACGCACGCCCTCGGCCAACGATAAGGGCCTGCTTGCGGCAGCGTTTCTTATTTTCTGCGACAGAAACGTACGGATACAACTTATGGTTGTATTTATGACAAAACTAGGAACAAATTTTGCAACATTATCAATGGATTAGGAACTGGAAAAAGCGCGCGCCAAGTCCTTTGGCGCCCCATCGCAGAAGTCAGCCGACGCGCACGAAGTCCTATGAAAAGTGGCAGGGGACGCTCACGTCATGCCGCGAGCGCAATCGCATGCTTCTCGATTCTGCCACCTGAGATGCCATAGCGCTCGAGCAGTTCTTCCCTCGCGCCCGAGCGCGGCAGCTGCGTGATGCCCAGCCGATGCGGCCGCCACCGCATCGCTGAGGTCGCCATCGATGGCGTGATCCTGCGCGACTCGTTCATCACGCTGATCGGAGGCGGGGCACAGATTGGCCGTTAGCCTCAGCGTTGAAGAGCCGCGCCATAGACGAGCGAACCGTCCGCGCGGGGCTGCGCTGCCTCGCTAATACGCGCCGGCTCGATTCGATCCGCGCCGAGAATGTGGAATACGGACTCACCCGCCGCGAGCAAATAATCCGCAATGATGCGGCGATGGCATCGCCACCATACGGCCTCGGCGCACATGACGGCGCAACGCCGCTCCTGTCCTAATGCGCGCAACCGGGCGAGTCCGCACTGAAACTCCCGGCTCAGTGCATAATCCGCATAGTTGTGAAAGCTCTGGTTTTCCCAGAACGCGTTGAGGCTCGGCGAAACATTCTTCGCTCTCGCGCGCAATCCGCCCAGCGGCGGAATATGTTCGTAACCGATGGCAAACCGCGCCAGTGTTTGGGAAAGCACATCTCCATTGTACTGCGGATTCGTGCGCGAGCGGGTCATCTTGCGCACGTCGGCGACCACTTCGACCTGCGCGCTCTTGAGCAGCTCGACGAATTCGCTCACCGGCCGAGTCGAATGTCCGATGGTGAAGAACGGGTGCGCCATATGTCACTTTGGATTACCGGCGTATGAGCCGAAGCGCGCTTCCTTTGTGTAGAGCCACGTGATCGGTCTTGTCGCTCTTGATTTCGTATTGGCCGAGATTCTCCAGATGAATCTCAAACCGGCATCAATGTTCGCGTTTTCCCGGAACGGGGGCTCGCCCAACATCCAGGGGCGGCTCTGCGGCTCAGCGGGCGTTTACTGGAGGGCATCTGCAATGAAGGTGACTATCCCTGTAGCGGCCGTAGTCCCGGCTGTACCGAGTCGGTAACTTCAAGCGCTCAAGATCGTACCCTCAATCTCGCTGCCTTGCCCGAACCGCGCTTCCGCCTCAAAGCAGTTCGCCTCTGTGAGCCGAAACATGGTGGCGTGGTTCGAGCCGTCTCGTAGCGTACGATTGGCGATAAGCCGAGCGTTTGGACCGGCCAGCCTGTCCTTCAGATTGGCCACGGCGCGCCGAAGTTGGTATTCATTGAAGTAGTCCCGGTTCAGAATGTTGGCAGCGCGGATTGCGTCGAAGCGCCCAATGAACTGCGCGGGATTCTGCGCGAACACGTCGTCCTCAGCCCACTTAATCGCAGCGTGGCGCTGCGCTCGTGGGCTCACTAGCAGGACCGGATTTGGCACATGTTTAATGTGCGAGCGGCGGTAGGTCGTAGCGATATTCGCAAGCGCGCTGACGAACGCATATCCCGTGACAAAATCCAGTCGCCGTCGCCAAGGTCGGAGCGACACTCCGAAGACCCTGTACTGCAAAATGTGTTCGCCCACCTCAACCACAGACACGCCGGGCCATAGCGGAACGATGTCGCCCCAAAGCGCCAAGTCGGTTGCAGTCAGGCGCACCGGAAGGCCGGAACGCAACAGCAGCTCCACCCATTCCGCACTGGTAATCCCTGACGAAACACCAACGTCCATGATTTTGGTCGGGCGAAAAGCAGTCTTGCGCCACCGCATTAGGATGTACTCGTTCAAGTCATCCATGCGGTGATCGGCCGTCGTCTTAAACGTCCCATTGGCCAAACGCAGGGCCGCGAAAAAATTGGCCTCCTGTCGCGGCGTCATCGAGGCCGCATCTAAGATCGTTCTCAACCGAGATTCTCCAGATGAATCTCAAACCGGCATCAATGTTCGCGTTTTCCCGGCCCTCTTGCAAGACAGACGCGAGGTGCTGACCGCTACCAGCACCTCGGGTAACCCGAACGCTTGGTCGAGGGTCTGATCTGGCCATTTTCCCTGGCATTTGGACGCACTCCTTCTGTCGGTTGCTCTTGAATGCAATGACATCGAACGTCTCACGCTAGCGCTGGTGGTGGCTGCGGCCGTAGCTCCGCGATGAGCCGCAAAATCTCTTGGAACATTTGCCGTGCGATGGCGACCTCGGCCATCTGGAAGATAACATAGCGGCCGTGGCTCACC
>WNFR01020547.1_pt1 | contig 10342 bp, 8 predicted proteins | sample 5400221 | NCBI WGS metagenome assembly WNFR01 (sample SAMN13153357, study PRJNA577476) | soil metagenome | isolation source: 40 cm soil under Madrone tree | place: USA:California | collected 2016-06-14 | reverse complement strand
CCGCTCACCGTCTTCGGCAGCGACGCGACGAACTCGACCTGGCGCGGATACTTGTAGGGCGCCGTCACGGCCTTCACGTGCTCTTGCAGCTCGCGCGCGAGCGCGCCGGACGGATCGACGCCAGGACGCAGCACGACGTACGCCTTGACGATCGAGCCACGTACCGCATCGGGGGCCGCGACCACCGCGGACTCGAGGACGGCGCGGTGCTCGAGGAGCGCGCTCTCCACCTCGAACGGCCCGATGCGGTAGCCGGCGGAGATGATGACGTCGTCGGCGCGGCCGACGAACCAGAGATAGCCGTCGTCGTCGGCGTACGCGCGGTCGCCGGTCACGTACCAATCGCCACGCCGACACGCAGCCGTCTCGTCCGGGTTCTTCCAGTACTCGAGGAAGAGCGACGGCGGGTGGCCGTGCACGGCGACGTCGCCGACCTCGCCCGCCGCGATGCGCGTCCCCGTCTCGTCGATGATCGCGACGTCGTGACCGGGAAACGGCTTCCCCATCGAGCCGGGACGGATCGTCATCCCGGGGAGATTGGCGACGAGAAGGATGCTCTCCGTCTGGCCGTAGCCGTCGTGGATCACGAGATTGTAGGCGTCCTTCCACGCCTGGATGACTTCGGGATTCAACGGCTCGCCGGCACCGACGCAGTGGCGGAGGCGCGGCAGCTTCCAGCGCGAGAGATCCTGCTTCACGAGCAAGCGGTACTCGGTCGGCGGCGCGCAGAAGACGCTCACCTCCCACTCCTCGAGGAGCTGCATCTCGCGCTCGGGATCGAAACGGCCGGCGTACATGAACACCGGCACGCCGTGGTTCCACGGTCCGAAGAGCACGCCGTACGCGGCCTTGGCCCAGCCGGTGTCGGACGTCGTCCAGTGGAGGTCGGTGCGGCGAAGATCCAGCCAGTAGCGGCCAGTGTACGTGTGCGCGAACGTGTAGGCGTGGCTGTGCAGGACCGCTTTCGGATCCTTCGTCGTTCCCGAGGTATAGAAGCAGAGCGCGGGCTCGTCGACGGACGTCGCGACGCGGGCGAGCGCGCGCGAGCCGCTGCGCTCGGCAGCGTGGAAGTCGACCCATCCGGCGGGCGCGTCGAGGGCGACCTTGATCGTGAGCGCCGGACAGTCGGCGAGGACCGACTCCACCTCGTCGACGTTGGCGCGCGCGGTCACGATCGCGCGCGCGCCGCTGTGCTGCGCGCGATAGCGAATGTCCTTTGCGCGCAACGTCGCCGTACAGGGAATGACGAGCGCACCGAGCTTGAGGCAGGCGATGAACGCGACCTGCCACTCGGGCACGCGTGGCAGCATGAGCAGCACCGGGTCGCCGCGGCGGACGCTGAGCGCGGCGAGCGCATTGGCGAAGCGATCCGAGCGCTGCTTGAAATCCCAGAACGTGTGGCGCTCGCTCGTGCCGTCCTCGCGGACGTAGAGGAGCGCCAGGCGGCTCCGGTCGGCGGCGAAGACATCGACGGCGTCGTAGCCGAAGTTGAACTCGGGCGGCACCTGCCATTGGAACTCGCGACGCGACGACATGGCTACGCACCCACGGCGCGAATGCGACCTTTGCGCGCCGACGCGCGGATGTACTTCTTGCTGACCGGCGAGAGATCGTGGAAGCCGACGCGGGTCTCGATGAGCGCGAACGTCGGCGCGCGCTCGGCGTCGGCGAGCGCGTCGCGGAACTCGGCGATCGTCTCCGCCGTGTAGCCGGCGCCGCCCCAGCAGCGCGCCAACTCGGCGTACGGCCAGTTCGGGATCGTGAGCAGGTCCTCGCGCTCGGCGATCGGGCGGAAGATGCCCCACCCGCCGTTGTTCATGAGAATGACGATCGGCCGGAGACCGTAGCGCGGCGCCTGCGCCAGCTCCGGGCCGGTCATTTGAAACGCGCCGTCGCCGCAGAGGACGATCGGACGCTGGCCGCTGCCGATCTCGCTGCCGAGCGCGCCCGGGACGCCGAAGCCCATCGACGCATAATACCCTTGCGCGAGGTAGCCGCCGCCGCGATCGACCTTGACGTCGAGACCGGCGAACAGCATGTCGCCCGACTCGGCAATGACCGCCCAGCCGCGCTTGCCGGCGAGGAAACGGTTCAGCTCGCGCAGCATCTCGGCGACGGTGATCGCGCGCCCTTGCGCGCGCGGCGCGCCGCGCAGGTTGTCGGCGTAGCGCACGTGCTCGACATGGCGGCGCAGCCGCTCGCGGCCGAGCGCGCGCACGAAGTCGCGAATGCCGACGTCGGTGTACGTGTGGAAGCTCACGTTGACGCGGTTGCCGACCGCCCAGATCGACCGCCCGCGGGTGATCTGCGGTGGGCGGCTGCCGAGGTTCATGTCGGTGAGGAGCGTCCCGAGGTTGAGTACGAGGTCGGCCGCGTCGATACGCTTGCGGATCGGCGGCGGGCTGATCGGCCCGATGTGGACGCCCATGAACTGCGGATGGTCCATCGGAAACGCGCCCTTCCCGAGGACGGTCGTCATGCAGGGCGCGCCCATCTGCTCGACGAGGCGCACGATGTCGCGCTGAATCTTGTAGCGAAAGGTCTCGATACCGACGATCACCGCCGGGCGCTTCGAGGCGTTGAAGCGGAGCGCGGTCTCGTGCGCGGCCTCGGCGGTCTTACGCTCGTCGGAGCGCGCGAACTCGAGCACCCCGTCCCATTCGCGAATCGACTCCGGCACCTCGATCGTGCGCTCGACCATGTCACGGTGGATCTCGAGATAGCCGGGGCGCTGCTCGCGCCAGATCGCGCGCAGCACCTCGTCGACGTCGGCCGCGGCACGGCGCGGGTCGTCGAGGACGCGGGCGGCGCAGGTGAGCTCGGCGTAGATGCGGAGCTGCGAGTCGATCTCCTTCGCCTGATGGTGGATCAGCTGCCCGAGCTTGCGCTCCTCCTCGCCCGGCCCGCCGCTCACGACGAGAATCGGCACGCGCTCCGAGAAGGAGCCGGCGACGGGATTCACCATGTTGTGGCCGCCGGCGCCGTACGTGACGCAGACGACGCCGATGCGTCCAGTGGCGCGCGCGTAGCCGTCGGCGGCGAAACCGACGCCGGGCTCGTGGGAGAGCGTCACGATGCGCATGCCGCGCGGCCGCCCGAACTTGAAGAAGAGGTTGATGACGAGGTCGCCGGGGATGCCGAAGAGATGCGTGACGCCGATCTTCTGCAGGTAGGCGACGAGAAAATCGCCGACCCGCATGCGCGCCCGCATCACGCGACGACACCGCCGCGCGGGAGCGACGCGCCGGCGCAGCGCGTCGCCCGCGTCACGCGAAGAACTCCTCGACGTCGCCGGAAGTCACCTCGACGGTCACGATCTCGCCGTTCCGATACACGCGCAGCACGATCGGCTCGCCGGCGCGATGCGACCACAGGCGCTCGTAGAGCTCGCGCCGGCTCGCCACCTCCTGATCGTCGATCGCGAGCACGACGTCGCCTTGCGCGAGACCCGCTTGGTCGCCGGGCGCGCCGGCCAGGAGCCCGGCGACGACGACGTGGTTGCGCAGGGTGTAGCAGTAGAGCCCGAGCCACGCGCGCGACGGACGGCTCGGCCTCCGCCCGTAGCGCAGCAGCTCCTCACGGTGGTCGCGGTAGCACTCGATCGGGATCGACAGCGAGAAGCGTCCGATCTCGTTCAAGTTCAGCGACACGACGCCGACGATTTGGCCGCGGACGTCGATCAAGGGTCCGCCGCCGAGGCCCGGGTTCATCGCGGTCGTGAAGATCGCGCGCTCGAGCACGTACTCCCAGTTGGCGTCGAAGGGTCCGACAGACGTCACTGCGCCCGAGCTCGCGCGCCGTCCGCCGTCGCCGACGCTGGCGAGAATGAACACCTCGTCGCCGCTGGCGATCTCCGGGACCGTGCGCACCGTCAGCGACGGCAAGCTCACCGCCGGCACTTTGAGCAGCGCGACGCCCGACGCGAAGTCTTGCGCGATCACGTCGCCGACGAGCTCGCGGCCGTCGACGAGCGTCACCTGCGCCGAGCGCGCCCCGAGAACCACGTAATTGACGGTGAGAACGAGGCCGCCGGGATCGACGAGGGTCCCCGTGCCCGCACGCTCGGTGCCGAGCACGGCAACGGACGGATGCGTCTCCGGCACCTGCACCCGCAGGTGCACGATCGCCGGCAAAGTCTCCTCGAGCAAGCGAACCGATGCGTTCATGGCCTTGATCGCGGACAGTGAATGGATCTGATGCCGTCGAACTCGGTCGAGTTGCGAGCGAGACGAGGCGCGAGGGAAGTGAGCAGCGCAGGCGTAGCGGCAGCTACGCCGAGCAGCGGAGCGACCGAGCAACGAAGTATCGCGAAGCAAATCGGCCGAGTTCGCTTGCGCGGGCGGAGCGTGGTCTTTATGAGAGACACTCCCATGCACACCCGCGAGCTGCCGCTGACGTTGGCGCCGTGGGCGCTCTTTCGCGTCCTCGCGCGGAAGGAGCAACCGTTCTTCATCGACGCCGGACGTCCATGGGGCGACGAGTGGGTTTCCTCTATGGGATTCAGCCCACGGATGCAATTCCGTGTCGATGCTGGAACCGGCGCGAGCGTGCTCTCGACGCTCTCGGATGTCGTCGCCACGATGGCACCGCGCGCGGCGACCGCACGAGCGCGCCCGCTGCCGTTCGCCGGCGGCGCCGTCGTCGCGCTCGCCTACGAGGCGAAGAACGAGATCGAGCGGCTGCCGCAGTCGCAGCACGAAGATCCGGCCGCGCCGCGACTGGTCGCGACGATCTACGACGCGGTCGTCGCCTACGATCATCGTCGCCGCCGCTGGCTCGTCGCGAGCTGGCACCTCGACGCGGCGGCGCTCGCACGCTACGCCGACGAGGTGATGGACGCCGCCGGCGCGGTGCGCGCGCATCGCGACGGCGCCGCAGAGGGAGCCGACGCAACCGATACCGACGGCGGCGTGAGCCGCACCGCCCGTCATCGCGATGAGCTCGAAGAGCTCTCCGCCGACCGTCAGGCCGGAATCACGGTGAATCTCGATCGTGATGCGTACGAAGCGCGCGTCGCGCGGGTGCGCGCGTACATCGCCGCGGGCGACGTCTACCAGGCGAACCTCAGCATGCGTCTCGACGCTCCGCTCACGGCGAGCGCGCTGGCGACATACGGCCGTTTGCGGTCGGTGCAGCCCGTCCCGTTCGGCGGCTACTTCGACCTCGGCGACGTGCAGGTGCTCTCGAATTCGCCCGAGCTCTTTCTTCGCCGCCGTGGCGACCGCATCGAAACGTGCCCGATCAAGGGCACCCGCCGCCGCGGGCACAGCGCGGCGGAGGACACGAGCCTCGCCGCCGAGCTGCGGCGCGACGCGAAGGAGCGTGCCGAGCACGTCATGATCGTCGATCTCGAGCGCAGCGACCTCGGACGCGTGTGTCGCACCGGCAGCGTCCACGTCGAGCGCCTCGCCGCGCTCGCGACCTTCCGCACCCTCCACCACCTCGTCACGAGCGTCCGCGGAACGCTGCGGCCCGGGATCGGCGTCGCCGACCTGCTGCGCGCGACATTCCCGGGCGGCTCGATCTCCGGAGCACCCAAGATTCGCGCGCTCGGAATCATCGACGAGGTCGAGTGCGGCCCGCGCGGGTTCTACACCGGCGCGCTCGGCTGGATCGACGCGAGCGGCGACCTCGATCTGAACGTCGCGATTCGCACCGCGGTCGCGACGCGCGGCCGGCTGACGTATTCCGTCGGCAGCGGCATCGTCGCCGACTCCGATCCAGCACGCGAGTACGCCGAGTGCCGACTGAAAGCGGAGGTGTTCCTGCGTGCGCTCCCCACCGACGGGCGCGAGACGCCGGCGCTCGCTGCACCGAGCGCCGCGGATGCCTGGACGCGTGACGCCGACGCGACGTCGCCGCACGACGGCGCTTGGGCGCTCCGCACGGGCTGAGCGCGACGGTGGCGGGCGGGCGACGCCGGCGGCGCGCGCCCCGGCGTGAAGCGATCGTGCTCCTGAACGACCGCCTGCAGCCGGCGGCGTGCGCCGCCATCTCCGCGCTCGATCGCGGCTTCCTCTACGGGGACGGTCTCTTCGAGACGGTGCGCACGTACCGCGGCCGCCCGTTCGGCCTCGAGCAGCATCTCGCCCGTTTGGCGCGATCGGCGCGCACGTTCCGCATTCCATTCGAGCGCGATGCGACACACTGGCGCTCGCGCATCGCCAGGCTCCTCGGCGCGAACGCCCTCGTCGACGTCGACGCCGCCGTGCGACTCACGGTCTCGCGCGGCGCCGGTCCGCTCGGGCTCCTGCCGCCACCCGGACTCCACCCGACGAACGAGCAACGTGCTCGTCGTCCGGCGCGGCACCGTCGTCACGCCGCCGCTCCACGGCATTCTCCCCGGCGTCACCCGCCGGTTCCTCGAGGCCGTCGTCCACCACGCGCGCATCCCGTTCCGGGAGGCGCCGATTCCCCGCCGCGCGCTGCTCGCCGCGGACGAGGTGTTCCTCACCGCCTCGACGATCGAGGTCCTTCCGGTGGTGCGCATCGAGCGCCACCGCGTCGGCGGCGGCGTGCCGGGACCGATCACGCGGCGCTTACAGGAGGCGTACGCACAGCTCGTCGCCGCGACGCTCGCACGCGGGCGGACAGCGCACGCGTCGCCGCGGTCGCACCCGCCGCCGGCGGGCCGCGCCGGGGCGGCTCAGAGGAGGAAGTAGGGCGCGACCATCATCCCGACCGTGATGAGAACGGTCGCCGCCGCGAAGCTCGCCTTGCCGACCGTTTCGGCACCCGACTTCACCTTGCCCCAGAACGTCTTCGGCGGCTCGGGTTGCGGCGCGACGTTGCCGTACTCATCGGGCTTCCCGGGCGGGTCGTCTTTGAGGAGGGCATCCGGATCGTCGGCGCGGTCGAGCTTGAGCTCGCGGCGCCATTTCGTCTCGGCCTCGTCGAGGTTCGAGGCGACGGGGGACGGTGCGTCGTCGGCGAAGAACGGGTCGCTGAGGCCTTGCCGCGCCGGCGGCCCGCAGCTCGTGACGATCGTGACGCCGAGCGCCACCGCGAAGAAGACCGCCGCCAGCCGCCCGCGAAATGGATTCCCCACCGCCTGAAAGCTATAGTCTCATCCTTCCGCGCGTACAATCGGAATTGTGGAGGATGCATGCGCGTCTACGTCGAGGACGTCGCTCGTTACGCTGGCGAGGAGGTGACCGTACGCGGGTGGCTCTACCATCGGCGCTCGAGCGGCAAGCTGCACTTCCTGCTCGTCCGCGACGGCACCGCCACGATCCAGTGCGTGATGTTCGTGAAGGACGTGCCGCCGGAGCTGTTCGAGCGCGCCGGGCGGCTGCCGCAGGAGTCGTCGCTCGAGGTGACGGGCACGGTGCGTGCCGACGCGCGCTCGCCGCTCGGCTACGAGCTCGCGGTGCGCGATCTACGCGTGCTGCAGGAAGCGGATGAGTACCCGATCACGCCGAAAGAGCACGGGCCCGCGTTCCTCCTCGACCATCGCCACCTCTGGCTGCGCTCGTCGCGCCAGCACGCGATCATGCGCGTCCGCGCCAGCGTCGTCCGCGCATGTCGCGAGTATTTCGATCGCCGCGGCTTCACGCTGCTCGATGCGCCGATCTTCACCCCCGCCGCGTGTGAGGGCACGACGACGCTCTTCGGCGTCGATTACTTCGGCACCCCGGCGTACCTCACCCAGAGCGGGCAGCTCTACATGGAGGCCGGGGCGATCGCCTTCGGCAAGGTGTACTGTTTCGGGCCCACGTTCCGCGCCGAGAAGTCGAAGACGCGCCGCCACCTGACCGAGTTCTGGATGATCGAGCCCGAGGTCGCGTTCGCCGATCTCGACGACGACATGGCGCTCGCCGAGGACTTCCTCGTCGAGGTCGTCGGTCGCGTCGTCGCCGAGCGCCGCGCCGAGCTCGCGACGCTCGAGCGCGACTTGGCGCCGCTCGAGCGCGTGCAGAAGCCGTTTCCGCGCGTGCGCTACGAGGAGGCGCTCGCGCTGCTCGCAGCTGATGGCAAGCCGCTCGCGTTCGGCGACGACTTCGGCGGCGACGAGGAGACGGTGCTGTCGCAGCGCTTCGATCGTCCCGTCATGGTGCACCGCTATCCCGCGGCGTCGAAGGCGTTCTACATGAAGCCCGATCCCGCCGATCCGCGCCTCGCCCTCTGCGTCGACGTCCTCGCGCCCGAAGGCTACGGCGAGATCATCGGCGGCGGACAGCGCGAGGACGACCTCGCCGCGCTCGAGCGTCGCGTCGCCGACCATCATCTGCCGGCCGACGCGTTCGGTTGGTACCTCGATCTCCGCCGCTACGGCACCGTTCCGCACGCCGGCTTCGGGATGGGCATCGAGCGCATGGTCGCGTGGCTGTGCGGCTTGCATCACGTGCGCGAGACGATCCCCTTCCCGCGCATGCTCGAGCGGCTCACGCCGTAGCGCCGTCGCCCCGCGGCTACTCCAGCGATTTGGAGTAACCGGCTACACGCCGTTTCCGGTCACGCTGATCCGCAGCCGCATCCTCTCGCACAAGAGCGGCTCTCGCGGCTCGCCGACGGCCGCGTTGTCTGCAGGCTCGGGCGCCCGTGGCACGACGGCACACGCCACCTGATCTTCACCCCGCACGAATTCTTGGAGCGCTTGGCCGCGATCACGCCGCGCCCCCGCATCAATTTGGTGATCTACCACGGCGTGCTGGCCCCGCGGTCCCGCTGGCGTCCGCCGGGATCGGATGATCCGGCCGTCATCGCGCCGCCCGTGCCGCCGCCCGCTACATGCGGGCCGGCGACACCGCCGAGCGCCGTGCACCCGGCCCCGTCGCCATCGTCGTCGGCGCCGACACCCAACCGGCCGCCAGCCGCGTAGGCCTGGGCCGACTTGATGCGGAGGGTGTTCGCTGTCGACGTGCGGCTGCGGCGGCCGCCTACGCCTCCTTGCGACCATCGAAGACCCAGCCACCGTCACCAAGATCCTCGTGCATCTTGGTCTCCCCGCCGAGCGACCGGTCCTGACCCCCGCGCGTCCGCCGCCGCCACCAGACGGGTTCGACTTCACCCGACGCTCGCGTCGTGCGGGCGTCCTCGCCTGCGCGCCTCCGGCGTGCTGGCGCCGCGGCTTGACGCCGCGTCCAGCACGTGCGATCGCGTCCCCTCGGCCTCGAGGACGGCCCGCACCCGCCGATTTTGTTTGCGTGTAACAAACGGCAGCACAAGGGGGACAAGGCGAACGTCCGCTTTTGGACGTTATGACAGCTCGGTCGAAGAGCCCGCTAGATTTTCCTATCAACTCCGCAACCGGAAACCTTTGGATGAAACATGCACTTGTCGGAAAGGTCGGTAGTGTCGACACCAGGCTGCAAAGAGGGCTTACTGAAAGAACTCAAAACCATTCTGGATTTGTGCGCGAAGGAACCCGTCTATTGGAGCACCCCAATTCCCGAGTGGGGATCCAACTTACTCAGCAAGTGAAGTGTACTGCCGAGGAGGTCGAAGATGAAATACGCAATACTCGCGATCGGAATGTCATTAGGACTCTCTGTCGCATCGCCCGTCTTCGCGCCGGCAAGTGAAGAGAAAACTGCGAATACGAACGAAATGGCTCCGGATATTGCGCTATCGCAGAAGCACTTCAAAGCGGTCAATGAAACCGATCCCCAAAAGAGAAAGGCGCTTTTCGAAGAGGTGTACGACCCCAACGTTCATTTCGCTAGCCCTCGCGGGATTGTCGATGGTCGTGCAGAACTCGAAAAGCTGTTCGCCGAGATCCACAGGAAATCGCCGGGCGTCGTGTTTCAGGATATTGGTGAAATTGAAGCCCATCATGGCATTGCGAGGATTCACTGGGCAGCCATCAAATCGGGAGTCTCCGACAAGCTCACTGGCGATGATTTTATCAAGATCAAGGACGGCAAGGTTACCGAGGTTTACATCCTCGTCAACGGGTGGACCAAATCCGGCGTAAATGGCCAATAAAAGCGTAAGCCCGGAGGGCTTACTGTGAATCGGCGTCGAAGGCTGACCCACCCGGAGCGGGGTGCATATATGAGGTGCCATAATTCTCGGCGCGAAAAGGCAGCCTTTGGCGACGGCGCTAGACAGAAACTAGCTAGTTTCTGTCGCGAAACGCGTGTTTGGCACGGCTATCGGGGCCTCGCACGTCCTCCGACGTGACAAAATTCTGCGGGTGAGATCCGATTCCTTCCATAGTAGTCCCCGGCGACAGGTCTTCAGCGTGAATACTCACACGGGGATCGATTGTGGACAAGGCTGTGACGTCGCTCGGCTGCTGAGCCTGCGTCGACAGCGGGGATTCAGGCGGCCTGGGAGAGCGCGCGACGGCCGCCGCGTTTGCGGAGCAAGGCCGCAAGCCGCATCAGATTGTTCGCCA
>WNFR01008557.1_pt1 | contig 10343 bp, 9 predicted proteins | sample 5400221 | NCBI WGS metagenome assembly WNFR01 (sample SAMN13153357, study PRJNA577476) | soil metagenome | isolation source: 40 cm soil under Madrone tree | place: USA:California | collected 2016-06-14 | reverse complement strand
GACATCGACAAAACGAACCAGCGAATCAGTCTTGGTATCAAACAACTGAGCGACGATCCGTGGAAGAACATCGATCAGAAATATAAGATCGGTGATTTGGTGAAGGGCAAAGTCACAAAGCTGGCCAGCTTCGGCGCGTTTGTGCAGCTGGCCGACGACATCGACGGCCTCGTTCACATCTCACAACTGAGCGAAGATCACGTCGCGAAAGTCAAAGACGTGCTCAAGGTCGGCCAGGAAGTCGAAGCGCGCGTTATCAAAGTCGACAAGGTCGAGCGTCGCATCGGTCTCTCGATCAAGGCCGCCAATTATTCCGAAGAAGAATTGCGCAAGGAATCCGAAGCGTTCGATACGCTCAAGCCGGGCGAAGACATGGTCGGCTTGGAGAAAGCGTTTGCCGCGGCCGAGGAAGATTATCGTCCCGGCGACGCGGTGAAGAAAGAGCCGAACGAAGCTAAGGAACCGAAGCGCGAGTCGAAAAAAGAGTCCAAGAAGAAGTCTTAGGCGAGGGCGCGACGATTGGTTGGTAACCGGCGATTGATCTACTCAACACCGAGTCTCCGCTTTTGCGTTTTCTTGCGGGAACGAGATGTCGCCTTGAGCTGTTTGTTAGCGCGCACAGGCGGCTGATAAAGGGCGAGGGCGTGCGCGAGATCTTTCTCGGCCGTGAGATCGAGGCGGAGTGGCGTGATTGAGACCCAGTTGTTGGCAAAGGCCCACCGATCAGTGCCTTCTGCTTCGCCCTCGAGCGGTTTGACCGTGAACCAAAAAATCGGGCGGCCCATTGGATCTTTGCTCGGCACCACTTTGCCGTCGTATTGACCGACAGCCTGGCGCGTCCAACGAATGCCTTTTGGTTTCTCCGGAAGATTTACATTCACGAGACACATTTCTTTTTCTTTGAGCAGCAAATCGAGCACCTCTTGCACATAGGGCTCAAGTTTGGCGAACGCGGGTTCTTTCTTTTCGTCAACCGATGTGCTGAAGGCAATGCCCCGCATTCCGAGCAGAGCGGCTTGTTTAGCGGCAGCGAGTGTGCCGGAGTGCCAACAGGCATTACCGAGGTTTGGTCCGAGATTAATTCCCGACAACACAAGATCGACATTTCCCCAGTGATGGGTGCCCAGAGCCACGCAATCGGCCGGCGTCCCGTTAACGCGATAAGCGTCGAAATTCCCGATCGCCACGCGTTTGTATCGAATCGGGCGCGACGACGTGATGGCATGACTCATGGAAGATTGCTCCACATCGGGCGCGATAATGCGCACGTCGCCGAAATGCGACGCGACTTTGGCAAGCGCGGCGATGCCCGGGCTGTAAATGCCGTCGTCGTTTGAAATCAGAATTCGTCTCTTCACTCAATTATGAAACGCGCGCCAGCTTCGTTTTGGCCGAATAGTTTGCAGGCAAAAACTCATGCGAATCACATTGATGCACAATCCAAAGGCCGGCCACGGTAAGCATGACAGAAAAGAATTGATGGCGGCGTTGGCCAAAGCTGGACATCACGCGACCTATCAATCGACGAAGAAGAGCAACTACCCAAAAGCGCTAAAGAAAGCCACCGATCTCGTGCTGGTCGCGGGAGGTGATGGCACGGTTGCAAAAGTCGCGAGCCGTCTTTTGGATAGCGGTATTCCCTTGAGCGTTCTCCCGCTGGGCACGGCGAATAATCTGGCGCGCAGCCTGGGCTTCTTCACTTCGTCGGAGGAAATCATCGCGCGACTCGAAGGCGGAAAGAAGCGTGCCTTTGACGTCGGCGTGGCCCGAGGCCCATGGGGGAAACGCCATTTTTTTGAAGGCGCCGGCGCGGGTCTGCTGGCGGATTATGTGCAAGCTTCGAAGAAGCAAGACAAGAAGAGCAAGAAAGCGAAAAACATTTCCAAGGAACAGGAAATGGCGCGACACGTTACGTTGCTCTGCCGAATGTTGCATGACTACCCAGCCCGAAAATGGAAAATCGAGATTGACGGCAAAGACATCTCCAGCCCCTATATTCTTTGGGAAGCGATGAACATTCGTTCAGTCGGTCCGGCGCTTTATCTCGCCCCGCAAGCCGCGACCAAGGATGGAAAATTCGATTTCGCGTGTGTGCGCGACGATGATCGTGAATTGCTCATCAAACATTTCGACGCCCGCCTCGCGGGCAAAAAGAGCAAATTTCCGTTGCGCATTCGCAGGTTCCGCGAGTTAAAGATCGTCTGGGAGAAATCGACAATTCATTTCGACGACGAGCTTTGGCCTGACAAAAAGGAAAAAACGAAGGGTCCGAGCAAAATCGAAATTACAGTCAAACCGTCCGCGCTCATTATTCTGCAACCGGCTAAACGAAAGAGCGTCTAGATTTCAGTCAGCGAATTTTCTGAAGAGCGTGCATGACCGCGGCCGGCAAAGGCCGCGGACCGTTTCCATTCAATGCAACATCAACACCCTCGAGGCGACGAATCAGATCGAGGACTTCGCGGCGCGCAACTGGTCCGCCGGCCGCCGCGCAGAAATGTGTGCGGCATCCGAATGGCCGATCTTCGTAGATCAGGCAGTTGCCTGTTTCTTGTTGAAGCATTGGGCACGATCCATCACCACTTTCCGGGAGCGACTTTCGGCCGGTGGCGCGTAACGCCCTCGCCGCGACGACCGCCTCGCCTTTCGTTAGATAAGGAGTGCGGCCGGTCAGTTTGAAATGACAACATTCAGTCCGGCGCAGGCAATTGCGCTCGATCGGCCTCTGCGCAAGATCGACATAAACTTGTCGCACTTTCGCCAGCGCGATCTGCAATTTGTCGCCAAGAAAATCTTGAGAGCTCACGTTGTCGTGGGTTCGACTCCGGCCATAGCATGTCCCGCAATCCACCCGGTTGTCCAAGCGGCCTGGAAATTGAAGCCGCCTGTAATGCCATCGATGTCGAGCAGTTCACCAGCGAAGTAGAGACTCGGTGTGATTCGGCTTTCCATGGTTTTGAAATTGATCTCACGCAATCGCACGCCACCGCAAGTGACGAACTCGTCTTTGTTCAGCGATTTTCCGTCGACCTCGAGTTGCGTGGCGCGCAACTGCCGAATCAATTCATTCATCCCGGCGCGCGTCAGCGCAGTCCAGATCGTTTCCGGAAAGATGCCGGCGTTTGAAACCAAATTTTCCCAGAGCCGCGCTGGAAGTGCGCCGATGGGTGAATTGTTTACGCGCCGAGTCGGTTCCGTTTGTCTCCGTGATTGAAACTCCGCCCGCAGTTCGGCTTCGTTCATCTCGGGAACCCAATTTACGCGGAGTGAGAAACGATAATTTTTCTCATGCAAGATGCGCGCGCCCCACGCGGAAAGCCGCAGCACTGCGGGACCGCTGATTCCGTTGTGCGTGATAAGCAACGGCCCGCGCTCGCGCAGTTTCTCCACTGAAACCTGGACATCGTTGACCGAAACACCGGGCAACGACCGCAGCCAGGGCGCGGGCAGATGGAGCGAAAAAAGCGACGGTACCGGCGGCTCGATCGTGTGACCGAGCGAACGCGCGAGCTCGACGCCGCCGATGCTTCGACATCCACCAGTCGCCAGGAGCAAGCGGTCGCAGGCGATTGATTCGCCATCGTTGAATTTCAAATCGAATCCGACTTCGGCTCGGACACGCGCGCTTTCTAGACCTTTGCGCGTGAATAGTCGAACGCCCGCTTCCTTCGCTTCCCTAATCAAACAATCGATGATCGTCTGCGATGAATCCGTCACCGGAAACATTCGGCCATCCTCTTCGCGTTTGAGGCGAATGCCCCGCGCTTCAAACCAGGCAACCGTGTCATCCGCCGAAAATCGGTGGAACGGCGCGATCAATTCCCGCGCGCCGCGCGGGTAACGCGTTGTGAACATGCGCGGATCGAACAAGGCGTGCGTGACATTGCAACGTCCCCCGCCGGAAATGCGCACTTTGCTAAGAAATTGCGAGCTGCGCTCGAAAAGCGAGACCTTGCAATCAGCATTGGCACGGGTGGCGGCGATGGCAGTAAAAAAACCAGCGGCCCCGCCTCCCACGATCGCGATTTCAATCACTCATCTCTTTAGCCACAGATGAACACAGATTTACACAGAAAAGAAATCGATCGGGAAAACAGGAAAAGAGGAGGAACTGGCTTCAAACCACGAAGCCAAGACATTTCCTTCGTTCCTGCTTTCTTGATTCGGTTACTCTTTCCTGGATTCCTGGTTTCCAGATTTCTATCCACAGATTTCGCAGATTCTCGCAGATTGAAGATGAATCAGGAAAGCAGGAAAAGAGGAGGGATTATCTTTGAAACTACGAAGCCAAGAAGGACAAAGCATCTCCTGCTTTCCTGATTCGCAAGGAAATTCTTGGATTTCTGGTTTCCAGATTCAAATCCGGCTTGATTGCGCGCCGGTACGCAAAAAACGCCTCCCCGCTCCGCCTCGGAAACGAGACGGAGCAGAAAAGGCGTGAGGGTTAACTGTCGACCTTATCAATCCTCGTCGAGGATGACGCGATCAACGAGCATGTCGTTACCTTCGGTTGCGTAATGAACGCGAACAGGCACGCCAACTTTGATCTTCGTTCTCACCGTGGTCTCGTCCAATGGCCGGCCACTCCGGGTCACATAGACGACCTTCTTACCAAAGCGATAATGCTTTGGCCCGGCGCTTTCCTTCAGCACAATTCTACTGCCGGGCGAGAATTCGGTGATTGTGCCGCTACCCTCAGTCGTGGTCGTCGTGGTGGTGGTCTCTGAGACTTGCGCCCACGCAAACGGGGCCGCGACTGCCAACGCGATACTTAGTATTACCTTCTTCATGCCTGTTTAGACGAAATTGCCTGAAGACATATTCGCTTCTTAAAAGGCCCAACGCCGCCAATGCTTTATAAAAGGCGGAAATCTCGGCGATCTGCGAAAAAACTTTTAGCGCGATTGAGATCAGCCACAGATTTACACAGAAAGAAGTTCAATTAGGAAAGCAGGAAAAGAGGAAAGACTGATCTGGAAGCCACGAAGCCAGAGAAAGAAAAATATTTCCTGCGTTCCTGCTTTCTTGATTCGGTCCATTTTTCCTGGATTCTTGGTTTCCAGATTCAAAGTCTTTGTTTGAAATCAAAATTCGGCGCTGCCCGGTGTACGCGCGAATGGAATGACATCGCGAATATTCGAGACGCCGGTGACGAACATGAGCATGCGCTCGAAGCCGAGACCGAAGCCAGAATGCGGCACGGTGCCGTAACGGCGAAGATCGAGATACCATTTGTATTCGGCCGGATCCATTTTGTGCCGGCGCATGTTCGCTTCTAAAACATCGAGGCGCTCCTCGCGCTGACTGCCACCGACGATCTCGCCAATCCCCGGCACGAGCAGATCCATCGCCGTGACCGTTTTGTTATCATCGTTCAAACGCATATAAAACGGTTTGATCTCTTTCGGGTAATTGAAAACTGTGACCGGACACTTGAAATGCTTCTCCGTCAGCCAGCGTTCATGTTCCGATTGCAGGTTTAATCCGTATTCGACCGGGAACTCGAATTTCTGGCCACTCTGCTTGAGCAGTTCGATTGCTTGGGTGTAGGGGACTCTTTGAAATGGGCGCTCGACGACAAAGTCGAGGCGCGACAGCAATTCCTTGTCGACGAAGTTAGCGAACAATCCGAGTTCCTCCGGACAATTCTCTCTAAGATCGACAATCAAATATTTCACGATCTCTTCCGCCAGATCCATGTTCCCGTTCAAATCGCAAAACGCCATTTCGGGCTCGATCATCCAAAACTCGTTGGCGTGCCGCGACGTGTTCGAGTTCTCGGCGCGAAACGTTGGTCCGAAAGTGTAAACTTTGGATAAGGCCAAGGCGAACGCCTCGGCTTCGAGCTGACCGCTCACCGTGAGATAAGTCGAGCGGGCGAAAAAATCCTTCGCGTAATCGATCTCGCCATCCTTTGTGCGCGGCGGATTCTTCGCGTCGATGGCGGTGACACGAAACAATTCGCCGGCGCCTTCGCAATCGCTTCCCGTGATGATGGGCGTGTGCACGTAAACGAAGCCGCGTTCCTGAAAAAACTTGTGAATGGCGAAGGCGAGCCGGCTGCGCACGCGAAAGACGGAGCCAAAAAGATTCGAGCGCGGACGCAGATGCGCGATCTCGCGGAGGAACTCCGGCGTATGTCCCTTTTTTTGCAGCGGATAGCTATCGCCGGCCGGCCCGACGATGTCGATCTTGTTCGCTACGACCTCCCAGCTTTGTCCTTTGCCCTGCGAAGCAACGAGCTCGCCGCGCACCACTATAGAAGCACCCGTAGTCAAACGCTGAACGTCGGGGTAATTCGCCAACGAATTCCTGGCGATGACCTGAAGATTACGCAGACACGATCCGTCGTTCAGCTCGATGAACGAAAAATCTTTTGAGTCACGCCGTGTCCGCACCCAGCCCTGGACTAGAATAGGCGAAACCGGGGCGGTGCCTTGCAGCGCATCCTTTACGGAAGTTGGTGAAATCGTTTCGCTCACAATTTTAATCAGGAAGCCAGGAACGCAGGAAAAGCAACTTTTCGCACTGCAAGATCGACAATTACCAATCGACGTCCACGCAGTAGCACCAACTGCCGACAAAACCGTGCCCTTCGCCAAATTCTCTCTTCGCCAGTCATGTTTTTGCCTTGTCGTCGTGGCGTGCGGCTGTCACGATAATTGACGCGGAGCCAGTCTGTAAAAACAAAGGAGGCAGTATCTTTGGCCGAATCATCGCGTTTCTCTACGGCTTGATTTGTTATCTCACTTTCCTGGTGTCTTTCCTGTATGCCATCGGGTTTGTCGGCAACCTCATCGTTCCGAAAACAATTGATTCGGGACGACAAGCCCCGTTTGTGGAGGCCCTGCTTATCAACGCGGCTTTGCTGAGCCTTTTCGCCGTGCAACATAGCGTGATGGCCCGGCAATGGTTCAAACGCGCCTGGACAAGAATCGTCCCCGAACCGGTTGAGCGCAGTACTTACGTGCTCCTGGCGAGCCTGATCTTACTGCTGCTTTATTGGCAATGGCGGCCAATGACAGCAATCGTTTGGGATGTGCACAATGCGAATGGTCGCACGGTGCTACAAGGCCTTTTCTGGATCGGCTGGGGCCTCGTGCTTGTTTCCACCTACCTCATCGATCACTTCGGCCTCTTCGGGATGAAGCAGGTTTACAATTATCTAGTCGGGAAACGTGATGAGCCGCCACCTTTCAAAGCGCCGACCTTGTATAAAATGGTGCGCCATCCGCTTTACTTGGGATTTATCATTGCGTTCTGGTCAACGCCGCGGATGACGGCAGGACACTTGTTTTTCGCCGTGATGACAACGGCTTACATCCTGGTGGCCATTCAATTTGAGGAGCGCGATCTGATTCGTTCCTACGGCGACAGCTACCGAAAATATCGAGAAGAGGTCTCGATGCTTTTCCCATTACGGTTGCGCAAGAAATAAGATCGACTGTCGCGCGTCCCTGATGCCAAACCTGCACTCACCCGCCGGAGCAATTTTTCTTTTGCAGACCCTCGCCTCGGCATTTCTGGCGATTCTCTTTCTGCAGTCGGGGATCGACAAGGTGTTGGATCGGCGCGGCAATCTTGAATGGTTGAAGGGACACTTCGCCAAGAGTCCGCTCGCAGGAATGGTGCCGTTGATGATGACTGCGATCACCATCCTCGAGATTACGGCCGGCGCATTGAGTGCCGTTGGATGCGTCATGATAATTTCTTTGCGCGATCCACTTATCGCGTTCTATGGCGCGGTCATGGCCGCCGTGTCGATCCTCGCGCTGTTCTCCGGCCAGCGTATCGCGAAGGATTACGCCGGCGCTGCCATTCTCGTTCCTTATTTTCTCCTGACGTTGGCGGCGATCTATCTGCTGGCCTAGAATCCTAAAAGTATGGTCAAACCCTACGCACGATTTCTTCTGGCCTTGGCGGCCCTGTTGCTCGCGGTCGGCGCAATCATGCACGCCTGTGCTTTTAAGAAAATTGTGTCCGCCATTACCGACTCGAATCTGGAGGCGTTTGCGGCCGGTTCGCTCAAACTGCTTTGGCTCGGAGATTCAGCGACTTTACTGCTTCTCGCCGCTGCTTTCGCTTTCATCGCGGCGCGGCCGTCGGCGGGGACGCGATGGATCGTCGTGATTCTCTCATTGATACCGGCCTCCACTGCCATTCTGATTTACACATTCATCGGCAGTTTCATCGGCGGTCACGTGCTGATGGTCGCCGCAATTGCTGCCTTCGCCGGCGGGCTGCAATATTCAAGCACCAATTCGTCGTCACACTCGGGATTTCCAATCGGCCGCGTTTGAACACGCGTGTTTTAATTCGGTAACGTTTGCCGCTCCGGTTGCCAGGTAAACAAAATCGGCAGGCGACGCGCCTGCCCTGCAATCCCGGTCCGTCTTCATCCGCGTAATCCGCGGTTCACTCGAAACAGTCGAGGTATTTGATCCCGGAGCCAGTGTTGAAAATGACGACGCGCTCGCCGTTGTCGATCTTGCCCGCAGCGCGGAGTGACTTCAGAGCCGCGAAACAGGCTGCGCCTTCCGGAGAAACGAAGAGCCCTTCGCTTGATCCGACTTCGCGAATGGCGCGAATCATTTCCTCATCATCAATCGCGATGGCGCCGCCGTTCGATTCGCGAAGGATTCTGAGCATGATGAAATCGGCGATCGCTTTCGGAACGCGCAACCCCGACGCGACCGTGTGCGCATTCGGAAATTCAGGCGCCGTTTTTTTTCCCGCTTCAAACGCCCGCACGATTGGCGCGCAGCCGCTCGCTTGCACGGAAAACATACGCGGACGTTTTTGGTTGATCCAACCGAGCGTTTCCATCTCATCGAACGCTTTCCACGTTCCGATCAGACCGGTCCCGCCGCCGGTGGGATAAAGAATCACGTCGGGCAGTTGCCAATTCAATTGCTCAGCCAATTCGTAACCGAGCGTCTTTTTTCCTTCCACGCGATACGGCTCTTTGAACGTGGACATGTCAAACCAACCCTCCGCATCTTTGCGTCGGGCGATTTCCGCCCCGCAATCGGTGATGAGACCGTCGATGAGTGTGACGTGCGCACCAAGCTCGCGGCACTCGACAATGTTTGCACGCGGCGTGTCGCGCGGCATGAAGATGTGGGCTTCAAGACCGGCGTGCGCCGCATACGCGGCGAGCGCACCGCCGGCATTGCCTGCGCTGGGCGCGGCGAGCTTAATCGCTCCAAGATGTTTCGCCATGGAAACGGCGACGGCCATGCCGCGCGCTTTGAAACTTTGCGTGGGGTTGAGCGATTCGTCTTTGATCCAAAGATCGACATTTTCTCCAAACTTTTTCGCGCGCAACAGCGGCGTGCCGCCTTCGCCTAATGAAACCGGTTCGATATTCGCAGGCAGCGGCAACACTTCGCGATAACGCCACAACGATTTCTCACGCCCCTGCAAACTTGACTGCTTAAAGCGGTCAAGTTTGCGGAGGGCGGCAAGATCGACAATCGCAAACAGCGGCTTGTGACATTTCGTGCAAACGTTTTGCAAACGCGCCCACTCGTGTCGAAGGCCACACGACGTGCATTCAAGATGGGTCAAAAACATGGAAAACTTGATCTGGAAGCCAGGAATCCAGGGAAGAGATTCTAATCAGGAAAGCAAGAAAGCAGGAGAAAAGAGAGGACCATAAAAACGTCGTCTTTGGTCCTGGTTTCCTGGCTTCCAGATAACCTCTCCTCTTTTCCTGCTTTCCTGATTCATCTTCAATCTGCGAAAATCTGTGAAATCTGTGGACGAAACAAATCTTTCTCGGGCAAATCGTCTGCGGCGGCCGTGGTACCGCCCTTCGCTCACCGTGCAGATCATGATCGGTTTGATCGTAGGTGCAACCGTCGGCGGGTTGCGGCCCGATTGGGGAAACGCGGTTTTCTTTCTGCGCGACATTTTTCTTAACCTCATTAAATCGATCATCGCGCCGCTTGTCTTCTCAACCATCGTGGTTGGAATCGCAGGCGCCGGCGCGTTGCGAAAGGTCGGGCGCATGGGTGTGAAGGCGTTGGTCTATTTTGAGATCGCCACGACCGCCGCCCTCTTCATCGGCCTCGCGGTGGTCAACTTCATGAAGCCAGGCGTAGGCGTAACCCTGGCGACGACGAATACCGATGTCATTAAGTCGATCGGGCAAAGTCACCCGAAGACGCTGATCGAAACCCTGGTGCACGCATTTCCGTCGAGCATCGTAGAGGCAATGGTGCACGGCGACGTTCTGCAAATCGTTGCGTTCAGTGTACTTTTTGCCCTGGCGGTGTCGGCGATTGGGGAAAAAGGGAAGCCGATCATCCGGGGGATGGAGAGTCTTTCGCAGGTCATGT
>WNFR01030767.1_pt1 | contig 10344 bp, 9 predicted proteins | sample 5400221 | NCBI WGS metagenome assembly WNFR01 (sample SAMN13153357, study PRJNA577476) | soil metagenome | isolation source: 40 cm soil under Madrone tree | place: USA:California | collected 2016-06-14 | reverse complement strand
GTCTATGGCGCTATCGGCAAATGGACGCATTCCCCCGCGGTCGGGGCGCACAGCGCATCATGTTGGCGATGAGCGGCGGCTCCCTCATCGGTGCCGCCCTTGGCGGCCTTGCCGTCGCCGTGGCCCCCGTGGCGGTCCTCAAGTTGCTGCTCGGGGGCATACTGATCGCCGCGGCGGGAAAGACGATCTTGCGTCAGCGGTAACGGCTAAGAACCGGCTTTAGCGCCGCGATTCGCTCGGAGTCCCACCGTAGGCTGACCGTCGCGGCGCCCCTCGCCGCGACGATCTCGCACCCTTGCAAAAGCGACTAGTTCAGGGCTTCGAAGGGCACATAACCACTAAAGCCACCCGATTGAACATGACACCAAAATCCGTTCGCCGTCCTCTCGAGCAGAGCCACCTTCGTGCCGGCATTGAGGATGCCCACATCGTGGCTGGATGCAATCGGCTCCGCCTTCAACTGAGTTTCGGTTTTGATCGTCTTCATCTTCGACGGGGTGTACACCGCCGCACAATCCCGATACGCGGGTGTCCCCGATTGAAGCGCCGCGCAGGCGGGGGGGCCAGAGAGGTTCTGATGGGGCCTGCCGCCGCCCGCCTTCGCTTCAAAACTGCCGGCAGCACTCAAAGCCAGACTGAATACGACGAGTGCGGCACAGTAGGCCGAGATCCTGCATGTCTTGAACATTCTCATCTCCATGTTGCATGTTCGCAGAATGCAAAATGGAGATTGTTTGTTACGCCGGAGCGTCCGGCCGGCGAATGGTTTGTGAAGGGTGTGTATACTTTGTAAAGAACCCGGACTGCCGAACGAGCCTCAAAAGAGGGCACGCGAGATGCGTTGGAATTGTTGCCTATATGCGTATGCCGTTCGACGCACCTGCCGCCACTGACAGCCGTTCATTCCTCGAAAGCGCGCCAAATGTTTTTTGGGTCGACCTGACAGCTACCGAAGGCGAACTTGAGAAACTCGCAACCTCGACGATTTAGAAGGTCTCGCCCTGTCGCCGGTGTTCCGCCCAGATTTTTACGGCGCGCTGGCCGTCTGCGGCACGCGGCTATTGGATGCTTTTTTCAGCGCCTTGCTTTCCGGATCGATCTGGCGACCGTCCACCAGCAGTTCGTAATAGAGATGGGGGCCGGTGGCCACGCCGGTCATGCCGACATAGCCAATGACATCGCCGCGATGAACCGGCATGCCGATGTCGAGTGCCGGCCAGAAGCCCGAAAGATGGGCATAAGCCGTCTCGAGCCGTGCCGAATGCCTGATGCGGATATAATTCCCATAGGTGCCGCGCCGACCGAAGTCTTCGACGACGCCATCGGCCGCGGCGATCACCGGCGTGCCCATGGCCGCCTCGTAATCCACGCCCTTGTGGAAAAGCCTTGCATGCAGAACCGGATGAATGCGCCAGCCATAGGGCGAACTGATACGGGCCCCCGGCAGGGGCTGCCACAGATTGACCATGGTGGCCGGCGTCAGATCGACATGCTGCTGGGGGGCAGGCGTCGCCAGGGCCGGGTACCGGAAAACATGCTGCCTGCCGTCGCGCCCGGCATAGGCGGCATAGCTTAGCTGCGGGGCCGGCCCCGTCGCCGAATTCACAGGGATCTGATAGACGATTGTCACCATCTCATCATGGACCGGGGGCCGCCGGGCTTGGGAGAGCGCCATGACCACCTGTTTGCAGACTTCCGGTGGCAGGCCGGATTTCGTCAGCAGCCGCGGCAAAGCGGGGTTTCCGACGCGCTTGCCGCTCCAGGCAATCGAGGCCAGGCGCCGGCGATTGGCCTCGCCAACGAATGCCAAGGTCAACCGATCGCCCGGTTGCAATCTTTTGGCATCGATCTGACCCTTGAGCTTGGCGAGATCGCGATCGACCTCCGATGCCGGCACGCCGGCGCTCGTCAAAACGCTAGGAAGCGTATCGCCGGGTTTCATCGTGACGACCGTCCGGCCGGTCGATTGCCTGGCCACGGAGTCGCCGGATGGTTCGCCGGCTGCCCTTGCGGTCGCGGCGCTTGCCGGTTTCAGCGCCGGCAAAAACTCGTCGCTCGGGGCATTGATGGCGAGAGCGTTGGGCGCGGACGCCAGAGCGATCATGGCGCCGAGCAGGGTTGAAGCAGTAAAGCAGATCCTCGGCCGGCTTGGCCGACGCTTACGGTCCGTTCGATGCAATGGTCGTGTCCCCTGGAACGAGTTGGTAAGACGCACTTACTCGGTCGACATTCTTCCGATGACGGAAAAGAATCGCTGGCCGGCAATACCGGACGGAATTCGATTCCGACGATCCGCAAACACACAGGAAGCTATCGAGGGGCCCCCTTCGCTGTCTTGGCCCAACCGACGCCGAAAGCATCGACGATCGATCGACTACCCGTATAGCCGGCCACCCAGGGTCGAGTCATGGGCTTTTTCTGTCGGCCGAATATTGCCTTTTTGCTGCTTCAAAGAGGCCACCAACCCTGCTATCGCTTTACGGCGCCTCTGATCCGCGACCCGCGGCCGCCGATCCGTCGACGGCAGTCATTCTCCTTCCATCGCTCGCCAATGCCGGGACCCGAATGAAAGCCATGCGGCATATCAAGATAAGATCGATGCCTGAAGAAAACTCGTCGGCCGATCCAGCCGTCGTGGCCGGCCGTCGTGGAATGACGATGGGCGATGCATAGCCAAGGCCTCGCGCCCGAGGCGCCGCCGCGTCGGCAGGCCTTCGCCACCGCGACCGCGGTTGTCGCGCTGATCGCGGTTGCCACGCTTCTTCGCCTGGCACTCGCCACCGCCGGCCTCGGGGAAGACGAGACCTATATGGTCTCGATGGCCCGGCATTTTTCCTGGAGCTATTTCGATCACCCGCCGCTGCATGTCTGGCTGGTCGGTGGCTGGGCGCGTCTCCTGGGCAGCGAAGACCCCTGGGTCGTGCGCCTGCCGTTCATCGCGCTGTTCGTCGGCTCATCCTGGCTGATGTACCGCTTGACCGCCGCCTTGTTCGGGGAGCGCGCGGGGTTTTGGGCCACCCTGGCCTTCAATCTCGCCCCGCTGTTCACGCTCTCCACTGGCAGTTGGGTATTGCCCGACGGGCCGCTCGTCTTCTTCTTGCTCGCGGCCGGTCGCGCCCTTGCAGACTTGCTCATCGCCACGGAAAGCCCGACGAGGCCCGTTCTTCGCTGGCTCGGCGTTGGCCTCCTGGCCGGACTCGCTTTGCTGTCGAAATACACGGCGATCTTTTTCATTGCCGGCGCTTTCGTGTTTCTGGTCAGCGATGCACGCTCGCGGCACTGGTTCAAGACGCCTGGCCCCTGGCTGGGACTGCTGGCCGCGGTGGCGGTCTTTTTGCCCGTCGTTTACTGGAACATGACCCATCGCTGGATCTCGTTTGCATTCCAGGCCGGGCGCGGCGCGCCGGCGGAATTCAACTTAAATTGGCTGCTGCAATATCTGGGCGGCGAGATTCTCTACCTCCTGCCCTGGATCCTCGTCCCCCTGATCGTGGCCTGGCTCGGCGCGCTCCGCCGGGGGCCAAAGGACAGGGCTTCGTGGCTGCTGGCCTGCCTTGCAAGCGGACCGATCGTCATATTCACGCTTGCCGCTTTCTGGTCCCATGTCCTGCCCCATTGGCCCCTGGCGGGTTGGCTTTTCGTCTTCCCGCTCCTCGGCGTCAGGATGGTCGGCCTCAGCCAACGTCACCCCCGCCTGGTTTGGCATTCCAGCCTCGCGGCCGTTCTCGTGCTCGTCGGCGGGCTGACCGTCGTCGCCAGCCAAGCGGCCACCGGCTGGATAACGCGGCTCGAGCCCGGTCTCGCCGGCAGGCGCGATCCCACGATATCCCTCGTCGATTGGCGAGAGCTGCGGGCGGAACTCGCCAACCGTGGCGACCTGAAAGATGTCGGCTTCCTCGCGGGTCTCAATTGGATTCACGCCGCCCGCTTGGACTATGCGCTCGGCCGGGATATTCCTGTCCTCTGCCTTTGCGCCGAACCGCATCATTTCGCCATCGAGCACGATCCGCGCCTGTTCGAAGGCCGCGACGGCCTGGTCATCGGAACGACCGGTTCGCTCTACGATCGCCGTCCCGATCGGTCGAGGGACTATCACACCCGCTCGGGCGGCGGCAGCGTCATCGAACTGGTGCTGTCGCCCTTGGGACGAACGGCATCGAGGGGCTCGCCCACCACCATGTAATAGACGGTCTCGGCGATGTTCGTAGCGTGATCGCCGATGCGCTCGATGTTCTTGGCGATGAACAGCATATGGGTGCAGGCGCCGATATTGCGTGGATCTTCCATCATATAGGTCAGCAGCTCGCGGAACAGGCCGCTGTAGGTCTCGTCGACCTCCTCGTCGCTCTGCCAGGCGGCAAGGGCCTTCTCGGCGTCGCGATCGTTATAGGCGCCGAGCACGTCCTTGATGATCTTCTGCGCCAGCCAGCCCATGCGCGGGATGCCGGCCGGCAGTTTGAAAGGGGCCGTCTGGGCCAAGGCGATCACTCGCTTGCCGATATTGGCGGCATAGTCGCCGATACGTTCCAGATCGCTGGAAATTTTCAAGGCTGCCACGACCTCGCGCAGATCCTGGGCGACAGGCTGGCGCAACGCCAGCAGGCGGACCGCCAGCGCGCTCACCTGATGCTCCAGATCGTCGATGCGGGCATCGGCCTGAACCACCTGATGGCCGATTTCGCCATCGCGGCGCACCAGCGCCTGGATCGCGCTCTGCAACTGGGCCTCGGCCAGATCGCCCATGCGGGTAATGGTCTGGTCGAGCGCTTTCAACTCGTCGTCGTAGGAGCGGACCGTATGGTGAAGCGTGGTCTCCTGGGCCATGGGGCTTGCCTCGCGCTGGATCGATCGCTCAGCCGAAACGGCCGGTGATGTATTGCTGAGTCTTCTCGTTAGCGGGATTTGTGAATATCTGCTCCGTCACGCCATATTCAATGAGCTCGCCCAGATACATGAAGGCGGTGAAATCCGCGGCGCGGGCTGCCTGCTGCATGTTGTGGGTGACGATGACGATGCAGTAGTCGCTCTTCAACTCGTCGATCAACTCCTCGACCTTGGAAGTCGAGATCGGGTCCAGCGCCGAACAGGGCTCGTCGAGCAACAGCACCGCCGGCTTCACGGCAACCCCACGCGCGATGCACAACCGCTGCTGCTGGCCGCCCGAGAGGCTGAGGCCGCTCTGCTTCAACTTGTCCTTGACCTCGGTCCATAGCGCCGCCCGGCGCAGCGCCGCTTCGACGCGCGCGTCCATCTCCGATTGCGACAGCTTCTCATAGAGCCGTACCCCGAAGGCGACATTGTCGTAGATTGACATGGGAAAGGGCGTGGGCTTCTGGAACACCATGCCGATGCGCGCACGCAGCAGGTTCAGATCCTGCTTGGGCGAGAGAATGTTATGGCCGTCCAGCAGCACCTCGCCCGTCGCCCGCTGCTTGGGATAGAGGTCGTAGATGCGATTCAACACCCGTAGCAGGGTGGATTTGCCGCAGCCCGAGGGCCCGATGAAGGCGGTGACCTGCTTGTCGTAGAGCGGCAGGCTGATGTCCTTCAGCGCCCTGTTCTGATCGTAAAAGAAGGACAGGTGGCGAATCGCGACCTTTTCCATCAGCGCCACCTGCTCGGATGATGCGGGCATGGCCTGGGCGGGCATTTCGACAGGCTGGCGCTGGGCTTTTTCCGACATGGCGGTGGTCATGGTCATCCTCTCGACGAACCAAGCGCGGCAAGCGCGCGGGCGACGATGTTCAGGATCAGGATCGTGATGGTGATCAGCAGCGCCCCGCCCCAGGCGAGATGCTGCCAATCGTCATAGGGGCTGAGCGCGAACTGGAAGATGGTCACCGGCAGGCTCGCCATGGGGGCGTTCATGTCGGTGCTCCAGAACTGGTTGTTGAGCGCCGTGAACAGCAGGGGCGCGGTCTCGCCGCTCACGCGCGCAATGGCCAGCAGGATGCCGGTAATGATGCCATTGCGGGCCGCGCGATAGGCGATCATGGTGACCACCTTCCACATGGGCGTGCCCAGCGCCGAAGCGGCCTCGCGCAGGCCGTTGGGCACCAGGTTCAGCATGTCTTCGGTGGTCCGCACGATCACCGGAATGCCGATCACGGCCAGCACGATGACGCCGGCCCAGGCGGAGAAGTGGCCCATGGGCACCACCACCACTTCATAAATGAACAGGCCGACGACGATCGAGGGCGCGCTCAACAGGATGTCGTTGATGAAACGCACGGTCTCGGCGAAGGCGCCCTTCTTGCCGTATTCGGCCAGATATGTCCCGGCCAGCATGCCGATGGGGGTGCTGAGCAGGGTGGCGCCGATGGTCAGCACCACGCTGCCGAAAATGGCATTCAGCAGCCCGCCGGTATTGCCCGGTGGCGGCGTCATTTCGGTGAAGATCGAAAGATTGATCGCGCTGAAGCCGTTGTAGAACAGGGTCCACAGGATAGCGATCAGCCAGAACAGGCCGAAAACGGCGGCCGCCATGGCCACCGTGAGCGAAACGGCATTGACGAGGCGGCGACGGGCATAGATTTCCATGGCTTATTTCTTGACCTGCCGCTCGAGCCGCATGAGCAGCAGCTTGGCGAAAGCGAGCACGATGAAGGTTATGACGAAAAGAATAAGGCCAAGGGCGATCAGCGAGGAGGTGTAGAGGTCGCCCACCGCCTCGGTGAATTCGTTGGCGATGGTGGCCGAAATCGTCGTGCCCGGCGCCAGAATCGAAGCGGCGATTCGGTGGGCATTGCCGATGACGAAGGTGACCGCCATGGTCTCGCCAAGCGCGCGGCCCAGGCCCAGCATGACGGCGCCGATCACCCCGACGCGGGTATAGGGCAGCACCACGTTCCACACCACTTCGGTCGTCGTGGCCCCCAAGCCATAGGCTGACTCTTTCAACATCGGCGGCACGGTCTCGAAGACGTCGCGGGTGATGGAGGTGATGAAGGGCAGCACCATGATTGCCAGGATGATCGAGGCGGTCAGCACGCCGATGCCGTAAGGCGGGCCGGCGAAGAGGCGACCGATCACCGGCGCATGGCCGATGGTGGCAATCAGAAAGGGTTGCACCGTCAGCTGCAGGAACGGCGCCAGCACGAACAGGCCCCAGATGCCGTAAATGATGCTGGGAATGCCGGCCAGAAGCTCGATGGCGATGCCCAACGGCCGCTTCAGCACGGCGGGGCATAGCTCGGTTATGAAGACCGCGATGCCGAAACTGACGGGAACCCCGATGATCATGGCGAGGAGCGAGGTGATGATGGTGCCGTACACCGGCGCCAGTGCGCCGAACCTGTCCGTCACGGGATTCCAAACTTCGGTTGTAAGGAAACCGAAGCCGAAGGTGCGAAGCGCCGGCCAGGCCCCGAAGATCAGCGCGATAATGACGCCGCCCAACAGCAGCAACACCATCAGCGCGAAGAACAGCGTGCTGGAGCGGAAGAAGCTGTCCTGCAGGCGCTGGCGGCGGCCCTGATCCTGGGCGTTCACCGGCAACGGATCGTCGAGGGTGATGTTGGCCATGATCGGATCGCAAATTTAGCGGGGATGGACCGCTTACGGCGGCCCACCCCCTCGGGTTACGCGCTGTCGATTGGCGGTCGCCTATTGATCGGCTTGCCAAAGCTGCTTGCCGATCGAATCCTTGATCGAGCTCGCCCAGGTCTGGCGGACCAGGTCCACCACGTTGGCTGGCATCGGCACATAGGCCAGTTCCTGCGCCATGTCGCCGCCGTTCTTGTAGGCCCAGTCGAAGAACTTGAGGGCGGTGAGCGTGGCCGGCGGATCGATGGGGTGCTTGTAGACCAGAATGAAGCTGGCGCCTGAGATCGGCCAGGAATCTGCACCCGGCTGGTTCGTCAGGATCAGGTAAAAGCCCGGCGCGCCGGCCCAATCCGCCCCGGCGGCGGCGGCCTGGAAGGCCTTGATGCTCGGCTCCACCACCTTGCCGTCCTTGTTGATCATCTTGGTGTAGGTCAGGTTGTTCTGCTTGGCATAGGCATATTCGACATAGCCGATGGAGCCGTCGGTCTGTTTGCCCATATTGGCCACGCCCTCATTGCCCTTGGCGCCGATGCCGACCGGCCACTCGACCGCGCTGTTGGCGCCGATCTTGCCGGACCAATCCGAGCTCGCCTGCGACAGGTAAGTGGTGAAAAGGAATGTCGTGCCGGAGCCGTCCGAGCGATGGACCACGGCGATCGCCTTGCTGGGCAGATCGACGCCGGGATTGAGGGCCTTGATCTTGGGATCGTCCCAGCTGGTGACGGTGCCTTGGAAGATATCGGCCAAGGTCTGCCCGTCGAGGGTGAGCTGCCCCGGCTGGATGCCCGGCAGATTCACGACCGGCACGATGCCGCCCATGATCATGGGGAATTGGATGAGGCCGGAGGCTTCGAGTTCGTCGAGCTTAAGGGGCTTGTCGGAAGCGCCGAAGGTGACCGTCTTGGCCTTGATCTGCTTGATGCCGCCGCCGGAGCCGATCGACTGATAGTTCAAGCCGACCCCCGTTACCTTCTTATAGGCGTCCGCCCATTTGGCGTAGATCGGGTAGGGGAAAGTTGCCCCGGCGCCCGAGATATCGGCCGCTTGCGCGCTCGTCCAGGCGAGTGCGGCAAACAATGCCATCGCGAGTATGCGTTTCATTTCCATGTCCCTCTTATTGCTCCGTGATTAAACCGCGATACCAATGAGTTCCCGATATGGCCCGGCGAGCCCGCCTCCGGCCCTGGCGGGACTGTAGGGAGAGAGGACGGCAACGATGTTGCAGATATGTGAAATTAATATGACGCCCGTCGCGATACTTGGCGGATTCTCTGGGGGCGACGGCCACATCGGACGACGACGCCGGCCCTGTCCCCCTGCCGGGCCGGCCGATATGATCGCCCGCCGTTTAGCAGGAGTTAACGACATGGATATCGAAGAAGCGGGTCTGGGCCCCAAAATTGCCTGGTCCCCCGCCAAGCCGCCTAGTCGCGAGGCGATCGTCGGCCGCTATGTCCGTCTGGAGCCGGTCGACCCGGCGCGTCTCTATGCGGTGATCGACTCTGCCACGGGACGGGCGGCGGGCATGGCGAGTTATCTGCGCATGGCGCCGGCCGACGGCGTGATCGAGACGGGCCATATCTGGTTCACCCCGCTCCTGCAGCGCACCCGCCAGGCAACCGAAGCCATCTTCCTCATGGCCAAATATGCCTTCGACACGCTGGGCAATCGGCGCTTCGAGTGGAAGTGCAACGCCCGCAACGCGCCCTCGCGCCGTGCCGCCCAGCGCTTCGGCTTCACCTTCGAGGGCATCTTTCGCCAGCACATGGTCGTCAAAGGCCGCAACCGCGACACCGCCTGGTATGCCATGATCGATCGCGACTGGCCGGGCATCAAAGCCGCCTTCGAAGCCTGGTTGGACCCGGCGAATTTCGATGCCGGTGGACGAGAGAAGAAAAAGTTGAATGCCGAAGCGCTGGCCGGTCCTCAGCCGTTCTGAGGCAGGCGCACGCAGATTCATTAAATCAGCGCAGGAGTCCTGTATCACGCGCGTGAGAGTATCGTCGGCCCGGACGGAGGGAGGCGGCCAGCCTCCCTGTCGCTTGTCACCGCCCGGAGCCGACGCTACCTAGCTGCCGGCCAGCGGCAGAGGCTTGCGTTGCAGGCCCGGCAGAATGAGGACCGTGACCAACGAGGCCAATACCAGCGCCAATGCGGCGATCTCGGTCAGGCCGATGGGCTCTCCCAGCATGGCGGCGCTGCTCCACACGCCCACGACGGGAATGCCCAGGGTCCCGATCGCCGCGACCGTGGCCGGATAGATCTCGACGATGCGTAACCAGGCCCAGTAGCAAAACACGGTGCAGACCACCGAGGAATAGAGTGTCGCCGCCCAGGCATACCAGCTCACGCCCGCCAGCGAGGCATCGTGATCGACGACGAGGGCGCCCAGGATCACCGGCACGACACCGAATACGAATTGCCAGGCCGTCACCGTCGTGATCGGCGCCGACCAGCGATGAAGCTTGAATCCCACCGTGCCCAGCGCCCAGACAATCGCAGCAGCCAGCATGTAGATCGGCCCGAGAGGATCGACCGCGAGATGGGCCATATCGGGCAATATCAACATCGCCATTCCGGCCAGCCCGAGCATCAGGCCGACGATGCGGATCAGCGTCATCCGCTCCTTCAGGAGCGGCACCGCCAGCAACGCCGCCCAGAGCGGCATGGTGAAGGCCAGGATGGACGCGCGACCAGGCGCCATATGCTGCAGCCCGTATGTGGAGGCCACATTCCATCCCGTGATGTTGAACATTGCGACATAAAAACACGGCATCAGATCGCGTCGCGGCAGGCGCC
>WNFR01008556.1_pt1 | contig 10344 bp, 8 predicted proteins | sample 5400221 | NCBI WGS metagenome assembly WNFR01 (sample SAMN13153357, study PRJNA577476) | soil metagenome | isolation source: 40 cm soil under Madrone tree | place: USA:California | collected 2016-06-14 | reverse complement strand
TCAATCTAGCCAAGGGCAAGATCGGAGAAGCTGCCGCCGCACTTCTGGGAGCGTTCCTCATAACTAAAGCCGGTCTTGCGGGTTTGAGTCGCGCGAATGTGGCTGAAGACGACCGGCGAGACTTCTTTGTCTATGCAGATGAGTTTCACACATTCACTACGCTAAGCACCGCTTCAATGCTCTCTGAACTTCGCAAGTATCGCGTCGGGATGATCCTTGCGCACCAATATATTTCGCAGCTTGATCCCGAAGTGCGAGATGCGGTGCTTGGAAACACCGGCACCATAATTACATTCCGCGTCGGCGCAGCCGACGCTCATACGATTGCCAAAGAGTTTGCGCCTGAGCTGTCACCCGTAGACTTGATGTCTCTTCCCAATTACCACATCTACTTGAAACTGATGGTTGACGGAGCAATATCGAGGCCATTTAGTGCAGTAACGTTGAATGCGAAAAGGTAATCGTCATGCGGGCGGCTCTATTTTGTTTCGCTGATTACTATTTCTGCCGAACGCCTTGATAAAAATGTTTACTTGATCCGTTTGGTAAGCTTAATACGAGTTAAGAGAAGCAGGCGATTACCTTCTTCGTAAGGATTTGACACCCGAGACGGAGGCTGAATGTTTACGTCTAAAGCTCGCCTTGTAACTGAGGCAATTCACTTTTAATATCCATCATTGATGAGAAGGAACGCATTTAACGTAATATGAAGTCGGAACTAAAGGACCACTCGGCGTGATCGCCCTCAATTCAGATCTTCACCGCGCTTTGAAACAATCTCTAGTTGATGCCGAGCGGGATAGCACGTCGGCCAAATGGTCCAGTCTGCTCAATTCAAATGCAGTTTCTGACGGTGCCCTCGCACTTCTGGATTTTGGTTTATCGAGTCCCATTTTCACAGACGTGGTCTCGAAAGAAAACTTGAATGACTGGTTCTTAAATATTCGTGAATGGCGAATCTCAGCAGTTCTAGACCCTTCAATGTCTGATAAACCGCCGGATGTCGGCGCTCGGATTCTCTTTGCCTTGTGGGAAAACATTTCCTCAACGCTAAGCAGGCTATTGCGGGACGCCAAGGTTGAGAATCCCAACTTTCCACAGGAAGGCGGCGTTTTGCTCTTCGTCGGAGGCCTCAGCAAGTGTTTGGTTGTGAGCTATACGATTTCGGGAAGTCTCCCGGTGCTTTGGGTTGTCGCCGTGGTTGACGAACCTCGCTCCGTCTTCGATTTTTGGGAGGCAGCTGATCATGTCGACCCGATGCGCAGAAACCATTTGAAGCGTATTCTTGGAACCGGGCATAAGATCGTTGTGCATCGAGGGGTAATCGTGCCAATCGACAGAAACCTGGATTCAAATGTATTTGGTCCAAGTATCGACACACTTATAATCTCCGAGCTTCTGGCTCAGCAAATTTTCGAGGCCGATAATATTGAACATCATTCGGCTCTCGAAGTCGGTTGCGGAAACGGACTGATCACAGCGGCTTTGGCTCATCATTGCAAAGGGCTAAGAGAAATCTTTTCGATCGACATAAACTTCGGCGCGGTTTCTCGCACTCGACGAAATGTTTTCAGCAGCTTGGATTTCATCGCGAATCCAAGCCAACCGACTACATACTTCATTTGCGGACCTTTCCAACCTGATCTGATAGCCCGAAAGTTCGATCTCGTGGTTTGCAATCCACCCTACATACCAATTCCGACTCAGCAAAGAAGAGCGCACACGGAAGGTTCAGATTTTTACCAAGCGGTTGGCGGCACTGATCTCATGAGACACGTTTTGCAGTCGACACCTCAAATTCTTACCAACGAGGGACAGCTGTTAATCATGACCAGTAATCTTTCGCGAGCCGAGTTTGTTTCTTCGGTTCCTTCCGCATATTCAATCGCCAAACCAGTCGGCAATGGAATCAGCGTAGTCTTCGACGTTGAGGCCGTACTGAATAATGCTGACTGGCTGAACTTCCTAATCAATGAACGAGGGCTTACCCAAGAGCCTGATGGCACGTACTCGCATGTTTTACAACCAGTTTGGATTTCGAAAGAATTAGGTAGGTGAGATGAGAAAGACAGTCATCTTGAGATTTCGCGACCTTGTTACTGATCAAGGTGAAACCATCAAGGAGCACACCAGATTGCTAAAGCAATTTGGTGAAGTATGGTGGGGCTGGTGGGCACGGCAGACCGAAAAAACGCCGAGGAAGTTGTTGCAAGAACTCGCGAATGCGGCACGCACCGATGGTTTTGTAACAGGTTATTTGTTCAACTCGGGCACCGATGAATTCTATTCGGTCAAAATCTCTAGGATTCTAGTGGCTCCCGAGAATGAGAGAGTAAAAACGCCGGACCCAGAACGATCGCCTGAGTATTATCATCGCGCTCCCTGTCCTGCTTGGTTCCTGCTACATTCCTTGGAAGAGGAAGACTTCTCAAGGATGACTTTTCTTTTCGACTCGTTTCCAACCGTCTCAAATCAAGATGAAACATTGATTGGCGGTATAATAGACCAACTTGTGCCATCGTTTGAAGGACAGCCGATGTCATCTATCGTCGACAGGCCAGTGTCCACTCTCGCGGACCAGCCCATCTGCTCATTGGATGACTTGAGGCATTTGGGAGGGGTGACGCTTTGGGCCGTCAAAGTCCAGGATACCGACGTGAAGGGGCGTATCAATGAGTCAAGCAGTTCTTCTGACTGACCTAGATAACACACTCTATAACTGGATTGACTACTTTGCTCCTTGCTTCAGAGCGATGGTTCACGTTATAGCGCGAAGAACCGGTTTCGACGAAGACGTTGTGATTGGCGATTTTCGAAAGATTTACGGTGAAAAGGGATCGCTGGAATATCGATATCCGATTCAGGAACTTGGCGTCTGTCGCAACTTGGCTTCCGAAGATGTCCAGAAGTTAGTGTATGACGCTTGGATAGCCTTTTCAGGCACACGAAGAAATCGACTGAAGCCCTACGAGGGCGTCAGAGAAACGCTGCGGTGGGCAGCGGACGCAGGAGTGAGAATCATTGGCGTAACCAATTCACCTTTGGACGCAGCCATAGGCAGACTGCGCCAACTGAATATCGATACTTTCTTCGACGGACTGGCGGCATGGGAGGGTGCCGACGAGCCGGAATCGTTTCCAAGTTGGGTAAATGAAATGATCGGAACTCGTGAAAGCAAAGCCAGAATAAAACACAAATGGTATCTACCTACCAGCGATCTGAAACCGAGCGCTAATTCATATTCCACGATAATGAAAGATCTTCAGTTATCTGGTCGCGATACTTTTGTAATCGGCGATAGTTTGAATAAGGATGTTGCTCCTGCTCTTGAATTAGGTGCGATTGGAATATGGGCGAAGTATGGCACCAAATATGAAGCGCGAAACTTCGACACGCTGCTGAAAATCACACATTGGGATCAAGATAAGATTGCGACCACCTACGCCCAAGATTCAATTACTCCTACATACACGATATTATCCTTTCCAGAAATCAAGAAAGTGCTCGGGGTCGGCCTTCCCTTTTAGTTATTCGGCGAGGACAGTAAACCGCATGGCGCTTGAAATAGCTCGAACGAAGTGAGGAGTTCTTCTACATGCCTACTTCCATGGTTCTTAGATTTCGTGATCTCGTGGCGGGAACGATTGAAAGCCATCGCACATTGATTAAGGAGCATGGCTATGCGTGGTGGGGGTGGTGGAACAAGCCTGATGAAAAGATACCTCGTGCCACATTTGCAGCATTTCGTGAAGTAATCGGGCGCGCCGGGTTTGTGGAGATATTTCTAATTGACTCCGGTCGTGCAAAACTTTACAAAGCACGGCTCGTCGACATTGACGAATCGAAAACTGAGGACTTGAAAGAATGTTCGGAACCGAAAAAAACCCCCGGTTACTATAGCACGGCAAAATACAAGGCTTGGTTCAAGCTTACAGAGATTAACGATGCATCTCCGACTGAGATTCGAAATTGGTCATACGAAGAGATAACTGAATTCTTAGACGATCCGTCGGCAGATCGTTTTCGTGATAAGCGCGTCTTCGACATTCAAGAAATGTTGAATCGTCGTCATAGGACGATTTATTTCATCAAACCTTACAATGAAAAAACCGATCAGGATTATCGTTTGGAGTTTTTGCCTCCAATCTCACGAGCTAATTTTATCCGGTCTCCGATAGTTACGAATTCAGATTACATTTTGCATATCTCGGACCTCCACTTCGGAACGGGTTATCACCGATTTGCGTTGGAAGCCGAACCGAACAGGAAAAAGCTCTCGACACTGATTATCGATGATCTGCGTCGAGAATACGGCGATGTAGCGCCGGCGGCAGTAGTTGTGTCAGGAGACTTAACCTGGCACGGCGAAGAGGACGAATTCAAGATGGTCTACGACTCGCTCAAAGAACTTGAGAGTGTGTTCAAATTAGATCCGCATCGATTCGTTATCATCCCTGGAAACCATGACATTCAATGGAGCGACCAAAACGGTGGCACGTTCGATAGAGAAAAGCCCGTCACTAGAGCATCAGAAGAAGCCGAAAAAAACTATCGAACCTTCTACAAAAACTTTTTCGGTATAGCAGCCAATTCATACCTGTCGCTCGGTCGCAGATACCTCCTCAGCAATTACAGCGCGATCGACATAGTTGGGTTGAATTCATGTCGCCTAGAGCAAAAACCATTCGCCGGTTATGGATATGTGTCGTTGGAGCAAGTACAAGACGCCGCCACTGAAATGGGTTGGAACAAAGGAAAAAAACCGGATTCAATGGTTCGAATGCTTACCCTGCATCACCATGTAATGCCCGTAACCTCCAAAGAAGAACTAGAGTACGGCAGACTCTATAGTCTGACTCTTGATGCGGGCCAGCTCACCTATGAAGCACTGAACTTCGGCGTCGATCTTGTGATACATGGGCACATGCATCAGCCATTCTCGGCAGCGCTTTCCCGTGCGGCGAAAGGCGCTGATTTCTCAAAGCGCACGCTTGGCGTGCATGGGGCAGGCAGCGCCGGAGTAAAAAAAGATCTGACTGGTGATGTAGGTAAGAACTCTTTCAGCGTTTACAACTTTGACAAAGACGGCGTCACTATTCGGATTCGATCGCTTAGCGAGAGCTATGAAGGTTTCGGCAAAGATTGGGAATCCCGATTCGGTATTAATCCAGATGGTGGTTTTCGAAGTGTATAGCGTCCGAGGCAAATTGATTCCCTTATGATTAAACTGATCGTAACCGACCTAGATAATACGATTTACAACTGGGTGGATTTTTATGTTCCAGCATTCAATGCAATGCTGAAAGAATTGAACCACATTAGCGGTATTAGCGAACGCCAACTTAAACAAGCCTTCAAGCGCGTCCATCAAAAACATAAGACGACAGAGTATGCTTTCGCAATCGAAGAATTAGACGTGTTGCCGGAAGTGCAACAAGGAAAGCCGCCCCGGTATATTCGTGAAAAATACGATGTGGCAATTGAAGCCTTTCGTCGAACACGTAATGAAAAATTGCGAATGTACGAAGGCGTCGCAAGCACTCTCGAACAGTTGCGGCAGGAAGAGAGGAAGACGATCGCGCACAGTGACGCGATGATGTTTTATGCACTCTACCGATTAAAGCAACTGAAAGCAGAGAATCTTTTCGATGGAATCCTAGCGGCCAAAGATCACGGCATACCGACACACCACGAAGACCGCGATTTGGAGCGATGGCAACACTCTTACGACACTCCAATCCCTTATAAGCGAGAGTTGCCGTCTGAAATCGCGAAGCCGAACCCGCAGTGCCTAGCTGGATTACTGTCCGACTTTAACGTTCTACCAAAGGAAGCAATTTATGTAGGTGACAGTCTTAACAAGGACATCAAGATGGCACAAGAATGTAGCGTATATGATGTTTATGCCGAATACGGGCGTCATTACAACCAAGACAATTACGAAGAGTTAATTGAAATTAGCCATTGGGCCTCTAATGATATTTCGCGCGAGACAGAATCGATAATCAAAGATGTACAGCCGAGCTTTGTCATTTCGCGGTTTGCGGAACTCAATGATGTGATCCGAAGAATCGAGTCCTCTGGCCTCTGCACGAAGAGCAGGAGTTGTTCGGCTGCAAGTTAGACTCAGTTGTTCCCTTTGCTGTTACCACTGGATTCCCAAGTCCAAAGGCGTAACGATTCATGAGAGCCAAATTAGACCCAACCAAGGCTAGGTTAATTCTAGTCTGTGGTCTGCAGGGAGCAGGAAAAACGACCGTTGCGAAAAAAATTGCTACGAGCCTGCCCGCTTTGATATTGAGAACGGACGTAATCAGAAAACAAATGTTTGAAGCTCCCCAATATACCGAATTAGAAATGCAAAAGGTTTATGATGAAATGTTTTTAAGGGCTCGGAGATTACTACATAAGAAACGGACCGTAGTCTTGGATGCCACCTTTCTTAAGGAATTGAATAGGCATCAAGCAAAAGAGCTTGCAGAAGAAGCAGGATCTGATTTTATGGTTGTCTTAGTTCAGTGCGATGATGAACAGGCTATCAGGAAAAGAATTAGGGAACGAACTGACCAGAGTGACGCCACTCATGATGTGCGCCTGACAAGTAGGTTTGAGCCGATTGTGGGAGCGTACGTGATTGTAAATAATTGCGGAGGCTTCGAAGGTATTGATGATCAACTACGAAACTACTTCTAAAGGTCAGGCTATTTATTAGGCAAAAAAGGGCCGCGCGGTTGCGGCCCTCATTTAACGTGCTATTCAATTGTAGTTTGTCTTTATCGTCTTCCGGCTTGGGGTAGCGTGCCCGTTTCAGGCTCGCGGTTTAGGAAGTCTTTCAACGCCTGTAGCGTAAAGAGGACTTTTCTCACGCCCAACCGACAACGTTTCAGTTTCCCGCTCTTTACTGCTTTCCAGAGCGTTGTCCTGCTCAGTTTCGTTATCCGTTGAGCTTCTTCTATCGTAAAGACCAGCCTAGGAAGGTCGGCCTGTGGTTGCATATTCGAGCAAATGTGCCTTTCCGACTACCGGTTTTAGTTTCGAGGCACCCGGCAGGCAAGTCTATCTATAAGCAAATTGAGATCCACTCCCTCAATTTCTGAGGATGGCGGTCAACCTTTCGGTAGCGGACTTTTGCATGGTAGGCAGCACATGCGAATAGGTATCCAAGGTCAATACGATGCTCGCGTGGCCCAGTCGCTCACTGACAACCTTGGGATTTTCGCCCGCAGCAAGTAACAACGTAGCGCACGTATGGCGCAAATCGTATAAACGAATATCCGGCAGCTCCACCAAAAGCGGCTTGAAGTGCCGCCGTTCAAGGTTGCGCATCGACAGCGGAGTGCCTTTGGGAGTCGCAAACACGAGTTCGTTGTTCTGGTACTTTGCCCCGCGCTTCAGTTTCCATTCGGCTTGCTTGCCTTTATGGGACTGTAGCTTTCTCATTAAATAGAAGGGTAGCGGAATCGTTCTGCGGCTTTTGGGAGTTTTCGGTTCAGCAAAAAACCATCCACCACCTTTTACTCGCCGCACCAAGCTGCGCCGGATAACTACGGTTCCGGCTTTCAAATCAACGTCGCGCCATTGCAGTCCCAGGTATTCTTGCGGTCGCATACCCGAAACAAGCGCCAACTCAAAGACCAACCCATGCTCATCCTTCGCCGCTTTCTTCAAGAACAGCTTCGCTTGCTCCGGCGACAAAGCTTGCATCTCAGGTCTCACGTATTTTGGCAGTTCGACGAATGATGCCGGATTGCTTGTTGTCAGGTTCCATCGCACCGCTTGTTTGAAAGCTCGCGACAAAACCATGTGAGCGTATCTAACTGTCTTGGCTGAAAGCTTACGGTCGCGCATCTCATTCACGACTGCTTGGACATCCAGAGGACGGACCTTCGTCAACCGCTTCGTTTCCAACATCGGGCGCACATACAACTTCAGCAGGTTTTTGTAATCGTTATGCGTTCGCTCGCTCACTGACTGCTTGGCAGTTTCCAACCAGCGATCGAGATATTCGGCAACGGTCAATTCGTGCTCGAATGATTCACTGCCGAACTTATCCAAGTCTTGCTCAAGCTTGAACGATATCTCCTTGGCATCAGTCTTACTTTCGGCACGCCGCCAAATCTGTCGGCGCTTGCCGTTGGAATCTCGATAGGTTATGCGAGCGTAAATCTTGCCGTCGCGTTCAACGTAATTCTTTATCTGACTCATCTACACACTCCTCTACACAGGGAACGCAACCTCCGCGAACAAACATAACCTTTGGCTGTATTCGTTTCCAAATTTTTCTTTGATTTTGTTGCCACTCGTTCACCGTTGTCCTAGGATGTTCACGTGTCCGAAGTCTTTTAACCAGTGGGTCGCAGGTTCGAGTCCTGCTCGGCTCACCACTTTTTTGAAATAAACAACTTAGCCTCACCATAGCTAAGTCAAAAGGCATGGACCAACTGGTCAAAAACCAGTGGGTCGCAAGTTCGCTACGACTTCTTCGCTACTACTTTCCAAGACTTGTGGGCTCGATGTTGGGCCAGGCGCTTTTCGTTTGTGGCAATTTTGTGGCAATTCTCCCTTCGAGAATTTGCTAAGCGCGTTATCGCAGCGCGCTTCCCTCATCGGTTGCATGCCTATTCCATCATACTGTCAGAATTGGTGACTCGACAATTCGGCGATTTGCAATGCCCCTACACTCTCGATAGGGGGCGGTTTCCGCGGTGTCTCTACAGTGCTAAACTGATCCTAAGATGGCCATTAAAGTTAACACCGGTTGGCAAAAGAAGGTTTGGCGTGTGCCACGGTTAGATAATCTCGAACTCTTACATCTAAAAAACCACAGCTACGAGTATCCGCCTCACATGCATGAAGAGTATTCGATTGTATTGATACTCAATGGATCCGAAACAACCACCTGCCGGATGGGCAGTCACACAGCATTCGCCGGAGATCTGCTGCTTATCAATGCTGACGAACTGCATTCATCAAAGTCCGCTACGGTTGAATATCGGGTAATGAAGCTTAAAGCCAAGACGATCGCCGAAAGTCTTTCCTGGATTTGGTCGCACAGGCTGGAAAGACGATATTTTCCTGAGCTGATAATAAAGGACCGCATTCTTTTTCAAACCTTGCTGCGATTACATCTCAAGCTTGAACAACAAGACACAGCGCTCGCGCAGGAGTCAGATTTCGCTTCGGCCATAACTCTGTTGCTGACTAGAACAGCCGGACGGCACCTGGCCTTACCGCGCGCCGGAAAAGAATCTCACCATGTTGAACGAATTCGCGACTACCTCAAGGCTAATTACGCCGGCAATGTCTCGCTGGCCGACCTCACTTCTATTACCAATCTAAGTCCCTTTTACCTCCTCCGCGTCTTTCGTAACCGGATTGGCTGTCCACCTCACGAGTATCAAACCCAGCTCCGCATTGCCAATGCGCGCAAGTTGCTGCGCGAAGGTAAGTCAGTCTCCAGGGTAGCTCTGGAAACTGGTTTCTTTGATCAGAGTCATTTCTCTCGCAGCTTCAAGCGAATCGTAGGAGTCCCGCCAGGTTATTACTCCAGTCAGAGCAAGATCGTACAAGACGGCAACACAAACATTTGGTAATAGTGGATTCTCTGGGGTGATCCCAAAACAATGACGCAGAACGGAGCGACACAGCTGTCCTTCTCGTCCAGGCGGTTTCCGACGCATCGCCGATCCGTCAACTGACCGGCCGGAACTTGATATTAAGGAGCGCGGCAATGCGACGCGTATTTTTCTTGCTGTTAACGATGGCCTATACCATTCCAGGAGGTGCTCCGGTCACACCTTCCATGATTCCCGTTCAGGAGAGGGCCACTCTCCAGGAAGTACTCGCCCGGACTAAAGCGGCTGCAGGCGGCGCCGCGTGGGATAAGATCCATACTATGCGGATCCGATGGGAAGCCGAAGAGGGAGGTTTGAAGGGGACGGTTGACGAGACGGATGACTTGGTTGCGGTGCGTTATGCGGATGCCTGGGATTTTGGACTCAGGTCTGGTGCGTTCGGTTTCAACGGCAAAATCGTCTGGTCGCAGGACAGTTCCGGGCTGTCGCAGGTCGAAGAAGGATCTGATGCGCGTGAAGGCGCAACCAACGAGGCTTATCGCAGGAGTCTCGCCTATTGGTTCCCTGAAAGATGGCGGGCGAAATTGGAATATAAGGGTGAGGAACAAGACGAGGGCTTGCGGTTCTTCGTTTTGAAAGTGATACCTGAGCGGGGAAGACCCTTTGAGCTGTGGTTTGACAGTAAGACTTATCTACTGGCGCGGATCGTAGAAATGACAGCAATCGGGCCGCTTAGAGTGTTTCTTTCAGACTACCGTGAGAGCGACAA
>WNFR01008555.1_pt1 | contig 10344 bp, 14 predicted proteins | sample 5400221 | NCBI WGS metagenome assembly WNFR01 (sample SAMN13153357, study PRJNA577476) | soil metagenome | isolation source: 40 cm soil under Madrone tree | place: USA:California | collected 2016-06-14 | reverse complement strand
ACATCATGGGATTCAAATGCGGTATCGTCGGATTGCCCAATGTCGGCAAGTCGACGCTGTTCAATGCGCTGACGGAGACGGCGGCGGCGCAGGCGGCGAATTATCCGTTCTGCACCATCGAGCCGAATGTCGGCGAGGTCGCGGTACCCGATCCGCGGCTCGACAAGCTCGCCGAGATTGCCAAATCCGGCCAGATCATCCCGACGCGGCTGACCTTCGTCGATATCGCCGGCCTGGTGCGTGGCGCGTCAAAGGGCGAGGGCCTCGGCAACCAGTTTCTTGCCACCATCCGCGAGGTCGATGCGGTCGCGCATGTGGTGCGCTGCTTTGAGGATTCCGACATCACCCATGTCGAAGGCAAGATCGCGCCACTGGCGGATATCGAGACCATCGAAACCGAACTGATGCTGGCCGATCTCGACAGCCTGGAAAAGCGCGTCGACAATCTGACCAAGAAGGCCAAGGGCAACGACAAGGACGCCAAGGAGCAGCTCGACCTCGTTAACCGCGCGCTGGTGCTGTTGCGTGAGGGCAAGCCGGCGCGGTTTCTCGAGCGCAAGCCTGAGGAAGAACGCGCCTTCGGCATGCTCGGCCTGCTCACCTCCAAGCCGGTGCTTTACGTCTGCAATGTCGAGGAAGCCTCCGCCGCCAAGGGCAATGATTTTTCGAAAGCCGTTGCGGTGCGCGCCAAAGAGGAAGGCGCGGTTGCGGTGGTGATCTCCGCCAAGATCGAATCGGAGATTGCGACGCTGTCACGCCAGGAGCGCACCGAGTTTCTCGACACGCTCAGCCTGGAGGAAGCCGGCCTCGATCGCCTGATCCGCGCCGGATATCAGTTGCTCGACCTCATCACCTATTTCACGGTCGGCCCGAAGGAGGCGCGGGCCTGGACCATCCACCGTGGCACCAAGGCGCCCGCCGCCGCCGGCGTCATTCATACCGATTTCGAAAAGGGCTTTATCCGCGCCGAAACCATTGCGTACGCGGATTACGTTGCGCTCGGCGGCGAGGCGGGCGCCCGCGACGCCGGCAAGTTGCGGCTGGAAGGCAAGGAATATGTCGTCGCCGACGGCGACGTCATGCATTTCAGGTTTAATAATTGATCGCTGGAGATTCGGTCCGGCTGTCCACCGTCATTTGCGAGGAGCGAAGCGACGAAGCAGTCTTGTCCCGCGGCTGTGGATTGATTCGCAGAGCCTGTCTTCGGGCGGCGCTTTGCGTCCGACCCGTTGGCCCGCAATGACGCGGAAGCGATCGGCCAGTGCAGGCTCTAGTGCACCTGGCCCTGATCGCGGATCGCGCCGAGATGTTCGTTGATGCGAAACACGATCAGGATGAATTCCGCGGCGATGCGCGAGAAGATGATTCCGACGATCACGCTGGCGATAGAGGACAATAGCAGAATGAATCCGCTGAACGGGCTGATCGCCATCGCGGCCAGGCCGGAAAAAATGCCGGAAATGCCGAACAGGGCAATTAACGCGATGACCAGCCAGTAGAAAGTCTTGATGATGGTGGGCGTGATAAAGCGGTCCCACTGAAATAGATCCCGAAATTCAAACATCTGTCATTCTCCCGGCAGGTCAAATATGAGTTGCGTCTAAACCTGTACTCACAGCACAGGGCCTAGCTCCGAATGTTGTCCCGGGCAAGATCGGGCACGAGCACCGAAGGGCGGTGCTCGCCCGTAGAGCACGAGCCATGCGAGTGGGCGGGTTGAGATTGCCGCAAAAAACGGCCACAATCGGGCCTCCCTCGCACCAATCCTCCGTCATGACGCTCACCTTCGAAGATTTTCCGCCCGGGCATTTCGGCACATTCGGACCGCGCCGCGTCACGCGCGAGGAGATACTTGCCTTTGCCGCGGAATTCGATCCCCAGCCGATGCACCTCGACGAAGAGGCCGCGAAGCGATCGATGCTAAAGGGCCTGTCGGCTTCGGGCTGGCATCTTTGCTCGATCATGATGCGGATGATGTTCGACGGCTTTATCGGCCGCACCGCGTCGCTGGGCTCTCCGGGCGTCAACGAATTGCGCTGGCTCGCGCCGCTTCGGCCCGGAGACGATCTCACGCTCGATATAGATGTGACGGAGGCAAGGGTTTCCCGCAGCCGTCCCGAGACCGGTATTGTGACGTTCAAGGGCGTCGTCCGCAATGCGGCCGGGCAGGTCTTGTGCGAAATGGTCTCGCCGATCATCGTGCAGCGCCGCGCTAATCTCGTGGCGGAGCAGGCGGGCTGATGCGTTTCTTCGAGGATATCGAGATCGGGCAGCGGCGCGAACTGGGGTCGTTCACCTTCACCGCGGACCTGATCAAGAAATTTGCCGCGCAATTCGATCCGCAACGCTTTCATCTCGATGAGGAAGAGGGACGCAAATCGCTGTTCGGCGGGCTCGCGGCGTCGGGCTGGCATGTCGGGTCGGTGTGCATGAAGCTGCTGGTGGCCGATGGCCAGCGCCAGGCGAAAGAGGCTCTCGCGCGCGGCGAGAAGATTGCGATCTGGGGACCGTCGCCGGGTTTTCGTGAACTGCGGTGGATCAAGCCGGTACTGGCGGGCGACACCATCAGCTTCGCCAGTGAGGTTGAATCGTTGCGGTCGTCGGAGAAGCGTCCCGAATGGGGCATTCTGCAGGCCCGCAACACCGGCACCAACCATCGCGGCGAACGGGTGTTTTCACTGCTGGCGACGGCCTTTGTGCCGCGGCGGAACGTCCACTCCTGAAACGTGCGGCGGAATGCGCGCCGGAATGATTTTCCTGATAACGCATTTTGAACCTTGTCCCTGTCATCATGGACATGGGGACAGACGTGAGGGGGCGACCATGGCGGACCGCGACGGCCTGAAATTTGTGGGCTTTATCTTCGCAACCGTGACGCTTGCGGTGATGCTAGCCACCGGGATGGTGGTGAAGGGTTATGCCGACGGCGCCTATTCGCTTGAGGTCGCGCCGATCGCGAGCCGATAAGCACGGTTCGCTAACTATAGCAGCTGAATCGCAAGAGACATTTGCGAAAAAATCAGCGGCTCCATGCCAATGCCAGCGCCACCACAGCCACGAACAGCAGCCCAACAAACCGGATCATGATGATGCCCATCCCGGGCGGTGAACTCCGCAACGGAATCGGGTCGGTACTGTCAGGCCGAATGCTTTTCATGAAGATTTGTTCCCCCGGAGAGATTTGCCACCGCATGATGGCGCCTGCTGTTGGTCGCGGCCCGGACCCGGCAAGTTCAAAGCCGTTTCCGCGCTCCTGCTCCTCGTCATTCCGGGATGGTCCGAAAGACCAGACCTCAGATGTGCAATTGCACATCGGAGAATCTCGACATTGGTACCGAGATTCCGGGTGCGATGCGTCCCGGAATGACGCCTTATGTTATGAGCTGGAAGAGAGGACAGAAGCGATTAGCTTGTAGTCCGCAAAAGTACGCCCTCAGACTTGATCTGAGGGCGGATACCGATTGCGAACAAAATACGCGCAACGCTTTTAGCCAGCTAGCGGATCAGCCGTTGCGAAGGCCGTCCGCGGCGTCTTTCCACTGCGCCACACTGTCGGAGATCATGCGCGTGGATCTCATGGCAGCCTGGCTGAGCTGGGCATAGCCGGAGATCTCACGCTGCACGCGCTGACCCTCGGCGTGCAGCAGGTCGCGCAGGTTTTCGAGTTCGGAAATCAGATTTTCGATTTCCGAAAGCGACGTTCCGGCGACGCGCTGGATCAGCGAGTTGACGTTGTTGACGGTAGCCTCACTGCTCGACTCTGTGTCGGCGCTGCTCGGCATGCCCTGCGCCGGGCGGCGCAGGTAGGCGACGTCGTTGCGGACGAAGTCGCGGATGCCCGCCTCAACTTCCGAGACCGCGGCGAAATTAGAATTTTCCACGTCTGTTGATTCAGCTTTTTCAGAACGAATGGGATTCATCGGCTATTCCCCTGTTTCGCGTGTGTGGCCAGCGCGGATGTCCCCCGCACGACGAAAGTAACAGCCCCATCAGTTGCTGCTGAATTTGACCGCATCACGGCTAATATGCGGCAATGCTCGATCTTTCACTGGACCAGGCTGGGGCTGCGGCGACATCAGCGATCACCAGCTGCGCTTGAATCCCGCGCTGAGACTCTTGTTAGTCGTGCCGAGCGGCGTTTCGCTGATCGAGCCTGATATGCTGACGCCGTCGAACAATTTCTGTTCGGCACCGATCTTGCGAAGCCATTTGTCGTCGGTGGACGAGAGCGTCTGGCCGGCGATGAGACTGGTGCCGGTGTCGGCAATGCTCAGTTTCGCGGACTGGTCGACTTCATAATTTCGCGTTGGATGCCCGGCGATGCCGGTCACCGGCACCGCAGACAAGTTTATGCAGTCTGCGCAAGACAGACTGCTATGGCCCTGCTGGGTGAGGTTGTAGCCGTTCTGCAGGGTGAGCGAATACTGCTCGCTCAGGGGCAGCGACTTGCTCAGGGAAGTGCCGAGCTTGCTCTGTTCCTGCGAGGGATCGATCCGGGCTTCGATCGCCGTCTTGTCCCAGATCGAGCCGACGCCGGGGGCCGTCATCGCCGCCCATGCCGCTCCGGAGGATTGCGGCTGGCCGCCGCCGTTCGCCAGTTTTTCCGATAACAGTTCTGACGTCGTCGGCGTCGCCGGCTGCCGGGCGACGGTCATGTCGGCGCCGACCCGGGCATCCCAGAACGGCGATAGCGGCTGCTTCACCGACAGCGCCGCCGAGCCATTCGGCTTGTCGTTGGATGACCACGACATTTCGCTGCCCGGCCCCGCTTGTGGCGAACGCGCCTTCGACACCGGTCCGATGGTCAGCGTGGACGCATCGACATTGAGCTGGCTCCAGTCCAGCTGCAAATCCCTGATATCGAGGTCGTTTGCGTCGAGAGCGGCGGCTTCCTCCACCGGGGTGTCCGGATCTTCGCCCGCTGGCACCGTTTGCGCGGCGGCCTGCAGCACCGACGCCAAGCCGACGCCGGCCGCCAGCAACAGCAGCACACCCCGGCCGTATCGTGTTCTGGAAGTCATAACCCCGCCCGCATGCCCGATTTTGGAGACGATGCGTCCACATCAGCGCAAAATTATGGCGGGGCATCTTTCCGCCATAGCGATGACGATCTCAAGGCATGGCACCGAGCGAGCTGGGCCGTTCTTCTCGTCATTGCGAGGCGCAAGGCGCCGAGGCAATCCAGTAGCCACTATTCCATACCTGGATTGCTTCGCGGAGCTTGTCGTCGGGCGACGCGCAACCTGTCGTCGGGCGCGCATTCGCGCGACCCCTTGGCGCCTTTGGCCCAGCCATATCGAAGAAATGGATTATTTCTTGCTGTTCGGGCTTTGGCCGGCCGGCGTCTTGCCGGACGAGAACGGCGAGGGCGTAGCGCCGCCCTTCTTGAGGTTCTTGTCGGCCTTTGGTTTCTTCTTTTCCTTGTTGCTGCGCATCTGACCCTTGGCCATGACAATCTCCTTTGCGCCGGGTTGAACGACTTGGCGCTGTCGGACGATAGCAAATCCTCGGGCGTTTGTATGCGGGCGTCATGCCCCCCGATTATCCCGCCCCAGTCGTGCGCAATGACGGCGGCGAAAGCGAGATGGTCATGATGCGCGTATTCGGCGAACTATCAGAAGCCCACATGCTCGTTCATGTAGAAGGTGTTAAGAATCGAGATGCGAGGCTGATCGGTCTTGATAGTCGGACGGCCGTGCCAGCTCATCTTCGTGAGCGAATGATAGGCTTTCAGGACCACGAACGCATATCCGACATTGGGGATGAAAGGTATAGTCTTCACGGGCTCCAGGCAGTACGAGCCGATATGCATCAAGCCTTTGAGGGAGGCCCGATAAAGCGTCGTGCCCAGAGCTTCCTGGCTAGTGTCGGCCGGGCAATAAAGCTGCATCGACACAACCTTCTTGCGCGTGTCCGGATGCGGCTTGATTTGGTAGCCGTCCCTGTCCCGGTAGACGACCGGTTTCGCCACTAGCTTCAGGTCATCGGCACTGGGAACCTTGTCGCCACGGGCCCGAATTTCGAGTCCGTCATTGAGTTTGATGCGGATCGCTCTCTCGACCTCCTTCGAGGTCAGCATGGCGGATACCGCAGCCCATGCGGAGCGCAGTTCCGGGTCGATCCTTTCGACATTGTCGCCATAGAGGCGCAGGGCCATTCGCGTTCCCGTGCCGGTGATCGGATCATATCCTTCGGTGGGGATACTGCGGATCAAATCACGGTAGAAATCCGTGGGAAAGAAATTCCGGAAGAAAATATGCGGGAAGGGTAAAGAGAAATGATCGGCACCCTCGATGCTGGCAACCGCCTGCGCGATAAGCTCGTCGGCCATATGAGAAGTAGCTGTTTTCGCAAGTGCCGCCATAGGGACACCTCAAAACGCGTTTATGTTTAATTCCCCGTCTTCGGCTAAAGCAAAGCGCAAGCACGCATCGTGCAGCAGAATAGAGGGTATCACAATCACCGCCGGTATTCAACGCGCACGGCGGAAACACGCCAAAGGCTACAGGATCATTGGATGATCAAATCCTCTGCGATCTTCACCTGGATCGTGGCCTCAGCGGGAGCCGCTGGTAGCGTATTTGCTAAATTTGCGGCGCTGCTGCGCAGCAACAGAGGGAGCGGCGAAGCGCTCATCAGCGAGTTTCTCGGCAAAGCTCCCGATGTTACCGGAAACACAATTGATCAGCATGTCGCTATTTCGAAATCGTCTCGCGACGTGGCAATCGTAGAACCGGATTCGAACGACCAGTCCGAGAGAGAAAAGCTAATTCGCCGACGTTGGACAGAGACCGGGATCAAAATGTGGAATCCCGATGTTCACGGCGCGGGACATGCGGCATTAAATATTCAAGGACGTGCCGAGTTGCTGCCGGTGAAGCCCGGCGAGACGCTGCCCGGATATGACAAGCTCGAATTCAAAATGGTTCGGTCCTACATCAACGGGCAGACAGTGAACGGCATTGTTTGCGAGGGTGTTGTTGTCGATCCGCCAAAGCGTCAGAAATAGCCGTCCTGCCGGGGCCGCGACCCTCGCCCGTGCGGCGGCGCGGTGGTTGAGGGTTTTGGATGGCGGGCGGATCAAACGGCTCTTAGCGAGCCCCGATGTCCGCTTTGAAGCGCCAATGGGCGACATCGCAGGCTTAGGCTGGTATGAAAGAGGCCGCCAACTGAGGCGGCCTCACTTTCCGAGGAGGAGCGGCCTCTGACGCCGGTTCCGTGTTTTCAGCGCGCGCAAACTGGGTGATGAGACGATGGCTTTGGCCTTGATCAAAATCGCTCTAGGGGCTGGCCTCGTGATACTTACCCTTGGCGTTTTCCCGGATAGGCGCAGGGGCAGCGTCATTGCCATTGCGACATGTATCGCGGCTGCCTTTATCCTTCATTTCGTGGCCCCCTGAAAAATCAAACTAGGCCACCGCTGATTTCAAATTAGGCCACTGAGGGTCAAAACAGGCCAGCACCCCCGGACGGATAGGAACGTCCGAGAAGCCAGAGCTTTCGCAATCGAGCCGAGCCGACGACACTTGGTAGGGTCGCCAAACGCAAAAAGGCCCCAGCCCACGATGCCGTCATCCCAGCGAGGACCCACGGAAGACGAAGATGGACGACGAGACCTGACGCTATTGCGTCTTCAGGTTCCCGCTCGCGTTGAAATTGTTCTTCGGATCATACCCGGAGTCGTGCAGATTTTTCATATACGTGGCGCGGTCGCCGCTACTTACACCGCCGGACCAGACAACCGGAGACGGACCCCCACCAGCAAATGCGTTTGGGTTCATCGGACGGGCATATGGGTTTGGGTTCATCGCGGCGGTAGATGCGTTTGGCTTCATCGCGCGGCTATGATGAGTTCGTTGCGCGGCCAAAGCGACAGAAGTAGAGAGAGTGAGGATAGCAAGGCTGATAAGAATGCTTCTGGTCATAGTCAGCTCCTCTGAGATATCCCCCCTGAAGCATCGGTAAATTGTAGCATAACCGGCACTCCTCGGGGTATCCGCACCTCTCTCCGTCACCATAAAGTGAAATTCTTGTCGGGGTGGCAACGATTTCCGCAAGCTCCCGCTGCACCTGCGGAAGAGCAAACGAACACACCAACCTCAGCCTGACGCCGGGGTCACCGCGCTGACCGTTTTGAAGCCTGCGGCCTCTTCCAGTGATTCCGCTAGAAGCCTAACCCCGAAAAACGGGTTTGCCGAAATTGTCGAGCACATCCAGCCGCCATTCGGAATTGCCGGTGAGTCCGGCCACAATGTCCTTTGCCAGATCAGCACACATACCGAGCGCAATCTTCCGAGCGGCATAACTATCGCTCAGGTCATCTTCAATACCAGCTGCAGACGCTGTACGGTCCCAGATAGATGTTACCGAGAGTCGTTGTGGGTCATTCGCGTCATTTTGACCATGTGCCGATGACTTCCGGTCTACCCGATAGGCGGACATTTTCAGAGTCCGTCGGCATGTCTCAAAGGTGACGATTTTGTTGCAAAAGTCCCAAAATGCCGTGCGACTAATTTTCCGCAAAAAGACAAAACAAGCGGCAATCGTCGATCGATGTAGTTTCACGTAACGGATACTGATCTTGGACTGGTGACGCGAAGGCTCATCCTTTAGGGGCCAAGGACGAACGCGAGCTATTGTTCTGACGTCAGCTGGACCATCTGGCGCCCGCCATTCATCGCCTTGAGGCTGTTGACGTAATCCTCAGGACGCTTCCAGCGAACAGGAGTTTTCAATCCCATGAAACTTGCTATGCTGCCGATAAATGCAGTGCAATTGGACATTTCAGCGTTCCAGAGCGGTGAACTCGCCTGTAATTTCTTGATGTATGCGAAAACCTTTTTGGCGTCCGGCTCATTCAAGTAGACTCGGTAACTAGCGGTCAAGTACTGCGGATCAAGATCACCGTAGCTTGCCCCGGTCTCGGACGGCACCCACGTCAAATGACCAAGTACGTAAGCTAGGGTGTCCCCCGCAGGGGTAAGGCCCGCGACCTCAACTTCTCGCTGGCTCGTCTTCCCATACCAGACGAAAGCGTGTCCCCAGCTCGCCGCCGTTCTGGCTCTGAAATCAACGTAGTACGGGCCCTTTGCTGATCCCGACGCCGGCTTTCGAGCCGACTGTGGCGCCGGTTTCGATCCAATGGGCGCCTCACTGGAAACAAGCGCATTCGCGTCGGCGGTGCGCTTGTGGACCTCCCGACTCTGGGAAATGAAACGTTCCGAACCGGCGCGAGTGTCAATCTCGTGTGCAGAAGCTGATTGGATTTTGCACTGGAGCAAAACAGCGAGTGCGAATCCCGCAAGCAAGCATAGTCCTAATTTCTTCGGCCTACTTGCCACGCTTCGCCCTTCAACTGTCGACGATAAAGATCAGATTCAACGAGACCTGAGTCAATACCGCGTATTAGTAGGTCCGCGTCGCGACGGGCGCCTTGCCGATTGGGGTCTTCCCGATTGGGGCCTTGCCAATCGGCATCTTGCCGACTTGAGCCTGCTGATAGACGGGCTGTGGGCGCGGGAGGTCGGCCGCGCCAGCGGCAGTCACCACGGCAAGCGTTGCACCCGCTATAATCACAATTTTCGTCACGGTACTTCTCCTCTAGGTTAGAAGAAACAAGGCATTAGCCTGCTGACCGTTCCCTTCAGACACTCCGTGATCATGAACGTCGGAATACGTCTACAGTGCGGCAGATAGGACAAGTTCGAGGAATAGGTCTACAGTGCGGCAGATATGACACATGCGGGAACCTCCACCCCTATTGGGTCAATGGAGCGATAGCCGAACGCCGTTGTCGCACCAATCCATCCGAAGGCGATGCCAAGGCGATATTGACGACCGGGCCTACGTTGGTCTGTTAAGGGTCTTGGCTGTGTGAAAACGCGAAGACGCTCAATCGCAATAGAAGAAGTTATTCGTCCAAGACCGTTTTAGTCGCTCAACGCGCAAGCGGATTCAACTTAGAGATCGAACTGAAAAATATCATTCTTCGTCGCGTTTCGATTTTTGAGTTTTTACACAGCCAGGGTCAATCGCGTCGTTCTGACCGCCCGCCGGTCACTTCCGGTCTACCCGATGAACGGACATATTCTGAGCCGTTCAGCATGTCTCAAAGGTGCCGAGAGGAGACGTCAGCTTGCCTACCCCTACGCGCCAATCAATACCCTCTCGCGGGTATCATTAAAGACGCATGTCTTCAGAAAAGCATGCTTCGGCTCTACGCGCTCGTCCCAGCGGGCCGCCGTCGCGGCAATAGCAGTTAGCTGGAATTTTGCGCGGTCACCATCCACGAGCTTGACTCCATCATCACGCCCTCTGGACGTTTAAATTTACACAACTCATCCT
>WNFR01008554.1_pt1 | contig 10345 bp, 25 predicted proteins | sample 5400221 | NCBI WGS metagenome assembly WNFR01 (sample SAMN13153357, study PRJNA577476) | soil metagenome | isolation source: 40 cm soil under Madrone tree | place: USA:California | collected 2016-06-14 | reverse complement strand
TCTTCTCCAGGGTGCGCAGCTCGTGCGTGATTTCGTTGTACCTCAAACTCAACCGCCAGCGATCAAGATGATCCAGCGGCAGCCTGCCGATGTAATCCAACAGCGCCCGCGCTTCGGCTTCCAGGTACGCGCGGTGGGATGCGGGGTCGGCGGCTGGGATCACAGATGCTCCAGCACCTGAACGCGCGCGTTGAGTTCGGTCACCCTCTCGGCCAGCATCCGAAGGGATTCAGCGTGGTCACGCGTGATGGCAGTCAGCGACTCAATCGCCGTGGTGACTGAGGCCAGCAGCGCGGGCAAGTCGGTTCTGTCGTTCACTTGAGTTTTCTCTGAATCCATGCCTGTTCCTCGGCCAGTGCGCTCGCGGCTTCCCGACCGCGGTATGCCTCGCTGTCGTTCTGCTGGCGCTCCCAAGCCGCTTCCGAAAGCTCGTTCTCGCAGTCCCCGCAGTAATCGCTACCGGGCTCGCGCTGACGTTTTTCGCAGTGCAGGCAAACGTCGTCCGGGTCTCCATCGAAGTGCGGATCGTTGTCCGTGACGCCGGGAGGATAGTTACCGATACCAGTAGGGACGCTCATGGCGCGTGCTCGTATGAAGCCCCGCACGTGACCGCGCGCGGTGTTTCCGGGGAACCTCCCTTAGAACTGTTGACGGTCGCGACCATCTCAGGATCACGCTCGGCAAGTGCCTTCAGAAACGTCGGCATGTCGGCTTTGCAATGGTCCTTCCACGCGACCCAAATCTGCCAGCCGCGCAGGTTCATGTCATCGAGAGCGAGCACCTTCATGAAACCTTGCATGTCAGCATGTCAGGCAGCTCAAGCAGTTTCACAAGCACGCTAACCGCCCCAGGATTGCCCTCAGCCATTTGTACAATCGCCTCGCGAAAGTCGCCGGTCACGTCCAGTTTTCTTCTGATGCTCATGGTGCCTCCTCGTTCGGTGAGTCTTCCGCGTCGCTCTCAGCCAACATCGTTTCGTACAAGCCGTCCGTCAGTTGCGCGTCGAGTTCGCACGCAATGTCGAACTGGCAGGCGCAGAACTCCGCGTAGTCATTTGGGTGTTGTTCTGGCATCCATTCGCTGGTGGCGATGTACCAGGAACGAAGTGAATCCTCATTGTCCGCGAGCCACTGCTCATACGGCACGTGAACCGTGGTGGTAAAATCCGGGCGGCGCAAAACACTCACTTGCGCAAACTCCGCATGAACTTGCCCGACCAGGCGCGCGAATCCGCCTGCGGCCACGTGTAGATGACCTTGCCTTGCCTCAGGAAACGCTTGTGGGCCGCATGCCGCCTCCGCGCCTTCCACAGGAAAAATCGGCCGAGCCAGCTCATGCGACTTGCCTTGCGAAGTACGGTTGAATGACGCCCAGCGGCGCAGCCGCCATCAACTCCAGTAGCTTCTCGGCCATCCGCACGTAACAGTCCTGCCGCGAGCGTGAGCGAGCGTCGGCGGCGGCGGCGGCGGCGTCGGCGGCGGCGTCGGCGGCGTAGGCGGCGGCGTCGGCGGCGTAGGCGGCGGCGGCGTCGGCGGCGTAGGCGGCGGCGGCGGCGTAGGCGGCGGCGGCGGCGGCGGGCCATACGATCTTGGAACGAGTCTCTAGCGCGGCTCGCCGGGCCAGACCCGCGGCATTGCGGTCTACTGGCTCACCTTTCGTGAGCGGGATCAGCACATCCGCACAGGCTTTAATCTCCTTCGCCACGCGCGGGTCGTCCCGGCTCGCGAGTTCTTCGGTCAGAAGCCAGTACAGGAACTGCCAGGGAACTCGCGAGAGGTCCGCGCCAACCTGAGCCGCTTCCAAGAACTTCGCCGGGAAGTGCTTGGAGTTGCCGTTCGCCATGCCCTCGAACAGCCGATCTTCGAGGCGAGCGAGCATGCGCGGGATACCTAACTCCGTCTCATAATTGCCGTGCTCGCCGCTGTGAATTGTACAGCCCACGGCACACCCCTTGCCGCGCTCCCAGTACTTGCCGTGAATAATCTCGTCCGCGGCAGCGTGAGCTAGTACCCGGTTGAGGTACTTCGCTTTGATCCCTTCGTCCCCGTGAAATGCGAGCATTGCGTTCTCCGTGGTTTAAGCGCGTTCCTCGATGAGTGCGAGCGCAAGTTCGTGTGACGGCTGCCTGAGCAAATCCCGCCGACCTGCCTGATAGCTTTTCGCCAGTGCGAGCAAGATATCTCGCGTCGTGGGCTGCTCGGGCAGTTCCAGTGCAATCGCGGCGATGGAGTCGGCTTGGCGGGATGACTGACTCATTTTGCCTTCCTCCAATCGACGCCAGCTTCCAAGTGTCTCAGCCGCGCGCGAGTGATCGGTGAAGTGGCCCGTTGTTGGCAAATCTCTTCGATACCATTCCTAAACCGTTCCACTTCATCGCGGAAGTAGATGATTTCGGCAGCCGTGGCATACTCATCTTCACTAACATGACTTTCCAACTTGCACGCCCGAGCACGTTGCTCGAAGTCCAGCTCAATGAGCCGATTGATCTGTTCGTCTGGCGGCGCATCGGCTTGGCGGGTGGATTGGCTCATGGCTGCACCGCTTTCGCGATAGCGGCGAGCGCAAATTCATGCGCGCCGTTGAGAATTGAGGGCTTGTCTTGCCCGCCGCGAAACCACAGCTCATACGTCTGCAGCGCGGCGAGTAGATCAGGCGCGGCGGCGATCAGGCGGGCGTTGGCGTTAGCTTCCGTCAGTCCGATAGCGGGGTGCGGGTCAAGAAGATCGCAAAACACTGTCGCGATCACGTTAGGATTTCCTGACTCTGCGGTAGGCTCCGCGCAGACTTCATGCTTGTCCTCACCCATCACGCTATCGACGTGCCACGGACCCGGTGTGTGCGCCCCTGAAGCTTCGGGACTCGGCCCACGCATGCTGGTCATGCCGTCGCCCTCGCGATCGCATCGCGCCCATAGCGCACTGCCAAGGAGAGCGGCGAGGCGGGGTTGTGCGACGGGAAGGCGTGAGCCAACTCGGCCTCAAGGAACGGCAGCGCGTTATGCAGCGCGTCCACCAGATTCTTGATCTCGTCTGCGGCTTCCTGGCAAAGCTGCCTGGTGGCGTGTCCCTCGTGATCTGGCGCGTACACCGCGTTCAAGCGTTCAACCAAGGTGTTCATAGAGGCTCCACGCATGCTGTGAGGGGATTCCATCGTTCAGTGCTCCCGATAACCTTAACTAGAGATTAAGGCAGAAAGCCGTTGCAGTCAATAGGCTGCTGGGTTAAGGTTCAAGGATGCAGCTACCTGACGAGATTGTTGCGGCGCAAGATGATCTGATGAAGGGCGGCCTGGGTCCATTGCTGGCTACCTTGGGAATTTCTCAAGCCGAGCTCGCGCGCCGCATCGGAGTGAGTCAGGCTAGCGTCAGCCAGTGGGTATCCGGTGTGAAGCGTTTGCCAGCAGAGCAATGCGCAGCGATTGAGCGCGCGACGAAAGGGAGGATCAAGCGCAAGGAGTTGAGGCCGGATCTATTTGGCCCCCTGTAGGGGACAGGAGGCGAGTCTTTGAGCGGCTGGATAAAGCTCGAAAAGGATTTGCGCGATGACGTTCGCGTGCGTCGAATGGCAGCCGTCCTGGCGAAGACTCCATACTGTAACGGTACTGCGTTACACCCTGTAACGCTGGTGTTAGGCGGCCTTGTCCAGTTGTGGATGCACGCTGATTCCTTCGCCCGCGATGACGACACCCTTGATACCAGTCTCGATGAGATAGACCAACTCACCGGCATCAAGGGCTTCGCGCAAGCTCTCCCCCCAGATTGGCTGGAAGTTCTCGACGAGAACACAGTAAAACTTCCTGGATTCCAAGGTCATAACGGTATAGAGGCCAAACGTCGTGCGCTCACTGCGAAGCGCGTTGAGAAGCATAGGAAACGCAGTAGCGTTACAGAGTCTAATCTACCTGTAACGCATGAGCGTTACCAGACCGAGACCAGACCAGACCAGACCAAGACCGAGACCGAGACCGAAGAATCGACCATGGTCGAGCGGACTCGACCGAAACGGGCCGAGCCACCCGAATTCGAGAAATTCAAGCTCGCCTACCCGCGGCGATCCGGTTCACAGCCTTGGTCGCGGGCGTTGCAGGCCATCCATGCACGGCTCAGGGAAGGGCATTCGTGGGATGAGATCCTGGACGGCACGCGTCGCTACGCTGATTTTTGCTCAGCCACAGGCAAGGTGGGAACGGAGCATGTTCAGCAAGCGGCTAGGTTTTGCGGGCCCGGTCAGCCACCCGAGTTCATGCAAGCGTGGAGTTTGCCGGCCACGCGCGCCGACACGCGCCTTGCGGGCAATCTTTCATCGGCCGAGGAATTCATGCGACGCACGGAGACCAAACAATGATCGACGCGGACCGCACGGCGTTTCTCGAGGTCGTCATCGGCTTTGCGGAACTGAAGGGCAAATCCCTCTCGGCGCCAGCGCTTGAGTTGTACTGGCGCGCGCTGCAGGATTGGGAACTCGAAGACTTCAAAATCGCCGCTGTGCACTTGCTGAAAAGCTGCGAGTTCATGCCAATGCCGAAGGACTTCGAGAATTTGCGTCGCGCTGGGCGCATGACTGCCGGGGAAGCATGGGGAGAAGTGTTGGAATGCGCGCGCCGTGGGGATCCTCCTCCGCAAGACGCTCTGCTACGTCGAGCGTTGCGAGCTATTGGTGGAATCAACGCGGTGATGATGTCCGAGACTGACAAAACCTGTTTCCTTGAACAGCGTTTCTGCGAGCATTACGAAACGATGCGGGAGTCTGACGACATTCGTGATGCTGTGCCTGAGATCGCTGGCGAAACCCGCCGGCGGATGGATGGTCCACATCGACTCCTCGGAAGCGACAATGACTGACCGTTGGTCGCCTCAGAAGGAAGAATTCGACAGGTGGGACATCGCTGCGAATCGTCATTTCATGGCGTACATGATGCGTGTGATGGCGGAAAACCCGCGGGCGTGGGGAGCACCGAATTCTGCCGAGCAAGCGAGAACCGTGCGCAAGTTTGTCGCGTACAAGAACGCCTGGGCCACTGACATGCGCGAGGAAGCGGTGAACGGTGAAGTGCCAGTTGAGCGCCAAAAACTAACATGGGCGGGATGCATGAAGCGAGCGGAAAGCGAGTTACGCGCGTGAGCCTTCAACATCCGTTGTTTCGCAAACCGAGTTGAGCATGAGCGAAGCGGAGCGCTACGGTTTTGCTGTGAGGGGCGACCCCGGTGACCTACCGCTAGATTGGTGCGCGAAGCATCATTGCCCCAAGCGTGTCGAGGACGATTGCACACAGTGCGGCGGCGATGGGCAAATCCTGATCGATGATGATCCAGGGATGAGCGATCATTACGCCCAATGTTGGGTCTGTCACGGCAGCGGCGTGCGCGAACCGGAGTGCGAATTCTGCCTTGAGGAAGACTACGATGAATTCTGAGGATTCGGCATGAAGCGCGCTGCGGCACAGATCGCGGGACTGGGGACATGAGGCCGCTTGCCGTTGACCTATTCTGCGGCCTTGGCGGCTGGACCGAAGGATTGCTGGCTGAAGGGTACGAGGTCATCGGCTTCGACATCGAGCAGCACGTGTACGGCGAGCACCGCTACCCCGCGCAGCTCGTGCTGCAAGACGTGCGCACGCTCCACGGTCGGCAGTTCAAGGACGCCGCGCTGATCGTGGCGTCGCCCCCCTGCCAGGCGTATTCCTGGCGGGCGATGCCCTGGAAGGCAGCCAAGGCCGCGCCGCCCCCCGACAATTCATGCTTCGAGGCGTGCTTTCGCATCCAACAGCAAGCGTCCGAGGCATCTGATGGCGGGCACATTCCGATGGTGGTTGAGAACGTCTGCGGAGCTCAGAAGTGGGTGGGCCGCGCGCATTGGCACTACGGGAGTTATTACCTGTGGGGCGACATACCGGCCCTGATGCCGATGGCGCTGAAGGGAGGTGTCAAAGTGACAGGGCTCAATTGGAGCGGCTCAGATAAGCCTGGTTATGTGGCACGTGCATTCAACACGACTGCCGCGCAGCGGTCTTGCAGGGCTTTCCCACATGAGGCAGCCGACTGGGGCGTGAAGTCTCCCAATGTTGGTGCCTTGGGATGGGGAGGCGGTCGAGACATCATCGGGAGAACGTCAAGCGGGTCTAAGGCCCGCGCCCGTGCATCGGCTATGATCGCCAAGATTCCCTTACCGCTCGCACGTCACATCGCTGCATCATGGCACCCAAGTCGGGCACAGATCGCGGGGGGCGCGTGAGTACACGATGGACGGCTCAAGATCTCGCCGGCGTTCGCCACCGGCTCTACGGCCAGAGCACCCGCCCGAGCCGAAAGTACCGCAACGAGCCTCAGACTGAGGACGGGCATCAGTTCGATTCCAAGCTCGAAATGCGCCGGTACTTCGAGCTCAAAACAATGGCTGCGGCCAAGCTCATCAGCGAGCTGAAAGTCCACCCCGAGTTCGCACTTCACTCCCCGGACCCGAACGGCATTCCCAGGCGGGTTTGCGCCTACATCGCGGATTTCAGCTACGTGAGGGACGGGAAGCTAATTCTCGAGGACGCCAAGAGTGCTCCGACGAGGCAGACCGCGATTTACCGATTGAAAAAGCGTATGGTCGAGGTCGAATGGGGGATCGAGGTCATCGAGATCCTGCGCGGGAGCCGTTCATGAGACAGGTCGAGCTGATCCGCCAGCGTGTCGCCAAGGGCCTCAACGGTGAACTCGTCCGACTTCGTATCTGGATGTCTGGAGTCGAGGGGAACGAGCAGGAGGTGGAGAAGCTGCGGGGCAAGGACTGTGAACTGATTCTCGCGTTACTCACCGAAGGCTTGCTCAAGCACTTAGGCCACAGTGCTACTCGGTATGCCACGGCAGGTCCAGTGGTGGACAGCGACGAGCGTCATTCCAAGGCACGCCGGATCGCGCGGCAGTTCACGAAAAGTGCGTGATGACGCGCCGTAGCCTCTTCGCAATGCTCCTGGGACTTGGCGCCATTCCTGCCGCAGTAGCGCGCCGACCCGGACGCTGGTTCGTCGAAGGCATACGCTATAGCTCGAACGTCATAAACATTCGCGACCTGCAGATCGATCCGCCGCTCCTCTTGCGTGAGGAAGGCGCGTTGAGGCTGTTCGATCTGCCTCCGGGACGGTATGACTTCAACTTGCAACCGAGGTCGATTCCTTGGTTCGAGTTGTGAGGCCATATGGATTCAATCTCAACGCTGTCGCTTGGAGATCTGATTTCACGATTCCAAATTCGTGACCGAACGCGTCAAGACATGCTTGACCTAGCAGTTCACGGGTTTTGTCCAATTTGCAGGCGTGGACCATTCGATCTCCTAGCGCGGCATACAAATGCCGTCCATGAAGTCACCAGGAGAGATCTCGCGAATTTTCTAGGCGTGACGTTCAACGTGCGGCTTTGCTCGCAATCTCTTAGTGATCAACGTCGCCAGAAAGCACTTGCGGAGGAGAATCTTGTGCCAGGTAGTTGGAAGAATGCCCGACGGGAGATGAGCGTGGCAGGAACTGCTCGGCTGCGGCGCATAGGATGGAAACCTGGTGTCAAGCATCGGCATATACAGCCAGCCAAGCTTGTCCATGGGACAACGACGGGTTATTCGGTCGGATGTCGATGCGACTATTGTAAGGGCGCGCGCCGCATCTACTGGAAAGCTCATTACATTCCACGGGCGAGAAAGCCGCGTCGTGCAGAGGCTGCGTTGTGATGAGATACGACGTGTTCGCGATACGCTTAAGGGTTGGCTTGGACTCAGTGTTCTTCAGATGTTGCCACGCTACTTTGACCGCGGGTATGCGATCTCTAGGTCGTTGGGCCCATAAGCGAGCCGAGTATTATCAACTGATGGCCAAAGTAGCAAAGAAATAGCCATGCCCGTAGGCGGCTCAAAACCCGGTGAGCATCGAGGTGGACGCAAGAAAGGGACACCAAACAAGGCGACCACGGACATGCGTGAGGCTTTGGCTCGACTCGCTGAAGCCAACATCCCTAAGCTTCAGAAGTGGCTCGATGCGGTCAAAGATCCCGCAAAGCGGTTCAGTCTGTTCCTGGATTTGTGCGAGTACCATTTGCCGCGGTTGGCGCGCACTGAATTGACTGGCTTGGACGGGGAACCGTTGCAAGTCAGAGTTCTGCGTTTTGATGACAGTGAATCATCCTTTACCGGGCTCAGACCAAAGACTATGATGATCAACGGTGAAGCAAACTCAGTGGCAAGCGAATTGGAACAAGAAAAACATCGCTAGACGGCGCGAGTGGCACAAGCGCTGGGTCGTAAATAATCGCGACAAATTCAATGCTTCACGTGCGAAGTATCGTCTCAAGCTTAAACGTGAAGGAATGCGTCTTTATTGCGATCCTATCTGTTGCCAAATCTGTGGGTTTTCAAACATGGATGGCCTTGTGATGGATCACATCAACCACGACGGTGCTGTGCACCGACGCGCGGAGAACATCAATCATCGAAATGCTGCTACGAATTCCGGCACCACGATCTATGAAGTTCTGAAACGCAAAGGGAAGATTGATGGATTGCAGGTGCTCTGTGCGAACTGCAATATGATCAAACAACTCAGATACGGGCGCCGCAAAACAATCAAAGATCCTTTGCTGCTGGCAAAAGTTGAACAATTCTGTGGTTACACTTCCGAATAACTGGCGTCCGCGGCCGTATCAAATACCAGCCTTCAATGCGCTGGAAGGAGGTGTAAGGCGGGCCGTTCTTTGTTGGCACCGCCGAAGATGAGCTGGAAAAGACGATCTGTGTCTCCATTGGACGGCCACCCAAATCGTCCAGTACCAGGCCAACTACTGCTACATGCTCCCGCAGGCCAACCAAGCACGGAAAGCCATCTGGACCGCCGTAGACAGTCATACGGGTGTGAAGCGTATTGATGCGGCCTTCCCTCTTGAACTACGCGAGAGCACCAACGATCAGGAGATGCTGATCCGGTTCAAGAACGGCTCGACCTGGCAAGTTGCGGGATCGGACAACTACCAAGGCATCATCGGCTCGGGGCCTTACGGGATCGTATATTCGGAATACATGTTGAGCGATCCCAACAGCCGCTTGTTTCTCGATCCGATCCTTCAGGAGAACGGTGGCTGGGCGATCTTCAATGGAACACCGCGGGGCCGCAATCACTTTCACGCTCTGTACGAGATGGGACGCACTGAGCTCGGCTGGTTCTCAGAGCTGCTGACGGTCAAGGACACCGGGGTATTCACGCCCGAGCAGTTGGAGAAGATCCGTCGGGAGATTGCTCGAGAACGAGGCGATGATGAAGCGACCAACATCATCAATCAGGAGTACTACTGCAACTTCGATGCGGCGATTCCTGGTTCCTACTACGGCAAGCTGATCGCGAAGGCGGAAGCCGAGGGGCGCATCACGAGTGTTCCGCACGACCCAAGGCTTCAGGTGATCACGGGTTGGGATATCGGCGTCGGGGATTCGACCGCGATCTGGTTCATTCAGCAGCGGCGGTTCGATGTGAACGTGATTGATTACTACGAGAACTCAGGGGTGGGGGTGGATCACTACGCGCGTGTGCTGAAGGAACGCGGCTACAATTACGAAGGCCACTATCTGCCGCATGACGCGGATGATCGGGAGTGGGGGAACAATGCCTCGAGTCGCATCGAGACCTTGAAGTCTTTGGGCGTGAAGCCGGCGCGCGTGTTGCCGCGAGCCTCGGTGGACGATGGCATCAACGCCGTGCGCGTGCTCTTGCCGCGATGTAACTTCGACAAGGTGAAATGCGAGCGGGGATTGGATTGCCTGCGCCAGTATCAGAAAATCTGGGACGATAAACTCAAGGTTTTCGCCAACACACCGCGACACGATTGGACCTCACACGGGGCAGATGCGTTTAGGTATCTTGCCCAGGGCTTGAAGCCGCCTCGGGAGAAAGACGCTTCGGCTCGGGCCCGCTACGCGCTCACCTGAGCGTTGAACGTGTCGCTCGCCTTTGGGAGACTGACCCCATGCGTATCACTTCCCGTCACCACCAGCGCGGCTATGCCGTAATCCCTTACCTTGCGTCGTTCTTCAGTGCTGGCGCCACCACGGGAGCGGCTGCGACAGCCGGGGCGGCCGCAGGAACCAGCGCCGCCGCCGTGGCGGGTGGGGCATCCGCTGCAGGGCTCGGGGCGGCGGCTGCGGCAGGAGGTGCGGCGTACACAGGACTCGCTGCCTACGGGGCGTCCAAGCTCATCGGGCAGCCCAAGGCCCCTGTGATTCCAGGCGTGCCCACGATCGACCAGGCGGCTCAGCAGAGACAGACGCAGGACCGGATTCTCGCTCGGCGGGGAGTGCTTGCGAATATCTACTCTTCTGGAACCGGCGGC
>WNFR01028164.1_pt1 | contig 10346 bp, 8 predicted proteins | sample 5400221 | NCBI WGS metagenome assembly WNFR01 (sample SAMN13153357, study PRJNA577476) | soil metagenome | isolation source: 40 cm soil under Madrone tree | place: USA:California | collected 2016-06-14 | reverse complement strand
CTGGTCGATCGCAATGCCGGCCTGAGCCAGACCGCGCTCGCGCGGGCATTGGGCATCGACCGGTCCACCCTGGTGCCGATTCTCGATCGGCTGCAGGGGCGGGGGCTGGTGGTGCGCCGCCCGTCGCCGACCGACGGGCGCACGCATGCGCTGGCGCTCACGCCCGTCGGGGCCAGGACACTGGCGCAGTTCGGCCGGCTGGTGCGCGCCCATGAGCGGCGTATCGCGCGCGGGCTTTCGTCGGACGAAACGCGACTGCTGATCGCGCTGCTTGAGAAAGTGCGTGCCGGCGCCGGACCGCTATAGTCGCCGCCCTTTATCGAAGAGGTTCATTTACCCGCAATGAGTTCCGCCCACCCCGATTTCAACCACGTCGCCGGCAAGCCGATGGACGACGCGGAGATGCTGGACATCTTGCGCCAGCAGGCGCCGCCGGCCTTCGTCACTCTCAACGGCTATATGCTGGAGATCGACTCCGAGCGCGGCGTCGCGCGCTGTCGCTTCGAGGTCGTGCCGGCCTTCTGCCATTCCGAAGGCCGCATCTGCCAGGGTGGCTTCCTCACCGGCATGGTCGACACCGCGATGGCTAATGCCGCCATCGTAAAAGGCAAGCTCGCGGCGGCCGTGCCGACGCTCGAGCTCAAGATCAGCTTTCTCGAGGCGGTGGGCCCGGGTTTCGTGACCGCCGAAGGCCGGGTCATGCGCTGGGGCGGCTCGGTCGGCTTCCTCGAAGGCGATCTGCGCGACGGCAAGGGCCGGCTGGTGGCCCACGCCACCTCGACGATCAAGATCGTTCGGAAGAAAAGTTGAGGTCGGTCCTTGCCGATGCTGTAGAAAATCTCGGCCGGCAGCGTGCCGTTCTTGCTTTGCCAAGTGTTGCGCCGTGCTGTTACCAATGATCGGTGAGAGGATGAACGATCGATGGTCAAGAGGGCGGAGCGAAACATGCACGGGAACTCGCCAGGCAAAAAGGCCTCGGGCGAACCATCGCCTGACCTCCATACGCCGAGCGCGGATGAGATCAAGCATACGACCTGCTACATGTGCGCCTGCCGCTGCGGGATCAATGTCCACCTCAAGGACGGTCGCGTCCGCTATATCGAAGGCAATCGCAATCATCCGGTGAACAAAGGCGTGCTCTGTGCCAAGGGCTCGGCCGGAATCATGCAGCATTATTCGCCCGCCCGCCTGCGCAAGCCGCTGCGACGGACAGGCCCGCGCGGCAGTGGCGAGTACCGGGAGATCGAATGGGAAGAGGCGTTCGCCACCGCGACCGAGTGGCTGGGCAGCATCCGGCAAAGCGATCCGCGCAAGCTCGCCTTCTTCACCGGACGCGACCAAAGCCAGGCCCTGACCGGCTGGTGGGCAAGCCAGTTCGGCACGCCTAACCACGCCGCGCACGGAGGCTTCTGCTCGGTCAACATGGCCGCCGCCGGGCTCTACACGATCGGTGGCTCGTTCTGGGAGTTCGGCGAGCCCGATTGGCACAACACCAAGTATTTCATGATGTTCGGCGTGGCCGAGGATCACGATTCCAACCCGATCAAGATCGGTCTCGGCCACCTCAAGACCAAGGGCGGGGCGAAGTTCGTCTCGGTCAATCCGATCCGTACGGGATATTCGGCCATCGCCGACGAGTGGGTCGGCATCCGTCCGGGAACCGACGGGCTCTTCGTCCTGGCGCTTGTCCAGGAACTGCTGCGCGCCGGCAAGATCGACGAGGAATATCTCGTCCGCTACACCAATGCGCCGTGGCTCGTCATCCAGGACGACGGCGCGGCCGACCATGGCCTGTTCGCCCGAGACGGCGAGGGACGGCCTCTTGTTTTCGACGACACGAGCGAGTCGATCGTCGACGCACGGCGCGCCGACATCACGCCGCGCCTTGCCGGTGCGGTGACGCTCGCCGACGGAAGGCGAGCCGTTCCTGCGTTCCAGCTTATGGCCGAACGTTGTCTCGAACCGCGTTATTCCGCCGAGAGCGTCGCGGCCGAAACGGGCATCCCCGCAGCTGACATCAAGCGCATCGCCGCTGAACTCGCCCACGCGGCCTTCAGCGAGGTCGTCGTTATCGATCAGCCTTGGACCGACTGGGCGGGCCGCCGTCACGAAAAGATGGTCGGTCGGCCGGTCGCCATGCATGCCATGCGTGGCATCTCCGCCCACTCCAACGGCTTCCACACCTGCCGCGCCATCCATATTCTTCAAATGCTGCTCGGCACCATCGATACGCCCGGCGGCTTCCGCTACAAGCCGCCGTTTCCGCGGCCCATTCCGCCGACGCAGAAGCCAGCCGGTCGCGCCGACCAAGTGACCCCCGGCAAGCCGCTTGCGGGTCCGCCGCTGGGCTTCCCGACCGGGCCGGAGGACCTACTTGTCGAAGCCGATGGCACGGCGCGCCGCATCGACAAGGCGTTCTCCTGGGAGGCCCCGATTGCCGCGCATGGCATGATGCACCTCGTCATCAGGAATGCGTGGGAGGGCAATCCCTACAAGATCGATACGCTGTTCATGTACATGGCGAACATGAGCTGGAACTCGTCGATGAACACGGCGGGCACCATCGCCATGCTGACCGACAAGGATGCGTCCACCGGTGAGTACAGGATTCCGCGGATCATCTATTCCGACGCTTATGACAGCGAAATGGTGGCCTACGCCGACCTGATCCTGCCTGACACGACGTATCTCGAGCGCTGGGACTGCATTTCCCTGTTCGACCGGCCAATCTGCGACGCCGACGGCGTCGCCGACTCGATCCGGCAGCCGGTGATGCCGCCCGATCGCGACGTGATGCCCTTTCAGGATGTGCTGATCGAGCTCGGCGCCCGTCTCAAGCTGCCAGGCCTGGTCAAGGAAGATGGCAGCAAGCGCTATCCCGGCGGCTATGCCGACTATCTGGTCCATCACGAGCGCAAGCCCGGCTTCGGCATGCTCGCGGGCTGGCGGGGCGAGGCCGGCGACCGCAGCGGCACGGGTGCTCCCAACGAAAAGCAGCTCGAGGCCTACGTCGCCAACCAGTGCTTCTGGCGCGGCGAGATCCCGGCCGGCGCCCGCTATTTCAAGCACGCCAATCGCGAATACCTCGCTTGGGCGACGGAGATGGGCCTTATCGACAAGCCCGAGCCCATCGTGCTGCAGCTCTACAGCGAAATCCTGCAGAAGTTCCGGCTCGCTGGCGAAGGCCACGGCGTGGTGCAGCCGCCGGAAGTGCATCGCGATCGGCTCAAGACCTACTTCGACCCGTTGCCGCTTTGGTACATGCCGTTCGAGGAGACGGCGAACGGGCCGAATGCCTTTCCGCTGCATGCGCTGACGCAGCGGCCGATGGCGATGTATCACTCCTGGGGCTCGCAGAATGCCTGGCTGCGTCAGATCCACGGTGAGAACCGGCTGCACATCAATCGCCGGACCGCCGCAACTCTTGGTATCGCCGATGACGACTGGGTGTATGTCACGAGCCACCATAGCCGTATCAAGGTGCAGGCCAAGCTGATGGAAGGCGTCAATCCGCACACGGTGTGGACATGGAACGCGATCGGAAAGCGCTCGGGCACCTGGAATCTCGCACCTGACGCCAAGGAATCGCAGCGCGGCTTTCTTCTCAACCACGTCATCTCCGAGCTGCTGCCCGAGCGCGGCGACGGCCACCGCTACGCCAATGCCGATCCAGTGACCGGCCAGGCCGCCTGGTACGATCTGCGCGTCCGCATCGAGAAAGCGCCGATAGAGGATGCGGTGACCGAGCCGCACTTTGCCAAGATCGCCGTCCCACCGCATCTTCCGGAGCGTCCCGCCGTTCTGCGCTACGGCGTCCGCTTTGACACTGCAATCGCCCGAGGCAAGCAATGACCAGTCTGCCCGATCAGCCCTCGGCAAAGCGGCTCGGCCTCGTCATCGATCTCGATATCTGCGTCGGCTGCCATGCCTGCGCCGTCAATTGCAAGGAGTGGAACTCCGGCGGCACGTCGCCGCTGACCGATCTCGAGCCTTACGGCGCCGATCCCAGCGGCGTGTGGCTCAACCGGGTGCACAGTTTCGAGGTCGGCGAGGGGACGAGCGGGCGCACCGTCCATTTTCCGCGCTCGTGCCTGCATTGCGCGGAGCCTGCTTGCGTGACGGTGTGCCCGACCGGCGCGTCATACAAGCGTGCCGAGGATGGCATCGTCCTGATCGACGCCGATCTCTGCATCGGCTGCAAGCTGTGCTCCTGGGCGTGTCCCTACGGTGCGCGCGAATTCGACGACGATGTCGGGGTGATGAGGAAATGCACGCTGTGCGTCGACCGCATCTATAATGAGACTTTCGACCCGGTCGACCGCGTGCCCGCCTGCGTCGCCACCTGTCCGGTCTCGGCCCGCCATTTCGGAGATCTCGGCGATCCTGATTCGGCGGTGTCGCGGATCGTGGCCGAGCGTGGCGGTTACGACCTGATGCCTGAAATGGGGTATGGGCCGACCAACAAGTATCTGCCGCCGCGGCCGCGCAAGGACAATGCCGGCTGCACGGGCGCACCCGCCGCGCTTGCCCCGGCCGTTCCGACGGGAAGCGGCAGCGGCCTGCTCGGCTGGATCGACAGGCTGCTGTCGAATTGAACCGCTTTCGGACACAAGGTCCAGCCACCTACACGGTCTTCTCTCCGCCATGCATCCTTCCTTTTCGGTAATTTTCTTCACGACGGCATCGGGAGCCGGTTACGGGCTCCTGGCGCTGCTCGGCGTGCTCACGCCGCTCGGCGTCGTGCCGGTGAGCCAGCTCTTCGGCTTCGTCGCGCTAGCCCTGGCGTTTGGCGGCATCACCGCTGGCCTCATCTCTTCGACCTTTCATCTCGGCCGTCCGGAGCGTGCGCTGCGTGCCTTCTCCCAATGGCGCTCGTCGTGGCTGTCGCGCGAGGGCGTCGCCTCTGTCATGACCTATGTGCCGGCCGGGCTGTTCGGCATCCTCTGGGTTTTCTTCGACACCGTGTCGGCGATTCTCGGTGGGCTCGCGGCCTGTGGCGCCGTCGTCACCGTGATCTGCACCGCGATGATCTATCGCTCGCTGAAGCCTATTCAGCGCTGGCACAACGGCTGGGTCCTGCCCAACTACCTTGCGCTGGGGCTGATGAATGGCGCCCTGTGGCTGTCGCTTCTGCTGCAGGCTTTCGGTGGCGCGCGACCGGAGACGACGTGGCTCTCTTTGGCGGCGCTCGCGCTCGCTGCCGCCTTGAAGCTCGGCTATTGGCGCTTCATCGACACGACGGCAAGCGCCAGCACTCCGGAAAGCGCCACCGGCCTTGGCGCGCTCGGCACGGTGCGGCTCTTCGAGGCGCCGCACACTTCGGAGAACTATCTGCTCAAGGAGATGGGGTTCCAGATCGCCCGCAAGCACGCGGCCAAGCTGCGGCGAATTGCACTCGTCCTTGGCTTCATCCTTCCCTTCGTGCTCTTGCTCGCATCGCTTGCCTTGCGGGGGTGGCCGGCAATCGCCTCCCTCCTCGCGGCGGTGCTGGGGAGCGCGGGGGTCCTGGTTGAACGCTGGCTTTTCTTTGCCGAGGCGCGGCATGCCGTGACCCTCTATTACGGCCGGTCGGTGGCCTGAGGCGTCACGAGTGCAATTCACTGGCGCAGGGTCTAGCCCTTGAGCCGCGTCACTTCATCTTCCAGCTCCTTGATGCGGCGGGCAAGCTGGTCGATGGCCGGCGCGATCTCGGCTTCGGTGTAGCGCGGCACGATGTGCTGGCGGCAATTGCTGTCCCAGGCTTCGAGCGTGAACACGATCGCCCGGCGCGGCTTGGCCTTGTAGGCCGGGTCTACCAGCCGCTCCATAAGCTCGACATCGCCTTCGACCACCCGCGCGCGGCCCCACAGTTTGACGCGCTGCTGGGTGGCGAAGTGTGGAATGAAAAGATGGGCGCGGTCGTTCTCCTTGAGGTGACCGAGCGTTATGTATTGCCGATTGCCGGCGAAATCGGCAAAGGCCAGCGTGTGCGTGCCGATGGTCTTCAGGAACCCCGGCGGTCCGCCGCGATGCTGGACATAGGGCCGGCCGTCGGCGCTCGCGGTCGCCAGGAAGAAAGTGTCGATGACGGCAAGGAAGGCGCGGAGATCGTCGGTGATCTCCGTCTGCCACTCGCGATCCTCGAACGCCGCCCGCGAGCCGAGACGCGTCTGTTCCGCCTTGACCGCGGGCGAGAACAGCACGTCTTCGGATCGACTCATGGCTACTCCAGTTTCTTGCCGATTTGGCCCGCCACTTCCTGGATGAACTGCCAGGCGACGCGGCCGGAACGCGCGCCGCGCGTCACCGACCATTCCACCGCCTGCTTGCGCAGGGTCTCGACCGGCACGTCGAGCTTATAGCGCTTGGCGTAGCCCTCGATCATGGCGAAGAATGTGTCCTGGTCGGAGTTGTGGAAGCCGAGCCACAGGCCGAAGCGGTCGGACAGCGACACCTTCTCCTCGACCGCCTCCGAGGGATTGATCGCGGTCGAGCGTTCGTTGTCGATCATGTCTCGCGGCATGAGATGGCGGCGGTTCGAGGTGGCGTAGAACACCACGTTGTCCGGCCGGCCCTCGATGCCACCTTCCAGGACCGCCTTGAGCGATTTGTAGGCGGCGTCCTCGCCGTCGAACGACAGATCGTCGCAAAACACCACGAACCGGCGTTCGGTCTCACGGATCTTGCTGAGCAGGGGCGGCAGGGAAGGAATGTCCTCGCGGTGGATCTCGATCAGCGCCAGCGGCCCCGGCGGGCCGCCCAGCTCGCGGTTGACATGGGCATGCACGGCCTTGACCAGCGAGCTTTTGCCGGCACCGCGCGCGCCCCACAGCAGGGCGTTGTTGGCGGGCAGGCCCCTGGCGAAGCGGCGTGTATTGTCGAGAAGCGTGTCTTTCTGGCGGTCGACACCCTGCAAAAGGTCGAGTTCGACCCGGTTGACGCGTGGAATCGCCTCCAGCCGATGGCCGGCCGCGTGCCATATATAGGCCTCGGCACCGGCAAGGTCGGCGCCGGACGGCGTCGGTGGGGCCAGGCGATCCAGCGCTTCGGCGACACGTGAAAGCAGTGTTTTAAGGTCTTGATCCATCATTGCCGGTGGGGTGAAAGGGGGCGACCATATCGCCGGCCGCTCGCATTGCAAAGCGGGCATAGGCCGCTATAGTCCGCGCGCTTTTTTGGACGGACGAAAGATCGGAGCAAACGATGCTGATTTCCCAAGCTTGGGCGCAAAGCGCCGGCGGCGGCAGCGGGGATTTCCTCGTGCAGCTTTTCCCGCTGATCCTGATTTTTGTCGTCTTCTACTTCCTGTTGATCCGTCCCCAGCAGACCAAGATGAAAACCCACCGGGAGATGCTGTCCGGCGTCAAGCGCGGCGACCGCGTGGTCACCGGCGGCGGCATCATCGGCCTGGTCACCAAGGTGATCGGCGACAACGAGGTCCAGATCGAGATCGCCGACGGCGTGCGCGTGCGCGTGCTGAAGCAGACCATCACCGACATCGTGACGCGCGGCGAGACGGTGCGCGGCCCCAAGGACGACGAGGCCGACGACAAGCCGATGCTGCCGCCGCCGGTGGTCAAGCCGGGCGGTTCGGGCGGCTTCCTGGGCAGCCTGTTCGGCAAGAAGTAGGCTGGAATGCTGAATCTTCAGCGCTGGCAGACTTTTGTCATCGTCGCGATCGTTGTGCTGTCGTGCCTGTTTGCCCTGCCCAACGTCCTGCCGGCAAGCGTCCTTGATGTCCTGCCGCACTGGTACGCGCAGAGCCGTATCAACCTTGGCCTCGATCTGCGCGGCGGTGCGCATTTCCTGCTCGAGGCCGATCTGCGCAGCGTCTTCAACGAGCGGCTGAACAACCTCTCCGATTCGGTGCGTGGCGAGCTGCGCAAGAACCAGATCGCTTTTCGCGAGGTGACGGTCGATCCCGGCAGCGCCATCGTTGTCAGCCTGCGCGACGAGAGTCAGCGCGCCAAGGCGGTCGAGGCCATTCGCGCGGTCGATCCGGGGCTCACGGTGAGCGGCCAGGGCGACACCATCCGCGTCGCCTATTCCGAACAGGATCTGTTTCGTAAAAAGAAGGAAGTGGTCGATCAGTCGATCGAGATCCTGCGCCGCCGCGTCGACGAGACCGGCACGATCGAGCCCACCATCGTGCGTCAGGGCGACGATCGCATCTTGTTGCAGGTGCCGGGCATCAAGGATACCACCGACCTCAAGCGCAAGATCAACCAGACCGCCAAGCTCACTTTCCATCTGGTGAATGAGGATGTGGCGGCCCAGGGCGCGGTGCCCGCAACGATGCCGCCCAGCACCTTCCTGGTGCCGACGCGCGAGGGCATGCAGGCGCTGCGCGCATCCAATCCCAAGGCCGCCGACGAAATCAACACGGCCAATCCCAGGCTCAGCCCCGAGCAGATCTGCCGGCGCTATCAGCCGCAATGCCTTCCCGTGCTCAAGCGTGTGGTCGTGGGCGGCGAGGACCTCGACGACGCCAAGGCCACTTTCGAGCAGCAGCAGGGCGGTCGTCCGATCATCAGCTTCGCCTTCAACGGCGCCGGCGGGCGCGCTTTCTGTGCCGCCACGCGCGCCAATATCGGCAAGCGCCTGGCCATCCTGCTCGACAACGAGATCATCAGCGCTCCGGTCGTGCAGAGCGCGATCTGCGGTGGCGGCGGCATCATCTCGGGCGCCTTTACCACCCAGCAGACCCAGGAACAGGCGTTGCTGCTACGCTCGGGCGCCCTGCCGGCAACCCTCACCATCATCGAGGAACGTACCGTCGGTGCCGATCTCGGTGCCGACGCCATCCATTCGGGCACGGTCGCAGCCATCGTCGGCACGATACTGGTGGCGGTCTTCATGTTCGTTACCTACGGGCCTTTGTTCGGCGGCTTCGCCAACCTCGCCATGCTGGTCAACATGATGCTGGTGTTCGCCGGCATGTCGCTGCTCGGCGCCTCGCTCACGTTGCCCGGCATCGCCGGCCTCGTGCTGACGGTCGGCATGTCGGTCGACTCCAATGTGTTGATCTACGAGCGCGTGCGCGAGGAAAAGAACAACGGGCGCTCGCCGTTCAGCGCGCTGGGTACCGGCTATGAACGCGCTTTGACGGCTGTCATCGATTCGAACCTCACGGCCCTGATCGCCGGGCTCCTGCTGTTCGGCTTCGGCTCGGGCCCGATCCGCGGCTTTGCCACTTCGCTGACACTGGGTCTGGTGACCCATTTGTTCACGGCGACCATCTTCACTCGCATGCTGCTGGCCACCTGGGTGCGCTGGCGGCGTCCGACCGAACTCACGATCTGAGGCGCCGCCATGTTGTGGAAACCGCTTCACCTCGTTCCGGCGCACACCAAATTCGACTTCCTCGGCAAACGCCGGTGGGCGCTTGGCCTGTCGACCCTGATCAATGTCGTCTCGGTGCTGGGCGTGGTTTTCGTCGGCCTCCATTTCGGCATCGACTTCGAGGGCGGCATCGCCATCCAGGTGCGCGCCAAGGAAGGTGCGATCCATCTCGACTCGCTGCGCGAGACCGTAGGCGCCCTGAGCGTGGGCGAGGTCGCTCTGCAGGAGTTCGGCGACAACCGATCGGCGCTTATCCGCGTCCAGCGCCAGGAGGGAAACGCCCAATGCGTGGCCCATGCCGACCACGTGATGAAGCGTCGCGCCGGTAACGGCTGGAGCGTCAAGCCGGGCGCGGCCAATACCGGTGACGTGGAATTCACCGCTCCGGGTTCGCTTGACGCGGTCGGTTGGCGCGATGCGGTGAGCCGCGTCGGCCTCACCGTCCAGGAGCGCCAGCTGCCGCGCGGCACGACCAACGTCGCCAAGATCGACATGACGCCGGAGCAGCGTGCCGAATGGTGCCAGCAGGTGGCGATCAAGCTGGTCGAAGACGCTATTGGCGACAAGTACGAGCTGCGCGGCACCGAATCGGTCGGGCCCAAAATTGGCGGCGAGCTGATGCACAGCGGCGTGGTGGCAGTGCTCGCCACTCTGGCGGCCATCGCAATCTATGTGTGGTTCCGCTTCGAATGGCAGTTCGGCGTCGCCGCGCTGGTCGCCATGCTGCACGACGTGATCTCGACCCTCGGCCTGTTCGTCCTGCTGCAGCTCGACTTCAGCCTGACCGCGCTCGCCGCTGTGCTGACCATCGCCGGCTACTCGATCAACGACACGGTCGTGGTCTTCGACCGGGTGCGCGAGAATATGCGCCGCTACAAGAAGATGGGGCTGGTCGAGCTCCTCAACTTCAGCGTCAACGAGACCCTTTCGCGCACGCTTATGACGTCGGTCACGGTGTTCGTGGCCGTGCTGGCGCTGGTGCTGTTTGGCGGGCCGGTCCTCTACAGCTTCTCCGTCGCCATGCT
>WNFR01008552.1_pt1 | contig 10346 bp, 7 predicted proteins | sample 5400221 | NCBI WGS metagenome assembly WNFR01 (sample SAMN13153357, study PRJNA577476) | soil metagenome | isolation source: 40 cm soil under Madrone tree | place: USA:California | collected 2016-06-14 | reverse complement strand
GCAGCCTCGCAGGCTGCATCTTCAATTACCTGACTACTGATCCCGTCACGTTTTAAGGCCGGGATATTCAAGTAGATGTTGGCGTTTGCAAGTGCATCTTGCGTGCCAGGATTTTCACGCAAGCTCCAAAGATAGTCCATGGTCGGATCCGGTGAAAGGTTCTTCGGATTAAAACGCGCGGAAATGTCTTTTCTTATCGAGCGAACGACATCGGATGAATCAATTCTGCTTCCAGCCAAACCGAGTACGGCGGCCTGTTCTGGAATCGGTGCAGCGCCGTGATCGGCTGTGAAAACAACCAACGTATTTTGCAGCCCAATTCGTTTGTCGATGTAATCAAGGAGGGTGCTAATGTCCCGGTCGACATTGAGCGAGATATCCATGACCTCCTGGCTGTACGGGCCATACAAATGACCGACATAGTCGTTTGCTGAAAAACTGACAGTTAAAAGATCTGTGTCATCGTCTGCACCAAGATTCTCGTTTTGAATGACCTGTTCGGCAAACCCGAGGAGCAGATCGTTCGCGAATGGAGTGCTGTCCAAAGCCTGATAAAACGCCGGATCTGGCTTTCCGCTACGGCTGGTGACGATATGGGGAAAAGATGTGTTTGTTCGCTTGATACCTGCTGAATCGGTCTCCCATGAAGGCGAGTCGTCCCCAGCGTATTTCAGATATTCCGACTCCGGCAGGATGCGTTCCCATTTGGCGTTAAAATACTTATCCGCGGGACGTGTGGCATTGAATCGCTGAACCCAATCCGGAAGTTGATTGAAATAGTAGTTTGAGGACACCATGCTCCCGGACTGCGAACTAAACCAGTACGCAGCGTTTGCATGGCGACCCGCGGGAAGGATTGCAGCACGGTCCTTAATCGAGACGCCGATTACCTTCGATCGGCCATTCGTACTCAGACGCAATTCATCTCCAAGTGTCGAGGCCATCAGCCTGCGCGGGCTTGAGGCCGCTTCCGCCGGGCCGCCCCCGAACAGAATCGCCCCTGTGTCGCTGACGCTGGTTACGCGTTTGCCGGTTTCACGGTCCGGCCATTCGTTGGCAACTATTCCGGTTTCGGCCGGCCACGCGCCTGTCATCATGGTTGCGTGGCCCGGCGCAGTATAGGTCGGCACATGATCGTAGTTTGCGTCCGTCCAGGATCCCCCGTCGCGCAGCAAACGCCTTATGCCGGACGGGCCAAAAAGGTTGCCAAAACGATCCAGGTAATCGTAACGAAATTGATCGACCACGATCAGTAGAACAAGCTTTGGAGCAGCCTGCTTTGATGCGGGCTGAACACGTTGTGCAAGCGCCATTGGCGCAATCGACGCAAATAGAAAGATGATCGTAAGACAGGGATTTATCACACGACGGCAAAGGTTTTTATGCAGCATTGGTATCATTTTTGAATTTCAGGTAAGCGGATTATGCGCGCAGCATGATACCATCCCAAGTGCCCCAAATCGAAAAATTTGGGCGCATTTCACAGTAATTTAACAGTGCAAAGCGAAAAAAATATTGAGTGAGCTAAACGAACAATGGGCAACGGTGTTGGCCGAAGCCGAGCGGCGCGCGCGGGCCAACGGCCGTGGCGACGTCGTGGACTACCTTGCCCTGAGAGCGACGAACGACCTTGCTCGTAAGACCGCGATTCAATGGTTATTCGACGAGTTTTCAATGCGGGCGGCCCAATGCAACAGATCAGGCAGCAGTATACAGATCAGCCAAGTGGATGATCACCGCTTTCGCGCCGGCTCCAACACGATGGTTGGGACGTTGTTGACGCTTAAAACCGGAGTGCGCTCTCTGATGGTGGAAGCGGGCTGGCCACGTGTTCCGCGAGATGGAATTGTAAAGGGGGGCGGACTTGCGCAGGGCCACATACGACACTTTGGAAGAAAATCGCTGGACCATGAACTGATGCTGACACGTTTAGGGAACGGGACGCCCAGTTGGGTAGTTATCGACAAGAATGGCGAGCGTACACCACTTGGTTTGGGACAGGTACACAGTCATGTAGCGGCGTTTCTGCGTGAATAACGAAGGCCATGAGAAATTCCATTGATCGAACAACATCAGTGAAAGGTTAAATGCCTCTCAAACCGAGATTTTATCCTTAAATGAAGTTAACCTCGTTGTCAGAAGGCGCGGTCCACTCCCGCTCTACTTTTGATAATTTTCCGGATAACATAAAACATTAACCCGTAGAAAAGAGTTTTATCCTTTTCTTGCCTCAGTCCACCTTGAGGCGGGGGTAAACCCTCCTTCCTGACCTGTAAATTTCCAAAGCTTGAACGTTTCAGTGAAGGTTGAAAGGCTCGCACGCTGGGATTCAATTTATCAATCCACTTAACCGCTAGAGCCCTTCGTTTGTTTTTTCGACCACAAGGATATTATTTCTTTGTAAGAACCCGCTTAATGTGCTGCGGGCCCGAATCACCCGTCATATCCTGCGTAATGGTAAGAGTTTTTCCATCGGCGGAGAGGGACCAATTCCTCGTACTATGTAAACTTATGGGCCCCTCGGGAATTTCGAACTTTGCATCTTCTTCAATCTCAAGGCTATTGCCGTCAGTGCTCCATTTTGCCGTTCGCTTGCCGGTACCAGTCAGTCCGCCGGGACCACGTGGGATATAGTCGTTGCTCTTGCCGTCGACGATTATTGTATCCGGCAACATTTCTTCGCCAGCTTCAGTCGTTATGGTTCCCTTGATATCAATTTTATCGCCAGTTTGTTTGATGCCAAGAATAAAGCCGGTAATCTGTGGTGGCATGCCTTCACTGGCTGCTTTATCAAGCGTCCAGGTGCCACTGAAATCAACCTTTACGGCGGGGCGGGCGAATACTCCGAGTGAGGCCAGCAAGATTACTGCAGCGGTAAGAGAAATATACTTCATTGGAATCTCCTTAAAACTTTGAAAATGTAATTGCAGGAAAACATGCCTTTTCCACCCAATTCGATGCCGTGTGTAACGTCCTCGGTCACAAGAACAGCAATCAGAATGCAAGGCGTCCATACCGGCACGCTATCAGAATACCATTTGCGCGGCGGGTTGATCGTTGTTAACGAGAAAACATTGTCGATTGTTTCCCGCTTGCAACGGAATTACAAGCCTCTCGTGAAGGATTACGAAAGGTTAGGGCGGCATGAGCGGTAACTGAGAAATTATTCACTGATCGACTTTACCGCAGAGAGAGTGGTTGCGCAGATTTGCCGGCAAAAAGAACGTCTTGTTTGCGCCGCACTACACTCACGATCGCGTCACGGCAATGTTTCTCGACAGTCTGGGTGTTTAACATGCTCAGATTAATATCATTACCGTCGTCCGGGATCAGCCAGCCATTCTTCCCGTTTTTTATTAGATGCGCCATCTCGTGCAGCATCATCAGTATCCTGCCTTCTCTGGTTGCGGCTCCAAAGCGGCCCACATTTCTCATGCAAGACTGTGAGTAAAAGCAAGTGCTTCGGAAGAACGGCCCATCGGTGTTTAGAATCGCCCTTTCAAACATCCGATATGAGAAACCGGTCCGGGCATTTTCGAAATTTCCGTATTCGCCGTTCATCTGTAGGCCAATCGTCCCAACGTTGAGAGGTTTTTTTACAAGTCGCTTTGAGAGCTGGTTAAGGACTTCGATTGCCCCACTTCCGAGAAAGAAGCGGCTACACTGATTGTCGTCCGCAAGGATCGTATAAAGATCAAGGTACAAAGCACGGTCGACCGGGAGTTTGTACGTCGATTCAATCATCGGAGGCGCTTTCGGCCGACCAGGTCTTACGTCATCCGAATCAGTCAAAGGAGCCGGTGCTGGTCGGCCTTTTATCGCAGCGTCTGTTTTGAGAACAGGTGTAAAGGAAAGAAGTAAGAACAGGAGTACAGCGTATATCTTTAACCGCCCGCTTGTCATAATCGTTCCCTTCCGCCGATGAGGATCGGCAATGAAGCATCCGCACACGGGTATCCGCTTCGAACGTTTCTCCATAAGGAGCGCGAAGGAAAACAGGTGCGTTCGGACCGAGCTGTGTAATCCGGTCGCCGTTGATGGCACTGGAGGGAAGTCGGGCCCTAAACGGCGACCGAACCATGTGCGATGTGGTATCGCTTTATCTTGGAATTCAGGGTCGTAACCTTAATTTTGAGCAGGTAAGCAGCGCGGGTCTGATGCCCGCCAGTTCGATCAAGTGCCCTTTGGATCAAATCGATTTCGAATCTCTCTACTTCATGATAGAAATCGATGCCGTCTTTTACATTGAAGGCTGCAGGCGGAAGTAGTCCTTCAACTTCGTTCAGCAATGTCGAGGCAAGTGACGTCAGCCCTTCGAGCGTATCGCCAATTTCCTCGTTGCCCTCGATGATGGCTCTCTGGCCAGGCGAATCCATGGGTTTGCTATCGTCGTAACTATGTACAACAACGCTATCGATGTTGAAAAAGAAAGAACGGACGTTCGAGCTGTTAAGCTACGAATTGCGCAACAAGGCACACGATCTCGGATTGTTGTCGATTTGCCAGGGAAGGGAAGGGTTCGTTTGGATATACGCAAAGCAAAGCAAAAAGTTCGAAAATTTTTAATTTAATTATCAGTCATCTGAAAATCAGACTTGCGGTACATTTCTTGCGATCGTTTTGATTCAGAGTACCCTCCGGCCTTTGCGAAAAAGTCGTTGACGATTGGTATTCTTTCACCTGAAAGTAAATGGAAAAAGAGCTCTGATTCCCAGGATTGTTGAGTTGAGAGGATCATATGAAAAACCGAAGATCGTTTCTTAGTGCAGTTATTAGACTGGGGTTGTTAATTCTTTGTTTGACATCGTTGGCTTTAGCGCAAGGCAGAGATTACCCGCGCGATCCGGAATTTCCCGGGAGGATTAATAACGCGCGATACGACCGAGGTCGCTTACGAGAGGCAGTAAGGCGTCTGGTTGATCACAGCAGGAGTTTCCAGACCGCCATTGAACGCTCGTTGGATCGCAGCAAACTGGATGGCACACCCCGAGAAGATCGAATTAACTTTCAAGCGCAAAATCTCCGGAACGCAGCAGTTGAGCTTAGAGAAAAACTTGGTGACGCTCGCAATCTTGACCGCAGTGCCAACGAAGCGAGGAGGGCCCTGGACGTCGGGTCGCGCCTGGATAACTTTGTAAGCCGCGGCAACGTGGACCTTCGATCGCGCGCATTTTGGGATCAGATCAGAGGGGACCTGCGAGCGATATCCAGCGCCTATGGATTTCGTACCGGTGAATTTTTGAATAACAACGGTCGGTGAATCACCACGATTTGGTTAATCGTGGTTTAGCCCCGTACACTTGCGGGATGGCCGGCATTCTATATCTTGTGGCAACCCCGATTGGGAATCTTGAAGACATCACGCAAAGAGCACTGCGAGTACTTGCAGAGGTCGATTTGATCGCGTGTGAGGATACAAGGCACACGCGCGTCCTGCTGGACCACTACGGTATACGTACGAAATTAATCAGCTATCACGAGCATAACGAGCGGGAACGGGCCGGAGAGCTTTCAGCATTGCTTGAAAGCGGAAAATCGGTGGCTGTCGTTTCGGATGCGGGCACGCCCGGAATCTGCGACCCAGGTTTCCGATTGGTAAACGAAGCAATCTCGAAATCGATAACTGTGGTGCCGATTCCGGGACCGGTGGCAATGATATCGGCACTGGTTGCGTCCGGCATACCGACGGACGAGTTCTTATTTGCAGGATTTCTGCCTTCCAGAGGTCAGGCACGGCGGCAACGACTGGAACAACTCCGCACTCTGGCGACGACACTTGTGTTTTATGAATCGCCACATCGCGTAGCGGATGCGCTGGCCGATGCATTCGAAGTACTGGGAGAACGCAGGGCTGTGGTGGCGCGGGAATTGACTAAGCTTCACGAAGAATTTTCGCGTGGAACCTTAAGCGAACTTGCAACGATGTTTCACACGGAAACACCGACACGGGGCGAGATCGTTTTGATTATTGATCGTGAAGTGATCGAACAGGCGACCGGCGCCCCCAAACAGGACATATTGAGCGCTGTCGAGCGGTTCCAGGCAGAAGGTCTGGATCATCGCCTTGCCCTGAAACGAGCGGCGAAAGAGTTGGGGATGTCGAGGGACGAGGCCTACCGGCGGTTAATGGAGAAAAGGAAAACGGTGAATAGTGAATAGTAAATGGTGAAGATGGGGTTAGTTGAGTGGTGAATTGTAAATTGTAAAGATTGGGTGCCGTTCCGGAGGAGATACTGCAACTGAGTGAGTAACATGAGGGCGCGTGGGAGTTGAATCCACGCGCCCTTTCCTTTTTCTGTTTCAATCGAGGTAAGTGGTGGGCGTTATTCGCCGCGTGATAGTCCGGTTGGGAGTTGTTTGTCAACGGTGACGCGCGCCGGTCGATTTGCGAGTTCCCACATCGTTGCGTAAATGGTACGTGCGACCTTTTCCATCTTTTGATAATCGATCTTGTCTGGTGAATCCGACGGACGATGGTAATCCTCGTGAACGCCATCGAAATAGAAGATGATGGGAATGCCCTTTTGTGCGTAATTATAGTGGTCCGACCGGAAAAAGAATCGATTGGGATCTTTCGGATCGTCGTACTTATAATTGAAATTAACGTTCAGATACGAACTGTTTACAGTCTCGCTAAGGGTTCCAAGTTCAGTGCTCATCATCTTTGAGCCTATAACGAAGATCTCGTTTGGGCCGGACAACTCTGCATTCAAGGGATTGGTATCGCCAGCCGGGCGGCTGCGTCCTATCATATCGATATTTAACTGTGTGACGATACGCTCAAGCGGAATGGTTGGGAACCTGGTGAAATAATCCGAGCCCCAAAGGCCCTTTTCTTCACCGCAATGCCAGACAAACAGGAGCGAGCGTTTCGGACGCACCGGATTGTGCGAAACCGCCTCTGCCATTGCGAGAATGGCAGTCGTACCGGATCCATCGTCATCCGCGCCGTTATAGATTATATCGTTTGGATCGCCGCCGGGCTTGGCCGGACCGCGTCCCATACCAGGCTGGCCTGTGCCGACATGATCGTAGTGTGCTCCGATGGCGACATACTCATTCTTAAGAACAGGATCGCTACCTTCAAAGACTGCAACCACGTTCTGGGTTTTTTCCTCATCCGGTTTTGCTCCTACAGTAAAGCTGATTGTTTTCGATTCATTCAGTGCAAACGATTCTGCAGGATCGGCTGCGGTCCGGCGATTGAAAACATCGGTCGACCCATGTGGTTCGCCCTGGAATAACTGACCAAGAAGTGGCGCCGAGGCGGTAATCACCGGCACGTGAACCTCGACAGGAGGCGCAAATTTAGTAACACTGAGGTTGCCACGCTCGACGGAAGCTCGTTTGCTGCTATTCCAATTTGTAAGGACCTGAAAGTTGGGGATGACAATTGCGCCACGTGCGCCGTGTGTTTGGGCATACATTAATGGACTGAAGTAATCCTGCCCGTCCTTTCCGCTCCGTATTTCGCTGAGGCTTACTCCTTTTGGCAGAGCTCCTCCGTTGTAGACAATAATTTTGTCCTTTACGTCGATTTGCTTATAGGGATCAATCTCTTTGCTTTTGATCACCCAGCCATCTCCGACATAAACCATTCGTCCCGAGGCTGTACCGGCTGTCGCAGAGGCAAGAAAGTCGTCACCGTACTTCAGTGGCCGGCCGTTGAACTCGGCATGTGTCTGGTCAGGATCCAGACGAGCGCGGCGAAGGGCGATCTTTTGAAAATAAGTGGAGTCATCGCCGGCGGGCTTGAAACCCCATTTGGCCAGATTCATCGCAATGAAATTCGCCGTGATGTCCAGTCCACGCGAGGGAGTATCCCGACCTTCCATGGCATCAGCCGCAATAAAATACAGGTATGCCTTCAATTGATCTGCTGTGATATGTTCCGCACCACCGCGCGCGTCGACGCCAGCCGCGGCTTTTGGTTTCTGCTTTTGTCTTTGACCGTAACCCGGTGCAAACGGTACGGCCATGGCCGCGAGCAGCACTAAGACAACAAAAAATCTTCGCATTCATCCTCCAGGAAAGTGGTTTCGAAATAAGATGCCAGGTTTAACGTTCCAGGATATCAATTTTCCGACCTTTGTCGGATCGACCAGGCTGAATCGCCGATTACCAGCTTTCATAAGATGTAATCCGAGTGATAAGCACTGAATCGCGAAAAATTGAGGTGGTGTTTGTCGCGCTGATATTACGAACCGGGATGCAAAAAGGTTTGAATTTTGAACCGATACACATATAAAGGATTTTAAACCGGTCGGACTGCCTCGAAAGGGGAAGGTTGGGGCTAAAGGGTGCAGGCCTCTGGTAGACGAAATTCAGGCCCGACCAAATTGTATAGGCCGAGCCTGAACATCGACGAAACAGAAGTGCTCGTCACAGATTAAACGTTCAATGACGCCAGACGCTACTAACATCTAACCTCTGACATCTAGCATCTGCCTTTTAACATCTGCCTTCTAAACATGTGGTATTTTCGTTGATCGAAGCAGCTTATCGAGCCACAAGTTCGACACTTTTTCCTGCACGGTGTTTGCGCGCAACCGGTCGTTCAGATTCTTGAAATCGACCTCGTCAAGCAGTTGATCCTGGTTGAAACAGGAGAAAACAAAACTTTCCTTACCAGTTACCGGATCGATATGCCTTTGAAGACACTGCGCGCAGACCTCTTTCATCATGCATTGCATAGGACTGTTGATCGAACCGATGCCGACATGAGCCTGTTTAAGATACGGCGCCAATACCCCATGACGCGCCTCCTTTACAGCCGCCATCATTCGGTCGGAGCCAATCGCGATGATGCGATCGATATCACTCAGGTCGAACATAGGTTTGCCAAGCTCGCCTTTCGAATAGGCAAGCATTGCCTGAACTATATTTCCACGGAAATGTGAATCATGCGGACGTGACGGCGCAATCTCGACGCCGGTGTCAGTTGCCCAAATGACCTGGTCCGTGGCGGCCTCGATATCCTCGCGCTTGAACAGGTCTTCGCCGCGTTTAAACCCTGCAAAGTAGATAACGCGGTTATTGTGTTCGCGCAGTGCCTTTGCGATCGAGAATAGGACCGCATTGCCAAGACCACCCCCGGCAAGAAGAACGGTTTCTCCGGTTGGGATCTCGGTTGGTGTTCCCGTTGGACCCATAACGATGACTTGCTGTCCGGGCTTTAGGGTAGCGCACAGGCGCGACGACACGCCCATCTCAAGGACGATCAAGCTCAATAGTCCCTTTTCGACATCGACCCAGGCACCGGTCAGGGCGATGCCCTCCATCATTAGTTTCGTGCCATCGATTGACACGGCATCGGTCTCGAAATTTTGGAGGCGGTAAAACTGTCCCGGATGGAACTTTCGCGCCTGCATCGGTGCGTGAACGATCACGTCAACGATCGTTTCAGTGAGGCGATCGACGCGCACCACTTTGGCCACCAACTCCTGTTCGAGATAATCGACTAAAGCAGTAAACCGCGCAGCAAGGGAATCCTGGTCCAGGTCGCCCGAATTTTTCAATTCCTCGGCGAAAAGTGCTGTTACATGCTCATATCCAAATTTTGCAGAGGCCATCGCCTTGACGACGTTACCGGCGTAAACGGGATGGTTGTCGCCGTAGTACGAGATAAAGCGGCCGTTCTTTTCATACGAAGTGAAAAATCCGATTTCGCCTTTTGCCGCAGCAACGAGGTGTTTTCCCCCATCGCCATTAACGACGATCTTGTGCGGTGAAAAGAACTGATTCCATTCGTCGAGTGCAAAGGTTCCCGGCTTTTCCTTCTCGTAAATAATATTTGGGCTGGTACCGGCGGCGACGCAAACGGAGCGCGCCGGCAAGGTTACTTTCGATTTGTCTCCCGATCTTTCAAAGACCAGTGATTCGACCGCGCCATACTCGCAAGGTATTGCTTCGACGGGACTTAAGTTTTCGATGAAATTGATGCCTTCTTCCAGCGCTTTGACAACTTCTTCGTGGTTTAAGCGGTAGGCCGGCGAGTCCTGCAGTCGTTTCCGGTAAACAATCGAGACGCCGCCCCACGATCGGACCAGCGGGATGAAATTGGGTTTTTCGCCCGCGGCTTCGGCTCGCCTGCGTTCAGCGCGAATCGCACGGCCATGTTCAAGAAATTCCTTATAGGTGGCCAGTTCTTCAGTATCGAGGCGCCTGAAAATCACCTTTTCACTATACTCGGCGACAAGAGCGTCATGTCGTTGGAGCATTTTTTCGACCTGGACGGGATAATAGGCAAACAGTTCGGTCGCGGTGTCGATCGCCGTCAGGCCCCCGCCGATAACCAGTGCGGGAAGGCGAACCTGCAGATTGGCAAAGGCATCACGCTTAAAAGC
>WNFR01032589.1_pt1 | contig 10348 bp, 6 predicted proteins | sample 5400221 | NCBI WGS metagenome assembly WNFR01 (sample SAMN13153357, study PRJNA577476) | soil metagenome | isolation source: 40 cm soil under Madrone tree | place: USA:California | collected 2016-06-14 | reverse complement strand
TTCCACCACCTCCCCTATCAACCGTACGGCGGGTTTTCCCTCAGTACGGCTGGAAGGTTGGCCTTTCAGGTAGCGCCTTCCCCCATGTCGCCCAGGTTAAGCCAGCACCAGGCATGCCCTGCACATCATGTAGGTTTGCGTCTGCCCTTCGTGCACTCCGTCGCCTCATCTGGCGCCCCGCTCTGTGTCGGGACGATGGACTCGGTGATGCACCGCCATACGAGGAGTTGGCTCCTCTACCCCAGAGGTCCTCGCTCCGGTCTGGGTTCGAGTGTCCCAGTCCATCCACGCTTATTCGACCTCACTCGATCAAGATTTGCTTTGCCGCTGAAAATAGAAAAGCGCCAGCGAGCTGCCGCACTCCAAGAAATTCCGCACCCTTACCTGACAAGTACAGTATCACAGGAAGTATAAGTGGTCAAGAGTGTTTTGCAGTGTTTTGAGGGATTAAGGCCTACGAACGTATACCGATGACGGAGAAGAGGCGGCCGCTCTGCGCGCCTTCCTTGCGGTAGCTGAAGAAGAGATCGCGGCGGCAGGCGGTACAGAGGTCGCTGAAGGAGATGTTTGGGGTGCGAAGGCCGGCGCCGAGGAGTTGCGAACGATTGGCTTTGCGGAGATCGAGGAGAACGTTTTTGGGAGGGGGCTGGTGGCCGGGGGGCATCATGTTTAGCCACTGGATGGGATTGGGTTCGTCGCCGGTGCGGAATTCGTCGAACCAGTCGGGGGCTTCGGCAAATTGGGATTGAAACTGGATGGCGACTTCGGTGCCGACTTCGTAGCAGCAGCCGCCGATCGAGGGGCCGATGGCGGCGAGCAGGTCGGCTGGCTTGGTGCCAAATTCCATTTGCATCTTCCCGATGGCTTTCGTAACGATGCGCTGAAGGGTACCGCGCCAGCCGGCGTGAACGGCGGCGATGGCGCGCTTTTTCGGATCGACCAGGAGAATCGGGACACAGTCGGCGGTTTGAACAGCCAGGAGAAGCCCTGGACGGTTTGTGACGGAGGCGTCCCCCCGGCAAGTCTCAGCGGGCGCGGTGTCGAAAAGATGGATGACATCGGAATGGATTTGCTTGAGAGAAATGAGCTTGAGGTCCGCCGCGCTGAGCACGGATTGGAAGCGGCGACGGTTTTCGAGGACGTTTTCTTTGGTGTCCCATTCGGTGAAGCCCAGATTGAGGACTTTTTCGCCGTTTTGATTGGATGAGCCGCCGGGTTTGGTGCTGAAACCGTGGATCAGCCACGGGAGTTTCGCGAGTACTGGGACTTGAAGGACTTGAACGTCGCGGACCTTGCGTTCGATCCATTTAGAGCTGGATCGGCCGGAAGAGACAGACGGGGATGTCGGCCCTACCGAGGGACGCTTGGGGACCTTTCGTTTGGGCGTTAGTGTTTTCGTGGGAGCCACAGGACCTTTCGTTTGGGCGTTAGTGTTTTCGTGGGAGCCACAACTCTACCAGTATAATCGGAGTCGGCTGCCAGACCGAACGCGGGAGCGCTGGAGGCGTCTTGATCATTGGAATGGGAGTGGACATTGCCGAGGTGGAGCGCATTCAGAGGGCGATCGAGCGCCATGGGGAAGTGTTTCTGAGACGGATTTATACCCCGAAAGAACGAGAATACTGCGAGAAGTTCAAGAACAAGTACGAACGGTATGCGGGGAGGTTTGCGGCAAAAGAAGCGGCGATGAAGGCGCTAGGAACGGGCTGGCGGCGGGGCGTGAGATGGGTGGATTTGGAAGTGGTGCGGGAAGCGAGCGGACGGCCGACGCTGGAGCTTGGGGGTGAAGCGGGGAAGATAGCGAAGCAGCTTGGCGTGAAAAATATCGTGCTGAGCATCACACACACGGCGGCTCAGGCGCTGGCGCAGGTGATTTTTGAGAGTTGAAAAGTTAAAAGTTAAAAGTCGAAAGCTAAGCCGAAGTGTTTCAACACAGAGTGCACGGAGAACGCAGAGAAGGAAAGAATAATCAACTTTGAGACGCGCCGACCAGGCCGGAGCGGGCACCTGACGCGGAGAACGAAAGAAAAAGTTCACCCACCAGAGCATTTTCGGCTTCACCTGAAATCAACACATCAAACCAGCTATTGGCGGGATGATTCCCAGGCAGGCGGACTCGCAGGTAGTTACTAGATAGTGCGGGGGTGTACGCACCGGCATTTCTATCGCCAGGGATCAGGGCGAGGACGCGGAGGGTGCGGCCGAGCTGGGATTGGCGGAAGGCGGCGGATTTGGCTTCGCCGAGGGCGCGGAGTTCGCGGGCCCGGCGCTTGATGATGGCGCCGGGGACTTCGTTCGAAAGCGTGGCGGCTGTGGTGCCGGGACGCTTCGAAAAAGAGAAAACGTGGAGATAGGTGAAGGGGAGCGATTCGATGAAGGCTAGCGTTGCGGCGTGGTCGGCTTCGGATTCGCCGGGGAAGCCGGTGATGACGTCGGCGCCGATGGCGGCGTGCGGGAGGCGTTCGCGGATGAGTTCGACGCGGCAGGCGTAGTGTTCGGCGCGGTACCAGCGGTGCATCGCGGCGAGGATATGATCGGAGCCTGACTGTAACGGCATGTGAAAGTGCTGGGCGATGCGATCGGTCGAAGCGAAGAGATTGACGAGGTCTTGCGTGACGTCGAGCGGCTCGATGGAGCTGATGCGGAGACGCTCGACCGAGGTTTCGTCGAGAATGCGGCGAAGGAGGTCTTCGAATTCGGCGCGGGGGGTAAGATCGCGACCGTAGGTGCCGAGGTTGATGCCGCTGAGGACGATTTCGCGAAAACCGGATTCGGTGAGGTGATGTATTTCCCGGATGACTGCTTCCGGCGGCAGGCTGCGGCTTTTGCCGCGGACGAAGGGGATCACGCAGTAGGAGCAGCGGGAGTTGCAGCCGTCCTGAATTTTGAGGGTGGGGCGGGTGTGATTCCCTTCCCCGCCGAGGACGGGGGCGGAAAGAAATTCGGTGCGGTCGAAGATGTTGCCGATGAGGATCTTGCCGAGCTGGGGCGCAGCGGGCGGGGCAAGCCCCGCCCCTACAAAGGAATGAAACGGAACAGTCGAGTCAGAATGCAAGGCAGCGGCGGGGAAAAAGTTGCTCGGAGATTCGGCGGACGCGGCGGTTGAGAGCGAATCGACGAGGTGGGGGATTTGGGGCTTGTGGGAGTTGCCGACAACCCAAGAGACGCCGGGAAGAGCGGCCAATTCTTCGGGGGCGCGCTGGGCGTAACAGCCAGTGACGATAACGCGGACCGAGGGGTTGGCGGCGTGAAGCTTGCGAATGGCGTCGCGAGCCTGAGCGTCGGCGGAGGCCGTGACGGTGCAGGTGTTGACGACGATGATGTCGGCGGCGGCAGGCGTGGAGGCGGAGGTGCAGCCACGGTTGAGCAGCTGGCGTTCGATGGCGGCGCCATCGGCTTGGGTGGCGCGGCAACCGAATTGTTCGATGAAGAAAGTGGGCATTTAGAGTTGCAGCATTAGGTCGAAAAAGATTTTACGCAGAGTTCGCGGAGTACACAGAGAGCGCAGAGAAGAGAAGATTCCATGCGTACCGAAAGCGAACTCAAGTAGGGGCGCAGCATGCTGCGCCCCTACAAGGATAGCGGGTTTGGGCGAGAGGGAAAAGACGGATAGTAACCACGAGCGGGAGTCAGGGTGGGAGCTGGCTTTACTCGCCGGAGGCTGCGCCGCTACAATCTTTCGACGCTCATGGCCCATCAACGATACAACCCCTCTGCGCTTGACAATCCGAAGGTCTCGATCGTTATTCCCGTTTACAACGAGAAGGCGACGATTGACGAAATCTTGCGGCGGGTGCTGGACACCGAGATACGCAAGGAAGTGATCATCATCGATGATTGCTCGACCGACGGAACGCGTCAGATTCTGGAAAACATGGCTGCGCGGCAGGCCAACAGCGAAGCATCCGCTCCCGCGCAGGATGGGGGCGACCAGGTCGAGCTGCGGGATCTGAGGTTTTTCTTCCAGACGCTAAACCAGGGCAAGGGAGCGGCATTGCGGCGCGGATTTACGCAAGTAACGGGAGATGTCGTGCTGGTGCAGGATGCGGACCTGGAATACGACCCGCGCGATTACCCGAAGCTGCTGGAGCCGATTATCGAGGGCCGCGCGGATGTGGTGTATGGTTCGAGGTTCCTGGGCGGGCCGCAGCGCGTGCATTACTTCTGGCACTACGTTGCAAACCGGATGCTAACGTTGCTTTCGGATATCTTCACGAACCTGAAGCTGACGGATATGGAGACGTGTTACAAGGTGTTCCGGAGAGAGGTACTGGCGGGAGTTGAGGTCAAGTCGAACAGATTTGGATTCGAACCGGAGATTACGGCAAAGATCGCAAAGCACAAGTGGCGCATCTACGAAGTGCCGATTACTTATGCGGGGCGCACTTACGAAGAAGGCAAGAAGATTACCTGGAAAGACGGCATGCAGGCGTTGTGGTGCATCATCCGCTATAAGTTCAGTGACTAAACCTAGGCCGTCGCGCTGTCCGCATACCCGTGGGGGTGTTTCTGCCGCCACGCCCAAGCTGACTCGATTATTTCTTCAAGCGAAGAATGAGTTGCTTCCCAACCGAGCGCGCGCTTGAGCTTTTCCTTGCTGGCGACCAGAACGGCAGGGTCGCCGGGGCGCCGCGGTCCGAGTTTGCGAGGGATCTTGCGGCCGGTGATGCGCTCGGCCGCATCGATAACTTCCAAGATAGAGAATCCACGGCTGTTGCCGACGTTGAAGGCTTCGCCGGAAACGCGGTCGATTTCCTCAAGCGCGCGAACGTGGGAATCGGCGATATCGAGCACATGGATGTAGTCGCGGACGCAAGTGCCGTCCGGTGTGGGGTAGTCCGTGCCGAAGACATCGACATGGGGCAGCCCACCGCCGGCGGCATCGAGAACCCGGGGAATGAGATGAGTCTCCACGCGATGATGCTCGCCGCGTTCCTTGGAGGCTCCGGCAGCGTTGAAATAGCGGAGGCACACGTATTTGAGCCCTGTGTAAAGCTTGTAATCGGCCAGAATCTGTTCGAATACGAGCTTGGATTTTCCGTAGGGGTTGATGGGCGCCTTCCGGTGGTCTTCGGGAATGGGAACGATTTCGGGTTCGCCGTAGGTGGCGGCAGTGGAGGAAAAAATGAATTTCTTAACGCCATGGCGCGTGACGGCATCGAGCAGGTTCACACCGCCGGCCACGTTAGTGGCGTAGAAAATACTAGGCTCGCTTACGGATTTGGCGACCAGGGCCTCGGCGGCGAAGTGCATCACGGCGTCAATCTTGTGCTCGGCGAAAACGGCTTCAATCTGAGGGCGATTCGCAAGGTCTACCTGGCAAAAGATGGCTCGCGGAGGCACAGCGGGGCGATGGCCCTCCACCAAGCTGTCCAGCGCAATGACGGACATGCCGCGAGAAACCAAGACCTCCGAGCAGACACTGCCAATGTAACCCGCCGCTCCCGTAACGAGAATATTCACCTGTAAGATCTCCTCGAGTTAGGTAGAAACGCAAAATGTGGGTGCTCAACGTTGCCTGAACCAACCGCAAGGCCGCGGAAAAGCAGGCCACACCGGCCCGACAACTCGACAAAGACTAAGCCTGCGACAAGCGGCGCTGAAAGGTAAGAAGAATGAGGTCGGCACGGCGACGCACGCCGAACTTACTCAGCAGGTTCGAAACGTGAAACTTCACTGTACGTTCCGCAATGTTGAGCTTGCTGGCAATCTCTTTGTTCGAAAGATTTTCGAGCAGCGAATCGAGAACTTCCTGCTCGCGACGGCTCAGATTCGTGACGGAATCAGTCTTCAGACGACGGCCCTGGCCGGTGAGGATGGAATCAACGAATCCGGACAGAAGCTGCCGTGGGACCCAGAATCCTCCGGTAGCAACGAGCGGCAGAGCACGGATCAATTGGTCCCGGGCTTCAACGTAAGTGAGAAGGCCTTTCACACCAAGACGCAGGAGCGAAAAGCTGTTGGCATCGTTGTGCTGCTCACCAACGACGATGAGGCGAGCTTCGGGATAGCGTTCGAGAAGATTGGCCAGCAGCGCACCGGTAGCGGGTTTCGCGGCGTGCGCGTCAATGACGTAGACTTGCGCCCGGGGCAGCTCCAGAGCTCGAAGGTCGGGCGCGAGGGTGGATTCAAGCTGCTTGGAGAATACCTTGAATGGCGCCTTCGCCAAAATGCGTTCGAACTCGCTCAGCACCAACGGGTGCGGCGAGAGGATGCAAACGGCAAGTTTTGAAGAAGCACGTTTGGTAGTCACTGTCTGCCAGGGTATTGAAAACTGGCCAAAGGGGCGGCCTGCAAGCTTCCGGGGAAAAACAGTATAGCAGATGGGTTCTGGGGTTTCAGGGTGGCGTATTCGCCATTCGGGCGAAAAAAGCGCTAGTTCAATGGTTGGTGATTCGTATCTGGCAGGAAACCCGCGTAAAATGGGAATGTCCGGAAAACTCAGATTTCATTGAAGTTGCCTCTATTTCACAGCGGAGGCAACAAGGAGCAGGGATTTCCAACGGATGCGTAACCTGAACGAATCGGCCAGAGCTTTGCGAGAGTTACTCGCCCAGCGGATCCTCGTGCTCGACGGCGCGATGGGGACAATGCTGCAACAACGAAACCTGAATGCGGCGGATTTTGGCGGAGCCGCGCTTGAAGGGTGCAACGAAAACCTCGTTCGAACGCGGCCGGATGTCGTTCTGGATATTCATAGGAAATACTTTGAGGCGGGATCGGACATCGTCGAAACGAACAGCTTCGGCGGGGCGCCGATTGTGCTGGCGGAGTACGGGCTGGCCGCGGACGCGCACTTCCTGAACAAGCGCGCGGCCGAGTTGGCGCGGCAAGCGGCGGATGAATTCAGCGCCCCTGGGAAGCCGCGATTCGTGGCAGGTTCCGTGGGGCCAACGACCAAAGCGATTACGGTTACAGGCGGGGTGACGTTTAGCGAGCTACGGGAGACTTACTACACGCAGGCGAAGGGCCTCGTCGAAGGCGGAGTGGATCTGCTACTGGTCGAGACCTGCCAAGACACCCGGAATATCAAGGCGGCAATCCTCGCCATTCACAAACTATCGAAGGAGATAAGGAGCGAAGTGCCGTTCATCGTATCGGTCACGATTGAACCGATGGGAACGATGTTGGCTGGTCAGACGGTGGAAGCAATGTGGGCGTCGCTGCGGCATTCGAAGCCGCTAGCGTTTGGGATGAACTGCGCGACAGGGCCCGAGTTCATGACCGACCACATTCGAACGCTGAGCCAACTCACGGGCGAGTTTGTGTCTTGTTACCCGAATGCGGGCCTGCCGGATGAGGAGGGAAAATACCTCGAAACTCCGACGACGCTGGCGGCGCAGCTTGAGAAATTTGCGGATCACGGCTGGTTGAATTTCGTTGGCGGGTGCTGCGGAACCACGGAAAAGCATATCCGCGCGATTGCGCAGATGGTGGAGGGCAAAAAGCCGCGGCAGAAGCCTGCGGAGGCTCACCGGGCGGTCTATTCGGGGATTGAAACGATTGAGGCGGAGGACAGCACGCGGCCACTGCTCGTGGGCGAACGGACGAACGTGATCGGTTCGCGACTGTTCAAGAACCTGGTGGCGGCAGATAAGTGGGAAGAAGCGAGCGAGATTGCCCGGCGTCAGGTGCGAGGCGGCGCGCATATCGTGGACGTGTGCCTGCAGAGCACGGAACGCGACGAGAAGAAAGATATTCCGCCGTTCTACGAAAAGCTGATTCGAAAAGTGAAGGCGCCGGTGATGATCGATACCACCGATCCGACGGCGATCGAGCTGGCGCTGACGTATTGCCAGGGCAAAGCGATCATCAATTCGATCAACTTGGAAGACGGCGAAGAAAAGTTCGAACGCGTCGTGCCGATGGCGCACGAGTTCGGAGCGGCAGTGGTGGTGGGCTGCATCGATGAGGACAAGCTGCAGGCGCAAGCGTTTACGCGCGAGCGGAAGCTGGCGATCGCGCAGCGTTCGTACAAGCTGCTGACGGAAAAATACGGGCTGGGGCCGGAGGACATCATATTCGATCCGCTGGTTTTTCCGTGCGCGACGGGCGATGAAAACTATATCGGCGGCGCGGTCGAGACCATGGAAGGCATCCGCCTGATCAAGCAGGCGCTGCCGGATGTTCGAACGATCCTGGGCATTTCAAATGTTTCCTTCGGGCTGCCGGCAGGCGCGCGCGAAGTCGTGAATTCCGTGTTCCTCTATTACTGCACGAAGGCGGGGCTGGACCTCGCCATCGTCAATACGGAGAAGCTGGAGCGCTTTGCGTCTATCCCCGCAAATGAGCGAGAGCTCGCGGAAAACCTTCTGTTTTCACACCCGCCGAAGGATGTGGCTGCCGACCATTCGAATGTCGGGTTGCTGCGGGATGTCCCCGCGGACTGGCGCAAGCAGAGCAAGGAACAACGCGCGGCGGTCAATCAGCACTACATCGCAGCCATTGCCGAACACTTCCGCACCACGAAGAAGAAGGAAAAAGCTCGCGCGGCGGACGTGCCACTGGATGAGCGGCTAGCGAACTACATTATTGAAGGCACGAGGGACGGGCTGGTCGAAGATCTGGAGAAAAAGCGCGGGGAGGGTGCGGCCCCACTGGACATCGTGAATGGACCGCTGATGGCGGGAATGGCGGAAGTCGGGAGGTTGTTCAATGCGAATGAATTGATCGTGGCGGAAGTGTTGCAGTCGGCGGAAGCCATGAAGGCGGCGGTAAGCCACCTCGAGCAATTCATGGAGAGGGCGGACACGGCCAAGCGCGGAAAGGTCGTGCTGGCGACGGTGAAGGGCGACGTCCACGACATTGGGAAGAACCTCGTCGAAATCATTTTGAAGAATAATGGCTATGACGTGGTGAACCTTGGGATCAAAGTACCGCCGGAGGAATTGATCAAGGCTTACCAGGAGCACAAGCCGGATGCGATTGGATTGTCCGGGCTGCTGGTGAAGAGCGCTCAGCAAATGGTGATTACCGCCAATGACTTAAAGGATGCAGGGATCGAAATTCCCATGCTGGTGGGCGGCGCGGCGCTTTCGGCAAAGTTCACACAGACGAAGATTGCGCCAAGCTACGGGAAAGCTGTGTGCTACGCGAAAGATGCCATGACCGGACTGCGGCTGATGAACGAATTGATGGATCCGGCGACGCGCGAGACCGTGCTGCGGAATCACACGGCCAGCGGGAATGGCGCGGGAGTGTCTACGATCGTGACAGTGCAGGAGGTCCCGGCGGTGACCCGATCGCCGCGGGTTCGCGCCGACCTGCCCATTCCACCTGTGAAAGATCTGGACCGCAAAGTCCGGCTGGTGCCGGATTTGCGCGAAGTCTGGGGCTACGTCAATCCCTTTATGCTCTACGGACGGCACATGGGCTTCCGCGGCGACTTCGAGAAGCGCTTGGCGGAACGCGATCCGAAAGCCGCTGAGCTATTCGAGAACATGGAAGAGGTGAAGAAGGAAGCAGCCGAGTTCATGAAGATCCGAGCCGTATGGCAGTTTTTTGAAGCGGAAGCGGAGGGCGAAGCGCTGCGCCTCTTCGCGCCGGGCGCAAAAGTGCCATTGCATACTTTTCAGTTCGGGCGGCAGAGGATGGGAGATTTTCTCTGCCTGAGCGATTACGTGCTGCCCGCGCGGGACGGAAAGCGCGATCATCTGGCGTTATTCGTGGTGACGGCCGGGGAAGGAATTCGCAACCGATCGGAAAAGGCCAAGAATGAGGGTTACTACTTCAAATCGCACGGGCTGCAGGCGCTGGCCATCGAGACGGCGGAAGCGTCCGCGGAATGGCTGCACCGGCGCATCCGGGAGGACTGGGGATTCCCTGATCCCCCGGAGATGACCATGGCGCAGCGGTTCACTTCACGCTACCGCGGGAAGCGCTACAGTTTTGGTTATCCGGCATGCCCGAATCTCGAAGATCAGGCAGTACTCTGGAAACTATTGAGGCCGGAAGAGATTGGCGTGCAGCTTACGGAAGGCTTCATGATGGATCCGGAAGCGAGTGTGAGCGCGCTGGTGTTTCATCACCCGGATTGCACGTACTTCTCGGTGGGTGATATCGAAACATAGGAGAAGAAGCTGGTTAAAAGAGAAACGCGCGGCTGTGGAGCAGGAAACCCGAGGCCTGGATTATGCAACTTTTTGTCCTTGCGCAAGTGATTTGATTCCTCGGAAATTTCTAATCGTGTGAAAACATAAGAGATAGGCTTAGCCCGAAAAATTCATGATTTCAGAAGCACGAAAGGCCTCGCTATGGTACAAATCCGTTATCGACGCGGGTTTGAAACCAAAAGCGAGGCCTTCACTTGACCGAACATACCACAACAGAGTGTTTGCTGTTCCCAGAT
>WNFR01028682.1_pt1 | contig 10349 bp, 12 predicted proteins | sample 5400221 | NCBI WGS metagenome assembly WNFR01 (sample SAMN13153357, study PRJNA577476) | soil metagenome | isolation source: 40 cm soil under Madrone tree | place: USA:California | collected 2016-06-14 | reverse complement strand
ATTTCCCGTCGCGCGCTCCCTCCAGGATGAAGTCCGCAATCAGTGCGATACTCTCTGGATAATTGAGCTTGAGGCCTCTCCCGAGCCGCCCTCGCGCAACCATCGCTGCGACAGCTATCATCAGCTTGTCCTTTTCCCGCGGTGTAAGATTCAAGGCTTTCTCCGTCCCGTAACGGCCACTAACACGACCACATCTTCGGCACCCCGAACGGGCCCGCCCCAAGCTCTCGACTGAATTGCTCCAGCAAGCTACGAAGTCCACGCCTCAGATCGGCACTTGCTGCTGCAGCGACGCGCACAATGATGATCGCGCCGACGATCGTGGCGGCGCACTGGCAATCGAGCGAAGCCGCTATCTCGCGCAAAATCCTCAGCCGTGTATCGAGACTAGGTCCGAAATAGATAAGCGTTCCAACGGCCTTCCAATTGGAGAGCAGTGCCTTTCTGTGGAGCTGCGCGAACACCTCATCTGAGACGCGGAAACCATCCGCCCAGATGAGGCGGCCATCCCTTTTGATATGCCAGCTGTCCGATATGTGCCCGCTAACGACTTCCTCTCCGCGTGCAGCACGACCGAATACCAACCATTCGAGCGCAATCAGCTCGGCTCCTGAGCAAACATCAATCTCTGTCTGCCGGCGAATGCGCGCCTGATTAAAGACGATTGTTTCTTGCGGGAGCCAAGCGAGCTTTGCCGTGCCGCTCGCTTTCAACTTTGTCGCAACCCGCGCGGGTCGATCCAGCGCCCTGTAGATCTTTTCCGCAGCCTGTGTTGTGACCGCGACCGATGCATTGTTGAGCGCCACCACTTCAATTTCGAGCCGATCTCCACCGGCAATGCCACCTGACGAGTTTATGATGACGGCCTCTGTCACTAAGTCGTCTCCTATCCTTGGAAACATCAGGCCTATGGGAAACTTCTGATAAACGTCGGAGATTCGAGTACCGCTCGCGGAGCCCGTGAGTACGATCCGGCCGGCTCCGTTAGCCCGCTCTAGATCGACGTCGCTCACATTTCCTCCGCGCGCGCCGAAAGCTCCAGGATCACTCAGGTCCCAGCCAGAATTGCCCTGATGTGTTGCGAGAGTGGAATCAGAATCCCGCAAGCCCTTGTGGACTGTTGTAGGGAATCTTGACGCTGGTGATCTCCGTCAGCGAACCGTCTGACTGAGTAGCGTAGCCAACCAGCTTCGAGGCATTCCCGTAGATCTGATAGAGATACGAGCCGTCCGACGTGATCCAGCTATCGCTGGGGCCGCTGGTCACCGTTCCGTTCAGCCCTCTGGCGGTGCCGTCCCCCGGGACCTTTGGACACGCGGGATCCTTAGCGATCTCCAGGCCGCGGCCATTGATGTGGTAGCTGCTGATGTTGCTGTAGCCGAAGTTCGTCGCGTACACCGTTCGATCATCCGGGGAGACCGCCAGCCAGCACAGCTCGGACGGCACGCCTGCGCTCGTGTCGATCTTTACGAGCGGGCCGATGTTGACCGTGCCGTCTTTCTCGATGGTGCCCATGGAGCATCCGTCACCGACGGCGTATGCGATGACGAAGGTATCCGGCCGCTGGTGCAGGAAGCCGATGTAGAACGGAGAGCCGCCTTTCGCGTCATAGAACCTGGCCGTGCCGAGCGAACCATCCTTTTGCAGGGGGAATACGGCGAGGCCGTCGGGATCTGGCGCATTCGATGCGATTGAGTGCAACGCGCCACCAGCCCGCTGGACCCAGAGAATAGGCGAGCCATCTGGATACAAGCCTGTGAGCGCGATTGGCTCGTCGAAAGTGGTGCCGACAAGAACGAGCTCCTCGTTGGGCGAGACCACGACCATGGTGGCTACGCGGTTCCTCTTGTTATAGGTATTGACCGTGTATCGTTCCGGTCGCGCCGTGAGCTTGCCTTCGGCGTCGACAGACATCAGCCGGAGGTGATCGGGCCCGAACGAATGCAATACGAGTAGCGTGCGAGTAGAAGGAGCAAATGCGAGCGATTTGGCGGTTCCGGTTCTTCCTTCCACAGGGTTACCGGTCGGCTTGACGTCGATCAGCGAGAGGCGGCCGTCTTCGCTCACACGAAAGCTCGAAACGGAATTGTCTCCACCATTCGTCGTGAACAGAAAGCGTCGATCCGGCGTGAAGATGATGCTTCCCGCGCCCTCAAACGCGTTGGGTGCGCTTTCTTGGCCGCTGATCGGCTTGAATTCGCCTGAGCCCGCACCACGCGTGCCGATGCGCTCCACCTCGGTAAGCGCACCAGCCGCGCTCCGCTCGTAGTGGATAATTGCATTCGCGATTTCGTTGGTTTGGATGTACAGATGTCCAGGCTGTCCTTTCGCCGTGGACATGTCCTTCATCATCATTGCCTCTTTCGCCATCTGGCACTCCTTTGGTTGGGTTCGACTAGGGGGTAGGTCTGACTCTCCACGAAGCGTCCCCTCTATCGCTTCAATGCAGGGTATCCGTCGACGTAGACCCAATCGGTCGCCTGCGCCGGCACGTGGCAGGATTTGCAATTCAGTCTGTAGTCGGTGGATGTTGTCTTTGTAGGGTTGGCGGCGTCGAACCACGACCAGCCCCACCCATCGCCCCACAAAGCGTTGCCTGGATAGCGGCCGTTACTGTCCTTCACCATGACGAACCAGCCTTTCAACTTCTCGGCGTGGCTGACAGTACCGGTCGTCATTTCCTTCGTAGCGGCTTCGAACACCTCTTTCACGAGCACCGTTCCGGCGGGAAACCGGCCGTTCTTACGATAGGCCTCGACAGATCCAGGCGACGCGAGCACGACGTGCAGCTGCTTCGCGCCTCGGCCTTCATCAGCCGCTACGGCCCAGCTTCCGAGCTGCTGATAAGTGGTCTGATAGTCACGCGGAACGTGCAGGTTACCCTCCGCGTCAACCGCTGCTTCCGTCCGGAAAGCGCTGCTAATCGAAGTCGCCTGCATTGAACTGAGCGCCGCGATCGCAATGATCGCTCCAATTCCTCCAAGACCAATGACGCGAACGGCTTTCATGGTTCAGTCCTTTATGCCACTGATGTCGAGCGAAGCACGTTACTTGTCGAGCAACGGATAGAACTGGGTCCACACCTCGTCTTTCTTCGCGTTAGCGATATGGCAATAAGCGCATTCGTCTTTCGCCTTGACCTTGGCCATTGGAGCCTTCGGTTCGTGATGATTGAAGTTGAAGTATCCCCACCCGTTGGTTTCGGCAAACCGCTTCGAATCTTTGACGGTCGCATCGGCGCCGTTGAATTTCCCGGGAAAATAGCCCCTGCCCGATGGTTCAGTTCGTGATCCATCTGGCATCTCCTTTGGAAGGGTGAGCTGGAGCTCTTTGAAAAAGATCGTTCCCTCGGGGAATTCACCAGTCTTCTTGTAGATCTCGTACGACCCTGGCTCGATGTAGACGTTGTGAAATTCCGGGAAGTTTGCTTGGCCACCATTGAGAGCGTTAGGAGTCAGCGGGGACCCCACGTACACCCACTCGTGGAAGTTCTTCGGCAAAAGAAGCTGCCCGTCGGCTGTGAATTCGGGCAAGTAGCGCGTCGTGGTCTGCGCGTTGCCATTTTTGAGCGATCCAAAGAACAAGGTCGTCGCGACCGCACTGCTCACAACGACGACGGCGGCTGTCCGAAATCCGATACGCATCGCTTTCTCTCCTGCGACTTTGGCCGGACGCGAATTCGCGTCGGCGACTGATGAGCTTTCTCATCGTGAGTGAGACAGGAGATACCGTACTGGTGCGTGCCGCGCGCGTCGGCGATTGCTTTCGCTTTTTCAATCTTGATGCATTTGGCTTAGCGCCCATCGACAGGCGAATGCTTTTGCATCAAGTGTAGGCCGAACGATCGGCGGGCGACCTGATAAAGGCGTCGCGGTTCTTCTCCGCGGCGCACTTACGCCTAAGAAAGGCATGATTCCATGGATGAGACTCACATTTCTCGCGGCTTCAAGTCGAAGCGCCAGGAACAAACACCGAAGAAGCGTTTACCTCCTGGACAATATGTGACGACCGATTTCCCGGTGCTCTCTGCGGGGCCGACGCCGCAGATCAAAGTAGCGGATTGGACTTTCGCCCTACAACTCAACGGTTCCTTGCTCGGCAAGTGGAATTGGGAGGAGTTCGAGGCATTGCCTCAGACCACGATCAAGACCGACATTCACTGCGTCACCAAATGGTCGAAGTTGGATACGACCTGGCAAGGCGTGACTTTCGACGATCTCTTGAAAGCAGTAGGACTTTCCGAACCCCCGGCGCCCTACATCATGGCGCACTGCGACGGAGCCTACACGACCAACGTCCCCGTCGCAGATCTCGTCGGTGGCAAGGGCATGGTCGTAACCCGATATGAAGGCTTGCCAATTGCCCCGGCTCACGGCGGGCCAGCCCGGCTGCTGGTGCCGCATCTTTACTTTTGGAAGAGCGGTAAATGGGTGCGCCGGATCCGTTTCATGCAAAAGGACGAACCCGGCTTCTGGGAGTCGCTGGGATATCACAACTATGGTGATCCCTGGAAAGAGCAGAGATATGACGGCGACTGAGACATCCGTGTCGTCCAGGCGCATAGAGTGGCAACTGGCCGAAGTGCGCGACGTCGTGATCGAAACACCCCGCGTCAAGAGCCTTCTCCTGCGGCCAGCCGGTTGGCCAGGACACCTGCCTGGTCAGCACGTGGATATCAGGTTGACCGCGGGGGATGGTTATCAGGCGCAGCGCAGCTATTCGATCACATCTCCCCCCGAAGATGAGTTGCTCGCGTTGACTGTGGAGCGGGTGAAAGACGGCGAGGTTTCTCCATATCTGCTGGATGAACTACGCGCCGGCGATCAACTGGAACTAAGGGGGCCAATCGGTGGCTATTTCGTCTGGACCGGCGCCATGTTTAGTCCGCTTTGTCTCATCGCAGGCGGTGGAAGATGTCATCTATCGAGACGAGATCGACGCAATGGCGCGCCGCGACAATAGTCTGCGCGTCGTCCACGCACTGACCCGCGAGCAACCAAAGGGCTGGATGGGCCATCGAGGAAGAATCGATAAGACCTTGCTCGCCGCAAATTGCTTCCCGCCGTCACAAAACCCCGCGATTTATGTCTGTGGTCCTACCGCATTCGTCGAGAGCGTCTCCGGCCTGCTGGTGGAACTTCAGTTCGATCCCTTGAACATCAAAACCGAACGCTTCGGCCCCTCAGGAGGATAAACGCCATGAACAACGTCTCCGATCTCGTACTCGATGGCAATGCAACCGCGCTTCTTCTTCAACAGATCTTCGTTCCGGATATCGGGCTCGCAAAGATTCGATGCGAGGCATGCGACTGCGTGAGCAGCGTAGGCTCTTTGGCCTTGTACGCAGCTCCGATGGGAGCGGTTTTGCACTGTGCCGATTGCGAAAGCGTTCTGATGAGAGCGGTCGACACGCCGCACGGTCTGTGGCTTGAGATGGCCGGCGCTCGTTGCCTAAAATTCTAATCCCTGCACAGTTCGTCATGGAGCGCGTCGTTCAAACTTGGGGCAAGCGGCCTCCAGATTTGCTAATCCAGGAAAAGCGCGCGTGCCGCACACCGTATAATTTATGCAAACCCGGTGTTTCCTCCCATACCCCCGAGACCGGGTGGAACTGCGGCCGGTCTAGATGAGGCCGGCCGTTTTTTTCGCGTTTGTGCGGCCGAGCGCTGACATATCACCGAGAGTACAAAGTTGGGCATGTCAGTGTTCATCAGGGAGCAAGCCGACTTGATGGGGGTGCGTAGCCATACCGCTTATAATGGCGATTGATCTCGGTAAGAGGCCCGCACACCGAGGGCACACAACAGCAGCGGGTCCCTTCCGCAAACTTTCCTTGATTATCCAGCTTGTGATCGCGTGACGTCGGCCGCGGAAATTCCCTCCAGCGCGAGGCCAAAGGCAACACTTTCGTCAACGATCCGACGCAGCTTCTGCGTCAGAGCAAGCATGCGGTGAGTTATTTCTGTAGGTACTGTATCAAGCGCGCTATCACCTTGAGCCAGGTTTTTGCGCGAGGTGCGGAAATAATTACGAGGCCGCCTTCAGCGCCTTTTCGATCTCGGCCTTCAGCACGGTGTCGATATTGGCAGGCGTCACGGGGCCAACCAGCTTATAGACAATCCTGCCCTCGCGCCCGACGATAAAAGTCTCGGGCACGCCATAGACGCCCCATTCGATCGCGGCGCGGCCATTGCCGTCGACGCCGATCGACGCAAACGGATTGCCATGGCGGCCGAGAAAGCGTCGGGCGTTGTCGGGCGCGTCCTTGTAGTTGATGCCGATGAGCTGCAGCCGGTTGTCCTTGGCAAGCTCGGTCAGAAGCGGCGCCTCGTCATGGCAGGGTACGCACCAAGACGCCCAGACATTGACGACGCTGACCTTGCCTTTGAAGTTTGCCGGATCAAGTCCCGGCACTTGTGCGCCGTTGCTGAGCACGCCCTGCAGCGGCGGCAACGAGGTCTGCGGCGCCAGGTGTCCGATCAGGGCGGAGGGAATCCGCGAGGGATCGCCATCGCCGAGCCGCAACCAGAACAGCGCGGCCAACGCGAGAAAGACGATCAGCGGCAGCACCATCAGCCATAAGCGGCGCTGCGGGCCTGCATCGAATGGTATCTGCTCGGTCATCTGCTGCGCCCGGAGCGCCGCACCGCACCGCTCTCCTCGAGCTCACGCAGGCGCCGCTTCTGGTTGCGGTAGTCGATCACGATCCAGGCAATCAGCAGCGCCCCCACCAGGGCGGCGGAGAGGTAGGAGGTCACGATAAAGGGGGCGTAGGGTCCGAGCGACATCATGCGTCACGCCGGTTGCGAGGCAGGCGAAGCGGCGCTCACATCGCTTGACGTGGGGCGCGCCTGCATCATCTGAAGTGCGCGCACGCGGCGGCGCAGGATTTCGTTGCGCATCGCGGCTACGTGCAGGGTGGCAAACAGCAGCGTAAAGCCGACCGCCATGACCAACAGCGGAATCAGGAAGGTGCGATCGAGCGTCGATCCGCCCATCCGGAACACCGAGGGGGGTTGGTGCAGCGTGTTCCACCAATCGACCGAGAATTTGATGATGGGCAGGTTGAGCGCGCCGACGAGCGTCAGCACCGCAGCCGCACGTGCGGCGCGCGACGGATCTTCTACCGCCCGCCACAGCGCTATCAACCCGAGATACATCATGAACAGAATCAGCACGGAGGTCAGCCGCGCATCCCATTCCCAATAGGCGCCCCACATCGGCCGGCCCCACAGCGAGCCGGTCACCAGCGCGAGAAAGGTGAAACTGGCGCCGATGGGCGCTGCGGCCTTGGCGGCGACGTCGGCGAGCGGATGCCGCCACACCAGGGTGCCGAGCGCGGATGCGCTCATCACAGCCCAGACGAACATCGACAGCCATGCGTTCGGCACGTGGATGAACATGATCTTCACGGTCGCGCCCTGCTGGTAATCATCCGGCGCCGTCGCTGACAGATAGAGGCCGACCTTGAGCACGATGGTGGTTCCCGCCACGAGATACGGCAACAGCCGCGCCGTCAGCGACAGGAACCTAGTTGGATTGGCAAGGTCGATCAGCGTCATGGCTCTCGGGTAGCAGTCGCAACCGCCACAGACCTTCGCTGCCTCCCGCTCTTGCCGGATAGCGTCGACAGACTCCAAACAATGTTGGAGAAAAATTTCCAACAAGCCGCCCATGGTTCAACTGACACCGATTGTTTCCGCGACCTGAGGCGTCGGAAGGCCGACGCTGCGAAACGCTGCCCGCTCTCTACACGACCCCGTGCCAGGAACGTCGCGAAAAGAGAAATACTCGACCAAGGGACTCGACCAGATTTCGGCGAGCGCAGTAGTTAGGTGTTCGATGTCCGCCGCGGAGTGAAAAGGTGACGCGGTGATACGAAGTCGCTCTGTACCGCGCGAGACCGTTGGGTAGTTTATGGGTTGAATGTAGATATCATATTCGTTCAGCAGGACATCGCTGATCTGCCTGCAGAGGTCGGCGTTTCCTACCATTACCGGCACAATGTGACTGGGATTTCGCAGATGCGGCACGCCAAGGTCATCAAGTCGACTCCTGAGCGAGGCGACCCGGCTGTGCATGGCTTCCCGCTCCGTCGAACTTGATTTGAGATAGCGCACGCTCGCTAGCGCGCCAGCCGCGGCGTGCGGCGGCAGAGCCGTCGTAAAAATAAAGCCCGACGAATAGCTACGCACAAAGTCGCACAATGCTGCCGAACCTGCGATATAGCCGCCGACGACCCCAAAGCCCTTAGCCAGCGTGCCTTCAATCACCGTCAGCCGATTGCTCAGACCCTGTTGCGCAGCCACGCCACCACCATGCGATCCATAAAGACCTACAGCATGCACCTCGTCCAAATAGGTCATGGCGCCATATGCTTCGGCAACATCACATAGCTCTGCGATCGGTGCGATATCCCCGTCCATGGAATAGACCGATTCAAACGCCACTAGCTTGGGCGCATCAGCGTCGACTTCCGCAAGTCTACGCGCAAGATCGGCGGGATCACTATGTGCGAAAATCCTAACCGCAGCACGGCTACCTCGAATGCCTTCGATCATCGAAGCATGATTCAGTTCGTCAGAAAGCACAACGCAACCCGGCATGCACGACGCTAGCGTGCCAAGCGCAGCCCAGTTCGAGACATACCCCGAAGTGAACAGAAGCGCTGCCTCTTTCTGGTGAAGATCGGCCAGATCGCGTTCGAGGAGGACATGGTAGTGATTAGTGCCCGAGATATTGCGTGTACCGCCGGCACCTGCCCCGCAGCTGTCGAGTGCCTCGTGCATAGCTGCCAGCACGACTGGATGCTGTCCCATTCCAAGATAGTCGTTAGAACACCAGACCGTCACCTCCTTTTTCCCGCGGGCGGAATGGAGCGTTGCGCGAGGAAACCTGCCTACCTTCCGTTCCAGATCGGCGAAGATCCTATACCGACCCTCCTTACGCAGTTCATCGAGTCGCTTGCAGAAATACGCGTCATAGTTCATGGACCACCTGGAGCTGGAATCGACTTAGGTTCAACCTCGCTAACACCCGTATGCTCCTCACCGATGCTATTCGGGCCAACGGAAGGAGCGAAGCTACCCAGCTGGCACGGTAATCCAGGTAGAGCATGCCGTCTTTTGCTGCATTGCTCGGACTTCGCGGAGATTGCGCAATGCCCGCGGGCCGATCATCCTAAACTCAAACCTGCGTGATGCCGCCATCCGCCACCAACTCGAACCCAGTACAATAACTGCTTGCGTCCGAAACGAGGAATAGAATGGCCATGCCTCCGATCTCTTCGCATGTGTTCACTTCGTGGCGCGGTATCTCTCACAACAGCTTCTCCAAGGTGACTGGCAGGCCTCGAATACGCTTGCCGGTCGCGTGATAGACCGCATTGGTAATGGCCGGCGCTACCGACACGGCTGTCAGCTCGCCAAGACCTTTGGCGCCCAGCGGACTCGCTTCCTGGTCGAAGCCGCCAACGAATAAGACATCGAGTTCCGGAATATCCGCATTGGTAGGTATGAGGTAGCCGGAGTAGTTGCGGTTTGTGAATTGACCCGACGCCGGATCAGTCTCCGACTGCTCCAGCAGCGCCTGGCCCACACCCCAGATGATGCCACCGATGGCCTGGCTACGCGCCGTCTTGGGATTGATGATCCGGCCGGCGTCATAGGCGCCGACAAAGTGATTCAGGCGCACGAGCCCGAGGTCAGGATCGACGCTTACCTCGGCGAAGACCGCGGAGAAGCTGAAGATTGCCTTAGGGCCGTTCACCTCCTCGACGGGGGCGTAGTCGCCGTCCCCCACGAGGCTGGAGAGTCCATTGCGGGCTAGCAGTTCGGCATAGGTGATGCTTAGATTTGTTTTCGCTACCGCGAGCCGGCCGTCAGCGACGACCACGTCCTCGGGCGCCGCACCGGCAAAGGGTGCATCGCGGCCGGTGAGTGCCAATTCAACCGCTTTGTCGCGTGCGGCGCGGGCTGCCAGCATCACGGCGGCAGTTGCGTTGGATACGGTGGATGATCCGATGGCCGGGTGTGACTCCGGCAGCCGTGTGTCCCCGAGCCGCACGGTTAGTTTGTCAGGTGCCATGCCGAGCGCGTCGGCGGCGACCTGCGTCATCACCGTGTAAGTGCCGGTGCCTATGTCGTGCGCTGCGGCTTCGACGAGGGCCGAGCCGTCGCCGTTCAGCGTGACTCGCGCCTTCCCCGGCCATCGCCAGTGCGTGAAGATCGCTGCTGCCACACCTTGCCCGATGAGGTAGCGTCCGTCGCGCATCGACCGAGGCTCCGGCGTGCGCTTTTCCCAGCCGAAGCGCGCCGCTCCCTTTGTCAGGCATTCGCGCAGAGGCCGCG